>Ga0272443_10000255_pt1 | contig 101695 bp, 98 predicted proteins | sample SSMAcet12_FD_193581 | JGI IMG/M metagenome (GOLD analysis project Ga0272443, IMG submission 193581) | Marine sediment archaeal communities from Little Sippewissett salt marsh, Falmouth, MA, United States - SSM-Acet-12 | ecosystem: Environmental > Aquatic > Marine > Wetlands > Sediment ... | reverse complement strand
CTTATAACGGGCAACTGTGAAGATCCGCGCGGAAGCGAGTCCAACCGAAGAACCGGATGCGAGAAAACCGCACGTCCGGGTCTGTGTGGGGGGCGTCGGGTGACCGGCGTTCCTACCACGAGATATTAAAAAATGAAAATACAGGTGAAAAAATGAAATACAAAATTTCTCTACTTCTTATAATTATCCTTCAGAGTTGTGCTTCAATCCAAAATGTTTCGATTGAAGAGGAAGGCATCTACACTTATAAAAAAATAGGAGCCCGTGCATCTGATAGTATTGCAACTGGTGAACTTGTAGATGTAACAAAAGTAGATTTTGTAAAGAAAACAAACCAAATTCCTCACCAAAAGGGCATCCAATTTGGAGTTGGTTTTATTATTCATGGTACTCCCGTTGGGAATACTGTGCCTGTTACAGTTCGTTTTGAACACCCCCCAACAAAAAACCCAGTTACTGGTGAAATCAAAGAAGTTACAGAATGGAAAACACGCTTTAAAATTGGTGTTCTTCAGCGTTTCGGACACGGTTATGATACCGAAGGCAGTATGCCTCCAGGTAAATATGTTGTCCAGCTAATATATAAAGGCAAAAAAATGTTCGAACGAGATTTTTATGTCCAATAGATAAATATTTGTAATATAACAAGCCCACTGCACCAGATGGCAGTAAGCTGGCGTCTTTTCATAAATTGGTTTTTGCAGGTTTTTAGGTTTAGGATAATAAATATTAAACTTGCCACTGGTGAGTGGCGGTGTTGAAACATCACTTATTAAATGAAAGGCATTTATAAATGAATAAAAAAACAGCTATGATCTTGAAACTAATCTTTGTATTGATTTTTATGTTGGCTTCCAGTTGTTCAAGTGAGAGTCAAACTGATGTAATAAGAGAAGATCTTTTCAGAAATTTTCGACTCACGCATGCCATGTGGAATAATATGGGCAAGCCTATAGAATACCGCCAATGGCATGACGATTCATTCAAAAAAACAGGTGACATTGTTTATCAGACGCATTTTTTTTCAGGAGAAGAACGTACTGCCTTAATGATTAAATATCTTCTTATTCCAAATGCACCCTTCATGAGCAGGGTCAAAGGAGGCATTTATATTATCGGACCGGATGGAAAACCGGAAAAAATTGGTCAGAGAGCTTACCTGACCCTTGACCTTCCTGATGAAGGCAAACGGACATTGGAAATGGAAAAATCCATTCATACACGTGGTAAGTGGATTGGATATGCCAAAGGTAAAATTTTTGAATATGATGATAATACCATAACCCTGATTGGTAAAATGGAATACAGAAAAATGACCATTGATTCTGGTCAAACAGTAAATCTTCTCATGACAAAAGGGATAGAAGAAGGCGATGCCTGGGAAGGGGAATTAGCAGATACAACATACCGCCAGACAAGTGAGGGAAAAGCAGCTCCTGTAAAAAAGCTTGAGTTTAAAACAGTAGAATCTGCTGGGAAGAAAACAACGATCCTTCTAATGGCACAAGATATCAAAAAAGGGAAAGGCTGGAAAGGGGTAATAGACGGCAAAGTCATTCCAAAGGAATGAGACGAAAACGGAAAACGGGGACAGAATTATTTTTGCCAATAATTGTGGTTGTAAAGCACAAAGAAAAACTTATTAAATTAAAATAGTCGTAATAAAACAATGACATAACCAGTCATTCAACCTTACCGCTACTCCGCTGAGCTACGTAGCGGCAGGTGAATTCGGCGTTCTAACCCCCTTGAGTTACGTACCTGGCTTAACCCAACTGATAAAACTTTTCTCGAAACACCTATTTGAATACGGCCAATGCCTGCTCCAGATCGGCGATCAGATCGGCGGTCTCCTCGATGCCGGTGGAGTAGCGCACCAGGCTCTCTGGGATCCCCATGCGGGCTCGTTCCTGGGGGCTGCACTCCACATGGCTGGTGGTGGCCGGCGGTCCCACGATGGTTTCCACGGCACCCAGGTTGGCGGCGGCGTGGGCGTAGCGCAGGCGCGGCAGCAGTCGACGCACGGCATCGAGGCTGTTCTCTTTGAGCATGAAGCTGAGCATGCCGCCGAATCCGCGCATCTGCCCAGCGGCGATGGCGTGGCCCGGGTGGGAGTCGAGACCGGGATAAAAAACTTGCTCGATAGCCGGGTGGGATTCCAGAAATTGGGCAACGGCCAGGGCGCTCTGGTTCTGCTGGCGGATGCGCAAATGCAGGGTTTTGATTCCCCGCAGCAGCAGGTAGGCGGCCATGGGGTCCAGGGTGGCGCCGTTGATTTCGCGGTAGTGATAGACCGCCTCGATCCATTCGTTTTTGCCGCAGACGACGCCGCCAAGGGCGTCGGCGTGGCCTCCCAGGTATTTGGTGGCGCTGTGCAGCACCAGGTCGGCGCCCAGTTCCAACGGATTCTGGTTGATGGGGGTGGCAAAGGTGTTGTCCACCACGACGACGGCGCCGACCCGTTTTCCCGCGGCAGCCAGCCGGGCGATGTCCACCACCTTTACGGTCGGATTGGTGGGGCTTTCCAGGTAGAGCAGGCGGCAGCCTCCGGCCACGGCCGCTTCGATGGCCTCATGGTCGGTGGTGTCGCAAAGGGTTACATCGACATTGTAGCGGGGCAGGAATTCAGTGAACAGCTTATTGGTGCCGCCATAGGTGTCCTTCACCGAGACGACCCGATCCCCCGGGCAGAGCAAGGCAAACAGGGTGCTGCTGATAATACCCATCCCCGTGGCGGCGCTGGTGGCCGCTTCGGCTCCCTCCAACAGGCGCACCTTGTTTTCGAAGGCCTTGACCGTCGGGTTGGTGTTGCGACTGTAAATATGTCCGGGTTGTTCGCCTTTGGCGACCTGCAGCCAGGTATCGACATCCGCATAGCCGAAAGAGACGCTGTGGACAACCGGTACCTGGGTCGCCTGTTCTGCCATTTCAATCGGTTCTCCACCCCACACGCAAAGGGTACCGGTGGTTTTTCTATTCTGGGTCATTGTGTTCCTTTTTTCATCCGTAAAAATTTGTCAGTATCGTAAAAACAGTGCCCTGCTATAACGCCAGATGGCCGGAAAGTCAAAAGGCTCTGCGGCGAGATAAGTTTATTTGAAATCGATGATGCGGGTCACGGAAAGAGAGCGGATAGCCCGCGCCAAGGGCGGGGTGTCGGGGGCATGGGGAAGATCTTCAACCTGGGCGAAAATATTGCGGATCAGCTTGTCGTCACGATAGATGCCGAAAACGATGCGGTCTCTCTGACGCGGGGAGAGATGGCCGAAGGCCGATTTGGTAATCCAGATGCCGCCGCCATGGGCGATGGCGGAAAGGTGAAAGGCCTGATCCGACGCCCCGCCGGGAAGCAGAAAGGCCATGCTGGCGGTCAGATCTTCCGGTTGGACATGATCGCTGCCACTGCTGACGCCGATGTTCAGCCGGATATTGGCGAACCAGCCGCCATCCGCCTTCAGCGAATCCTCGATTTCACGCATTTTTTCTTTTAATGCAAAGGCACAGCGGATGGCATCGAAAGCGGGGTCCGTGTTGGCGTGTTTGGGAATGATGTACTGAACTTCGGTCCCGCTGCGTTTGGCCCGCTGGCCGCCGTAAAAGGCCAGCACCCGGTCGCTTTCGTCCCAGATGCGTGTCATCAGCTTGAAATAGGTTTCCGGCAGCAGGGTATCGACGATGCTTCGAGACTCGTCGAGCCGGGCCGAAAGTACGCTGAAGGGGATCTTCCTGGAGTCGAGATCGTCTTTCGAAGCGGGTTTTTCCTGGCTGTCCTCCATTCGGACGACGGGCAAAGGTTCCTGCCAGCGATCCTCGTCCAGGATGAAAAGCGTTCCTTCCGAAAGAGCGATTCCGTAAAAGCGCAGCAACTGGATCTGACCGCCTTCATTTTCCAGACGGATGGGGCAACTGTCGACAGGACCATTGGTTCCGCCGCCGGGAATAAAACTTTCCGGAGAATCCGTTTCTTCCAGGTTCAAGGAGACCATTGGCGCCATTTTCTCGAATGTTTCCGCCGGAACGGTCGCCTGCAAAAAGCGGTAGGTAAACGAAAACAGCGGCGGCCAGTTGAAAACCATCTCCTTCAGGGAGGCTCGCAGCATGATGTCTATGACGGTTCCGGCGGGGTCGTTGGACAGTTCGTTTTCGATGGCCACGGAAAGGCGATCCCCCTGTCCCGCCTTGATCCAGCCGATGCGCAGATCGGGAGTGACGAAAAACGCGGCCGTGGCGATGGAATCGACCAGCAGGTGAATTTGTGGCGGTATGCCTTCTTGCCCTGTGGTATCCACCGGCGGATCGTCGGCCGGTGATTTTGGGGTGGGTGGCGGATGTGGCGTGTCGCTGCCTTCGGCGGCTTCATGCATTTCCCTGGCGATTTCTTCGATGGAGTGACCTTGGTCCCGCAGGCGCTTGAGCAGGGATACGTGCCCCAGAATATCGGCCGAGAAGTAACTTTTCTTACGGCTGTGGCCTTTGGATGCCGATACCCGCATCATCGTTTTCGGAAGCACCCGCAGTTGAATGAACCGGATCAGGTCCCGTTTGGAAATTCCGGTTTCCTGCAATACTTCGTTTCCGCTCAGCCATTTCCGATCCGTCGGATCGGGCGTTTCGGGTTCGGAAAACAATGGGGTTACACTGGGGGCCATGGGTTTCATTTTCCACTTTAGGGCTTCAAGTCAATTCCATTTCAAGTTTATCGAACAGCACCTGCCGGTTGTCAACGGGAAAGCATGGCGACGCTGCGGATAGAACCGGAACCGCAAGCGTCCGGTATTTTACTCTGAAATCGGTAAGATTAGGAATACAAGAGTCGTGCCATTATGTCATTTTTGGCAAGGGCAGCTCCACCGGCCGCCTTGGGCGCCATTGCTAAGAGCGCTCCGTATCCCATCGATGGCGCCCAAATGCCCGCAAACCTTTATTTTGCAGGCATCGACCGCCCGGGTCGGTCGTTTGTCCGTAAATTGAAAACGTTCTGCCAATGCAACCCGGCGTCCATCAATGCCGGGAACGGGGCAGGGGAACGGACCGAAAATTGGCGCATGAATTACCCATTCCGTTATGAAAAAGAATACATAATACGGTTGCAAAAGTTTGTTTTTAAGCTACTTTTCAGCGATTCGCGGTCCCTTGCGATAGAGAGGCAGCAGCGGAATTTTGATTTTCCGGATGGCCTGATGCCTTTCGAACCGGGCGATGTAGTCCCGGCTGGCCGCATCGCCGGTAGGAATCAGCAGCAACGGATAGATGAGGCGCGTCCGGCGCCGGATGAACCGTCTGCGGACGATTTCGTCCTGCTGGACGATGCCCATGATACTGAACTCACCGGCGGCACCTGCCATGATCCGCAAAAGCTTGCTATCCAGACGCACCGACCGGATGAAACGGTCCATGATGTTGAAAGAAAATTTAAAAACCAGGTGGCTGAGTTTTTTTCTTACGCCTTTTAAAAAGAAGCGTTCCATGCGCAGGTTGTTGAATAGCACCACCAGGGAGAGCATCGTGGTCACGTCGCCGTTGCTGTGGACCTGCCGGTTATAGGGAAGATAGCGCAGGGGCTGGCCGCCGGCTGGCGCGCCTGCCCTGACGACCGCCTCGTGGAACAGGGCTGTATCCGGAGGAATCACCCGGTCGATGCCGGCGATGAGCCGGCCGGCGAGATTGGAAACCTTGAGTCGGTCCAGGGTTTTGATGTAGCTTCGGGGCATGACGGACCATTTTTCCGGTGTTATCCCATCCAGGCGATGACCAGGGTAATCGCCCCCACGATCCAGCAATAGGGGGCGAACCGGTGCAGTTGCCCCCGGTCCACCACTCGCAGCAGGATCAACAGGGCCAGCCAACCGATCGCCGCCGATATGACGGAACCGGCGAGGATGGTTTCCAGAGGGATCGTCGTGTGCAGTTCGGGCGTATCCAGGCTGAGCGCCAGGGCCCCGACAATGGCCGGAATCGAGAGCAAAAAGGAGTAGCGGCCGGCCACCGTACGGTCCACCCCCAGAAAAAGAGCCGTTGCGATGGTGGATCCCGAGCGTGAAATCCCCGGCAAAATGGCCAGTCCCTGGACGATGCCGATCACAATCGCATCTTTCAGGGTGGTTTGTTCGACGGGCCGCCCCTGGGACCGGATGGCTCGGGTCAGCCACAGCAGGGTGCCGGTGACCAGGAGCATGCAACCCACGATGGTCAGGGAGCCGAACAGCCGGTCGGTGATTTCCTTGAACAGCAGGCCGATAACGGCGGTGGGAATGCTGCCCACCACAATGAGCAGGGCCATGCGGATGGATCGATCCCCTGCCAGAAGATTGGCGATGCCGCCGGCGGATCGCAGGCGGCCCGGAATTCGGACCAGGGCGGTGAGAATGTCCAGAATCTCCCGGTAAAAGACGATCAGGACGGCGGCGAGGGTTCCAACGTGCAGGCAGATATCGAAAAGCAGTTCCGGCTCCTTGAGTCCGAAAAGATTCTGAAACAGGACCAGGTGACCCGAACTGCTCACCGGCAAGAATTCGGTCAGGCCCTGAATGGCGCCCAGCACAATCGCTTCAATGGTGTTCAACGGTCGGCTCCAATGTGAATATATTTTTTGCATCTACCATACAACGTCGCCCATTCGTTGTCCACAGCACGCACCTTGCGGAAAAGTAAAAAACCTGCGCAGGAAATTGAATGTCCGTGCGTTTATGTTACTATGAAGAACGATATAAACGGTCGTGTCCGCAGCGCCATCGAAAAAGGGAGGATCGAATGGATTGCGTAGAGATCAGAAAGCGTCTCGATGCATGGCTGGACGGGGAATTGCCGGCCCCCGAGGCCAAACGAATCAGCGATCATATTAAAAGGTGTCCGGCCTGCCGCCTTGAAGCCCGGGGGCATCGGCAGTTGATGGACCTTTTGGATCACCTGCCGGCCATGGCTGCACCGGCGGGCTTTTCCCGTCGGACGATGCGGGCATTTCGGGCCGGCGTGGAAAAGCCGGGCATGGCCGAATGGTGGCGGGGCTTGAGCCTGGCCATGCGCAGCGCCGCTTGCGGAGTCGCCCTGGCCGGCCTGTTGTGCGGTGCGGTGTTGGGCACCCGTGTGATCCGATTCGAAACGGCCGTTGTCGCCAACCCGTATCAAAGCGTGTACGCCAGTAAAGGAATCTACCCGTGACTCTTTCCCAAAAACGCCTGTTGGTCTTTTTTTCGATCGCCCTTAACGTCGGATTCATCGTCATGGCCATCGCGATGGCCGTCCACCATCCGAAACCGTTCAGGGAGCGCGCCTGGCAGGATCTGATCAATATCGTCCAGGATCTGGACCTGTCGGCAGAGCGGGAAGATGCCATAATGGCGAACATGCAGCAGTTCAGGGAGACGATGGACCGATACGAGCGGGATCTCAAACAGGCCCGCGGCGATATCATCCAGTTCCTGGCAAGCGACGGACCCATAGACGAAAACCGGCTTCATCTGCTGATCGAGACCGCCCAATCCCGGGAAAAGCGTAAATCCGATGCGTTCGAGGCCCACGTGATCGAACTGCGCAGTCTGCTGGGCAATGAAAACGGGGCACGTTTTTTCTCTTTGCTGCAGGTTCATCTAAAGTCCAGGAAAAGCAAATCCAAGCGATGATTTTCAGTCGCCATAACCGTCGGAGCGACGCCGATCTGATCGGCCGAATTGCCGACGGCGATGAAGGGGCATTTGCCGAACTGTTGCGGCGCCACCAGGATGCCGTTTACGGGTTTGCCTGCAGCATGCTGGGCGATCGCCAGGAGGCCGAGGATGTGGCCCAGGAGACTTTCCTGCGGATTTACCGGGCCTCGAACCGCTACCGCGCAGATGCTTCCTTGCGGACCTACCTGATTAAAATCGCAAGCAATATCTGCATCGATCATTTTCGCAAAAAAAGACCCGAAATCATGGATGAACTCCCCGAAACGCCGACCGAAGAGACGCCCCTGGATTTGCTCGAGGGCGCCATTGCCGCCGATCGCCTGGAAAAAGCGATTGGCGACCTGCCCGTCAATCAGCGCACCGCTATCCTGCTGCGCCACACCGAACAGCTCTCCTACCAGCGCATTTCCGAAATCATGGACGTGTCCATCGGGGCCGTCGAGTCCCTGCTGGTGCGTGCCCGCCGTGCGCTGCGGCGGGATCTGGTCTTTCATGAATAGAACGTCTGAATCCTATACCGCCCCGTTTTGATGTGGCAAAAAAAAGGGGAGCAGAAATAGAACACGGGAGAAAATAAAATGGTACCGATTCAACGCAAAACCCGCCAGTTGATGATTGGAGGGTTGATCATGCTCATCCTGGCCACGGCTTCCCATGCCGTCGCTCAATCCGCTGCTCAGGCACCACCTCCGCTGGTGGAGGTGGCCGTGATCACCGAAAAGGCCGTCAACCCGCCCATGACCCATGTGGGCCGGATCGAGGCCATTCAGGCCGTGGATGTCCAGGCCCGCGTGCAGGGCTATCTGGAAAAAGTTGCCTTCACCGAGGGTAGCCGGGTCAAGCGTGGAGACCTGTTGTACATCATCGAGCAGGCCCCTTACGTCGCCCAGGTCAAGGCGGATGATGCCAAGGCCGCCGAAGCCAGGGCCGCGCTCAGCAAGGCCCGTCAATACCGCGAACGGCTCCAGAACGTCAGGTCCGGCGGCGTCTCCAAAACCGATCTGGAAACCGCCCTGGCCGATGAACAGGAGGCCCAGGCCAAGGTGAATCAGGCCGTCGCCACCCTGGATGTCTCGCGCCTGAATCTAGACTACACCACGATCAAGTCCCCCATCAGCGGACGCATCGGCGTTTCCAATTTCACGCGGGGAAATCTTGTGGGACCGGAATCGGGACCGCTGGCGCGCATCGTCCAGTTGAATCCGATTCGGGTGGTCTATTCGGTGAGTGAGTCCGACCGCGTGGACGTGCTTTTAAGCATCCAGGGGCAGGGCAAGACCTTCGAGGACGCCAAGAAGGATCTCGTGCCGCGCCTGCGACTGCCCAACGGCGTCATGTACGCGCTTCCCGGACGGATCGAATTCACTGACAACGAGGTGGATGTCACCACCGGCACCGTTGCGGTGCGCGCCGTTTTCGACAATCCCGACGAACTGCTTTTGCCGGGCCAGTTCGTTACCGTCGAACTCAGCCTGGCCAGTCCGCAGAGGATGCCCGTGGTGCCGCAACGCGCGGTGCTCGAGGATCGCCAGGGCCAGTATGTGTTTGTCGTCGACGCCGACAACCGGGCCCAGCGGCGTAACATCGCCACCGGTGTCACCTTGGGGACGCAGTGGGCCGTCAAGAGCGGCCTGATTGCCGGCGAAACCGTTGTGGTGTCGGGCGTTCAGAAGGTTCGCACCGGCCAGACGGTTAATCCTCAATCCGCGGGCAAGCCATAAAGAGGTCCGAACATGCTTTCTAAAATATTCATTCAGCGGCCGCGCCTGGCCATGGTGGTCTCCCTGATCATCACCTTTGCCGGCCTTCTGGCCATTTTCAATATTGCGGTGTCCGAGTACCCAGGCAAGATCGTGCCTCCGGAAATCCGGGTCTCCGCCGTTTATCCCGGTGCCAACGCCGAAGAGGTGGCCGCCTCGGTGGCATCCCCGCTGGAATCGCGGATCAACGGTGTGGACGACATGCTCTACATGTCCTCCAAGGCCACCAACAACGGCAGCTATTCCCTGTCCATCTACTTTGCCGTGGGCACCGATCCGAACATTGCCCAGGTCAATGTTCTCAACCGTGTCCAGGAGGCCCAGTCCAGCCTGCCCAGCGAAGTCACCGAGCAGGGCCTTTCCGTGCGCCAGCGTTCGTCGGACATGCTGGGCGTGCTGTTCTTCTATTACAAGGACACCAGCCGGGATGTGCTGCCCCTGGCCAACTGGGTCTCCATCAACGTCAGCGACACCCTCAAACGGGTGGAGGGGGTCAGCGAGGCCAGCCCTTTCGGTTCCCACGACTACAGCATGCGCATCTGGCTGGATCCCACCCGACTCACCGCCCTGGGATTGACCGCCGATGACGTGATTGGCGCCATCCGGGAACAGAACCTGCTGGCCGCCGCCGGTTCCATCGGCACCGCGCCCCAGGCCGAGGGCCAGCAGGTCCAGTACACCCTGAAAGTGAAAGGACGCCTGACCGATGCAGCGGAGTTCCGCGATATCGTTGTCCAGACCAACACCAAAGCGGGTATCGTAAGGCTGGGCGACGTGGCGCGGGTCGAGTTGGGCAGCGAGTCTTACGCCTCCGAGGACACCCTCAACGGCCAGCCGGGCATCCCGTTGGCCGTTTACCAGACGCCGGGCAGCAACGCCCTGCAAACCATGGAGAACGTGCGTACGGCTCTGAAAGCACTTGAATCGCGATTGCCCGAAGGGGTCGGCTACGATGTGATCTACGACTCCACCAAATTCGTCTCCGCCGCCATCGAAGAGATCGTGCTTACGCTGCTGATCACCTTCTGCCTGGTGGTGGGGGTGACCTATATCTTTCTCCAGGACTGGCGGGCCACCCTGATTCCGACCCTGACCATCCCGGTATCGCTGATCGGAACTTTCGCCCTTTTGATCGTCATGGGCTATTCGGCCAATACCATCACGCTTTTCGCCCTGATTCTAGCCATCGGTCTGGTGGTCGACGATGCCATCGTGGTGGTGGAAAACGTCCAGCGGGTGATGGCGGATGAAGGCTTGGATTCCCGGTGTGCGGCCGAACGCAGCATGGAGCAGGTGACCGGCCCGATCATCGCCACCACCCTGGTGCTGTTGGCCGTGTTCGTGCCGGTGGGTTTTTTACCCGGCATTACCGGCCAGATCTACCGGCAGTTCGCCGTCACCATTTGTGTGGCCGTGCTGCTTTCAGCAATTAACGCCCTGAGCCTGAGCCCGGCGCTGTGCAGTCTGTTGCTGCGAAAGCCGAGGCCAGCCCGCCGCGGCCCCCTGGCCTGGTTCAACCGTGCCCTGAACGGCTCGCGCAACCTCTATGTGGCCGTCTCGGGCTGGCTGGTGCGCAAGATCGTGATTGCCATCTTGATCCTGGCCATCATCGGCGTCGGCGTATGGCGGCTTTTCGGCATCGTACCCACGAGCTTTCTGCCCGAAGAGGATAAAGGGTTCATGATTGTGGACATCCAGCTGCCCGACGGCGCCGCTTTTGCCCGCACCGCCGAACTGGTGGACGATATGTCCAAGCGCATCAAGGCCATCGAGGGCGTCGATTTCGTCATCGGCGTGCGCGGTTACAGCATAATCAGCGGCGCCGGCGAAAATGCAGGCATCGCCTTCGTGGGGCTGACCCCCTGGGACGAGCGTACAACCCCCGATCTGCAGATCAAAAGCGTGCAGAACCGGATCCGCAGCATCGCGGCCACGATGACCGGTGCCAACATCAACGTGTTCGTGCCCCCGGCCATCCGGGGACTGGGTCTGTCCGGCGGGTTCAACCTGGAAATGCAGGCCCTGGAAGGGCAGTCGCCCCAGGAGATCGATGCCGTATCCAAGGGGCTGATGGTGGCCCTCAACCAGGAACCGTCCATCGCCTATGCCTTTACCGCATACTCGGCCAACGTGCCCCAGTTGTCCGTGAACCTGGACCGCACCAAGGCACGTCTGCTCAATGTGCCGGTCAGCCGGGTATTCTCGACGCTTCAAGCCAACCTGGGGTCGCGTTATGTCAACGATATCAACCTCAACGACCGGGTTTTCCAGGTTACCGTACAGGCCGATGCTCCCTTTCGCGACACGGCCGAGGACATCACCCGTTTGCATGTGCGCAGCGACAACGGCAACATGGTGCCCCTGTCCAGCCTGATGACCATATCCACGGTACTCGGTCCCCAGTCGGTGGCCCGCTTCAACCAGTTCTCCTCGGCCAGTTTCATCGGCGCGGCCCTGCCCACGGTCAGTTCCGGTGAGGCCCTGGCTACGGTCGAACGCATTGCCGGGAAAACCCTGCCCAAGGGATACGGCTTCGATTGGTCCGGCATGAGCTATCAGGAGAGAAAAATCGGCAATGAATCGACGGTTCTGATGGTGCTGGCCCTGCTCTTCGGATATCTTTTTCTGGTGGCCCAGTACGAAAGCTGGACCCAGCCCCTGCCGGTGATTATCTCCATCGTAGTGGCCGTTCTGGGAGCCCTGCTCGGCCTTTTGGTCAGCGGCCTGGCCTTTTCCATCTATGCCCAGATCGGGTTGGTGCTGCTGGTGGGCCTGGCGGCCAAAAATGCCATTTTGATCGTGGAGTTTGCCCGCGAACAGCGCGAAGCGGGGCGTTCCATCTACGAGGCGGCCGTTACCGGCGCACGCATGCGATACCGGGCTGTACTGATGACGGCCTTCTCGTTCATCCTGGGGGTCTTTCCCATGATCGTCGCCACCGGAGCCGGCGCGGCCAGCCGACGGGCTATCGGCACCACGGTGTTTTACGGCATGCTGGCGGCCACACTGGTGGGAATCTTCCTGATTCCGGCGCTTTATGCCGGTTTCCAGACCATGCGCGAGGCCACGAACCGACGATTTGGAAAGCGTCATTCAGCCAATGCCTGTTCCCTGGAGGTGCCCAATGAATAATTCGATGAAGCAGCCCGCAAACCGTCTGATAGGTGCCATGGCTATTGTGTCGGTCCTTTTGTTGATGGCCGGTTGCGCCGCCGTCGGCCCGGATTACGCGGCGCCGGACCCGGAGTTGACGGACACCTGGCAAACGCCGCTTCAAGGCGGGTTGAAAGACGAGCCGGTCGATCCCGAAAAGCTGGCCCGGTGGTGGGAAACCCTTGACGATCCTCTGTTGACCGGCCTGATCGAAAAAACCCTGGTCGCCAATCCGGATCTTAAACAGGCTATTGCCCGGGTGCGCCAGTCCCGCGCCAGCCGGGCGATTACCAGTGCCGACCGTTTCCCTTCTCTGGATGTCGGCGGATCGGTGACGACCAACCGGATCAGTAAGGATAGCAGTGGCACGGAATCGGGTGTTGAACGGGACTGGTACGAGGCAGGCTTCGATGCCGGTTGGGAGATCGACGTTTTCGGCGGCGTGCGTCGCCGTGTGGAGGCGGCCGATGCGGATCTGCAGGCCGTCCGGGCCGACCTGGAGGCCGTCCGGGTGTCCCTGGCCGCCGAGGTGGCGCGCAATTACATCGAGGCGCGGACCTACCAGTACCGCCTGGATGTGGCCAAGGCCAATATCGAGGCCCAGGAAGAGACGGTCGATTTGATCGAGTCCCGGTTCGAGGCAGGTTTGAGCAATGAACTCGATATTCAGCAGGCCCGCTACAATCTGGAAGATACCCGCAGTCAACTGCCCAGCCTGCGCAGCGGGCTGGAGGCCGCCAAAAATCGTCTGGCCGTGCTCACCGGGCAGGCGCCGGGCAGCCTTCGCGGGCAGCTCGAAGAGCGGCGTCCCATCCCGGTACCGCCCATGACATTGGCCGTGGGCGTTCCGGCCAACACGCTGCGCAGGCGTCCGGACATCCGCAGCGCCGAACGTCAACTGGCCGCCCAGAGCGCCCGCATTGGCGTGGCCACGGCCGACCTCTACCCGAAATTCCAACTGCTGGGCTCCATCGGCCTGGAGTCCATCAATTCCGGGGACTTTTTCGACACGTCCAGCCGGTTCTGGAGCCTGGGTCCGTCGGTATCCTGGTGGATTTTCGACGCCGGCGCCATTCGACAAAACATCGAGGTCCAGGACGCCATTGCCGAGCAGTATCTGGCTGCCTACGAAGGCGCGGTGCTCGGGGCCCTGGAAGATGTGGAAAATGCCCTGACTACGTATGCTGAAGAGCAGGTCCGCCGCAGCCACCTAAGAAAAGCGGTGGCCGCAGCCCAGCGGGCCGCGGATCTGGCCCAGGACCGTTATGCCGCCGGCCTGGTTGATTTTTCTAACGTTCTCGACGCCCAGCGCAGCCTCCTTTCCTTTCAGGACGGACTGGCCCAGAGCGAAGGCACGGTTACGACCAATTTGATATCGCTATACAAAGCCCTCGGGGGCGGATGGGAACAACAGCCTTGAAATTTCGGCTTCTGTTATTAATCAGTCTGCTGGCGGCTTTTCCTCCGCTGTCCACAGACATGTACATACCGGCCATCCCTTTGCTGCGGGAGCAATGGGGGCAGCCGTTGGTTGTGATCAACCTGACGCTGATCGGTTTTTTTATCTCCTATTGCGTTTTTATACTGGTCTACGGCCCCTTGTCCGATCGTTACGGACGGAAAAGGCCGCTGATGGCGGGAATCGGTATCTACATTTTTGCCAGCTTGGGCTGCGCAGCGTCCACCGGCATTCACATGATGATCTCCGCCAGAGTGGTTCAGGCTGCCGGTGCGGCGTCCGCATCGGCCTTGAGCCTGGCCATCTGCAAGGATCTTTTTGATGCCAAATCGCGGGAGCGGGTCATGGCCCACATTGCCGTCATCATGGCCCTGGCGCCCATGATGGCTCCCATCATCGGCAGTTGGGTGATTTACTGGAGCAGTTGGCGATGGGTGTTTGTCATTCAGGCCCTTTTGGGGCTGGTGGCATTTCTCGGCGTGTATCGCATGACCGAATCGCTGACGACGTTCAGTACGGTAAGTCCACGGAAGGTGATCGGCGTTTATGTGCGCCTGCTGGGCAATGGCCGCTACATCAGCCTCCTGTTGGCCATGTCGCTGCTGGTATTTCCCCTGTTTGCGTTTATTGCCGGTTCGTCCGAGATTTACATGACCCATTTCGGTCTCGGCGAACGAACATTTGGCTTCTTTTTCGGCGCCAACGCCCTGGCAAGCATGCTCGGCGCCATCGCCTTCGGAAGGTTGTCTCCCTATATTCGCATGGAAAAACTGGTTACCGTTTCCTTTGCGGGCATAATGGCGGCCGGTTTCTGGATGTTGCTGGAAACGCACCAGTCCCCCTGGAGTCTGGCGCTGCCCATGGGCGCGATGACCTTCTTTTTCGGGCTGAATCGCCCCCCCACGAACAACCTGATTCTGGAACAGGTCAATCGGGACGTGGGCGCGGCATCCTCTCTGCTCGTTTTCACTTTCATGATTCTTGGCGCCCTTTCCATGGGAATCGTATCGCTTCAATGGGATGACAAGATCGGCTTATTGGGGACGATGGGCGCCATCACCGGAAGCCTGACGCTTGTCTTCTGGCTCCGCTTCAAGTCGGTATTCCTTGCGAAATATGGAGGATAGCGCCAGCCGATTTGGGATAATGCTTTTTTATAAGATGCCTGGAATGTGCAATTGATTCTTCTTATACTTCAGCCTTTGATCACACAGATCGGCCTCAGCCGCGCCACTTTCTTCGAAATGCCGGCCCCATGGACGCTTTCCACCACCTGATCGATGTCTTTGTAGGCTTCGGGCATCTCCTCGGCCAGGGTGCTGCGGCCGGTCCATTTGACCAGGATGCCCCTGTCCGCCAACTCCCGATGGATGGCGCGTCCCTTGCTCTGTTTTTTGGCGGCCTTGCGGCTCAGCACCCTTCCGGCGCCGTGGCAGGTGGAGCCGAAACTTTCGGTCATGGCCTTCTGGGTGCCGGCCAGCACATAGGAGGCGGTGCCCATGTCGCCGGGGATGAGGATCGGCTGGCCCACGTGACGATAGGGCGCGGGAACCGCCGGATGGCCGGGGGCAAAGGCCCGTGTGGCGCCTTTGCGATGCACGCAGACGTCCCGGGCTTTGCCGTCCACGGTATGCGTCTCCCGCTTGGCGATGTTATGGCAAATGTCGTACACCTGATGCATGGCCAGATCCCTCGGGCCGATTCCCAGCACCTGCTGGAAAGTCTCCCGGGCGCGGTGTAAAAGGATCTGGCGGTTGGCCCAGGCATAGTTGGCCGCGCAGGCCATGGCCGATAAATACCGCCGGCCTTCCGGGGAATTGATCATGGCGCAGGCCAGTTGGCGGTCGGGCAGCCGGATGCCCAATGTCTTGACGTGCTTGTTCATGAAGGCCAGGGCGTCGTCGCAAACCTGGTAGCCCAAGCCCCGCGAACCCGTATGTAAAAGCACGGTAATCTGGCCGTCGAACAATCCAAACGCCTGGGCCGCATCTTCATCGAAGATCTCGTCCACCACGCCCACTTCCAAAAAATGATTGCCCGAACCCAGGGTGCCGAGCTGTTTAAGGCCCCGTTCCAGAGCCCGCTGGCTGACGACCGACGGGTCGGCCTCGGCCATGCAGCCGCCGTCTTCGGTGCGCTCCACATCCGCGGCATCGCCCATGCCATGGTGTACGGCCCAGGCCCCGCCCTGCTTTAAGACGTTCAACTCCTCCTTGACGGACAAGTTTACCGAGCCTGTCGATCCCACACCGGTGGGGATGTTCTGAAACAGGGCCGCCACCAGACGCTCCGCCACGGGGCGGATGTCCTTTTTTTCCAGACCGGTAGCCGCCAGGCGGACGCCGCAGTTGATGTCGTAGCCCACGCCGCCGGGAGAAATGATTCCGGTCTTCCAGTCGAATGCCGCCACCCCGCCGATGGGGAACCCATAGCCCCAGTGCATGTCGGGCATGGCCATCGCGGCGGTGAGGATGCCGGGCAGGGTGGCTACGTTGGCCACCTGCTTGAGGGCCTCTTCCTCGCTCAGTCCGGCGGCCAAGCGACGGCTTATGAAGATCCGGCCGGGCACGCGCATGTCGCCGGTTTGGGGGATTTCGTAGCAGAAAGGGTTGATTTCGTTGAGTTTCATGGTGACCTCCCGGCAAGGTCAATTGACGTTTTTGAAAAGGGTAAAATTGTTTTGCAAACGGAAAAAGTTTAGATGTCGAACAGCACGGTTGCCTGCCAGCCCTCCTCGACCGGTTCCACCGCGATCTGGTGATAGGTCACCGCCTTGATTTCGTTTAAGATGGCGTGACTCTCAGAATCATAGCTTGATACAGTCATGCTTGCGGACAATGCCGTATCGGAAACATCAAGGATGGAAACCAGTTTAACCAGTTTTTCCTTGCCGGTCCACAGGTAGAGCAGTTCACGCAGGAAATTGACCATTAGATCGGCCGGATCGTCGCCGGTGACATCGATGCCGACCGTCTGCGTCGATGTCAGGGTGTCCGGATCGCAGATCAGGTCGGCCAGGGCCAAACCGGTGTTCCGGAAAAGCTCGGCCCGGCTGGCGCCGGTGATGCGCACGCGCAGGTCGGCGGTGTGGTCGAGAAGGGTATAAAAACCTTGCATTGACCCCCTATGGCTCACAAACGGAGCCCGTCTTTTCCGTGCTGTACCCGCCCAGCGCTTCCACCCGCCGTTTGAAATCGTCGGTGACGATGGTGTCCAGCAGTACCTGGATGTTATCGTTTTCGAAATGCGCTTCGGGAATGATCAGGTCATACTGCTCGGTGACCACGGGAATGAAATCCAGCCCCAGGGCCTTGGCCGCCGCATAGATGCCCAGCCCGGCGTCCGCCGCACCGCCGAGCACGGCCACGGCCACGTTCATGTGGGTGAACTCCTCGTTGGAATAGCCGCCGATCTTCTCGGGAGAAAGGCCGATCTGTCCCAGCCGGTAATCCAGCAGAATTCGCGTCCCCGAGCCGCCCTGGCGGTTGATGAAAACGATGCCCTCCCGTCCGAGGTCCTTGATACCTTTAATGCCCTTGGGGTTGCCCTTGGGGATGATGAGCCCTTGGTCACGCATGACCAGGTTGATCCGCTTGACGGGCGTGTCGGGAAGATAGCGCTGGATATAGGATCGGTTGTATTCACCGGTTTGGGTGTCCAAAAGGTGGGCGCCGGCCAGGTGGCAGACGCCGCGTTTGACGGCCATGAGTCCGCCCATGCTGCCCACGTGGCTGGAAGAGAGCGTCAAGGCCGCGTCGCCGGCGCGCAATTGGTCGGCCAGCACATCCAGGGTGTTGTCGTGGCTGCCCACGACGACGATGGTGTTGCGAATGGCAGACAGCGGGCGCAGCAGTTCGGCCTGCACCGCATCGCTGTCCTTGATGCCTTCGGATTGCCTGGGAATGCGGATGATGCCGTCGGCCTCGGTGATGCTGGTGATCATGCCGGCCCCGCGGGGCAGGGGGGTGGCCACGATGTTCTCGCCCACCTGGCCCAGTTTGACCCGAAGGAATTCCTCCACGCCCAGCTTGGAGGCGATCTTGCGGGTAGGCACCACCGCCACGGTCCGGCGGGTCTCGTCGGCGGCGCCCAGCATGCGCCGGATCAGGGGCTGGACGAACTGTTCGAGGGCGATGATGGCCGAGACGGGGTAGCCGGGGATGCCGAAAAAGGGTTTGCCCTGGATGTCGCCGAGAAGCACCGGTTTGCCGGGCATGATGGTCACCCCATGAACCAGCATCTTTCCCAGGTCCTGTAGCACGGGCAGGGCGTAGTCCTCGGAGCCGGCCGAGGAGCCGCCGATGGTCATCACCATATCGAAATCGCCGGCAACGGCATCGGACACGGTCTGTCGAATCAGCGCCAGATCGTCCATGACCCGTTCGTGGCGGGTGGCATGACCCCCGCAGGCCGCAATCATCTTTTCCAAAACGTAGGCGTTGGTTTCCAGCACCTGGCCCGGCTTCAGACTCTCCGGGGCGGTGGTGCGCCAGTCCACCAGCTCCGATCCGGTGGGGATGATCAGGACCCGCGGTTTTCTTCTCACCGGCACCCGGTAGATGCCGCCGGAAATCAGTGCCCCCACACAATAGGGACTGACCCCATGGCCCCGGGGATAGAGCAGTTCCGTGGCCACGATGTCCTCACCCATTTTGCGCACGTGCTGCCAGGGAAAGGCCGGGGCTTCGATGCGGATGCGGTCGTCGCCCACCGTCTGGATGTTCTCGATCATGATCACCGCATCGGTGTCCGGTGGCATGACATGGCCGGTGTTGAGAAATCGGGCTTGGCTGCCCACCTGCAACTCCCTGGGACGGGTTTCGCTGGCGCCGAAGGTGTCTTCGGCCTTTACGGCCACCCCATCCATGGCCGCAGCATGGAAATTGGGCGAAGAGACTTTGGCTGTCACCGGTTCGGCCAGGATGCGTCCCACGGCATCGGGCGGCGATACGGTTTCGGCGGGCATGGTGCCGACGGCCGGGAAATGATCGAAGAGGATTTGGCGGGCTTCATCGAGCGGTTTCATGTTTAAGTAGACGTTGCGTTTGGTGGCCACTGCGAACACTCCTTGTTTTTTTATAACGGCATTACCTTCACAATTGTTCCTTCATCCAGCCCTTCCGTATTCATGCCGATGGCGATGAGTCCATCGGCTTTGACCATGGTGTGGATCAGGCCTGATTTGCCTAATATCGGTTCGGCCAAAAGGATGCCGTTCTCCTCGACCAGGCGAACCCGGACGTAGTCCACGCGCCCCTGGGCCGAGGCCAGGTTGCGGCGCAACACGGCCTGAACGGGGAAACGCCGAACGGTCTGGCTCAGGCCGCAAAGCCGATCCAGAAAGGGGCGGACCACGACGGAGAAAATCACCATGGCGGATACGGCATGGCCCGGCAGCCCCCAGAAGGCTTTGTCGCCCGAGCGGGCCAGGATGGTCGGCTTGCCGGGGCTGATAGAGATGCCGTGGACCAGAATCCCGGTGTCGGGCAATTCGCCGAGCACTTCCACGGTGTAGTCCCGGGCTCCCACCGAACTGCCGCCGGAAATCATGACCATGTCGGTGAACTGCAGGGCGCGGCGGCATTTTTCCTTCAGATCGTCAGGATCGTCCTTGACGATGCCGAAGACCATCGGTACGCCCCCGGCTTCCAGCACCTGTCCGGAAAGGCTGTGGGTGTTGATGTCCCTGATCTGCCCGTCGCCGGGCACCCGGTCCACGGGCACGACCTCATCGCCGGTGGAGATGATGCCCACCATGGGGCGCCGGAAGACCTTTATTTCCGTTTTTCCACAGGCGGCCAAAAGGCCCGCCTCCTGAGGACGAATGCGGATTCCTTGGACCAGGGCCGGTTCGCTGCGGCGGATATCCTCGCCTTTTTCGATCACGTGCTGGCCGGGGGCCACGCTGTGGTAAGCCTCGATGGTGGTGTCGTCCAACCGGTCGATGTGCTCCACCATGATGACGCTGTCGGCCCCGTCGGGCAGCATGCCGCCGGTGGCGATTTTGGCCGCTTCACCGGGATGAACCGTGAAGCTGGGACGCTCGCCCATCTTGATCTGTCCGCACACATTGAGATAGGCGGGGTTGGCTTCCGATGCGCCGAAGGTGGAGGCGGCCCTGACGGCGTATCCGTCCATGGTGGAGCGGTTGAAATCGGGGATGTCCACATCGGAAAAGACATCCTCGGCCAGTACGCGTCCCAGGCATTCGGCCAGGGCGACCGTTTCCGTCTCCACCGGTGAAAAGGAGGCTACGTGGGTCAAAACCGCCTCGACGGTTTCGACGTCGAAAAACTCTTTCATGACAATCCTGTTCCGTTTTGCTATCCAAAGACTGACGAATTCGTAAAAAGGCCGATATCGGCGAACCGCTTCATCCTTCGTCACTGCGGAGTATAATCAATACGCCTCATTCCTCAGGATTCGCAAGCCTTGATTTCGGCCTTTTTACGAATTCATAAAGACCATCTTCATACAAATCACTATACCATAACAGGTACAACGGAAACAGAATCAATACCGGTTTCATGGAATGAAAATTGAGGGGAAAATGGCATAAAGGAGGAGTGGTGGATAACTACGCCAGACTGGCCAAAGAGAATCTCCAGCGGCTTTATAAAAACTTGCCGAAAGACCTGGAAAATAATCTGCCGGCCGAAAAAAACGGTTCGGTCTTCACCTTTACGGCATTTGGAAGGACGTGTGCGATCACACCCGACGGGATTTCTCTGGATGGCGCCGAACCGCCCGGCGTCATCGGCATTCTGCTTTCCCTTTATGCCCTGCATGCGGTGTCCGATGCGCCCGTGATCGAACCGCTGCGGGCCTTCAAGGAGTTTCCCGATTCGGCGCCTTACGTGGGGGCCTTTGCCTCACACACCGAACAGATCCTGGTGCCGGCGGTTGAACCCATCAAAACCCGCACCGATATCGTTGTCGAAAAGCTCGACGGCCGGCCGGCACCGGCCTCGGTGAGCAGCGATTTTGCTTTTGTGGTGCGGCCGCTGCCCAAGATTTACCTGTGCTATATTTTTTACGAAGCCGACGAGGATTTTCCACCCTCGGTTACCTGTCTTTACTCGGCCAACGCCAACCGATTCATGCCCATGGACGGTCTGGCCGACGTGGGCGAATACAGCTCAAAGACCATCCTGGAACTGGTCGCTGCCTGAACCAAGTGGCAGATCATTTTTTTGGAAACGGGGCGCCCCGGATTCGGTGGTGTACCGATTGGCCTTGGTGGTACCGTTACGATAACGGCACGTGCCGTTACTTAACGTTACCTAATTCCGACATCTGCCGCCCGGATTTGTCCTCCCACGATAGGTGCAACCCGGTTATTCCTCGTCACCGGCTCCCATTTCGAGTTCCCGGCAGTCGGGGTTGCTGAAGCAGGGGGCGTTTTCCACCCGCATCACCTGAAATCCCTCCTGAAGGCGTTCGGCAATGAATTTTGCGCCGCAACCATCGCAGACCACAAACACCGGTTTGTAGTTACCGGGCAGTTCCAATGACGTTTTTGCGCCACAGTAAGGACAACTGGCAGTCTCTTGGGTACTTGTTTGGATCAAAACGGCTGGATTCATGGCTTGCCCTCCATTGGTATGGGTTTTCATCCGTAAACCGCGTCCCTATGAATACACCATCACGAATTGTGCCAGGATATGGGTTTTGGAAGATTTGTGTTTTGGCGGCCGAACGTCGGGAGCCGGGTGGCTTCAGCAGTTTTTCCATTCACCCGCAGATTTTTCTTTTTAGATTTGAAATGCTGGTATTGAAATGTCGACGCTTATGTCAGTATTGACATAAAAACATCGGGTACGGTAAGGTAATTTTACAGCTTTTTTATATCCAGCATGCATTTACTTTTCTGTAGCCATCAAACGGACGGGTGCTTCCCAAAATCGGCCGATCGAGCCACCTTGGAAGTACCGCGTCCGATGCAGATGAGGCGGAACCATTGATGAAATCCATTCCTGTTACTGACGCCGTGGGTATGGTGCTGGGGCATGACGTAACCCGCATCGTTCCGGGCAAAGAGAAAGGCCCGGCCTTTAAAAAAGGCCACATTATCCGCGAAGAAGAGATCCCCCTGTTTCTGGACATTGGTAAGGAGCATATTTTCGTTCTCGATCTGGGACCCGGAACGGTTCACGAAGACGAGGCCGCCGAACGCATTGCCGGGGCGGCGGCCGGTCCGGGCATCCGGCCGACCGACCCTTCGGAGGGCCGGGTCAATTTCATCTCCGAGGCTCCGGGACTGCTCAAGGTCGATGTTCAGGCCCTTACCCGCATCAACACCATCGGCCAGATCGTATTCGCCACGCTGCACCGATTCCAGCCGGTATCCGTCGGCCAGGCGGTGGCCGGGACCCGCATCGTTCCCCTGGTGATCGACGAGGGAGAAATTCTCCAGGCGGAGCAAATCTGCGACGAGGTTTTCCCCCTAATCGAAGTCAGGCCGTTCAACACCCGCCGCGTCGGCGTGGTGACCACCGGGAGCGAAGTGTATCGCGGCCGCATCAAGGACGGGTTCGGTCCGGTTATCGAAGAAAAATTCAGGTCCCTGGGGTGTACGATCACCCGCCAGATCCTGGTGTCCGACGATAGGGCCATGACGGTGGATGCCATCCGGACCCTGATCGACGAGGGGGCCGAAATGGTCATGGTCACCGGAGGGATGTCCGTCGATCCCGACGACCAGACACCGGCCAGCATCCGGGAGGCCGGCGGCGACGTGATCCATTACGGGGCGCCCGTTTTTCCGGGTGCCATGTTCATGCTGGCGACCATCGGGGACGTTCCGGTGGCGGGACTGCCCGGATGCGTCATGTATTACCGGACCAGCATTTTCGACCTGGTGATCCCTCGATTGTTGGCCGGCGAGACGGTGACCGCCGAGGATATTGCCGCCCTAGGGCACGGCGGCTTCTGTGCTGGGTGCAAGAACTGCCGGTATCCTCTTTGCGGATTCGGTAAGGGGTAGACTCGGTCCGAATCGATCCACCGCCGGTAAAAGGCAAAATCAGAAAAGGTGTTCTTGGGGCATCCATGTAGGGATAGGGGTTTATAGGCGATGTTTTCACTTTTTGACGGGCAAGGGGCGAAATCAACCGTACATATCAGGAGGGATTATGATTAAGCGAACAGTGAACGTGAACGGGGTTAATCGGACAATCGTTGCTGCGGCTGATGACAGCCTGGCCAGCGTATTGCGGGAGCAGCTTGGCATGACCGGCACCAAGGTCGGCTGCGGTCAGGGGCAGTGCGCCGCCTGTAATGTCATCATGGACGGCAAGCTGGTCCGCTCCTGCGTCACCAAAATGTCCCGGGTGGCGGACGGCGCATCGGTAACCACCATCGAAGGTATCGGCACGCCGGCAGGCCTGCATCCGCTGCAGTTGGCCTGGATTGCCCACGGCTGCGCCCAGTGCGGATTTTGCAGCCCCGGATTCATCGTTTCGGCCAAGGCCCTGCTGGACGAAAACCCCGCACCGACCCGGAATCAGGTTCGCGACTGGTTCCAGAAGCACCGCAACGCCTGCCGCTGCACCGGTTACAAACCCCTGGTGGATGCGGTCATGGATGCGGCCAAGGTGCTGCGCGGAGAAATGAAGGCCGACGACCTCAACTTCAAGATTCCGGCCGACGGCCGCATCTGGGGCACCAAGTATCCCCGGCCCACGGCTGTCGCCAAGGTGACCGGTACGCTGGACTACGGAGCGGACCTGGGGCTGAAGCTGCCCGAGGACCGTCTGAATCTGGCTCTGGTTCAGGCCACGGTTTCCCATGCCAATATCAAGGGGCTCGACACCGCCGAGGCCGAAAAGATGCCCGGCGTTTTCAAGGTGGTAACCCATAAGGATGTGCCCGGCAAGAACCGCATCAGCGGACTGATTACCTTCCCCTCCAACAAGGGCGACGGTTGGGATCGGCCCATTTTGTGCGACACCAAGGTTTTCCAATACGGCGATGCCATCGCCATCGTATGCGCCGACACGGAAGCCAATGCCAAGGCCGCGGCGGCCAAGGTCAAGGTGGACCTGGAGCCGCTGCCCGAATACATGAGCGCCCCGGCAGCCATGGCCGACGACGCCATTGAAATTCATCCGGGAACGCCCAACGTCTACTACGTCCAGAAAATCGCCAAAGGCGAGGAGACCGGGCCGATTTTCGATGGGGCGGACGCGGTGGTGGAAGACGATTTTTACGTCGGCCGCCAGCCCCACATGCCCATCGAGCCGGATGTGGGCTTTGCCTACAAGGACGATGACGGCAAGCTGGTGATCCACTCCAAGTCCATCGGCCTGCACCTGCACGCCGCCATGATCGCTCCCGGCCTGGGGGTGGAGCTGGAAAATCTGGTCATGGTCCAGAACCCGGCCGGCGGCACCTTCGGCTACAAGTTCAGCCCCACCATGGAGGCCTTGGTGGGCGCGGCGACCATGGCCACCGGACGGCCCTGTTTTCTCAAATACGATTACCAGCAGCAGATGGCCTACACCGGCAAGCGCTCGCCCTTTTTCATGAACATGCGCTTTGCCGCGGACAAGGACGGCAAGCTGCTGGCCATGGAAACCGACTACAGCGTGGATCACGGTCCCTATTCGGAGTTCGGCGATCTGTTGACCCTGCGCGGCACGCAGTTCATGGGCGCGGGCTACGACATTCCCAACGTTCGCGGCGAAGGGCGCACCGTATGCACCAACCACGCCTGGGGTTCGGCGTTCCGGGCCTACGGCTCCCCCCAGAGCGAATTCGCTTCGGAAGTGCTCATGGACGAGCTGGCCGAAAAGCTCGGTATGGACCCCCTGGAACTGCGTTACAAGAATGTCTATCGGCAGGGATCGACCACCCCCACGGGCCAGGATCCGGAAGTCTACAGCCTGCCGGAGATGATCGACATCCTGCGCCCCAAATACAAGGCGGCCCTGGATAAGGCCAAGGCCGAATCCACCGCGGAAGTCAAAAAGGGCGTCGGCATTTCCGTCGGTGTATACGGCTGCGGTCTGGACGGCCCGGACAGCTCCGAGGCCTGGGTGGAACTCAACGCCGACGACACGGTAACGGTCTATTCCTGCTGGGAGGACCACGGCCAGGGCGCCGATGCCGGTGCGCTGGGATCGGCCTTCGAGGCGCTACGGGTGACCGGACTCACCCCGGACCGGGTGAAACTGGTGATGAACGACACCAGCAAGGCCCCCAACTCGGGACCGGCTGGCGGCAGCCGCAGCCAGGTCATGACCGGCCAGGCCATTAAAAATGCCTCCGAAGCGCTGGTCGCGGCAATGAAAAAGCCGGACGGCAGCTACCGCAATTATGCCGAGATGCAATCCGACAACATCCCGGTGCACTACACCGGCCAGTGGACCGCCCCAGCCACCAACTGCGACGAGAACAGCCAGGGCTCCCCGTTCTCCGTATACATGTACGGAGTGTTCATGGCCCAGGTGGCCGTGGAAACCGCCACCGGCAAGACCACGGTGGAAAAGATGACCCTGGTGTCCGATATCGGGTCGATCAACAACCGGCTGGTGGTCGACGGTCAGATGTACGGCGGCATGGCCCAGGGCATCGGCCTGGCCCTGACCGAAGACTACGAGGATATCAAGAAGCATTCCACCATGGTCGGTGCAGGCTTTCCCTATATCAAGCAGATTCCCGACGACATGGAACTGATCTACGTCGAGACGCCGCGCAAAGACGGCCCCTTCGGCGCCGCCGGTGTGGGGGAAATGCCCTTGACCAGTCCCCATGCGGCGGTCATCAACGGCATAACCAACGCCTGCGGTGTGCGCATCACCCGGCTGCCGGCCCTGCCGGAAAAGGTGCTGGCCGGCCTGAAGGTCTGATTGCATTATTTTCGAATTGTTGAATGATATACGGGTGGCGTCTTCCGGTTTTGCATGTTGAGAAGGCGTCACCTTTTTTTCTCTTTCATACCCCTGAGTTGAAGAAGGTGGGTCGAGACCATGGATCAGCAAAGCCTGCGTGAGCTGGAAAAGCGATGCATTCAGGAACAGCCACCCGAGTGCGTGGCTGCCTGTCCGATCCACGTGGATGCCAGGGCCTTCGTGGGCCACATGCAAAACGGGGCCTGGGATCGAGCCTGGAAGGTATTGCGGGCTACCATGCCCTTCCCCGGAATTCTGGGAAGGATTTGTGACGGACCCTGTCTTGCGCGATGCAAACGCGGTCAGGCCGGTGACCCCATCCAGATCCACCGCCTGGAAGCCGTCTGTGTCGCCCATCCCGCCCCCCGTCATCGGGTGATGCCGCTGCCGTCGAAGGGTCTTTCGGTGGCCGTGGCCGGCAGCGGGCTGAGCAGCCTTACCGTGGCCTGGGACTTGTCCCGGAAAGGCTATGCCGTAACCCTCTTCGAACCGGGAGATCGCATCGGCCAGACATTGATCTCCCTGGCGCCGGAGAAGATTTCCCGGGAGATCGTCGAGGGGGAAACCGCCATTCTGGAATCGCTGAAGGTGGTTGTTAAGACGAATGTCCGGATCGATACGAACGATTTCATCGACGACTGCCTGGACCATTTCGATGCCCTTTATCTGGGGCTGGATGCCATTGCCGGTGACGCCTGGAATCTTGATTGGGACGCCGGGGGGGCGATTGCGGTTACGCCGAAGCTGCAGACCACCGGGATGGATCGGGTGTTTGCCGGCGGCACTCACGGCGATGCATCGGTTTCTCCGGTTTGGCGATGCGTCCAGGGGCGCTGGGCCGCCACCTCCCTGGATCGGATGCTGCAAAAGGTTTCCATGACGGCCGGCCGAGAAAAAGAGGGGCCCCACGCCACGCGGTTGTACACTTCCATGGACAACGTGGAACCGGCGCCTATGGTTGTGCCGAAGGTCGGCGACCACTACAGCGATGAAGAGGCGCGGAAGGAGGCGGCGCGATGCCTGGCCTGCGAGTGCCTGGAGTGCGTCAAGGTCTGCCGGTATCTGGAGGCCTTCGGCGGGTATCCCAAAACCTATGCCCGCGAGATCTATAACAATGCCGCCATCGTCATGGGCGAGCGCAAGGCCAACCGGTTGATCAACTCGTGCAGCCTGTGCGGTCTGTGCGAAGCGGTGTGCCCCAACGATTTTGCCATGCAGGACCTCTGCCTGGAAGCCCGCCGGGACATGGTCGCCCGCGGCAAGATGCCGCCCTCGGCCCACGATTTTGCCCTCCAGGACATGGCCTTTGCCAACAGCGACCGCTTCGCCCTGGCCCGCCACGCTCCAGGAACCGCGGCCAGCAGCCATCTGTTTTTTCCGGGCTGCCAGCTTTGTGCGTCGTCGCCTCGACAGGTGACGCAGGTTTACGATTATCTGAGGGAGAAAATGACCGGCGGTGTGGCCCTGATGCTGGGCTGCTGCGGGGCTCCGGCCCATTGGGCCGGGCAGGCGGCGCTTTTTTCCGAAGAACTGGCCAGATGGGAAGCGCAGTGGATCGGGTTGGGCCGCCCCAAGCCCATCATGGCCTGCTCCACCTGCCTGCGTGTCTTTAAGGATCAACTGCCGGAAGCCGGGGCCGTCTCTCTATGGGAAGTGCTGGAGACAACTGGCATCCCCGACGGCGATGTAGATTTGTCAAACGGTCCGCTGGCCGTCCACGATCCCTGCACGACCCGCGGCGAACCGGCGGTGCAGGCTGTCGTGCGCCGGCTGTTGGACCAAACCGGCGTGCCCATCGAAGAACTGACCCTGGGCCGTGACAAAACCGAGTGCTGCGGCTTCGGCGGCCTGATGCAGGCAGCCAATCCGGAATTGTCCCGCGAAGTGGCCGACCGGCGCGGCAAGCTCAGCGGCAGTGATTTTGTGGCTTACTGCGCCATGTGCCGGGACAATCTGGCGGCCGTGGGTAAAAGGACCCTGCATCTGCTGGACCTGCTTTTCCCGGACCCGCAGGTTGCCGATCCGGCCGGCCGGCCGCGTCCGGGATGGTCCCGGCGGCGGGAAAACCGCTTGCGGCTCAAAGCGGAATTGTGCAGGTCGTTATGGGACGAAAAATCCGTCGATGACCGGTGCGACCATGAGGCCATCGAACTGCACATGGATGCCGACGTCGAAGCGCTGCTGGACAGCCGACGGATCCTGAAGGAGGACATCCGCCTGGTGATCGCCCATGCACAAGCCGACGGTTCACGGTTCCGACATAAGAAGAGCGGCCATTTCCTGGCTGTTTTCCGGCCCTACCACGCCACCTTCTGGTTTGAGTACACTCCGGAGGGTGATGGCTTCCGGGTGCACAACGCCTACGCCCATCGCATGGAGGTGCTGGGACCATGAAATATGATAACGTACAGCCCGAAGACCTGAACTGGCGCTGCGAGCGCTGCGACTGCGATCTGGTGGTGGGGCCGGTGGCGGCCACCTATATGAACAACCGCTTTTCCACGGAGCTGCCTTATTGCCCGATGTGTAAAGCCGTGCTGATTGTTGAACGGGTGGCAATGGGGAAGATGGCGGAGGTGGAGCAGATCTTGGAAGATAAATAAGAGCGGCGGCCTGAAACACCCGATATCGGCGTTATACGAAAAATTTTATCCTCGCAATATCGACCATATGGCTCCGGTAAAATTTTTCGAAAGCCTTGATCTCGGGCGTTTCAGGCCGCCGCTGGACCACCGAATGGTCATGAATTTAACATGATTGCACATCGACCATACGAATCCGAAGCGGTGCGCGCCGTTACCGGGGAGACGATCCGGCCGGGTGGTTTGACGCTTACCCGTCGGGCGGCGGGAGTCTGTGGCCTGGGTCCAGGTGACCGGGTATTGGATGTGGGCTGCGGAACGGGTGCTACGGCGAGCTGTTTACATTCTGAGTATGGCGCCGCCGTGGTCGGCATGGATGTTTCGCCCGTTCTGCTCGACGAAGCCACGCTTCAACCCTCCGGGATGAATTTGATCCAGGCAAACGCCATGGACCTGCCGTTTATGGCCGGTGGGTTTGACGCGGTATTTGCCGAGTGTGTCTGCTCCCTGCTGCCCGATGCGGTATCTGCCTTGGACGGGTTTCATCGTGTGCTTAAGCCCGGCGGTCATCTGGTGACGACCGATCTGTATTGGCGGGCATGGGATCGGACGGCGATTCAGCCCAAGGCTCACTTTGGCGGTTGTCTGGCGGGTGCCGTGGACCGGCATACCCTGATCCGGCGCATCGAGAACGCCGACTTCGATATCGATTTGTGGGAAGACCATTCGGAGGCGCTCAAACAACTGGCTGCGCAGCTTGTCTGGGCCGGTGTGTCGCTCACCAACTGGTGGGGTTTGGACTGTGTGTCGGGGGCCTGCAACAACGGCCGGTGTCCTGGGTATTGCCTGATCGTTGCCCACAAGAAAGAGAAATCCAATGGATGATTACCAGATTCAGATGTTGCGGCTGGCAAGCAGCGGCTACAGCTGCAGTCAGATTCTCATTCGGTTGGCCCTGGATGCCCGGGGCGAGGAAAATCCGGCCCTGGTGCGGGCCATGGCCGGACTGGCCTACGGTTGCGGCGGCGGAAAGGGCAGTTGCGGCGCGTTGACGGGAGGTTGCTGCCTGCTGGCCCTTTATGCCGGCAAGGGCGATGACTCGGAAACGGAATCGGATCGGCTGCCGCTGATGCTCAATGAAATGTCGGATTGGTTCGAAGCTCAGGTGGGTGGTCAATACGGTGGCATGGCTTGCGAAACCATCACCGGCGAGGATGGCCCGGCCGCGGCCCGCCAGCGCTGCGGTGCGATTGTGGCCGAAACCTTTGCCAAGGCCATGGAAATTCTGACCACCCACGGTTTCGACCCTTATGACGCCGACTGAACAAACTACCCAAAGCCTTTGCCCCATATGCCTGGAGCGGATCGAAGCCCGGCGCACGATTCGCGGTGACCGGGTCTTTCTTGAAAAAAACTGCCCCCGCCACGGCCGTTTCAGCACGCGCATCTGGGACGGCGAACCGGCCTTTTCGACCTGGCAGCGGCCCAAGATTCCCACCCACCCGAAACACCCCGGCCATGCCGTGGAAAACGGGTGTCCCTTTGACTGCGGCCTCTGCCCGGAGCACCGCCAGCGCTCGTGTACGATTCTTCTGGAGATTACCGACCGATGCAACCTGGGTTGCCCGGTGTGCTATGCCGATTCGAAAACAACGGGCGACAACGACCCGAGTCTGGCGACCATCGAGGACTGGTTCGAGGCGGCGGCCCGCGTGGGGCCGGGCAGCAACATTCAATTGTCCGGCGGCGAACCGACCCTGCGCGACGATTTGCCGCGCATCGTTGCCATGGGGCGCGAGGCCGGTTTCGATTTTATCCAGGTCAACACCAACGGGCTGCGGCTGGCCGACGACGAAGGCTTTGTCCGCGACCTTGCAGATGCCGGGCTGGCATCTGTTTTCCTGCAGTTCGACGGCACCCTTGATGCCGTTTACGAAACGCTTCGCGGCCGGCCGCTGCTGGCAACCAAAAAAACGGCCGTCGAGCAATGCGGCCGGCACGGCATCGGCGTGGTGCTGGTGTCGACCCTGGTGCCCGGCATCAACGACAATGATGTCGGCAACCTGCTGCGCCTGGCCACGGAAAAAGTCCCGGTGGTGCGGGCGCTGCATTTTCAGCCCGTCAGCTATTTCGGCCGCTTTCCCCACGCGCCGGCTGACGCCGACCGCCTGACCCTGCCCCGGCTCATGCGCCTGATCGAAGAGCAGTCCGGCGGTGCCTTCAAGGCAGCCGATTTCAATCCGCCGGGCTGCGAGAACAGCCTGTGCAGCTTCAGCGCCAACTACCTGGTGCTGTCCGGCGGTGGGGTGCGGGCCATCGCCGGCGGCCAATGCTGCAACCAACCGATCCCGGCCCTGGAGGGCGCCCGAAACGCCATAAACTATGTGGCCCGGCAGTGGCGGGCACCCGGCGCATGTTGCTCGGCGGCAACGGAAAATGACGTCGTGGTGGTTGCCGACGGTGCCATGGATCTCGACGCTTTTCTCCGGCAGGCCAGGACCCATCGCCTCTCGGTTTCGGCCATGGCGTTTCAGGACGTGTGGAACCTGGACTTAGAGCGGGTGCGGGACTGCTGCATCCACGTCATGGCACCGGATACCCGGCTGATTCCGTTCTGTCTTTACAATCTGACCAGCCAGTCCGGAAAAGGCCTCTACCGACCATGAAGACGGTTCCGATCACCCCGCTGGAAAATTGGATCCGCCGCAAGATCGGCCTGGATCGCGTCCTTTCCCTGACCCGGTCGGCCATCGATCAATACCAACTCCAGGCCCTCAACCGGACCCTCGACCATGCCCGGCAAAACAGCCCCTTCTATCGGGAGCACCTGGCCGGTCTGCCCCAAACGGTTACCGGCCTCGAGCGACTGACCGAGATTCCCTTCACCACGGCCGAGGATATCCGTCGCGATCCCCTGGCCCTGGTCTGCGCCTCCCAAGATCGCATTGCCCGGGTCGTCACCCTGGAGACGTCCGGCACCAGCGGCACCCCCAAACGGCTTTTTTTTACCACTGCCGATCAGGCGTTGACCGTGGATTTCTTTCATCACGGCATGGCGACCCTGGTCGGGCCCGATGATCGGGTCCTGATTCTCCTGCCGGGTCAAACCCCGGGAGGTGTCGGGGATTTGCTGGTCCGGGGACTTTCCCGGTTGCAGGTCGAAGGCATCGTTCACGGGCCGGTGCAGGACCCGGCTGCGGCCATCGACCACGCATTGAAAGAAAAAGCGGACTGCCTGGTGGGTATTCCGGTGCAGGTGTTGGCCATGGCAAACCACCGGCAAGGACAGGCTTTGGCCGGACGAATCGCCAATGTCCTGTTGAGCACTGACTATGTTCCCGAGGCCATCGCAGCGCGTATCGAAAAACGCTGGAATTGCCGGGTCTTCAAACATTACGGCATGACCGAAATGGGGCTGGGGGGCGGTGTCGAATGCTCGGCCCGCGACGGCTACCATTTGCGTGAAGCCGATCTGTTCGTGGAAATCGTCGATCCTGCTACCGGCCTGCCGCTGGCCGACGGAAATACCGGCGAAGTGGTGTTTACCACCCTGACCCGCGATGGCATGCCGCTGATCCGATATCGCACCGGCGATATGGCGGCATTCAGGCTTGATTTCTGCGCCTGTGGAACGGTATTGAAAACCCTGGGTGCGGTGCGGGCGCGCCGCAAGTCCATGCTGCGTGTGGGTCGGGGACAAACGCTTTCTATCGCTGATTTGGACGAGCACCTTTTCGCCTTGGACGGGTTAATCGACTACCAGGCCCGAATGAGCGACCATGGCGGTGTGGATTGCCTGACCCTTATGATCACCGCCTTGCAGCCGGCATCGCTTAACGCATTGAAGGCGGCGGTCGGTGAAGCGGTTTCGGCCGTGGCGGCGGTTCGCAGCGCCGTGGACGAAGGCCGATTGACGCTCAACATCCAACTGGCTGATGGCCCCGTTGCGGTTTCCATGGGTACCGGCAAACGTCGAATTGAGGATTGCAGAGAAAGGAATTTGCGAAGATGAACGGAATTGTATCCGCGGCTTGTGAACTGTTGGAAAAAGAAGAGACCTTTGTCCTGGCCACGATTATCAGCCATACCGGCTCCACCCCCCGAACATCGGGCAGCCGCATGATTGTCACCGCCGATGGCACCGGCACCGGCACTGTCGGCGGGGGACTGCTGGAGGCCGGGGTCATGTCCCGGGCCGTGGAACTGATTCAGGCCGGGCAGTCGACCATTATGCCCTTCGACCTGAACTACGAAACCGTCGACAGCCTGGACATGATCTGCGGGGGACAGGCCGAGGTGCTGCTGGACTGCATTCAGCCCTCCAAAGAAATCCTGGCGCTGTTTCATCGCTGGCGGCGCCTGCTGACGGAAAGGAAACGCGGCTCACTGTTTTCCATCGTGCGTGTGATCGACGATGCTGTGGAGCGGATCGACCACTGCCTGGCGGCCGAAGACGGGGAGGTCATCGGTTCTTGGCCGCTGGGAGAGGCGATGTGGGAAACAGCGCGGCAGGCGGCGGATTCCGCTGCCTCGGCGCTGACATTGCCCGTCGATGATGGATTTGTGCTGGTGGAGCCCGTGCAGCAGGTAAATACGGCCTATCTGTTCGGCGCCGGCCATGTGGCGCTGTTCACGGGCGCCATGGCGGCCATCGCGGGATTCCGGGTGTCGGTGGCCGACGACCGGGAGGAGTTCGCCAACGGGCAGCGGTTCCCCGATGTTCACGAGGTCCGTGTCCTGGAGAATTTCGAGCGGGCCTTTGACGGTATCGGCGTCGGCCGGCAGGATTATATCGTAATTCTCACCCGCGGCCACCTGCACGACAAGACCGTTCTGGCCCGGGCATTGAAAACCGAGGCGGGCTACATCGGTATGATCGGGAGCCGGAGAAAGAGGGATACCATTTACGGAGCGCTGCTGAAAGAAGGCGCTTCCCAGGCAGACATCGACCGGGTTCATTCTCCCATCGGATTGGCCATCGGCGCCGAGACGCCGGAGGAGATCGCCGTGAGTATTGTGGCCGAGATGATCCAGCACCGGGCAAACAGGCTCAAGGCGGATTGCTGAACGCTTAAAGAAGTCGTTCGACAGATGCTAAGTAAACCTACTTTATGAACAGGAGTACTAAGCGAAAAATGCCAATTGGGGGAAAGACCCCGCGATTGGCATTTTATTTTGTTTTTCAGTTCTCAGCCGATTGGCTGGCTTTTCAGCACGGGGCCACCGTGACGTAATGCTCCTGCATGGCCATGGCACCGCCGCCTTTGTCCCATTTCTCCAGGCCGCCGCACATCAATTCGTGATCGGCTACACCCCTGCCGAAGGCCCGGCTTTCCACGGGCAGCCGGTGGCCGAACCCATGCAGCATGAACACCGCCTCGGGATGGATGAGGTCGGTCAGCTTGGCCTGCATGCGGCCGCCTTTACCGTTTCCGCTGACGTTCACCATGTCGCCGTCGGACAGTCCCATGGCGCTGCCGGCCCGGGTGTTGATCCAGAGGGTGTTCTCCGGAACCTGCTCGAACAACAGGGTATTGTTGACCGTATGGCCCTGGGTGTGGACCCCGCAGCGGCCGAATGTCAACCGGAACTGCCCCTCCGGCGGATGGGTGCTTTCATAGGGCTTGAGGGACGGGATGCCCTGAGCCTCCCACTTTTCGGAGACGATCTCGATTTTTCCCGATGGTGTCTTGAAGCTGGGTTCCGATTTGTACAAGGGACCCTTTCCTAACTGGATGAACCCTTTTTCGTCGAAATCGGCCAATTCCACGCCCGTGCCGTCCAACTGGTATTTCCAGATATCCTCGATGGCGTCGAAGGATAGGGCCTCGATGCCCAGGCGTTTGGCGATACCGCAGAGAATTTCCCAGTCGGCGCGGGTATCGTAGCGCGGTTCCACCGCCCGACGGCGAGTAAAATAAAAAGGGTTCAGGCTGTTTTTGCAGGCCAGGATCGATTCCCGTTCCAGGTAGGGCGACAGGGGTAGCACCAGATCGGAGTGCCAGGCCGTATCCGACCAGGTAAAACTGACGGACATGAGAAAATCCAGGTTGGACAACTTTTGTTTGATGCGCTCCGGATCCGGGAAGCCCATGAGCGGATCGTGGCGATAGGCGATGTAGGCCTTGACCGGATAGGGGTCCTCGGTTTCGATGGCATCGAATCCAAGGTGCAGCAGACCGGGGCCGGTATCCAGATGGCCATGTTTCCAGCCAGTGCCGTCGGCGCGCTTCTCTTCGACTTTGGGAACTAGGTCGACGAGCTTGTTCAACCCCTTGCGGTCCACGTCGCCGGGTTTGTTGGTCATGGGCAGTCCGCCTTTGGCGCCGACCGAGCCCAGGAGAGCGTTGATGATATAAATGGTGCGGGACATATAGAACGAGTCGTTATAGCGGGCGTTCATCCATCCGGGATGCCAGAGCACCGCCGGGGCGTCCTTGGACAGATCCTGGGCGAATCGCACGATATCTTCCGCCGGGATACCGGTTTCCTGCTCTGCCCATTCGGGTGTGTAGGGCTTGACGAAGCGTTCCAGAACGTCAAGGTCCTTGAACCATTTGTTGACATAGGTGACATTATAAAGTTTGCGGTTCAAGAGGGTGTGGATTACCGCCAGGTTCAGGGCGTAATCCGATCCGGGGCGGATCATCAGGAATCTGTGGGCCTTGGTGGCCGAGATGTTGGCGCGAATGTCGATGACGGTCAGTTTACAGCCGTTTTCCATGGCCGCCATGAGATCGTTGACCTCTTTCACGTTGATGGCTTCGAACATGTTGCGGGTTTGGAGCACCACGTGACGGGCGTTTTTCAGATCGTAGGAAACGCCTTTGCGGCCGAAGCCGAACAGGGAGAGGGCGGCGTGCTGGACGTTGCGGGCACAGGAGGCGTCGTGGTTGGTCCAGTTGGGGGAACCCAGCGCGCGCACGAAGGCCTGGTGCAGGTCGCGGAACGGTCCGCCGCGATCCGAGAAAAGGATGCTTTTCCCGCCGTAGGTGTCGATGGATTTTTTAAGCTGATCGGCGGCATAGTCCAGGGCTTCATCCCAACTGATGGGTTTCCAGTTGCCCTGACCACGTTCGCCCACACGGATCATGGGCTGCTGAATGCGTTCATTGTCGTTGATCAAGGCCTTGCCGGCGGCACCGCGGGCGCAAAGGGCTCCGTTGAGGCCCCCCATATGCGGGTTGCCCTTGATAAAGGTGATCTCGCCGTTTTCGGTCTCGACTTCAATGGGACATCGGACCGTGCACATGCCACAAACGCTGTAGGTGGTCGCTTTCGTTGCCATAAACTGTCTCCCATCTATTATGCATTGTTATTTTGATCTATTTAATGCGGAAATACCGCAGCCGCGACATTATGTCAATGCGGATGTATGAATGCCCTTGGTTCGGCGCTTTCCCGGCTGAACGAATTCGTGAACGCCACCCCGTCAAATGCGTTGTTATCGATTGACAAATCCATCGATTTCGAATAGCTACGTTATGTCACCCATGACATAGAGATCGGCGTTGCGACCACCGGCAATTATCAAGCCAGCAAACCCGTAGAAAGGAGCGGTCATGGCCCTAACCATCAATGGTATCCAATGTCACTTCGAGGAGGGGCAGACGATTCTCCAGGTCGCCGAAAAGTGCGACATCCACATTCCGACGTTGTGTTATTTAAAGGGTGCCTCTCCCACGGGCAGGTGCCGAATCTGCGTGGTGGAAGTAGAAGGAAGCAACAACTTGATGACTGCATGCGATACACCGGCTGCGGATGGTATGGTCGTTTTGACTGAATCGCCCAAGGTGGTCGACTCCAGGCGGGAAACCCTGGAGCTTATGCTGGCTTCGGGCAATCACAATTGTTCGATCGGTTCCGGCCGGGATAGCGAATGGACCCAGGTTCAGATGCAGGCCGCCGCCAGTGATAATTTCGATACGCTTTGCCCGTCCTGGGGCGATTGTCGGCTCCAGGACCTGGCTTACCATTATCAGGTCGAGGGCGGCAAATATCCGCGCCGCCAGACTCCGTATCCAATGGAAACCGTCAATCCTCTGATCGTGCGCGACCACTCCCGCTGCATTCTTTGCGGCCGTTGCGTTCAGGCTTGCAACGAGGTTCAGGTCAACCGGGCCATCAACTTTGGTTATCAGGGGGATGCCACCAAGATCGTGACCGTCGGTGATGTACCGCTCAAGGATTCCGACCAGTGCGTTTTCTGCGGGGAGTGCATCCAGGCCTGCCCCACCGGTGCCTTGACCGAGAAAAAGGCGCGTTTTGACTGGCGGCCATGGGAGGTTGAGAAAATCCGTACGACCTGCCCTTACTGCGGTGTGGGTTGCCAGCAATGGCTGCATGTGAAGGACGGCCGCATCGTCAAGGTGACCGGCGTGGAAGATGGATCGCCCAACAAAGGGCGGCTGTGCGTCAAGGGACGCTTCGGCTACGATTTCATCTACTCGGACGAACGCCTCACGACGCCCCTTATCCGGGAAGGAGACGAATTCCGTGAAGCCTCCTGGGACGAAGCCCTGGATCTGGTGGCGGCCAAATTCAAGCAGATCATTGAGGAAAGCGGTCCGGAAGCCGTGGCCGGCGTCAGCTGTGCCCGATCCATCAACGAAGATTCCTACCAGATGCAGAAACTGTTCAGGGGGGTGTTCAAGACAAACAACATAGACCATTGCGCCCGTACTTGACATGCCCCGACGGTCGCCGGGCTGGCGGCCACGTTTGGGTCAGGTGCCATGACCAACTCTTTCTCCGAGTTTTCTCGGGCCAAAATGTTCTTTGTTATCGGTTCCAATATGACCGAGGCCCATCCGGTGGCTTCGACATTCTTGAAAAACGCGGTGCTCAAAGGTGCCAAACTGATTGTGGCTGATCCCAGGCGACATCGGTTGGTGGATTTTGCCGACGTGCACCTGCAACTCAAGGTCGGAAGTGATATCGCCCTGCTCAACGCCCTGATGTGCGTCCTGATCGAGGAAGATCTCTACGACAAGGCCTTTGTGCAGAACAGCACCACCGGCTTCGAGCAGCTCAGGGAAGTCGTCATGAATTATCCACCGGAAAAGGTTGTTGATATCTGCGGCATCGACGCCGAAACCATCCGGAAGACAGCGCGCATGCTGGCCTCGGTGAAACCGGTGATGTTGTGCTACACGCTGGGCATCACCGAGCACACCTGCGGCAGGAACAACGTCATGTCCACGGCCAACCTGCAGATGCTGCTGGGCAACATGGGTGTGGAGATGGGCGGCGTCAACCCGCTGCGCGGCCAAAACAACGTTCAGGGTGCCTGTGACATGGGTGCGCTGCCCAACGTCTATCCCGGCTACCAGGCCGTGACCGACGAAAACATCAAGGAAAAGTTCGAGTCGGCCTGGAATACTACCGGCATGTCCACCAAGCTGGGGCTGATGATTCCCCAGATGATGGAGGGGCTGGTAGATGGCAAGGTTCGTGCCTTTTACATCTTCGGCGAGAACATGGCCAACACCGAACCGGATATCCACAAGGTGGAGCACGAACTGGCTTCAGCCGAATTTCTCGTGGTCCAGGATATTTTCCAGAACGAGACGACCCGCTTCGCCCATGTGGTACTACCCGCCGCAGCCTGGAGCGAAAACGACGGTACCTTTACCAACAGCGAGCGCCGGGTCAGCCGGGTGCGAACGGCCAGCCAGGCGCCGGGCATCGCCCAGCCCAACTGGTGGATCTTCAAACAGATCGCCAAACGCTTGGGCCACGACTGGACACCCGACAGCGCCAGGGAGATCTGGGACAACGAGATCTCCGCGCTGGCACCCAGCCTGGGCGGCGTCAAGTACTATCGTATCAAGGAAGACGGACTTCAGTGGCCCTGTCCCACGGAGGAACATCCCGGTACAACCTTCCTGCACAAAGACGGCAACTTCACATGCGGCCTGGGACGCTTTACACCGGCCGAATGGACGCCGCCGGCCGAAGTTCCCGATGAGGAATATCCCCTGGTGCTCAGCACCGGCAGGCGGCTGTACCATTACCATACCCGTACCCAGACCGGCCGGTGCGAGGGGCTCAACGATCTTTTAGGTGAGGAGACCGCCGATATCTCTTTTGTCGATGCGGATCGGGTCGGGATCGCAAATGGCGAGAAGATCCGCGTCAAATCCCGCCGCGGCGAAGTGAATGTAAAGGCCAACGTGACCCCCGAAGTGCCTGAAGGAATGGTCTGGATGGCCTTTCATTTCCGGGAAGGCAATGCCAACTGGCTGACCAACGCAGCCTTCGACCCCGTCACGCTGACGGCCGAATACAAGGCTTGTGCGGTGAGAATCGAAAAAATGTGAGTGCGAAGCGGATAGACGATTGTTTTGCCGGAAGGGATGCGTGCTGAAACCGGCAGCTCAAGGGAATCGGAATCCGGCAAAAAGCGAGGCGCCAGTGACAAGTAAAGAGCAGACGAATGCGACCGTGGAAATGGAACGGATATTCAAGTGCCAGCAAGATGCCTTCCGGCGCAATCCCATGTCGGACGCCGGCCAGCGTGTCGGCGATCTCAAACGGTTGGAAAAGGCGTTGATCCGCCGTAAGGAAGAGATTGCCGAAGCCATCGATCAGGACTTCGGCTGCCGATCACGAGACGAGTCCTATCTGGCCGAGATTTTGCCCAGTCTGGAAGGCATCCGCTATGCCGCACGGCACGTAAAAAAGTGGATGAAACCTTCCCGGCGTTGGCCGGGGCTTCTTTATCTGCCGGCCAGCGCCCGCGTCATCTACCAGCCATTGGGCGTGGTGGGCATCATCACGCCGTGGAACTACCCGGTCTACCTGGCCATCGGACCCCTCGTAGGCGCACTGGCTGCGGGAAATCGGGTCATGATCAAAATGAGCGCCTTCACTCCGGCAACGGCCGAAGTGGTGCGCAAGATGATGGCGGAGATTTTCGCTGAAGACCAGGTCGCTGTAATCGGCGGCGCACCGGGCCTGGGGTCGGCATTTTCAAAGCTGGAGTGGGATCATCTGGTATTTACCGGATCGACCTCCGTGGGCAGGCACGTCATGCGGGCGGCGGCGGACAATCTAACGCCAGTTACGCTGGAGCTGGGCGGCAAATCGCCGGCGATCATTGCCCCCGGCATGGATTTAGCCGAGGCCTTGCCCCCCATCGCTTTCGGCAAGGTGTTCAACATGGGGCAGACCTGCGTGGCCCCGGATTACGTTCTATGCCCCCGGACGGTCGTGGACGAATTCGTGTCCCGGTTCACCGATGTGATGGGCGGGATGTACCCGAGCATGGCGGAAAATAGCCAGTATACCGGCATCGTAAACGATAAGGAGTACCAGCGCCTCCACGCCCTTTTGGACGATGCCGTTCAGAAAGGTGCCCGCGTCGTCGAGGTCAACCCGGCCGGAGAGGTTTTTGCCGAAGTCCGCAAGATGCCGATACGGATTCTTCTCGATGTCAACGAAGAGATGGAGGTGATGCGAGAGGAGATTTTCGGCCCGCTCCTGCCGGTGGTGCCTTACGATAAACTTGAAGATGCGGTGACCTACGTCAACGATCATCCCCGACCGCTGGCCCTGTATTACTTCGATCGTGACAAACAGAACATCGACTATATTCTCACCCACACTCATTCGGGCGGGGTGTCGGTCAACGACACCCTGGTGCACGTCACCCAGGACGACATGCCCTTCGGCGGCGTGGGACCTTCGGGCATGGGCCAGTATCACGGCCATGAGGGGTTTCTGGCTCTGTCGAAAGCCAAGGGCGTGCTGACCAAACCCAGATTCAACAGCGGGAAAATGATCTACCCCCCATACGGCCGGGCCATTCATCGTTTCATCTACCGTTTTTTCATGAGTTGAAAAGGCGGCATTAAGCCAAGGAAAAGGTATGCGAGCCATATCCGTATCGATGTTAAGCAACGGTCCCGATAGTGCCTATCCTCCTCAGGCGCATGCCCATTGGTCGACTTTTAACCGTCGATTGACCGAAGATGTGCAGCGCCTGTGCAACGAGGCGCGCTGTGCGCTGCGGATGGAAGAACTCATGGCCATCGAAGTTGCCGATCCGCGTATTTTCTGGCTTACCTTGGCCCGGCTCGCCGAACTGGCGTTGAAACAGGCTGGCGATTATGCCGACAACTGCGAATTCCAGGCTGCCGGTGACCTGCTGGCCAACCCACGCAGCATTGAGGTTTTTGTGCGAGGAGGAACCGATCCCGTGATCAAAAACCGCCACCGCGGTCTGCGTGAGCAATTCGCCCCGGCCATCGGCAGGGAAGACCCGGTAGCATGGCTCAGCAGGAAGACATTCTCCCATATATGTGAAAAAGCGTTGATCCCTCACTTGAAAGAACGACTCGCATCCTCTGGGTGGATGCGTTCGGACTACCTGGCCCTGCTCGATCGGCGAATGTGCCGCGTGGCCGATACCATTGCCTTTTTAACTGCCTGGCAAATCGTCGACTACAGAGAACTTTCCAGGCGAATGGAGCATGCCGCCCCCGAAGACAGCGCCATGATTGAAGCGAATTTATGCCGGTTCGATCTCGATTGCTTTAGCGAAATGGGCAGCGATATCGAAAGAATCATCTGCAGTGCCGACGTTTCCAGCCGATTTCTTGACGGGTGCGATTTTTCTTTCCCGCAAAAATTTACTGCCATTTAAAGACCTTATTTCCAGGGCGATGCGGCTCGGATCGGTTCATCACCGAATTAATCTTTCACCTTCGGACCCCACCAATTATTGTTGGATACCTCTTGAGCTGACACGGTTCGACGCCTCTTGTCGATCCACTTGCGTTTCGAAAAACAGCCGCAAACAATGGTGTTGACATTCAGCTAAGTTAAAGCTACATAAAAGCTATATTGTATCTTTTTCATTGGATACAAGAGCCAGACCCGTACGAAAACTCCAGGATACCGATCATCTGATAACAACCCGTTATGCGGCTTTTGTTCATAGCGCAATCGTTATGTCTCTATTGACACAATAAACAAATGCAGTGAGGCACAGGTATGATCGATCTTCATGAGGCACAAGGGCGGATCTTGCAGGCAACGCCGGTTTTGGGGCGAGAAAGCGTGCCCATCATCGAGGCATTGAGAAGAGTGCTTGCTCAGGATATCGCCGCCGTCGAAGATTTGCCCGCATCGGACGTCTCTGCCGTGGACGGTTACGCCATGCGGCACACCTCGCTTCAAGGCGTTTCACGTCGTCACCCCGTCCATCTCAGGGTTATCGGTGAGGCGCCCGCCGGAAAACCATGCGGGGCAACGGTAGGCGATGGTGAAGCGGTTAGAATCATGACTGGCGGGATGGTTCCCGAAGGTGCGGATACGGTGATAAAGCTGGAGGAAACGACTGAAGACGGCGGCTACGTGAAATGCATGGCCGATCCGGGAAGAGGATACGGCATACGCCCAAAAGGAGATTCGCTGAAGAAAGGTCAAATTGTCCTTCGCGCAGGAAACGTCATCAGCCCGCTGGAAATCGGCGCGTTAGCGAGTATGCGACGCGCCTATGTTTGCGTTCATCGCAAACCCGTGGTAGCGATTCTCTCAACGGGAGATGAACTGTCGGACTTTCATGAACCGGCTTCCCCCTGGAAAGCGATGTGCTCGAATTTATATGCGTTGGCGGCTCAGGTTATCGAAGTCAATGCCATCCCCCTTTGTCTCGGCATCGCTGAGGATAATTTGCAGTCCCAGCAGGGCATCCTGACCGAAGCGCTTCGAACGGACCTGATCGTCACTTCCGGCGGCACTTCCAGAGGGAAGTACGACCTGATTCGCAAGACATTCGCATCCATGGGAATGGAGATGCGGTTTTCCACGATATTCGCCAAACCCGGTAAACCGACCCTATTTGGAACCATCGGGAAGCGTCCGGTCTTCGGGTTGCCTGGAAACCCTTCGGCGACGATGCTTTCCTTCGAACAATTCATCCGGCCGGCGCTGCTCAAGATGATGGGACATCGAAACGGATCGCACCTCCCTTATGGCAACGCAGTCCCGGGTCGAGGAAACGATGGCCTGCTGAATATCGATTCCTTTAAAAAGCGACCCGGAGAGGAAAACGATCATCGGCGGGCGTCGCAAGTTCCTCTGGGAAGGCAGTTTAATGACCAGGTGAGCAAAACAGCACCCGAACCGGAACGATTCAAAGTCGTTGCCCGATGACATTCTTCAGGTTTTACCGAAAAATACAAGCAAGGGACAAAGAAAATCGAAAGGCAAGAGGAGTTGGACCATGCGCTATGCCGAAACCGGATACAATCTGGAAATCGACTTGACCCGAGGAAATATCGAACGGGTAGAGACCGATCCGCAACTTCTTGAAACGCATCTGGGTGGACTGGGCACCAGCGTCAAACTTCACTACGACCGGGTGCCTCCGGAAACGAAAGCATTCGACCCCGAGAATCTTCTCATCTACAGTTCGGGGCTTTTGTGCGGAACACCGGCTTTCAGCGCCAATCGAACGATCGTCAGTTTTATTTCGCCGCAGACAGACCTTTTGGCCTACCCGATGATGGGGGGATTTTGGGCGTCGGAACTGAAATACGCCGGTTACGACAAAGTCGTCATTCGCGGTAAATCTCCAAAGCTGATTTATATCTGGATCCACAACGACAAGGTGGAATTGCGCGATGCCACCCACTTGAAAGGCAAAGGTGCCGTCGAGACCCAGGAATTGATCAGAAAAGAGTTAAAAAACCCCTACGTACAGATCTCGGCCATCGGCCTGGCCGGTGAGAATCGATGCTTCACGGCCTCCATTGAGCAGTCCCGGTCGAGTTCCAGCAGGGGCGGCGGCGGGGCGGTCATGGGAGACAAAAACATCAAGGCGATCGCCGTGCGAGGGACGAAGGCCATCCATCTGGCCCGCGGGGCAGAATTTATGGAACATATGAAGGAGATCAGGAAATATATCGATTTTCGGAACGCCAATCCCTTGCCAGGTCTGATGCCGATTCTATCGGGAATCGGATCGCCCCAGATGATGAAGCATGTGGACGAAAAATGGCATACGGAAAGCTTTGCCTGGGGCAATGCCCGTGTCCGCAGAAAGGATTTCTGGACAAAGGAAATCGAAAAAAACTGGGAAAAAAGTCAAACCGGTGCCATCAAGCGATTCATCAGTTGTTTCAATTGTCCACAGCAGTGTGGCGCTTTAATCGCCCACAAGGATGTTCCCAGATACATGATGAAATGCTTTTCGAAACTGACCTATGCTATGGCGGCGTTTGTCGATGATCTAGATTTTTCTTGGGAAATCTGTCAGCGCGCTTTCGAGTATGGAATGGATTCATTTTCAACGCCCCAGATCCTGGCCTTTGGTTTCGAATTGTACGAGGCCGGCATTTTGACCGACGCCGATTTCAAAGGCTGCCCAACGGACAAGGAAGGGCGGTTCTTCTGGCTTTTGGATCGTATTGCCCGGCGGGAGGGCATCGGAGATGTTCTGGCTGACGGTACCTATTGGGCCGCCCGAAGGATCGGCAACGGAGCAGAGGCCTTCGATCACAACACCACCAAAAAGCATGAGCAGATGAACATCAAGTTGGGAATGTTCGACCCTTTGTACTACCTGATGTATGCAACCAATGAAAAAGTGAGCATCACCCAGATCGAAGGCAACTGGCCCCAGGCGGCATTTCCAAAAAAAGAACATCGGGAGGCTTTTGTAAAAGATTGGCCGCAGCTGCCGGATGAAAAATTCAAGAAATATTTTTTGGACTGGGAACCGCGGGGAGAAAATGCCAACCCGCATTATCCTACTCCCGAGATCGCATCGCAAATCGTGGATTGGATGGAGATGCTGCACAACATCGACGACGCCTTGGGACTTTGCGCAGGCATGGGTTCATTTTGCCTCAAACCTCCCTACCACATTCATAATTATCCGAAGTTGATCTCATCGGCGACCGGAATGGATGTCGATAATGATGGGCTGAAGAAAATTGTCAACAGAAGCCGCAACCTTCATAGGGCCTTGAACAACATGAGAGGATTGAGAAGAGCAGAGGAACTGCCGCCCGAGGACCATTGGAAACATCGGTTCCCCGAACTGGAAGAAGCGTTGATGATGCATTATTACCAATTCAAAGGGTGGACTGAAGATGGGATTCCCACCCGGGAAAGATTAAAGGATCTGGATCTGGGGTACGTTGCCGATGATTTAATCAACAGGGGGATTTTAAACGATGGCCAAGATCAAAAAAATAGTGAAAACCATCAAGATCGATGCTGATAAATGCAATGGCTGCCGGACATGCGAGGTCATTTGCGCCGCCTATCATTCCCAACCGAAATACAGCAGTGTCAATCCGGCTGCATCGCGAATACGCATCATTACGCACCGTCTGGACGACATCTGGCTGCCGGTGTTTGCGGGCGAGTATTCCCCTTCCGAATGTATGGGAAGAGATAAGTATGTCATAGACGGAAAGGAGTACGGCGAGTGCACGTTTTGCAGGGCGACCTGCCCGTCGCGAGACATGTTCAAGGATCCGGATTCCGGGCTCCCGCTTAAATGCGATATGTGCGAAGGCGAAGACGGCCCCTTGTGTGTCGAATGGTGCCTGAACGATGTCCTGATTTACGAAGAGCGGGAGGAGGAAGTCGAAGCGTCCATCGAAATGGAGGAGATGGACGCAGGATTAGCGGCAATGATTGACAAATATGGCGTCGATAAAGTAACCACTGCATTTGCCCGTATGGCGCAGAACAAGTAAACGGTTGCGGTCCGGCAATAAAGCCGGTCTGCCCATCAGGACACCCTTTTTTTCACCGGGCGTGTGTTGACGTATGAAGAACGTGCAGACAGGCTACGCAGAAGCCTTAAAGGTGACCCTGGAAACGATTACTCTCCTGGGCAGCGAATCGCTACCACTGGCTGAATGCTCGGGCAGAATTCTCGCCAAAGAATTATACTCCCATGTGTGTTCACCATCTACGGACGCTTCCCTGAAAGATGGATACGCTGTTCGCTCGAACGACATCGAAAAGGCATCTCCCCGGAACAAGATTCCGTTGACGCTCATCGGCACGGCAGCCGCCGGACTCCCGGCAAAAAGTGCTCTGTCCGGCGGCGATGCCATTCGAATCCTTACGGGTGCCAGGATTCCGGAAGGGGCCGATGCCGTGCTGTCGGAAGAGTTCGCCGTTCCAGAAGGCGACCGGATATTTGTTTTCAATACTGCCGAACCGGGCCGCAACATTTTGCCAAAGGGCGCCGATATCGCAACGGGAGAATTGATCGGGTCCCGGGGCAGCCGCCTTTCGCCGGGCATGATCGGTATTTTCGCAGCCGCCGGCTATGACATGCTGCCCGTATTTCGCCAGCCCAAGCTCGCCATTATTGCAACGGGAGATGAACTGGTGGCTCCCGGGCAGCCCCTCCCGGCAGGAAAATTGTATGCCAGCAACCTGGAAATGCTGAAATCCTGGTGCCGACGTTACGGTATGCAGACCACGTTTTCCATCCTTAAAGATCGACCGGAGCTCATCACGGCAACCATCGACGCGGCCATCTCCACCCATGATGCGGTGCTGACCAGCGGGGGTGCCTGGACCGGCGACCGCGATTTTGTCGCCCGGACGCTGTCGGCCCTCGGCTGGAAGAAATGCTTTCACTGGATCCGTATGGGGCCCGGCAAGCCCGTCGGTTTCGGTACGCTGCGGGATAAGCCCGTATTTCTGCTTCCCGGAGGACCGCCGTCCAACCTCACCGCTTTTCTCCAGATCGCTCTGCCGGGCCTCCTGAAGCTCGGCGGCCATGGCAATCCTTCCCTGCCAAGAGCAATGGTGAAATTGGACAGCCAATTGACCTGTCGCCAGATCGACTGGACCGAGTTCGTTTACGGGGCCCTGACCGATGGAGATCCTCATCCCCTTTTTACTCCCCTGCAGATGTCCAGCCGCCTGAAAGCCATTGCCCTTGCCGAAGGGGTGATCGCCATTGAGGAAGGGGTTGAATCCCTGCCGGCGGGTGCCATCGTCTCGGCGCAACTGCTTGAATAGTCGTTGGTACGCTTGGGCAAAGTTGCCCGCCTGATCCGGAACCTTCAGGTCAACGCCACAGTCCCAGCGCCGCATCCAGGCCGGATGAGGCGGGTTTTTCCAGGAAGCGTTTGGCAAACGTTCCGCCGTCATCCAACGCCAGCTGGGTCTGCACCGTTTGGGCCCCCCCTTCGAAGGCGTTTTGTACTGCGATGCGGCCGACAAAGCGGTTGGCCACCTGGCCTTTGAGGAGGGCCCGACCGTCAGAGACGGATACGTTGATTCGATCGCTGTCAACATAGGGGCTCCAGAACAATTCGTCTTCTATTGCCGCCTCGATGTCGCTGTCATTTTCGCTTGTCGTTTTCTCATCCGGTGTGACTTTTATGCCGTTTTCGACGGTGAGTACCCCGTCGATCTGGGAGGCGATGTTCTCCGCTCGGATTTTCTGTCCCATGGTTTTCACCGAACCGATAGGCGCACATGGTTGTCTGCCACGTCGATGCCGAGATCGAGAGTATGCAATTCGGCATCGCGCTTAAAAACGTCCCGGATCATAGTTTCGACTTCCCCATCGGCGGGAAGGGCCCGATAACGCAAATTGAGCTGGTTGTCCACCTTCCAGACCCCAGTGGTATTTAGGGCGTCCGCCTCGGCTGCCCGTTTGGCATACAAGGTATCCACGACGCCGGACAGGGTGACGACGCCGTTGATTACAGACACGTCGGGGTTGGCCGCGTTCACCCGTGGATCCATGAGAAGGGCGTCCTCCACGGCCTTTAAAATCGTCTGGTCGGACTGTTGAATAAACGGAGAAGGGCGCTGCATACCTTTTTTTTGCGGCCACTTTGCGGTCAGTTGGCGATCCTCCACGGCAACGACACCGGCGACCCAGGCCTCTTCGGCGGCGCGGCGTTTTTCCGCGGCTGTTCTAACGCGTCCTTCCAGGTGCACCCTGCCATCGGTCACCGCCACATCGATGCCTGACGAATCGACATACAGATCGGCCTGTAGACGTTTCATTACGTCCATTTGAATCGTCTTGTCGTCTCTGTGCCGCCCGGGGATGACCGCGATTTGATTTACGATTTTTGTTGCACCCCTGATCGACATGGCCCTGCGTTCGGCCAGCCGGCTGCGTACCCAGGAATCGACCGTGCCCTGCAGGGTCACGACGCCGTTTTCGACGGCGACCATGATTTTCCCGATGCCCAGGGATGCAGAGCGGGCCAGGACGGCGCGAACATCGCGAGCGACAGCATCGTCTTCGCGCAGCGTGGGCACCACGCGGGTATTGTCGATGACGGCACGCACGCCTCTGATGCTCTCGGTGATGCGTGTTATCCGGCTTTTTTCCAGCAGGTTGGCAGTGGAGCCGGACAGCATGACGCCGCCGTCGTTCAAGTGAATCTCGACGGTTTCGGCCGGAACGGCGGTTTTTGCGGCGACGCAGCGTTGAGTGGCGCTGCGAATCTTGCCATCATCGATCGGCGGTGCCGCCGCTGCCGCTTGTGCCAGAAAAACCGTTGTCAAAAAGACCATCAGAATTATGCGAACGGAGCCACCTTTCCTGCTGCATGCTGGACATGCTCCTGCTTTGGAGAAAAATTTCTTTTTTCCAAGTGGTTGAATCATCGGTATTCTCCTTTTCTGCCCTGGCGCCCAGCCGGGAAAGCAAATCCGGTGGGGGGCGTAAAATCGGGTGATTGTCCCACGGAGACATGGGTTATTTTCTCATGATGACATTACCATAGCGTCCCGATGGCATCGTATAAATAGGGGAGTCACGGTATTTGGTTCCCAAGACCGGCTTATTCCGCGGCCGTCGAGTCGCCTTGGACGGCATTTTTCATCCTCGTAAAAAACTTTTCCAGGCCAATCTTAGCCACACATCTGTATAAAAAAACACGTTATAGGGCGTAAGGGTGAATGCGGCTACATATGGGAAAAGCTTTTTATTTAAAATCATTATAAAATGTTTTGAGAAACGAGTTTCCTAGAAGGCAAGTGCTGGCGGTTTTTGTCTTTAATGGGGGCTTCCCGTTATTGGCCGGCTGGCTGCCGGATGGTATAATCTTATCATGATCCAGCTCGACAACGAATGGTAGGCGTCCTCATTTCAACCATTAGAGAAAGGAGTGCATCAGATGAAAAATATCGCCAAAATTCTTTGCCCGGTGGACTTCAGCGAGCCTTCCCATGCGGCCCTGGATTCGGCCGTAGACCTGGCAGAACGCTATTCCTCAGAAATTATCCTGTTCCACGCCATCAGCCAGATCGATCCGACACCGACCCCCTCTTACAACATGACCAACCATCTCATGGATCAGGTTCACCTGTTTCTGCAGCAGATGACGGAGCACGCGCACAAGGCCTTGAAGGACCTGATCGACAACCATATTTCCGGTCGGGTCGCATCACGTCAATTGGTGGAAATCGGGGACCCGGCAACCAGCATCGTCAACGCGGCCAAAGAAGAGAAGGTGGACCTGATCGTCATCGCCACCCACGGCAGAAGCGGCATCAAGGGGTTTTTCTTCGGCTCTGTCGCCGAGAAAGTGGTGCGGACCGCCGAATGCCCGGTGCTGACCACAAGGCTGCGGTCCGATTGATGCCTCCGGCAGAAAACCGCCGGCGGAAGACTTTGAACAGGTGCTGGCCAAAGTTCGTGGCGAGCGCTTCGGTCCGGCAGCGAATCTGAAACCTTGCACCCGATACCGGTCCCGGCGAGGAAAATTAGGGTCTACACCCTATTGCTCACCTGCGACGTCTTTTATAATGCTATAAGTTGAGGAAGTAATCCACTTGGTGAGAGCACCCATGTCAAGCCGTCAAAAGATTTTGATTCTCGACCCCTCTCCGATTTTCCGTAACACGCTGAAAGAGGTGATCCAGACCACGCAGACACGTGTGGAGATCGACGAGGCCGGTGATACCGAACAGGCCGAGAAGATTCTCTGTCAACGACCCGCGGACGTGGTGTTTCTGGATATCGCTCTTCCCGCAACCAACGGTATCTCATTCATCGGCCGAATCAAGCGCCTGGTTCCACGGGCCTGTGTTGTCGTCTTGAGCAGCCATGATTCGGCCGAGTACAAGGAAGCCTCGATTCAAAAAGGAGCCGATTACTTTCTTTCCAAGGATCGCTCCGGCGGGTTGCGCCTGCTCGATGTCATTGATGAAGCCATTCGAAAACGAGAGATCGCCTGATATAGCAATCTGTGGTTGGATCGGGTTTGCCATTCAGTCCGATTTGGGTTAGAGTACACCTTCTGCTGTAAAAAACGGAATTGTTTTTTTCTTCTACCGGTTTTCGACCGAAATGTCAGCAAACCAAACATCGGAAGGGCAACCCATTGGACCGCAAGCATCATATTTTCATCGTCGAAGACCACCAGTTGTTTCGTGAAGGGCTTAAATCCATGCTGAACGGCCGGGAGGATTTCGAGGTCGTCGGGGAAGCGGAAGACGGCCTGGAAGCGGTACGGAAAATTCGAAAGCTGAAGCCGGATCTGGTTCTGCTGGATCTCTCCATGCCCAAAATGGGCGGCATTTCCGTAATGAAAGAGGTCAAACGAGAATTGCCGGATACACGGGTCCTGGCGCTGACCATTCATGAGTCCGACCAGTATGTTCTGGAAGCCTTCGAAGCCGGAACCGACGGCTACTGCATCAAAGACGCCAGCCGGCAGGAGCTAATACTCGCGGTGGACAGTGTTTTGGAGGGAAAGACGTACATCAGTCCGGGCATTTCGGGTCAGGTCATGGAAGGCTACATCACCGGAAGGAAAAAAATGAAAAAGCATTCCCGCTGGGATACCGTTACCCAACGGGAACGGGAGGTGCTGAAGCTGCTGGCCGAAGGTCATACCAATAATGAGATTGCCGATTTTCTCAGCATCAGCGTCAAAACGGTGGAAAAACACCGTGCCAACCTGATCGGCAAGCTCGATCTGCACAATGTCGCCCAGTTGACATCTTACGCCATCGAAAAAGGGCTCATCGAACCGAAAACCTGAACCGTCTTCGAAATGCCGCACTGGCATTCCAATGTCCTGGCAGGAAGTCTGCGTGGTGAAAACGTTTTTCCTTCCACCGGCTTCCCCCTGCCGGAGTAAAAGATCTGCTTATGCCCGAACCGATCCATCAAACGGCACCCGACGAGGGTGACGTCATCGATTTTAAAATCGAAGCCCCTTATTTTCAGGCGCTTTACAACGCACCCGTGCCGGTTCTCATTACCCGGGAGGACAGTCGGTTGCTTTTGATCAACCGGGCCATTCAGGAGACGACAGGATTTTCTGTTGAAAATTTTGCAACGATTCGGGACTGGGTCGAACGACTCCAGGTGAAGTGCACAGAGGGGACCGAGAATCCTTTCGCCGATCTTTTCGAACCGGAAGGGACATTGCGGCCCTCTCGCGTAAGGGTCAGAACAAAAAGCGGCGAGTTATTGATATGGGAACTGTTCAACGCACCCTTGGGCCGCATGGCCGAGGGCCAGCGCCTGGTCATCACGATTGCCTCGGATGTAACCGAGAAGATCAATCACCAGCAACATCTGGAAAATGTGATGGATCAACTCGAAAAGGAGGTCTCCAGACGGACCCGGGATCTGAATTTAACCATCGAGGTGCTGGAAAAGGAGATCGCCGAGAAAAATCGCATGAGCGAGGCCTTGACCCTTTCCCGGGAACGATTGACACAGATGTCCCGACGCACCTTGCACGCGCTGGAAGCAGACCGACGAACAGTATCCAAAGAATTGCACGACAGCATCGGCGCCAGTCTGGCGGCCATCAAATTCAGCCTCGAAGAAAAAGAGATGAAACGGGACCAGCACGATGGCCGACTGGAAGAGTCGCTGGAACAGGAAATCGCTTATCTTCTATCGACAATTAAAGAGACCAAGCGTATTTCCGCCAACCTGCGCCCCACGACCCTCGACGACCTGGGACTGATGGCCACCATCCAGTGGTATCTGAGGCAGTTTCAGCGCATGTATGGCAATATCCGCGTCGATTATTCCGCAGCCATTGTCGAAGATGATGTTCCCGAACCGATGAAAATCATCATCTACCGCATCATTCAGGAAGGACTCAGCAATGCCGAAAAGCACAGCGAAGCCCAATCGGTTCGCCTGCGCATGGAATTCGCCGACGGTAAGCGATCCATTTCCCTGCTCATCGAGGATGACGGCCGGGGATTCGATGTGAAAAAGGCGCTGTCTAAAACAGACCCTCTGAGCGGATACGGTCTGACTGCCATGCGCGAACGCTGCGAGATCTTCGGCGGCGCCTTTCGCATCGAATCCCGGAAGGATCAGGGGACCCGGATCCATGCGATTCTTCCGATCGAATGATACCAATCCAGTTTTTTCAAGGAGAAAAACATGACATCTTTTTTCAATCGCATCGTGTTGTCGGCCAGATTGAATCCGGGCATATATGAAGAGGTTGAAGCGGACCGGAGCGCCATGGGGCAAGCGATCGCCGTGGTGATCTTGTCCAGTTTGGCCGCCGGTATCGGCAGCCTTCGCTACGTGGGAACCTCGGGCCTTATACTGGGGACGCTTTCCGCCCTGCTGGGCTGGCTCATTTGGGCGGGCATCACGTATTTCGTGGGCACCCGACTGTTGGCGGTACCCGAAACCCGCACCGACTATGGCGAATTGCTGCGTACCATTGGATTCGCCAGTTCTCCCGGGATCATCCGGATCCTGGGATTCATTCCCGGATTGATGAACACGGTCTTCTTCGTGGCCGGCATCTGGATGCTCCTGGCCATGGTGATCGCCGTGCGCCAGGCACTGGACTATCAGAGCACCTGGCGGGCAGCGGGAGTTTGCCTGATCGGCTGGATTATCCAGGCGGTTCTGATCGCATTGTTTTTCAATTTTGCCGGTATTTCCCCGGTCGAACAAGGTGCTGCCTGAGCCACTGTTCACAGGCAATTATCTGCGCAATCACCTTATTTGTGGCTTGGTAGCCGTGTATGCAGCCTTTCCATCATTGCCAACCTCATTCTACTATCATTAGAAAAAAAACGCTGGATTGAAAATACGGTATTCAGGGTATTTTCTTCTCTACTCGGCGATATAGCGCCGAATCATGACTGGGAATCCGATCCTGAAGGACTGCCTGCGGGTGCGGCAGGGGACGAGCAAAACAGACGAAAGTAGGGGGCATCGCATGCATCAATACATGCCGGAGCCCATTCCCAGGGTCCCTCCAATGTGATTTGTTGAATACACTCCGTTGAAGGGAGAGGAGGAGCCGATGAAGCCTGTGGTGACGCTGCAACTGGACGAAGACACCGTTCGATTCACACCCGACGGCAGCATTGCCGTTGTCGATGCCATTGGTGCATTGAGTAAGTCCCCGCGTCCGGGAAGGATCTGGAACACCCTGAGGCGCGATCATCCGGAAATCGTAACCCTTTGTACTGACTTCAATTTTTCCGGTCAGGCCGCCTATGTGGCCGATAGCGAGGGTTGGGAAGTGATCCAGGCGCTTCTTTTGGATCATCTGTTGGAGAACGAACCGGGTTGAATCCGTTAAGTCGCTTTGGTTTTTCCTCGGTTAGAATGGTTCATAATCTACCAAATGCGGCATCGAATGTCGGGCAACCATGCCGGATTTCAGATGACTTCAACCCAAAACAGTGGAGGTTGGAAATGAAGAAAGCTGACTGTCTGAACGAGAAGTATTCCAGTCGCCTCATTGGCCTGATTCTGTTAGCACTGGCACTGGGGCTCGGTTTCATAGGGCTCTTGATCTTGCCCATTGTGGGGCTCATCTTCTCTGTGCCTCTTTTCATTCTTGCAATTACATTTATTGTGGCGCCCGAAAGCAAGGTGTGCCGATTGATACTGAGGATGGGGTAATATCGGTGTAGCGTCGCCAATACTCGGCAGAACGCACCGATTTCTTTTTTTTGGCTACCCTCCCACCGATGAAGAAGCCATTTTTAGGAGGAAGATCACCCCGTTTCCGAGTACCCAAATGAAAAACATTACAATCGCAACTATAACAGCTTGGGTAACCCAGGAGGGCCTGGCAGGTTTATTGTTTGATGAATTCCGGCTCATGGCAGTAAACATGCTTCAGAAGTGACTGAAACACAATGGGGTCCTGACAATATTCAATCCCCCCATCTCCCGAGTTCTTATTGCTGCAATCCGCTATTTAAAAGGAAGACTACTTGAGAAAAACCCTCGCTCCGTAGAATCAGAAAACAGAACCGCAAGAATTTTCTATGTCCGCAATTTTCTCCAGCCAAAGCAGGTAGCGGGCAATGCTTTTGAACTTCGCGTTCAAAAAAACTCTGCGATCTGATAGGCTAAAGCCTCGCCCGTCACCCTCCGACGCCTTTCACCCGTCGGACGGCTTCAGATCCGCAAGGTGCCTTCAAGGCTGCGATGGGGTTCCAGGTCATATGTTCCATCGTTTTCGTTGCGCAGTTCGACACCGCCTTTCAGCCGAACATCGTCCCCGAAGCGAACGTCCCCATCGATGGTCAAGGATTCGCATTCCAACAGTGACGGCGCCCCGCAGGGAAAGCGATACTCGAATCGGTCGATGAATTTGTAGTATGCCGGGTCCAGACGGATCTGCACGTGCCGGCCGATCTTGCGCTTTGGGTTGGAAACCAGCCGGTACCGGTCGGTGAGTACATAGTGATCCGAACGGATGGCGAGCAAATCGTTGGTGGATTTCACAGGGATGAAACGCGTACGGGGAACGCGAATCGCACCGACCTTGTCGAATACCGAAATGGCGGCACCCATGGCCGTTTCCAACTGGTAAATCGGCGGTGAATCCGGATCTTTGGGGTCCAGGGTCTTGCGGTTACGGATCATGGGCAGCCCCAGGATCCCTTTTTTACGCCCCAGGATTTTTTTAAGGGCTGGCAGGTGAACCCAGACATTGTTGGTGTTGAAGTACTTGTGGCGTCGAATGTTCTGAAACGCCTCGAGATCCTTTTCGGGTGTCTGGGCGATCTCGCGCAACACCAGGCCGCCCGACTTCAGCCGGGCCAGATGCCCTCCTTTCTTATCCATTTCCTTACGGTCGGCCGCTTCCATCATGAACGACATGCCGGTTTCGACGAAATATCCCAAAATCGCCGGATCCAGCACAGCCCCCAAATTGTCGGCATTGGATACAAAGGCGTACACATAGCCGGCTTTAAGCAAGCTGTCGAGCATGCCGCTGGACAAAAGTGCGGGATAGATATCCCCGTGTCCGGGAGGGCACCACTCCAGATCCGGATTTTCGGCATGATGCACCGGCCCCAGGTCCAGCGCCCCCACTTTGGGAATCTTGTGCTGCAGGAAATCCAGGGGAACAGGCTGCTTGGCCAAATGGGTATAGCCGGCAAGGGCGCTGTGGGTGTCGGTCCGGGTTGAGAAGCTGTTCATGAAAATTACCGGCGGATTCGCATGCAGCGCGCGGGCCTGGCGTACGATGATGTCCAGAAAGGTTAACCCGCCTTTGACGCGCAGAAGGCTTTTGGCCTTTTGCATGCCCATGCCGGTACCCAGGCCGCCATTGAGCTTGATGATCGCCGTTCGTTGCATGGCCCGTTCACCGGCGGCGACCCGTTGATCTTTATCCAGTTCTTCCATTTCGGGGAGGGTTTCGAGCGGTTCGATTTCCGTTTCCGGAAGGTTGCCGGTCTGTCCTGCCACCAACTGGTCGTAGTAATGTTTAAAATGGTCGATGACAAGCTGTGGCAGGTTCTCGTCCTGCATTTTCATGAATAGCGGTTCGAATCCTTTTTCTTTTCGTCCCATGTCCGTTCCTTTCCGCACCGAAAAAAACGTATTTTCCCTGTTACGATAACGGTAACGTATATCGGACCATGTGTTGACCGTATGGGGCATTAACCGTAATTAGAGTAATTCGGGCAGGTATATTTGTTCCCTTTCCTGATACAATCCTGTTTACAGAACAGTATCGGACTTTTTACACCCTTGCCGTTCCTTACATACCGAGTATACCCCATTCACAGCCTCAGGCAAACCGGGATAGATTCAATAGGTAACTACGGCCTTTGGTCGATTGCCTGACATCGGGAATGGGTGCATGGCGATGACTGTCGATTGGGATCCTATTTCAAATTTCGCCATCGCCGTGCAATTCATGGTCGAAGGGTTGGCTGCCATCTTTCCGGGATGGTTTGCACCCGGTCCTTGACCGGCCGCCGGAAAACCGTGGATTGACGCAAACCTAGTAAAGGAGCTGCATGAAAACCGATTTGCCTCCAATTTCACCCAAGCAGTCATCGTTTAACTGGCGAATGGTATTGTGGATCCTTCTCTTGTGGGTCTTCGGTGCGTCCCTCTTACGGGGAATCGCTGCCGAACCGGCGCCCCGCAACATTGCCTACACGCAGTTCAAAAACAGCATAAGGCAGGGACAGGTTCCCGAAATTACCATGCGTGGGGATAAAATCCACGGTGAGATGATCACATCCGAAGAGAAAAAACCCGACCAGACGGCGAACAGGCCTGGCTCCAATGCGCCAGGGCGAATGGAAGACGAATCCTCCAACCGTACGGAAAACGCGACGGTCAGGTTTGAAACCGTGATGCCTCCGGTGGACGATCCCGGACTGATGGACCTTTTGGAGGCCAATGATGTGGTCGTGCGGGTTGAGTCGGAAGAGCGCTCCTGGCTTTGGAATCTGATGGTCTACTTGCTGCCCTGGATCCTGATTATCGGTTTTTTTCGTCTATTCCAGCCGAAAATTACGGGAGCGTATGGGCGCAATGGGGCAGGGAGGACCTTTCGGATTCGCCAAGTGCAAAGCCAAACGCTTTACCCCCACGGAAAGCGATAAGACGTTCGAGGATGTCGCCGGTCTGGAGAATGCCAAACGGGAGCTGACGGAGGTTGTCGATTTTTTGATCGATCCGGGCAAGTTCGAAAAACTCGGGGGAAAACTTCCCAAGGGCCTTTTGTTCGTCGGGCCGCCGGGCGTCGGCAAAACCCTGATGGCGCAGGCCATGGCCGGTGAGGCGGGGGTCTCCTTTTTCAGCATCAGCGGGTCGGAATTCATCGAGATGCTGGTCGGCGTGGGCGCATCCCGGGTACGCGACATGTTTGCCAAGGCCAAAAAGGAGGCGCCGTCGGTGATTTTCATCGACGAACTGGACTCCATCGGCCGGGCCAGGGGCGCCGGCGTCGGCGGCGGTTATGACGAACGCGAACAGACCCTGAATCAGATTCTTTCCGAAATGGACGGTTTTTCATCCCATGAATCCGTGGTCGTGCTTGCCGCCACCAACCGACCGGACGTACTCGATCCGGCACTGGTGCGGCCCGGCCGGTTCGACCGGCGCATTACCCTGGACATGCCCCGCAAAAGCGCCCGCAGGCAGATCCTGAAAACCCATGTCCGCGGCAAACCTGTGGATGAACATGTGGATCTGGGCCACATCGCCGATCGGACCGTCGGTTTCTCCGGCGTCGACCTCATGAATCTGGTCAACGAAGCGGCATTGCTGGCCGCAAGAAAAAACAAGCCGCGGATCGATTCCGACGATTTCGATGAGGCCCGCGACAAGATCATGATGGGCATCGAACGCGACGAGCGCGTCACCGAAGAAGAAAAAGAGATGATCGCCTACCACGAGGCCGGCCATGCCCTGGTGGCACAGATGCTGGCCGGAACCGACCCCCTTGAAAAGGTGACCATCATTTCAAAACACCTTTGCTAATATCTGGTGGAGGCATCCATGAAGAGTTTATTTTTGTTTTTGCTGGCCTGTCTCGGCGCATGGCAGGCGATTTCCGGAGGCCGCAAGCGGCAACGGCTCCGGCTGTTTTCAGGCCTGCTGCTGCTCGCTGCAGCCGTTTTCTTCTATTGGTTTTTCGATTTTTGGCCGAACTGCTCTGGTTCGAAGCCCTGGGGTATGGCGAGCGGTATTGGGACGTGTTTATCGTTCAGGCATTGGCCGCAACGGGCAGTGCCGTTTTTTCGGCCGCGGCGATTTTCTGTTTTACTTGGGGCTTTTTGCCCGGCAAGCGCTGGGTGCGCTATGGCGCAATCGTGCTGGCAAGCCTGGCCGGATTTCATTGGGGCTATTCCCACTGGGAAACCATTTTGAAATTCATACATGCCGCGCCGACCGAACAGGTGGATCCCATTTTCGGCAAGGCGGTGGGATTTTATCTGTTTCAATTGCCCATGATCGATGCGATGCTGACGTTTTTGTTTCTGCTTGCCGGCCTGGCGCTGGTGGCCTGCGCTTTAGATGCATTTTTTCTGCTGCGCTTCGACGGATCCTTGGAACTGGATGCTCAGATGAACCCGGCGCGCACCGGTGCGGTGTACCGGGCCGCCGGCATCCTTTTGATCTTCATGGCCGCCGAAAAATACGTGGAAAGATTTCATTTGCTTTACTCGCAGCTCGGCGCCGTGAATGGACCGGGTTGGACGGATGTCAACATCCGCCTGCCGGCCCTGACGGCGATGAGCGGCGTGATGCTGCTGGTCGGCATCCTGTTGATGCTCCCACCGCTCAGGCGCCGCCTGCACGCCGGGTTGACGGGCCTTGTCAGCGGCGGCTGGCAGATTCACGCGGCCACCTTCGGTGCCACGGCGGTGTTCGTTTTCGTCGTGCAGGTCATCTTGCTCAGCGTCCTGCCGTCCCTGTTCCAGTCCCTTCGGGTGGAGCCCAACGAGATCACCTTCGAGGCCCCCTACATCGCCCACAACATCCAGTGGACGCGGCAGGGATTCCGGCTGGACACCGTAGAGGAGCGGGTGCACACCCTGGCGCCTTTTCTCGAATTCGATGACGATCCGTACATCGTTCTGGAAGGGGGGCGGCTCTACTGGATCATCGACGCCTACACCACTTCCGGGGCCTATCCCTACAGCGAACCCTTTTACGGCAGCCAGACCATAGCCGGCAGCAGCACCGGTTACCGTCCGCAGACGCTGGCGCACTTTGCCGGTCGCAACTATGTGCGCAACGCGGTCAAGGCGGTGGTCGACGCCTACGACGGCTCGGTCGATTTCTACGTGTTCGACGACAAGGATCCGCTGATTCTCACCTGGCGCAACGTTTTTCCGGAGCTGTTCAAAGACCGCGAATCCATGCCCGCCGGACTGGTGAAGCACGTGCGCTATCCCGTGGACATGCTGCTGCTCCAGGGGCTCATGTATGCCAAATATCACATGACCGATCCCACGGTTTTCTACAACCAGGAGGATTTGTGGGTGCGCGCCACCGAGAAGTACTACGATCGCGTGCAGCCGGTGGAGCCCTACTACATCATGTGGGAACTGCCCGAATCCGATCACCCCGAGTTCGTGCTGATGACGCCCTTCACGCCGAAGAACCGGCAGGTCTCCATCGGCTGGATCGCCGGAATGTGCGACGGCGACAATTACGGTCGATTCCTGGCCTACCAGTTCCCCAAGGAAAAGCGCGTCCTGGGACTGCAGCAGGTGGAAACCAAGATCGACCAGGATCGGTTCCTGTCCGGCCAGTTGACCCTGCGGGACCAACGCGGGTCCCGGGTGATTCGCGGCAACGTTCTGGCGATTCCCGTGGACGATACGCTGCTTTACGTGGAGCCCATTTACCTGCAGGCGGAAACTGCCGCCTATCCGGAATTACGCCTGGTCGCCCTGATGCACAACGATGCCCTGAGCTACGCCGAATCTTTTAACAAGGCGCTTGCCGGCCTTCTGGGTGACATCAAACCCGAGTCGTCGTTGAGACAGCAGGCGGTCAGCCCGTCTTCTCCAGCAGCCTCGGTACGGGATGCGCGAGATGCCTTCAACGGATATCTCGAAGCATTAGGGGATAAACGCTTTGACGATGCCGCCGCCGCGATAAAGCGTCTGGAAGCCGCCATCGGGCAGCTGTCCGGCATGTTTGCAGAGGCTCAGGATGACGGTGAGCCGATGCCGGGCCGGCCGGAAGCCAGTCCGGCACCCTAAAAGGATCGGAATGACTGATCAGACTGAAGGACAGCATCGATCGGATGCCGAGCCGGTAGTTTTTCGATCCGCTTACAGGAATATGAGGAGTTCCGGCAGGGCGATGCAGGAGAAGCAGAGCATCGTCATTCTGAGCATCTTGATGTCTCCGATGAAAGCGACAATCGCCAGTTTGAAAGCCAGGTTGGCGACAAAGGCGATGCGTATGCTGATTCATGCCTGGGATAAACCAAGCACATCTTTTCCGGCCAGCCGAAAGTTAGAAAGCGTTATCGCATCCACATCGGTTAGTCCTGAAATCAAAGCGACACCCTAGACGCCTTTCTCACCGAAAATTTCCTTTCCGGCGGAGACCGATACCAGGACCACAGCATAGATCAACCCGAACAGAAGGGCCTGTTTTAACTCCGCCTATATTGAAATGTCTTCAAGGGATCTTAAACCTTCCGGGTCCGTGATGGAAATCACCGGACAAGCGGAACGAAAGGAAACCCGTTCCACGGCATTGCCTGGATACCACTTGCCCTTCTGTTCCTTGGTGTGAGACCCCATCACGATCAGATCGGCGTCTGTTTTTTCCGCGCATCTCAGGATTTCCTCATGGGGCAGAGCGCCGCCCCACACACGATACGCATGATTCACGTCCTCGATCTCGTCGCGGCAGAAATCCCGGAGGCGTCGATTGGCAGATTTTACATCCGCTTCGTAATTATCCTGGGAGTACCTGGTGTCCGGAGGAACCGGTACCATGTGGAATAGCGTCGTCTTTGCCTTGAGGGCACAGGACAGCCGGGCGGCAAACCGAAGCGCACTTTTGCACGACATCGAGAAATCGATGCCCACCAGAATCCGTTTGAATTTCAGTTGCTCCGTGGAGGAGGGTCGGTTCACGATCATCACCGGGCATCTTTCCCACATGAGCACCCCCTCCACGCTGCTGCCGATTTTACCGGAGACCCGAACAACCCCCCATTTCTTCGGCTTTGGAGGAATGCGGCCCCATGACGATCAAGTCGGCGCGGATGCGCCTGGCGTAACGGCTTATTTCATGCCATGGAAACCCGGTGGCGACCTCGATATGGCACGTTTCGCCATCCGGCAGTTCTCCGGCGCAGCTTTCGGAGATCTGTTTCCTGACGTTCTTCCGGTAGTCCGACGTAGCCGGCATCTCTTCTCCTGTTCGATAATGCCGCACGATATCCCGATTTTTCCTCGAAGCGGACTCGAGCACATGGATGATATGCAGTTTTGCGCCGTTTGCATCCGCCAGTCGTGCCGCGGTCACCACAACAGCATCCTGAACCGAGACCCTGTCCGTTGCGGCCAATACGTTGGTAAACATAAAACCTCCTTAATCGGTTAGGTTGTGGCTATGCAATGACGCCGTTGAGGGCGAATGCCAGGATCAGGGCGGGACCGGCTTTCCCGGCGGCCATGCCTGTCAGCACAAAGATGCCGGCACCGATCATCGCCCCGACACCCAGCGCCGTCACGCCGGGTGTACGCATGGTGCGGGCGAGCTTTTTCGATTGTTTCGCGTCGGACATGGTTATCCATCCATTGGATCACGCGGCCGGTACGGCCACTGCCTTTTCGGGTGAAGGTTAGCTCCTCTGCCCAGTAGCAGTAGACCGTAAGATCACCGGTAGATGGATCACTGCACGATCAGCCGGTTGTTGACGCTGGCGGCGCCGCCGTCGTATGCGTTTTCGGTGGCGGCTTTGAATTCTCGCAGCGAACCTACAGTTCCGGTCAGGGTTGCCTTGCCTTCCTCGACACGGACCTGGATATCCTCACCGTTGACGAACGGACTCCAGAAAAACTCGTCTTCCACAGCGTAATGGATGGTGCAGTCGGTTAGGGGAGACGCCGCAGCCCATATGCCGTTTAACGGGATGAACAGGGTCATGACGATGGTCACAAAATAGATGGCGGTCCTGCGAGCACCGCCGATTGGTTTTACCTGCATAAGACCTCCTTGTTTAAATGAATGGCTGGGTTCGATGTTCAACCTGTCTGTAAGGCTGTTCAACAAGGCCGCATTCTGTAGTGAGATTAGTCAAACGCTGCTGCCGCCTCCTGCATGGCCTGGTTCAGCCGCAGCATGGACGCCTGCAAACCCGTCTTCAACTCCTCCCAGGCTTCGGCGCTTGAGGATTTCAGCGCTTTGAGCCGTTTTCGGGCCTGCTCCCGTTTTTCCTCCAGAATTTCGATTTTCTTGTCAGCGGCCGTCTTTGCTTCACCCTGAAGAGTCTGTGCTCGAGAACTCAGATCGTCCGCTTTGGTCTCCAGTGTATTGAGTTGGCTTTCCATCTGATCGACAAAGCTGTCCATTTCTTGTTGTGTCAGCGAGGCAACGGCCTCTGCTGCCTCTTTCACTTCTTCTTTGACCGCTTCGGGGGTGGTCGACTCGGTGGCATCTTCCGATGAAGTACACGCAAGCATCAGCATCATGGGAAACGCAAGGAGCATGGTAAATACGATTCTTGATTTCATTTCTTTCTCCTGTTGTTTAAGTTGACTGCCGCCGTATCAGATTCGACGACATCGCAGGTGCGCAGGTTCCTGGTTCCTTTTCATCCCAGTGTTCAACGCGTTTGACTTGACATTTATTTTTAAATTCAAAGGGATCAAAGTAAATGGGGGGAACGCACTATTTTCGCGTATGCGCGAACCCATGGAAACCGGATGGTCGCCGGTGTCGAGCCAAGGCGAAAGGAGCGGAATCGGTCCCATCAACGAAAATCAATCGCCACCCTATTGGAACTGGAAAATCGCGACCAATTCTTCGGATATACCGACGGGAAAACCTGCAAATAGAGGCTACCCCCCATTGTCGTTTGGTCTACATCGGGTAGAATGCCTGTAGTCTCAAATTTTTTAAACGGGGCACTGGCCCCCAATCCAAAAAGGAGGATTTCATGGGAGCGGTAAAAGATGAGATTTACAAATGCGAAACCTGTGGAAACGTCGTCCTGGTTCTCGAAGGCGGAGACGGCGATCTGGTATGCTGTGGAGAGAACATGCGCCTGCTGACGTCGGATGAAGCCAAGGCGTTTTCCGACCGTATGGGCAAACCCGGTTCACCGTAGTTGAACGCCGCATGGTTGATAGACATGGACACAGGTGTCGGCCCGAAAATCATTCGCCGGCACCTGTTTCTCTTTTAATCCGTCTATAACGCCGGGCAGCCTGGCCGGGGGCTGGTCCAGAGTTTCGGCTTGGCGATTCTCAATAAAAAAAGGAGGCTGACATGGCGATCGGTTTTGACGAGATACAGTTGGAAAAAACGGAGAAGGGCGCCATTGTGACGCTCACCATCAAAAAGAAGCTGGATAAGGAAGATTACGAAACCTTCGTCCCCATGATCGAGCGTCAGATCGAAGCTGGCGCACCCATCCGCCTGCTTGTGGAACTCAAGGACTTCGAAGGTTGGACGGCGGGCGCATTGTGGGAAGATACCAAGTTCGCTGCCAGACATTTCAAAGACATCGAAAGGATGGCGGTAATCGGCGAGTCCCGGTGGGAAAAGGGAGGCACCTTTTTTTTCAAACCGTTCACCGCTGCCAAAGTCCGCTATTTCGACAGCCGGGAGATCGAGCTCGCCCGACAGTGGATTCGCGAAGACTGACTCCGGATTGAGGCGGGCCTATTGAAACCATCCCGCGAAAACTGTCTGTAGTCCCTCGACCATAAATTGAACGGATTCCAATTGTTTCCCATGCTTGCGGCTCATTGAAACACGTTGGAATTGCCGTTCGACCCGTCTTTGGGGGATCCTGTCCGCTGCCCGTCAGGCCAGAAAACCCTGGATGATCCGATTTACGGCCTCGCCATAGGTGAGACCCAGGCTCATCAGTTTCGTGAGCTGGTCGTTGGCAATTTTTCCGATGGAAGCTTCATGGGTCAGTTCGGCGTCCGGGTGCAAGGCACGCAGGGCCGGAACGGTCTGGTTGTTGCCGTTGCCCATGAGGATGGCGTCGCATTCGATGTGTCCGTAGCACTTGGCGTGGGCCGTCAGGTTGACGTAGAAATCCTGCTTGGAATCGTCTTTGAGAACCGAACGGGAGATGATGTTCGACCGACTGTCCGTTCCCAGCAGTTCGATTTCGTTGGTGGAGGCAGCATTCTGCTCGCCCTCGGTCATCACGCGCTCGGTCATCAACAGAACGCTGCGGCTGCCGATTCTTGCCCGGTTAAAGCGCTGGGCCTCGTCGACGCCGCCCATCTGGGTCAATTCCATTTCGGCTTGCGCATCGTCTTCCATCACCACCTTGGTGGTCGGATTCAATGTGCGTTTGCCGCTGCCTTCACCGATGGCAAGATGTTTTTCCACATATCTGACTTTAGCCCCGGCATTGATCCGAAATTCGTGAACGCCCGAATGTCCTTCCGATTCGGATCCTCCGCAGTGAATCCCGCAGCCGGCAACAATCGTTACATCCGAATGCTTGCCGATAACAAAGGTGTTGTAGACGACATCGTGGAGGCCCGATTGGGACAGAATAACGGGAATGTGGACGGATTCGCCCACGGTTCCCGGTTTTACGTCGATAATGATGCCATCTCTTTTGGCATTGGTTTCGATATTGATGTTCGCCGAAACCTCCCGCCCCAACAGTTCACCGTTCTTGCGGATATTGTAAGCCCCTTTGGGGATGGCTTCGAGGCCGGCCACTTCCGCCAGGATTTTTTTATCGATAGCATCGAGCATCGTTTTCTCCTTCGCATGTGTCGCTGAATGAACAGACGCTTAAATCCTCCAGCATCGGCATGGCGCCGTCAAGATCGCCGACATAGGCAATCCTTCCATCTTTGACCAGCAGAAGCGTCTCGGCCGCTTCGAGAAAGGCCCTGTTATGGCTGACGACAATGGTGGTGGTCCGGTGTTCCTTTTGCTCCCGTTTCAGCAGCTCCACCATGGGGCCGATGGTCCACAGATCGATGCCGGTGTCGGGCTCGTCATAGATGGCCACTTTCGGCTGGGACGCGATCACCGTTGCCAGTTCCATCTTTTTGATCTCGCCACCGGACAGTTTGCTGTCCACCGGTTTGTCTAAAAAGTCCATGGCGCACACGCCGACCCGCGCAATGATGTCCACCAGCTTGTTTTCGTCATCGGTGTCCGCTGCGATGGAAAGCAGGTCCCGGAATGCCATGCCTTTAAACCGTGCCGGGTGCTGAAACCCGTACACGATTCCAGCCGCAGCCCGCTCATGGATGGGCAGGGTGGTGATATCCTTCCCATTGAAAAGAATCCGTCCCTGAGTTGCTGGATGGATGCCCATAATGAGCTTGGCAATGGTGGTTTTTCCCGACCCGTTGGGTCCGGTAATGGCGTAAAATTGGCCTGATTCGAACGTAAACGTGAGATTGTCGATAATGGTCCGCCGGGGTGCATCTTCCGGGCCCTTTTCCACCTCTGGGACCCTGAACAGAAGGTTGCGAAGTTCAAGCATGATATTCATCCTCTCCTATAGGTGCAGCAGACCGATGATGCCTGCGAGAATCAGATAAATGGCGACGATAAAGTTTAACAGCCTTGGAATGATCAGAATGAGCAGTCCGGCAAGGATCGAAACAATCGGCAGTATTGAAAAAGGCATGGTAGAATTCTCCTCTCCCTTTGTGAATATGATATGAAAGGATGCTGGTGCCGAGGCCGCCGGCAACCACTCGAAGCGATGCGGGGGAATCGTTACATGCCCCGCCGGGCCTCGAAGCACTTCCTTTCCACAAACCCGGATTTTTTTGAATCGAATACTGCCTCGTGTTCATGGATCCATCGAGGCGGCCCCTCCCAGGCACCGCACGCTATGACCACGGGATCGCCCAGGTTGAACGGCTGTCCGCAGGCACTGCAGGTTTTGTACTGCATCAACTTTTCACGGTCCATAATGCCTTTTCCGGGGGTTTGTTTTCTGAGTTCCATGCTCGCTTCTCCTTCGACCATACGGTCATTTTCGTTTGTTTGGGTTTTGTTTCCACAACCGCTTACCGTTCCGCTGGCATTCAGCCTATCGCATGGCCCCCCCGGCAGGTATGGGGTGCAGCGCTTAGTTCTGTTTCAGAAGGGACGGATTTTCATTTGCCGGGCGAACGCGTCTTCATCGGACGTTTGCAGGATTGACCCATCGATCGTTCGGTTTTTTACCATCTCATTGAGCTGTCTGGCCGCCGTCGATACCCGTGGCCTCTATGCCGGCCGGATATCGTCCCGGTGACGATTTGAAGAAGCAGTACTGAAACCGCGCTATGTGAATGGGGAACAAGACCTCGACAAATGCATGCTAAACCCCATTTTCTGTCATCGGTCGTCTCGATAGTATCGAGGTATTGCGATTCGTTACGTGCCGGTTAAACCCATACGCTTTTCGTTACCCGGAAAGGAGGAAAAACAAAAATGCTGCGCAGTTTAAAAGACATTCGAGGATACATATTGGGCGCCCTGGACGGTGAGATCGGGTGCTGTACAGATTTTTTGTTCGAAGACCGAGCTTGGGTTGTCCGCTATATTGTGGCCGATACCCTCAAATGGCTCCCCGGCCGTAAGGTGCTGATTTCTCCCATGGTGGTTGGCGATGCGTCGGCTTCGAAACGACAGCTGAATGTAGGATTGACCAAAGAGCAGATCAAAGCGTCGCCCCCGCTGGACAGTGCCGCGCCGGTGTCGCGCCAATACGAAATCGCCTACAGCAGCCATTACGCCATGCCTCATTACTGGGGCGGGTCGGCGAAGTGGGGTTCACACGCTTATCCGCACCTTTTGGCCAAAGAGGCGGCGGCGACGCACCTTCCCACGGAAACCGATGCCGATTCCAACCTGCGGTCCGCCCGGGAAGTATCCGGGTACCGAATCCAGGCCAAGGATACTAAAATCGGCCATTTGGACGATTTGATCATGGATTACCTGTCCTGGACCATCCGTTACCTGGTCATCGACACCAGCAACTGGCTGCCGGCTACAAAGAAAGTTCTGGTTGCGTGGGATTGGACCGGCCTGGTGGACTATAAACGAAGTCGAATAATGGTGAATCTGGACAGCGACCAGATCAAGGAGAGCCCCGAATACGATCCCCGCAAACCGGTCAATCGGGAACTGGAGACGGTTCTATACGATTATTATGGAAGACCTTACTACTGGTAGCTTCCGTGGCCGCAGGCCGCCGCGTTCGCAAATGCCAAACGGATCGATTGACGATCAGGTTTTCAGCACGGCCAAAAGGTCGATGTTCGCACCGGTCAGCAGCTGGGACACCGGACATCCCTCTTTGGCCATTTCAGCCTGTTTTTGAAACTCGGCCTCATCAATACCGGGTACCTCGGCTTTGCTTTGCAACAGGATATGGGTGATTTTAAACCCTTCGTCTACCTGATCGAGGGTAACCGATGCTTGGGTCTGGATCTCCTTGGGTGGATAGCCGGCTTTTTCGAGCAGCATCGAGAAGGCCATGGAAAAGCACCCGGCGTGGGCCGCGCCAATCAGCTCTTCCGGGTTGGTGCCCTTGGCATCCTCGAATCGGGTAGCGAATGAGTAAGGCCCTTCAAAAGCGCCGCTTTCCAGTTTGATCGTGCCACTGCCTTCTTTCAACGTTCCTTTCCATATGGCACTCGCGTTTCGTTTTTTCATTGCAGTCCTCCTTTGACAAGGTTTTCGATGGTTCATGTTGGGAATGGCAGGATACCTGCGCTCTTATTTCTGCATGCGGTGACATCTATCGAGGCTTCATGCGCTCGATGTTTCCACGCAGCTGACCGATCTCGATCCCCAGGCTGACGCACTGTCTGCCTGCAAGACACATTTCCGCATCACCCTCCTCCAGGAAGGTTTTCAACGCATGAACGCCCTTTTTGAGATCGACCGTCCAGCGCTGGTTTTTCTCATCGTAGGAAACATCGACGTCAATACCGCACGCACCGATATCCGGATAGATTTCCTTGATTTTTTTACACAATTCAGTTTTATCGATCATGCTCATCTCCTTTCGTCATTGCTGCCGAGAGAATTCGCAGGCCGCTCTTTTCAGGGGCCGCGAGGGTTTGTTCGGTGGTCGTCGTTTTATCGAATCGACGCGTCATTCATTTTCCAAGATCCGCCGTCCATCGGCAGGTTGAAAGATCCAGCTAAAGCCGGAGACGGCGCTGCGAATAAACGCAACCGCTGCGTCCTCCCCTCGGCTCGGATCAATGGGTAATGGTCTGCCCGTGGACCCCCAAATTTTTTCAGCAGAACGCCATAACCAGGGGTTGACCGGAAAGCAGCTATGGCATCGGCAAACCGCTTCGCCAACGCAGCATGCGGTTTGGCTTTCGTAAAGACGAGATAGTTGGTTCGCCCTTTTGTAAGATAAGGCTTTAAAAAAACGATGTCATCTGCAATGCCCACAATTTTGGCTTGGTACTTCAGGTCGGGAATATAGGTGGCGGCGATCTTGAAACGACCGGCTTTCAAATTCTGCAACAGTCGGGCCGCATTGATTGCCCCGTCATCTGTTTTGAGCCAGGTTGCATGATCGAAGGCGTACTCGTAAGAATAGCTTTTTACGGTTCCGATCGTAAAGGGCTTCAAGTCTTTTAGGTTGACGGAATACTGAATGGTTGATTGGTATTTTTTCAGGGTTACGAATCCGACGGCTGGACTTGAAAGAATATTTCCGATCCCGTCTTTTCGTTTACCGAAACCTAGACTGAGCAGAACGCAAGGCCTCACTGAGCAAATCGGCCGCGCGCTCGAGCCCTTCCTTCAAGTCGCTCCATGCCTCCGAACCCCCTTTTCGCATCTTTTCCAGTTTTTCTTCAGCTGCATTGCGCCGGTTTTTCAAGGTTTCGATCTGATCCTGGTAGGTTACCCGCGCATCGGCTTCCTTTTGCCTGGCCCGCGCTTCCAGTTTGGCGATGTCGGCGTTCCACTCATCCATTTTGGCTTTCATCTTTTCCACGTATGCATCTCTGGTGTCACTCATGATCGTTTCCTTTCCAGTTTAATGCTTGCCGTCGAAAAAGCCGGCAAGCGGTTCATCAAACGAAAACGGCGCTTGCAGAATCGATCCGCGGCAGCGCCGTTTAGGGATTCACGCAATCTGAATAAGACTACCGGTCCAGTTCTCGTTGTCTCTTCTCTCTGGCCGGCCTTTCCTTACTCAAGCAGCCTGAGCCTTCCTCTCGATCTTTGTCGTAGGTGTAGGCCCGTCCACTCTTGACGGAAAGCTTGTCCATGGTTTTCTGGCGTTCGCGTTTGCCTTCGACTATGCGGTCTTTTTTGGACATTGGGTTTCACCTCCTCATTGGTTTGTCAGCGGTTATCTGCCGACAGGCTGCTTAAACCCTATCGCAATGTTCCCCATTCGGGTATGGGGTACACCACGTAGTTGTCCTTCAGGAGTTGGGGATTTCCGACGGCACGATTTGCCGGCAGTGGTTAAAAGTCGCGCTATGCGAGATCACAGAAGCGGATTCAGCATGTAGATGATATCGCTCTCCCGGGAAGGGTAGGGGGTCATGACACTCTGACGGTGAAGTTCCTTGACGGGAATCCGGTTGTGCATGGCCAGGGTGAAGGTGTTGATCAGGCCGGTGGCGTTGTCGGACAGAATGTGGGCGCCTAAAATAGATCCGTCCGATTTGCCGACCAAGATTTTAAATGCAGCCGATTTCATGCCTATTCGTCTGTAGGTCGGCCATCCGAGTTCTTTGCCCCAGCTTTTCTCATAGTCAATGCCGTCGTCTTTCAGGCGATCTTCGGTGGCGCCAACCATCCCGTATTGGGGGTAGGTGAACAGCACTGCCGGAACGGCGGTATAATCCATGAAGGTTTCATGGTTGTCGCCCTTGTGCCTGCTCACGATGTTGGCGGCGGCCGTTTGCGCCTCGGCGTCGGCCACGCGGGCCAGCTGAACGGTGGCGGCGCAGTCGCCCACGGCAAAAATGTTGGGACAGCTGGTTTCCATGTTTTCGTCCACGGCAATGCCGCGCCGGGAACGCTGAACGTCGGCGCGAACCAGCGCCAGATCGGCGATATCCGGCTCCCTGCCGGCACCGTGAACCACCAGGTCCGAATCGAAGCGACGGCCGTCTTTCGTCCGGATGGTGAAAGACGGGCCGGTCTGCCCGATGGAAGTAATGTTCACATCGTTGTGGATGGCGATGCCGGTTTTCGCCGATGCATCGGACAGCAGTTCCACCATCTCCCCGTCGAAGGGCCCCAAAGGCCGCGGCCCGGCTTCCAGAATGGTGCAGCGGATTTCCTCGGACCCCAATCGTGCGGCGAAGTGGGCAAATTCGAAAGAGATGAAACCGCCGCCGATGAAGACGATTTTCCGGGGCAGCCGGTCCAGTTCCAGAAACTCGCTGCTGGAAACCATCAACTGGGCGCCGTCAATGGGTAGTTTCATGGGGGTCGCACCGGTGGCCAGGATCGTGAACCGTGTTGCGATTTGACGGCCGTCCACGGATATCGTTTTGGGGTCAACGAAGCGGGCATGTCCCGGTATGAAATCGATGCCGGCCTTTTTGAGGCCATTGACCGTGTTGGCGGGGACCTTTTCAGTAAAACGGTTTTTGGCCTCCTTCAGCTGGGACCAACTGCCCAATGCCGGGGCCGTGATGCCGATATCGGTTAAATGGCGGGAACGGGCCACCGTTTCGGCGCCTTCATAAAACCATTTTTTTGCCTGGCACCCACTCAGCGCGCAGGTTCCTCCGGGCTGCGGGCTGTGCTCCACAAGCCCCACCGAAAGGCCGTTGCGATTGAGTTCGTAGGCAGCGGTCTGTCCGGCAGTGCCGGAACCGATTACAATTGCATCGTAGGTGCTGGTCATAATAGCCTCGCTTCATTGCCTGCAAAAATTTTCTTAATACGCGTTGAGTCGTTGGAGCCGTTTACGGGCCGCCTGACGAACGTCTCGGTCCGAATCGTTTTGGACAATCTTCACCAGCAATTCTTTGTTTTCTTCTTCCATGATCGCTCTCTTCCTTACTTTCGGGTTGGATCGAGCGATTTTGGGAAGAAAAAGATCGCGTAATTTCATGAAGTTCATGATTTCATCTTCTCCTTGCCATTGTAAACTGGATCTTATATGGCCCTATGCCCATAATCAATAGGGTGCGGACAGTATTTATAGCCACTTTGCCGGCCATGTAGGCCCAGCGTATCGTCTCACGAATTGGCGTTCGATTGAAAATCGAAGGTGCCCACCAGGATTTTGCCCCGAAATACAGGCTTCACCTGATTGTCTTCGGTGGGGGCTTTGCTATTTTTGGCCAATCGATTCATTTTCAGGAAATGGAGATGCTTACCGATGGGGTTTTTTCCATTCTGGAGCGGATTTCTCCGGAAAATTGTTTTTCTGGAATTCATCCAGGCGAACCGTGGCATATTGGCTTCTGGTCCAACCAACTGCGGTTCCAGCCGCAAGAAGATGGAATCGGTGTTGCCGAACCCTTTTGGCAGCACACTCACGCTTCCCCACAGGCGTTTCGGCTTCCGCGCCTTATGGCTTTTGCGACATTGGGACAGGATCGGCGCTTTTCTGGCCTTCCTGCTTTTTTTGCAGATGGCGGCGACAGGCGTTGTCCAGCGCGTTCAGGCTTCTTCCTTGAACCTGAGCCTCGATAAAAACCAACGGATGCTGCAAATTGAGGCTCGGAATGTCGATCTGAAAGAGATATTCTCGAAACTTGCAGAAACCGTCCCCATTACAATCGAATACCCCGTTTCCTTGCAAAAGACGGTTACCATGAAACGATCGGGCATCTCCGTAGCAGATGCCTTGAAAGAGATGCTCAGGGGAATCAATTACGTCATATTTTATTCCGGCACCCGTTCCCACAAGGCTCGGATTTCCAAAGTCCTGGTATTCAGCGAATCGGAGCCGCGCAAACCACTCAGCAACAGGGAAAAACGCCTGGCGAGAAGAATTCAATCCTATAGAAAGCAAATCGATACGTTACGGCGTCGGTTGTCCTCGGTCGATGCCGGCAGCAGCAGGGGAAAACGGTATTCAAGTCGGATCCGCCGGCTGGAAAGAAGCATTCAACGACTTGAAAGACAGATCAACTAACCGTCATCATGGGCCGTTTCGATCCCATAGCGCGCTTTGGCTTCGGCTTCGATCCGGGCGAGTTCGAGTCCTAAGTCCTTTATGGGCGAGATCAGGTCCATATGGTATTTTGGGGAGCGTTTCCCGGGGTTTGTGGCGCAGTAGGTCCGCAGTACGCCGACAACTTCATTGCCGGCATGCGCGGCGAAGATATGATCCGTCGTGAAATCTGTTTTTTTTCTTTTGATTTCCCCAAGAAGTTTGTTGTTCACCCTTTCAAAGGTAAAGGTGCTGAATTCTCCGAACCTGCCGATTCCCAGGATCCGGATCAGCCCTGTCAAACTGTTTTCTTTATAGCGCGTATCATGACATACAATTATATAGGGGGGATATAAGACAGTTCCGTCCACAATGCCTGAGTGCTCCTGGGCCGTATCGAGACGTTCGCCATACCGTTTCAGGCGCCGCCGGGACAGATTGAATTCCGTCTTGCAATAGGCAAAATACATGTGTGGATCCGTAAGGCCGATGGAAACGCAGGTGCTGATCCGTGTCCGGGCGCCATAAGGGGGGTCCATATAGGTCGGACAGTGGCTGCGGACGATATCATTCGAATCGATATCGACTGGGATCTTGCGGCCAATCTTCCTTTTGCGTTTAAACGCCGCTGTCTTGAACGTATAAATGCGTCTCGCCGCCCGCGCAAAAAAACCGCTGTCCAGGTTGACGCTGTTAACCAGTCCATCCGGGAACAGGAGTGTCGCATTGTCGAATTCCAGGCTTTCTCTGATCTTTTCTCGAAATCGGGTTTCACCGAAGGACGCCAGGGGACGATAGGTGATTTCCCGCTCGTCCACATCCTGATAGATCAGACCTCCCGGAATGAAAATCGCGCCCTTGTTGTCCAGTTTGCCGGTGGCGCCTTCTTCCCGCTTTCCCGGCAGTTGGCCCTGCTGCAGGCAAAACAGCATTCGCCACAGGCTATCTGTGCGGATCGCAATGAGTTCTTTGAACAAGACGGTGCCGATAATTTCCTTCTTGGGGGACATTCTCGAATCCTTATTGCGGGTTTTTCCTGTGACAACCTTAGCTTACGCCCCCCCAGGAGTCAAATTGCGATTCCGGTCTATCGTTTTCAGGCCTTGATTTTGAAAAAGTTCTCTAGTATGCAAAGCGGCTTTTTTTCGGAAGAGGTACAATGAGCAAAGTATCGACAAATTTGATCCATGGATTCAAGACCGCTTTGGCGGCCGTTCTGGCGTACTACATCACAGCGATTCTATCGCTGGATTTCGGATACTGGGCCGTCATATCCGCCGTAATCGTCATGCAGGTCTATGTGGCCGACTCCGTGGAGATGTGCTTCTATCGTTTTTCCGGGACCCTCGTCGGGGCGGCATTGGGTGTTGTCGTTCTGCTGGTGATTCCCAAAACAGCTTTTTTCACCGGGGTGGCTCTATTTGTTACCGTAGGCATTTGCAGCTTTCTCACGCGGTTTAGTACCCGATATTGAAGGCCGATTATGTTTGTGATAGCGCGCTGTGCATGCAATCGAATCCGGTCGATACCCAATCAAACCATAAGGATGACAGATGGCGTTCAACGAATCACAGCCGAAAAAAAGCAGCAGAATTAAAATCCCCCAAAGCATCAGAACGCAGTTCGAACGGCCGTTGGCTCGAGAAATACTGCGGCTGGTCTGGCGTCAGGGGAATATTGCCGTAGGCACGCTGGTGGCCGCCCTGGGATTTACGGTTTTTCAGGTTCCCTTCAAGCTGGCCGCCGGCGGCGTCACCGGTCTGGGCATCATTCTGAATCAATTTATATCGCTTCCGGTCGGTATGATCTATCTGGTGTTGAACATCCCGCTCATGATCCTTGGCTTCTTTCAACTCGGGCGCTGGCGGTTTCTGGTGTCTTCGGTGCTGGCCGTGATCTGTTTCTCCTTCGCGACGGACCTGTTCAATGTGTATCTGCCGACGGTTACCAAGAGATGGCCCATCACCGATGATCTTCTGCTGGCCTCTATCTATGCCGGCGTACTTTTCGGGGTCGGCATGGGCCTCATCTATCGGGCCGGCGGAACCATCGGCGGTACATCCATACCGGCGCGAATTCTCTACGAACGGATGGGCTTTCCCCTGTCGCAGTCCTATCTGTTCAGCGACGGCGCCATCATCCTTTTGGCCGGTCTGGTGTTCCGGTGGGAGATCGCCCTGCTGGCGATCCTCAGCCTGGTTCTCTCGGGCATCGTTTCCGACCTGGTGCTGGAAGGCGTCAGTCAGGTGCGCACGGCCACGATCGTCACCAAGAAGCCCGATGATGTGCGGCTGGCGATCATCTACCAGCTCCGACGCGGCGTCAGTTTGTGGTCCATTGAGGGCGGGTATTCGAAAAGTGAGCGGACCATGGTATTTTGCACGATCCTGCGCTCCCGTGTAGGGGACCTGAAATACACCATCGCCACGGTGGACCCGGACGCGTTCATCATTATCGGCGTGGCCCAGCAGGTTGTCGGCGGATATGGCCAGCGACTGCCCCGATCGGCGCTCAAGATGAGCGATGGCCCCGGGTCGGAAGAGGCCAGGACGGTAAGCGGATGAGAGAGCTGCGACCCACGCCGGTAAAAGAGCCTGCGGGATGTTGTCAGGCGGCAACCGGGTTTTTAGACCAGGCGATGAATTGGATGCCCAGCTTTTTTAATTCGCGGAACGACATTCCCTTGCGGATGCCTGCGAATACCGGGTCCGGGGCGACGACCTGACAGCCGGCCAGCACATCCACGCCATGGGAAAAAAGAAAAGGCGACATCGGTGTGGTGGGGCCGATGACAATGGTGTAAGCTTGCGCGGATTTTTCCAGGTAGGTGGCCATGGCGCGGGTAATCAGGGTGGTTCCCGTCAGGCCGAGCACCTTGCAGCGGCCTAAAATTTTGTCCCACTGCTCCGGCGGCGTTCCCCCGGCAACCTTATTCAGTTCGAACAGGTGCAGCGCTTTTACCTGACTGCGGAGCCAGCCGGTAAAGGGGAAGTCGCCCACCAGCACGGTTTCCTCATTTTTTCCTTTTTCGGCCATGATGCGCGAGGCTTCGATGCCAGGCTGGTTTTGGGGCGGGATCATGCCTGCGTTAAGGGCTGCCGCCCCCAGACTGATGGAAAACGCGCCGGGTTCTTTCAGCTCTTCGGCCGCCTCGCACAAGGGCTTGCCAATCAGATCGGCGGTCATGTTGCGTTTTTCCTCCGTCGGCACGGCGCCCAGCGTGGAGGCCAGGCCTACGCAGGCGGACCCATTGTCCTCGGCACGGACGCCGATGAAATGGGCACCCACGGCAATGTCCGAAATGATCGCCGAAGGATTGTCCATGGAAAGAAGAAGACCGTCAACCAGTTTGCTTTCGTTTCCTTCGGCGCATCGCTCCACAGGAGAGGCAACGGGACCGTTGTGACTGCATTGGCAGGGCATGAGGCGTATCCTGGAAAAAGGTTGGGGGATTGTCCGATGGACGCTGTCCGAACCGACCGCCTGGCAGGTAAACGCCTGCGTTCGAATGGCATATAGGGCTGAGAAGAGCGCCATCGATTTTCGTTGTCTTGCAAATCAAGCGGAATTGTCCGATATTGTCAAGCACAAACCAGGATGCATTGTAAATTGCCAACAAATAGCGGTATTCAGTTCTTTTTATACATTCTGGATGCCGGATCAAGTCCGGCATGACGAGTATGGGACTTTTTGCAAGACTGTCAAAGTTAAATGATGCTTGAAATCAACAGCCAGTTGTCCATACCGGACGAAGAAATCGAGATGGTTGCCATTCGTGCCCAGGGATCGGGCGGGCAGAATGTGAACAAAGTGGCTTCGGCGGTGCACCTGCGGTTCGACCTGCAGGCTTCTTCCCTGCCGGAATCCGTCAAGGTGAGACTGATGTGCATCCGGGACCGGCGCATCTCAAAGAGCGGCGTCATCGTGATCAAGGCCCAGGAACACCGGACGTTCGAGAAAAATCGCGAGGCGGCCCGGCAGCGATTGGCAGCGTTGATCCGAAAGGCCACGACCCATCTCAAAAAACGCCGACCCACGCGCCCCAGTCGTGGATCGGTGCGGCGGCGGTTGGACGGCAAGATGCGCAGGGGAAAGGTGAAGGTGTTGCGGCGCAAAGTAACCCAATAAGGATCATATGAAACGTTTCGAAGAGAAAAATTCGCGATTGGTCTACTCCACCGAACACGGACGTACTTGCCCGGTATGCAAAAAAAGTATCAACCGCTGCACCTGCGGCAAAAAAAGCCCGCAACCGGCCGGCGACGGCATCGTACGGGTGGGTCGGGCCACCAAGGGCCGCAAGGGCAAAGGCGTAACCGTGGTTACCGGCATCCCGGAGAATGACGGCCAGTTGAAGCAGATCGCCAAGACCCTCAAACAGAAATGCGGCAGCGGGGGAACGGTAAAAAACGCCACCATCGAAATCCAGGGCGATCACCGGGATCTTATGGTAAGCGAACTCAAGGCGATGGGGTACACGGTCCGCCGGTCCGGAGGATGAAGGGATCATGAACAGCGCGTATATTCATAAAATGAGCAAAGAAGACAACGAGTTGATAACAGACTTTAAAGCCATCATTTTCGATCTGGATGGCACATTGCTCAACACCCTGGACGACATTGCCGATTCGGTGAACCGAATGCTGAACGAAGAGGGGTTGCCGATGCATGACATCGATGCCTATCGTTTTTTCATTGGAAACGGCTGGCGGATGCTCGTCACCCGTGCCTTGCCTGAAAACCAGCGCTCGGACGAGCGAATCGACGCCTGCGTGGCGCGTTCTCGGGCGTTTTACCACGAAAATTGGAACCGCAAGACCCGGGTTTATGCGGGCATTTCCGACTTGATGGACCGATTGCAGGAACGGGGTATTCCCCTGGCGGTGTTGTCCAACAAACCCCACGACTTCGCCCTTCGATATGCCGATGCGTATTTAGGGAAATGGAAATTCGAAGCGATCATGGGCTACAGCGACCGCTTTCCCCCCAAACCGGACCCGACCGCGGCGTTGGCGATTGCCGGACGGGTCGGCGTTGCGCCCGGAAGCTTTCTCTTTGTGGGCGACAGTGCCGTGGATATGTTAACGGCCCATGCCGCCGGCATGCATGCCGTGGGCGCCGCATGGGGATTCAGGGGCACCGGGGAACTGCAGGATAACGGATGCCGCACGCTGGTCCATCATCCACTGGAAATTTTGCCGCTTTTGGCGTCTTCTGACTAACCCACCTTGAATTGACCCAATCGAGATGTATGCCAGGTATGATTCGTTTTGAACAGGCATGCGCTGCCGCTGTTATTATCGGTTATTTACGGTAGTATTTAGCTGTTTTCTTCTTGAATGAAAATTAGCATTGACATGTCATGGGTATATGCTAATAACTTGGCTGCTGGTCAACTCCGTTTCTTTTATCGTCGGCACCATGCCGATGAAAACGAAATGAAGATAACCGTTCTGCCGTTTTCAAGTCAACGAAGGAGAAGAAATGAAACGCTTCTTGGTATGTGCGATACTCGTTTTGGTATGGACCGTCCCGGTGTGGGCAGCGGACCTCATGATATTCAGCGGGGCTGGGCTCATGAAGCCGATGGAGGAGATGCGCAAGAATTTTGAGCGGCAGCACGGGGTGACCGTAGATGTGCATTACGGCAGCTCGGGTGAAATTTTCGGCATGGTCGCCGCCGGCCAGCCCTGTGATGTTTTGATTCCGGGGGCCGCCAAATACACCATGGATGCCCTCAAAAACGGTTGGGTGGAGAAAGAGACCATCCGAAGGCTGGTCCTGCACGTGCCGACGATTGCAGTTCCCAAAGGCAACCCCGCAAAGATCCGGAGTCTGGAGGATCTGACCCGCAAAGGCGTTCGGGTGTCGATCGGCGACCCCAAGGCGCCGGCCATCGGGCGCGTTTCCAAAAAATTGCTGACCCAAAGGCAATTGTGGGAAAAAGTTCAGCCCAATATCAAGGTCTATGCGCCTACCGTCAACCAATTGCTCATATACGTGGCCCTCAACCAGGTTGATGCGGCGCTTATTTGGAAAGACCTCACCAGTTGGGCGGAAGCCAAGGGCAAAATCGAAGTGGTCGATATCGATCCGAACAAAAACATCATCAAAACCATCCCCACGGCGGTATGCACCCGCACCCAAAACCGCGAACTGGCCCTGCAATTCAACACCTATGTCGCCACCGCCGAGGGGCTTTCCATCTGGAAGAAATGGGGGTTCGAGCCTTGCACCGAATAGCGGTGTTCCAAATCAGCTGCATCGCGATATCCTTGTTTATGACATTTCTGTTATTGTTTGCCATCGTTTCGCTGTTTCTGGTGCCTGATCTGAAAGATGTCTGGCATAACTTGCTGAGCGAAGAGATGGGTTTTTCCCTCAAACTCTCCCTGGTGACCGGCCTGGTCTCCACGGTACTCGTGATGGCGTTCGCCCTGCCGATCGGTTATGCGCTTTCGCGATTCGATTTTCCTTTCAAAAGCTTTGTCAAAACCATTCTCGATTTGCCGGTGGCCTTCCCGGAACTCGTCCTCGGCCTTTGTCTGCTGCTTCTCTTCGGCAATACGTTGGTAGGCGAACTGTTCAGGCGGCTATCGATCAATCTGGTTTTTACCAAGCAGGGCGTCGTGGCGGCGCAATTTTTCACCGCCCTGCCCTATGCCAGCCGAATTTTGAAATCAACTTTCGATTATATCAGTCCGCGGCTGGAGTTCGTTTCCCGTTCCCTGGGCTACTCCCAGATGGAAACCTTTTTCAATGTGTCCCTGCCGCTGGCCAAAAACGGGATTCTCGCCGCAACGGTGATTTCCTTTGCCCGCTGTATCGGTACCTTCGGCACGGTTTTGATCCTTGCCGGCGGTACCTATATGAAAACCGAAGTGCTGCCCATGACCCTTTACCTGAACATCTCTTACGGCAATATGGGCATGGCGCTTACCAGCGGCATCGTGCTGACGACGGTCTCCTTTATCGCCATCTTTATCTTCGAGAGGACAGAGGTTGACATATGAGTTTTGTCGAAATCGACGATCTTTCCATCGATCTCGGAGAATTCAGCCTCAAAGGGGTTTCGTTTTCGCTGGAGCGGGGGGACTATCTGACCGTCATCGGGCCGACCGGCGCCGGCAAGACCATTTTCCTGGAAAGCATCGTCGGTTTCTGGCGGCCCGACCGGGGGCGTATCGCCCTGGATGGACGGGACATCACCGCGGAACTGCCTGAGCATCGTCATATCGGCATCGTTTACCAGGACTATGCCCTGTTGCCCCACATGACCGTTTACGGGAACATTGCCTACGGGCTCAAGAAACATAAGCCGGAAAATATGGATGAAGCGATCCGCAAGATGGCCCAATCGCTTCACATCGACCATTTGCTGCACCGAAAACCCACCACGTTGTCCGGAGGAGAGCAGCAGCGGGCCGCTCTGGCCCGGGTGCTTATCGTGGAGCCGTCGCTTCTGCTTATGGACGAGCCCTTTTCGGCCCTCGACCCGCAGACGCGCCGGCGGGCCCGCCTGCTTCTCAAAGAGGCGATTGGCGAGCGGGCCACGACAGTCATTCACATTACCCATGACCTTGACGACGCCTGGGCGCTGGCCAATAAGCTGGCGGTATTCAAGGACGGTCGTTTGCTTCAGATAGGAGCGATGGACACGGTATTCAGCCGGCCCAAGAACCGTTTCGTCGCCGAGTTCATTGGAACCGGATTTTTCAGCGGCACCGTTGTCTCCCGCGAAAACGGCTGCGTCAAAATTGATGTGGAGGGCACCTGCTTCCAGAGTTTGGATCGGGCTGATAAAGGCGAACCCGTCGATGTGGCCATTCGCTGTGAAGACGTCCGTGTTTCCCGCAAAAAACCGTCGGTTGCCAACGGATTCAATATACTGAACGCCACCTTGAAAAACATCATCCCCGAAGGGTCGTCGTCTCTGCTCGACCTGGGAGTCGACAACCTCCAGATGAATGCCCTTCTCACCCAAAACGCCATGAGGCGGCTGGATGCCCGCCGGGGAGAAAACCTCTATGCGTTGATCAGAAAAGAGCACGTAAAAATCGTACAGGCTGGCTGAAGAGACGATCTGAAGTGGTCGGTATCGAAGCCGCCGTCAAACCAATCCATCACCAATCGCTCGACGGTCGGCCAAGCGGGCCGATAACGACGACGGTGGCCCGATGGCTGCCGGAAAGAACAGGAGGGAAACCGTATGAACGGTAAGTACAGGGGATGCCTGAAGATCGACGATCTGACCTACGAACAACTCAAAGAGAAAATGGCCCAAATTGCATCGGAGAACGGCCTGCAAGAGCAAACGGTAAACGTTGTCTCGGCCCGTACACTGAAGCCGGTGGAATCGATCGGGAACCCCGAACGAAAGGACTTCCCGCTCGTCAAGGGAAGAGAGGTGATGGTAGAGGCGGATTTCCACGGAGCCAAAGGTCAGGCCTTTACCGATATGCCCGGCGATTTTCAGGGAACCGTTGGCGAAATCCTTGAAATGGACCTGGAGAACAATTTCGAGCGGGCGGTTTTTATCGCGAGCCTCAATGCCGTCCTTCGTCATCTCCAATGTTTGGAATGCACCATCCACTGCAAGGACGAAGAGCCCGAAGAGTGCGCCCAGTGCCTGGTCGATTACGTCCGTAAGGAATTTGGCTCCCCGAAAATTGCCTTTATCGGCCTGCAACCGGCCATGGTCGACAACCTGGCACGCAACTTCAACATGCGCGTAACGGACATGGACCCGGATAACCAGGGGCAGACAAAATACGGTGTCCCCATCGAGCCGGTGGACCAAACCCGGGATGTCATCCAATGGGGGGATGTGGTGTTTGCCACCGGCAGCACCCTGGTCAACAATACCTATCGTTCCCTGATTCAGGACCGTCCCCTGGTTTTCTACGGAGTGACCGTGTCGGGGATCGCCTATCTGACCGATTGCCCGCAGTATTGCCATAACGGTCATTAGCCGCCATTTGATTGGTCTTTTGGCAGATCCCCAAAACGCCGATCCAAGCCGGTTTTTCACAAACAAAACCCCATTCCCGCTCAACGTAGGGATGGGGTTTTATTTGAGAATGACAGCCAGCGCGATCGTTTTCTAATCGATGGGATATCCGGCCTTTTCCCAGGCCTTCCAACCGCCGGCCATGGATTTCACGTTTTTATAGCCCATGCGGCAAAGGGTGCAGGAAGAAAGGCAGGAACGGCCGCCGGTTTTACAGTACATGACAATCTTTTGGCTTTTATCGGGAACCTTTTTGTCGATTTTAAACTCCAGAAGCCCCCGGGGAATATTTATGGCGCCGGGGACGTGACCCATTTTGTATTCCTTGGGTTCCCGACAGTCGATAAACAGATATTCCCCCCCATCGAGAATGTTCTTGGCCTCGGATACCGTGACCTCGCAGACATTCTTCTTGGCCTCTTGTACCAGGTCGCTGGCCGTCATGTCCGTTTTCTGGGTAGTCGCGCACCCACCGACGATCAATCCCAACGCAAGAATCAGCGCAATGGTCAGGTGTGTCAATCGTTTCATCGTCTTCCCTCCTTTTTTAGCGATCCGTCCAAATGGTGGGCGAAAGCGCCCCTTTCCGTTCCGTATTTGATAATCATGCAACCTCGCACAACATCGGGACTACTGGGCGACCTTTGCAGGCACCTGATCTTTGGCCACGATCACGGTCCGGTTGGCATTGAGGTATTTGGGGACAACGTCCTTTTCCAACAGGAACAGGCTTGCCTCGCCGTGGCATGCGTTGCACGATGCATTCTGGGGTGTTTTGCGTTGAATGTTGTGCGGGGTTGCCATTTTCCAGGTGGGCAGCGCATCGAATCTGGCAAGTCCGTTTTCCACGTAAAATTTGAACGAGTCCGGGTCCACCGGAACATGCCGCAGGGTAACGTATTTTTCCGGTCGCCGCTCGGACTGGAGCGGATTCAGGCCGATTTTGAAATCCATCGTAGACCCCTGGGTCTTAAAGTATTTCAATCCCTGTTTGTCTTTCCCGACATGACAGGAAGTACAGTTTTTATAGGGCATGGCGTGGCAGACCTGGCAACTGAGCCGATCCTTGTGCTGTTGGTGCTGCTCCTGGTTTTCTGCGTCTTCGGCATAGATCGTTTCATGGCAATCCAGGCATTTGGGTGCATTTTCCACTTCGTAGCGATTGGCGTAATCGTTCCCGTCGCCGTGCATCTCATCGGCCGTGTGGCACTTGCTGCATTTGAAATACTTTTTCTTATGTACATCCGGTGGAATGCCTTTGTTCTTGCCCATGTACTCTTTTTCGATGCGGCTGCCGTGACAGGCCGTGCACACGGTATGCATGGGCGGTCTTCTCTGGAAAAGATGGCTCTCCAGCAATCCACCTTCCACGGCCTCCGGTCGACTTACGTGACACTGTCCGCAACTGCTGTGGCAGGCGGTGCAATGGGCTTGGCGGGCGGCGTCGACCTTTTCGTAAACGGCCGGATCCTCGCTGGCGCGTGCATCGATAATTTTTTTGAACGGGGCGAGGCTGATGTGCAGGCTGCTTTTATAATGCTCGGCGATGTCTTCATGGCAGGCCCCACAGGTATCCGTAGGATCCGGATAGGATGGGTCCTTGACAACGCCGATATGGGCCTTCTTCCAGTCCGGCTCGTTCGGATCGCCGCCATGGCATTCCTCACAGCCCATTTCTCCGTGGTTTTCGTCTTCGGCAAATTCACTGTCAACGTAGATTTTTTCATGCGGCGCCAACGGCGTCACTTCGCCGCCTCAGCCTTCCCCTTTGGTTTCTTTGGAGGCGCCGGGTTTGTTTTTGTCCAGCTTGGATAACTCGCGCGTGATCTGGATCAGCTTTCGTGGATTGGTGTGACAACTAAAACAGTGGTTCTCGCCCTCGGCAGCCTGAACGATGACCGGTTGAGAAAAAAAGAGCAGGCAGACGGCAATTACCGGCCCGATAGCCCTGAAAAGTTGAATGCGTTCCATCGCCTCACTCCTATATATGGGTGTCTTTGTGGTTTGCAGGTGCGTGAAATCCGGGCCCTAATTCTCCGGTCAGATACGCTTTGAGAACGGACTCGATTTCTCCCGTGATATTGCCGATCAGCTCAATTTTTTTGCCGACAACCAGCTTTTCCATGACTTCGCTGATGCCGCTGCAGATGACGACATCTACTCCAGATTTATGAAGGATCGTCAGGCGCTCGTTCAAAGAAAGTGCATCGAGATAAAATTCTTTTCGGTCGACTTCCCGGTTCTTTTCGATATCCACCAGAATGACCCGGCTACAGGAATCGAAAACGGGCGAAACTTTCATCCTGAATGTGGGGATTGCGATTCGGGTCACAATTTTCTCGGTTCATGGTTCAGAAGGTTATACATACTCGCCGGACAAAAAGGACGATAGAAAAACCGAGTGTTCGATGGGCAAGCCGGCAATGATGGCGACGGTCGATCACCAACAATTTCGAGAAGGTCCTGTTGATAGAAAGTGTTATATCTATTAAAGCAGAACTCATACCAATAAAAAAAATGTTATTTATAAAGATAGCAACCTGCTGGATATTCATTAAGTTTTTGTGAGACAGGGATTATGGGCGCCAACGCCTTGTCCGGCCAAAGGGAACCGGATGCATCTTTTTTAAGGCGAAAAAGATGCAAAATGTTCCCAAAGACGGGTGGATGGTAATCGATTCGTTCAGATTTCTTCCCCTCTGAGTTTTGAGCGATTGACAACCCACTGCAATGACGATTAATATAAATTTCATATCCTTTCTTTTGCGCCAGAACGCGTGTGAATTTTCATTCTCTTCTACCCCGAGCCGGCCGGAAGGCATTCTCGGGGCCAGCAGTCGCTGAGGTGCACGCATGAATTATCCTAAAAAACAGATCCAGGCGCACCATCAAATTATTTTGGACAGTATTGCCGACGGCGTTTTTACGGTCGATATGGAGATGAACATTACCTCTTTCAACCGCGCTGCGGAGGATATTACCCGGTTCTCCAGAAAGGACGCCATCGGACTGCCATGCTACGATGTTCTGAGGGCCAACGTTTGCGAAGAGAACTGCCTTTTGCGCAAGACGATCGATACGGAGCAACCCGTGATTAACTTTCCGGTTTACATCCTGCGGGCGGATAAAAAGCTGATTCCCATCAGCGTGACCACCGCTTTGCTGAAGGACGCCGCAGGGCGGGTTGTGGGGGGCGTGGAAACCTTCAGGGACCTGACAGCCGTGGACCAACTTCGGAAAGTGATCCGCAAGCAGCATTCCTTCGAAGATATCGTCAGCAAGAACGCCACGATGCTTGATCTCTTCGCCATTTTACCCCAGGTGGCGGAAAGCAACTGCAGCGTTCTGATCCAAGGAGACAGCGGAACGGGCAAAGAACTTTTTGCCAGGGCGATTCATAATAACAGTACCCGGAGAAACGGTCCCTTTGTAGCTGTCAATTGCGGCGCCCTGCCGGACAGTCTATGCGAGTCCGAACTTTTCGGATACAAGGCCGGTGCTTTCACCGACGCTAAAAAAGATAAACCTGGCCGCTTCGCCCTGGCCGAAAACGGTACGCTTTTTCTGGATGAAATCGGTGATGTCTCACCGGCCGTCCAGAGCCGTCTTCTCCGCGTTCTCGAAGAGAAGGTCTATGAGCCGCTGGGGGCCACGGAAACGTGTAAGAGCAATGCGCGGGTCATTACGGCGACCAACCGGGATCTCCAACAACTGGTCCGGGAAGGGAAATTCAGGGACGATCTTTATTTCCGGATCGACATCGTCAAGCTTTCCCTGCCGCCCCTTTCGAAAAGAAAAGAAGACATTCCACTGCTTCTGGACCACTTTATTGACCAGTTCAACCACCTGACCGGGAAAAAGATCATGGGCATCTCCCGCAAGGCAGTGGCCGCGTTGATGCTTTACGACTGGCCGGGAAACGTCCGCGAGCTTGAAAATGCCATCGAGCACGCCTTTGTGCTTTGCCTGGAGAGGATGATTCGCCTGCATCACCTTCCGGCAAGGGTTGTTCCTCAAGGGGGATTGCCCTCGGAATCCAGGGGCTTGAGTTTACGGGAGGCCGAAAAACGGACGATTGTGCAAGCGCTGGAAAGAAACCAGTGGAAAAAGATGGCCACGGCCCGTGAACTGGAGATCGACAAAAATACCCTGCGCCGAAAAATCAAACGCCTTGGAATTACCGAACCCAACGCCTGATAGATAGACCCCTGCCTGGGAGCATGCATCTTTTTCGGCTCCCCGCTTCACGTAGCGCCTGCGCCCGATGAAACCTTTTCAGGATACCACCACGTTACAGATTCGTATTGGCACCTACTATAAAAAGACCTTCGTTGGTGGATTTTACCATGATCTGGCCGTTACGAACCATCTCGGACAAAAGTTTCACCACCTCGTAACTCCTGGCACTGAATGAATGCGAGATCTGCTTGACCGAATGGGGTCGGTCGGCCACCATGGACAAAATGCGATCACTCGTAACCCTGCCTCTCTGTCTTCTTCCTGTTTCCATGGGTCTGCCCCCTGTTCCGATTGCCGTGGTGTATAAAAATTAATAAATGATGCCCGTTCATTAAATGACAGAGCAACGAGTATGCCATTATCCCGTTGGATTGCACAAACGTCCGGTATTCCTGCATCGACAATTAGCGAAGGTTTTTTTTAAAGCGCGTTTTGGAGGAATTTTGGCGGGATGTATTGCAAATTGCACGAATGGGGTTTTTGCACGGCTACTTTTTTCTGCTGCGGCCGTCCGTTTCCGGGGCCTGGATGTTCAAGGCTCTGGTCTTCCGATACAGGGTGCTGGGATCGATCCCCAGATCCCGGGCCGCGGCCTTGCGGTTGCCTCCGCGGCGGCGAAGCGCCTCGGTGATCATCACCCGCTCCATCGCCTTAAGGCTCATGTTGTTCAGCGTTTTACTGTCCGCAGCAGCAGCGGTCCGCAACTCCGGGGGAAGGTGATGCAATTCGATGGTCATCCCCCGGCAAAGCACAAAGGCCTGTTCGATGATATTCTCCAACTCGCGGACATTGCCCGGGTAGGGATGCTCCATGAGCCTGGCCATCACCTCGGTCGATACGCTGGTAATGTTTTTTTCCTGCAGGCGGTTGAATTTCTCCAGCAGATGCTCGATCAGCAAAGGGATGTCCTCGCGGCGGTGGCACAGGTCCGGCAGCTTCAATTGAATGACGCGAATGCGATAGTATAAATCGCCGCGAAAGACTCCTTTTTGAACCAGATCGGAAAGAGATTTGTTGGTGGCGGCCACGACGCGCACATCGATGGGAACCGGCTGTTCGGAACCCAACGGTTCGACCAGGCCGTCCTGCAATACCCGCAGCAGGCGGATTTGCATGGCCGGGGAGATGTCGCCGATTTCGTCGAGAAAGATGGTGCCCTTGTGGGCCAGGGTGAACCGGCCCGCTTTGTCCCGCCGGGCATCGGTAAAGGCACCGGCTTTATGGCCGAACAGTTCGCTTTCCAGCAGGGTGTCCGGCAAGGCCGCGCAATTGACCGGAACAAAGCGGTGCTTTTTACGCGGGGACAGGTTGTGGATGGCGCGGGCAAACAGCTCTTTACCCGTGCCGCTGGCCCCTTCGATCAGTACATTGCTGCTGCTTTTGGAAATCTGTGGAAGAATGTCGAACAGCCGCTGCATTTCCGGACTGCGGCCAATAATATCCTCGAACGTATAGCTGCTGTGAAGCTGTTTCTGGAGTTGCTGGATCTGGCTGAGATCCTGAAAGGTCTCGACCCCGCCGATGATCTCTCCGGCATCATTTTTGAGGATCGCCGTGGATACGCGGATGGGAACCCGCTGACCCTGATGATTGACAATGAACGCGTTGGCATTCACAACGGGTTGGCCGGTTTTAAACGTCTGTTTCAGGGCACAGTTGTTCTGGCAGATATTGGCCTGGAAAACGTCACGGCAGGGACGGTGCAGAGCCTCCTGGCGGCGCACGCCGGTGGCTTTTTCGGCGGCACGATTGAAAGACGTGATACGCCAATCCAGATCGATGGTGAAAACACCTTCGTTGATCGAATCGAGGATGACATCGCGGGCATCTTTTGTTTGAAGATCCATGCGATCGATTCCAAGCATTCGGGTTCAATCGTGCAAATTGCATAAGAACATTTGCTTAAAAATGGCATATTGCACGACTGGAGTCAACCTGCTATCTGGAAGGATATTGAAGCGAACGAAAAGTGAACGATGCAGCCGGCCGGACGCAATGAATGGAAAACCGACGGCCATGGCAGGCTCCTGTATTTTACGGAGGCCGCCATGGCCGTCTTTTTTGTGGGCGTTATCCCCTTTTGCGGGGATGCGGTTTAATTTTTCTTTTTGGAACTCAGTTCCGGAAAATCCCAATAGAAGTACTCCTGGGCCTGAGGTCCTTCGCCCTTTTCCTTCCTGGCAACTTCATTTTCTCTCAGCTCGATCCGCCGAATTTTGCCGCTGATGGTCTTGGGCACCTCGGTGACGAATTCGATGATTCTGGGGATTTTGAACTTGGCCAGAATATCGATGGTGTGTTTGAAAAGTTCGAGGGCCAATTCCTTGGACGGTTCGAACCCGCTGTTAAGAATCACGTAGGCCTTGACCAGTTGGTGGCGCTTGGGGTCGGGGGCGCCGATGACGGCCGCTTCGCCCACGGAGGGGTGCTCCACCAGGGCGCTTTCGACCTCGAAGGGGCCCACGCGGTAATCGGAGGATTTGATCACGTCGTCGGCACGGCCCACGAACCACCAGTAGCCGTCGGCATCAAAGGAGGCCCGGTCGCCCGTGTAGTAGTAATTGCCCACGAAGACACTCTCCATTTTTTCAGGACTGCCGATGTACTCGGTGAACAGGCCCAAGGCCCGCCAGCGGTCCAACCGCACGCAGATGTGGCCGGGTTCGTCGGGGGTGGTAACCTCGTTGCCTTCGTCGTCAACCAGAACGACGTCGTACATGTAAGAGGGGTATCCGAAAGAGCCGCTGCGCATTTTGCCCTTCATCCAGGGCGGGTTGCCGATCATGGCAGTGGATTCGGTCTGGCCGTAGAAATCGCGGATTTCCGTGCCGGTGTACTTCTTCCACTGGGTAATCACTTCGGGGTTCAGCGGTTCGCCGGCGCTGATGGACTGGCGCAGGGCGGACAGGTCGAATCGATCCATATCCAGGTTGATGAACATGCGCCAGGCCGTAGGCGGGGCACAAAAGGTGGTAACCTTGCAGTCGGCCACGGTGCTGAGATATTGGTTGCCGTCCAGTACCGTGAAATTGAAGGCGGTCGCCGTGGCACCGACATTGAGCGGGCCGAAAAAGCTGCTCCAGGCCCACTTGGCCCAGCCCGGTGCGCTCAGGTTGTGATGGATGTCGTCCGGGCGGATGCCGGCCATGACCGCAGTGGAGAGGTGCCCAATGGGATAGGACGCGGCGGTGTGGCCGACCTTCTTGGGCAGCCCCGTGGTGCCGGATGTAAAGAAGCAAAACAGCAGGTCGTTGGGCTTGGTTTTGGCGGCGTCGGCTTCACCGGACTCTTTATCCAGTTCGCTGTAACTGGTCCAGCCTGCTTTTTCGCCGATGACGATCTTTATTTTGGGTTTGACACCGGTGGCCTCGATGGCTTCGTCCATCATGTCGGTGAAGGCTGCGTCGGACACGATAATATCCGGCGGATAGCTTTCGAAGCGGTACTGCAGTTCCCGCATTGTCATGGTCGTGGCCGTCGGGACGATGACCAGGCCGCCCTTGACGCAGGCATAGGTCGCAAACCAGGTTTCCGGCACGATGGGAACCATCATGTACATGTTGTCGCCTTTTTGGACACCGGCGTTGCGAAGCGCGTTCAGACACTGGTTGCTTCTGGTGGCAAATTCTTTATAGGTATAGCTTTTCTTCTCCTGTGTGGCGATATCAGCCCAGATCAGGGCATTGTTGTCACCGCGCTCTTTAACGTGGAGCCCTTCAAAGATTTCATCCGCCCAGTTGAAGTACTCGGGGAGTTCCATGGCGTTCAGCTTTTTGAAAAACGCTTTGGCGGCTGCATCCTTGTCTTCGTTGTCCGCCATCATGTTCAGATCCATGACTTCCTTGTACAATGTCTCGATGCCCATTTGATACGCTCCTTACCGTTTTTGAAGGTTGATAATCGGAAAATCGTTGCTGTTCAAAAGGCCTCTCCACCTTAAAAACCGTTGTATTGGAACAGGCAAAAAACGGCAATCGGCGAATGGACGAAATTTATGTGGTGAATTGCCCTCGGCAAAAGTAGGTGATGCACCTACAACGGATCGGGCAATCCCCCAGGCGGCCATTGCCTGCCGCTGCCGAAAAGCGACTTTTTACATGTTCATCAGCGTCTGTAAATGAAAAAACGGTGCGTGATTGGAGGTGAAAAATGGCGGGTCGTTGTTCAAAATCTCCCGGATGGGCGGCTGCTTTTTGAAGACCTTGGATAAAAAGGGCCGCACCCGGCTGCGGCCCCAGCCTTTGGGATGCACGAACTCCCGGTACAGGGAAAGATCGCCCGCATAAAAATCAGTGGTATCCAGCGCGGCGGCTGCGCTGCCGTGGGCCGGCAGGTTGAAGATGGCCAGATTGAGAAAATCGATGCAATCGGCATGGTCGACCGTAAACGCCAGCGTCCTTAAGGCAGCGGCTTCGTCCTCCGCCGGCGTGCCGAAGAGCAGGTAGACGTAGGTGGCAATCCCGGCCCGCTGAAGGGCGGCCAGTGCCCTGGATGCCATAGCGATGTCGATTCCCTTGGAAAGGGCATCCAATACCTCCTGGTCGCCGGACTCAACCCCCAGTTTAAGCATCTTGCAGCCCGAAGCTCTCAGTCCGTTGATAAAATCCGGGTCGGTGAGGTGGCGGGTGATCCGGGCAAATCCGTACCAGGCAACGCCCGGTGGATGGTCGATCAGATGCGCCATGAATCTGGGGGAAAGGGCGTTGTCCAGAAAATGGATCAACCCTGTACCTGTCCGGTCCGTCAGCCGTTCGAGATCGCTGCCGATGACATCGGGAGATTCGGTGAGGTAAACGGCATCTTCTGCGGTTTCCGGGCAAAAGGCGCATTTTTTCCAGTAGCAGCCCCGTGAGGTGCTGTACGGCAGCACCGGAACCGGTGCGAAATAGCGGTCCGGATCGAAGGAGGAAAAATCATAGCCGGTAACCGAGTGTCCAGGGTCACTTTTTCCCGTGCACCGTTCGATCAGCCGGTTTTCGCCCGGTCCGCAGATCATTTCGTCGATCAGACCGCCGAATGGACTTTCGAATCCCGTTATGTTCATCCAGGAGGTGACCAGGCCGCCGCCGCAGACGATGGCGGTGCCGGGAAAGTGTTTCCGGATATAGCCGATCATGGCAAAGGCGCACAAGGCCTGGCTCATGAAATTGATCGAAAACCCGACGATTTCCGGTTCCCGCTGAGAAAAATAAGCGGCCAGGGATTGAGAAAACAGCGGGAAAAAAAGATTGGATTTAAATTGCTCGGCGGCCCGGATCAGGTCTTCGCTGCGCACCGGCGAAAGCGATTGAGAAGAGAAATTGGAAAGGCCGGCCGCAACACCGGTGGGCTGACCGGCCATGTGCAGGATGCGGTTGATGTCCATGACCGCCCGTTTATAGCGGTCCCGGTTGCGGTATAGATCCGGGGTGCGCAGGGCGGCCAGATTTTCCTCACGATGCGCCAGGGCCCGGCGGGTCCAGGTGCCGTTGGCTGTCAACGGTTGTTCGAGCAGGTCCAGGAGGCAGTCCAGGCTGGCGTCGTAGACCCGGCAGTCGACGCCGTGGGCGCGCAGGGCGCCGGCCAGCTTGGCGATTCCCGCCGGGGGCTCGCAGGGTTTGGTGATGGGTGGGGAGACGAGAAGGATGGATTTGGGTTTCATGCCTCCAACTCATCCAACCGCTTCTGGAACTTTTTTTCCAGCCGCTGGCGCTGCTCATCCATCTCTTCCATTTCGGCAAAGCGCGTCTCGATGATGTCCTGGCAGGAACGGATCTGTTGGGAAAGCTTGGCAATGCGCTCGCCGTCCCCCTCCTGGGACGCGGTGACCATATCCTGGTTGGCCTGGTCCAGCAGACTTTCGTTTTTCTCGATCTCCCGTTCCGCCTTGGCGATGGCATCTTCCATGGGTTTGAGGACCTTGGATTTTTCGGTGATGATTTCCGATCGCAGCCGCCGCAGTTCCTTTTTGGTGTAATGGGCAGGCGCCGGCATCGTCTCCGATTCCGCATTATCCTGTCGCCGGGTCATGACCGCGGCATCTCCCCAGCCGCCTCTTTCCAGAAAGTCTTGGTAACCGCCATCGAACATGCGGGCGCCGGCATCGTCGAAAACGATCAATCGGTCGGCCAGGGCGTGGAGGAACATCTCGTTATGGGTGACCATGATCACCGCACCGTCGAAAGTGTCGATAGCCGCCAGAAGGGCGTCGCAGGCGTCCATGTCCAGGTGGTTGGTGGGTTCGTCCAGCATCAGCAGGTTCACCGGGGTAACCAGCAATTTGCCAAGCATCACCCGACTTTTTTCGCCGCCGGAGAGAACGCTGATTTTTTTCAGGGCGCTGTCGCCCTCGAACATCATGGCGCCGCAAATGTTGCGGGCCTTTTGGCGGTCCACATCCGGCTGGGCATAGAGCAGTTCTTCTTCCACCGTACGGCTGTCTACCAGGGTCTGGATGTTGGTCTGTTCGAATACGCCGGCCTCGACCTGCGGATTGAAGGTAATCTTGCCCGACGCCGGCTCGAGTGTGCCGGCCAGGACCTTGAGCAGGGTGGTCTTGCCCCGGCCGTTTTTGCCCACGACGCAGATACGTTCTCCGGCCAGGATGGAAAAATCCAGGTCCCGGAACAGGGGGCGGTTGGCTCCCCAGGCAAAGGAGAGGCCCTCGGCGGTAAGCACCTGCTTGGCCTTGAAAGGCTTGCTGCGGAAAGAGAATTCCAGCCCTTTGATCTCATCCAGCTTGTTTTTCTTTTCCATCTTGGCCAGAGTTTTGACGCGGGATTGAACCATGTTGGCCAGTCTCGCCTTGGCCCGGAAGCGGGAGATGAACAGGCGGATCTCCTTTTCCTTGCGCTCGTCGTTCAGGCGGGTTTTTTCGTAGATTTCCTCGTCCTGGGCAATCTGTTCGTAATATTTTTCCGTGTTGCCGGCGATCTTGCGGGCCTTTTTGCGATGGATGCCCACGGTGTGGGTGACCAGTTTGTCCATGAATCCGCGGTCGTGGGTAATCAGCATCAATTCGTGAGGCCAGGTCAACAGGAAATTCTCGATCCAGCGGATGGAGGTGATGTCCAGGTAGTTGGTGGGTTCGTCCAGAAGCAGCAGGTCCGGCTCCGATACCAATACTTTGGCCAGGTTGAGCCGCACCTGAAAACCGCCGGAAAAATCGTGGGGATCACGCACCATGTCGCCGTCGGAAAACCCCAGGCCGGCAAGGATTTTCTCCACCTTCCAGTGGTGGTCCTTTTCGGCGGCCGTGAGCCCTTTCATGCCCTCGGCCAGAACGGTCTTTTCGGTAAACCGGATGTGCTGGCGCACGTAGCCGATGCGATAGCCCTTGGGCATGGTGATGGAGCCGTCGTCGTAGCCTTCTTCGCCGATGATAATGCGAAAGAGGGTGGACTTGCCGTGGCCGTTGCGGCCTACCAGACCCACCCGCTCCTTGGAATTGAGTTTGAAGCTGACGCCGTCGAACAGCTCGCGGCCGCCGAAGCTTTTAGAGAGATTGTCTATGCTAATCATGGCGCTGGTATAGAGGAAGGCTTGACGGGTGTCAACGCCGGGGAAAAGTCTTTAACTGGCGACGAACCCACAAACGGCCCAGCCAGCCTATTGCGTTGAAAAGCATGAGGCTGAAAGGCAAGGTTTTTTCCGCCAGCGGGGGGAGGTAGCACAATCGAATCAGATAGTTGTAGAGGGTATCCATGTCCGGTGCATCAATGTGCACCCGCGCACCGGTGCGGTCGAATCCCCATCGGTCGGCCATTTTGGCGGCGGCTTTGGCCCCATCCCGGATGGCGATGTCGGCCCGAAAGGGGCCTTGCGGTCGGTAGGGCTGCGTAGTTCTGTTGGACAATGCCTCTACAGCGGACCGGGCCAACCCTTTGCGCCAGCGGTCGGCATCCAGGGCTTGCGGAGGTATGCTTTTGTCGATGGAAAAGGTCTGGATGCCGGGGATGCGCTGCCGGGCCTGGGTGCAGGCCACCGGGCAGCCGGAAAAGAAAATGGCGGGTATGCCAAACGGGGCCAGCGCGGCGGCGAACAGCTCCACCTCGGCCAGGGGGCGGCCATTGACCTTCAGGAATGCCAGCCGTGAAGTCAGGGTGTGGGCGAGAAATCCGCTGGTGCCGGCGGCCGCATGCATACCGAGCATCATGACGCCATCGGCATCTTTAGGATCACCCAGACCCGGTACGGGTCCCTGGCGGTAGCCGCAGACAACCGCGGCCCGTCTGTCGATCATCTCGGGCAGAAGATTATACCCGGTGCGATGAAAATCTTTGACGGTCACTAACTCTACGCCGGCATCGAAAAGCGCCTTAACCACTGCATCCACATCGCGGGACATGGCGGCGCAGGCTTTGGCCCAGGGCCGTGTGAGAAATGACGACGCTCTGTAACCGCCGCAGCCGCTGCTGCCTTCGATGTCGGCTATGATCAGTATATGGCGATAGGTGGGCGCATTCATATTAAAACCCATGTTCTGATAATACATGATAATAGTGGCTATGGCCGGCATTGCGGTCTCGACCGTAACGCGCACGCTACCATATCCGCCATCGAAACGGAATTGCCAGGTTTGTTATGGCGTAGACAGGAATTGGTGGGAGGTCGGGATGTGTATTACTCTCAATGTATCTCCACCGGGTGCAACTATCGGAAATAAACAGACTACAAACTGTAATTGCAACCGGATCGGCTCACCGAGCGACCATTACATCTGGTGCCTACAGAATTAGATGAAATGCAGGGATGTTGGCGAGCTATCGCAAGTTTGAAGCCTTCTGAAAAACTCCAAATTACCTGTACTAAACACCACCCCTTATCAACGTGTGATTATGAACCATGTATCTGGCGTCTGCGCCAATTACACATACGATTTTATGATCAGCAGGGCGGAACGAAAAAAAAGTGTCTGGAAATTGATGTATCTGTACTCGTATCTCCTCGACGAAAACTTTTAATAATCTGCAAATTCTAAAACAACGATTTCATACAGATTGATCGACCTTATCGCAATTTTTCCCTGACGACAGATACGTTGGAGAAAGCGCACGAATCCTGGGAATCGACGAAATCCATGTATCTGATAAGTGTTTTATCAATCATCCCGCTCCGCCACTCCCCATTCTGAGTCAACTCTCTTGTTTCCTGCGTTATGCTCATACACTTGTATAGGGGATAGTGAAATGAGATACATAACTGTTCATATAATATATAACATTCTGGAGCTATAACCTAAGAGCTTATATGACTAAAGGGGAGGGATAGAATGTAACTAAAATTGTACAAAAAGCGGACAAAATAACGAAAAGCTACCATAATTGGGAGTTGATAAAATGAATAAGTGGTATCTTCAGTAAAAAACCTGGTAGTACCTTTATATATAAAAAGTATTGATAGTGAAAAAATCGTACTCTATGTATACCAGAATGCACTATCGTGCGTTGCACAAAATAGTAACATTTTATACATAACCTACCTATCACTCTATTTTTATTCGTATTTTAAGATATTTCGACAACATTAATCTTTGCACAAAATCATTCTAATTGTGGCATCAGGATTGCAGAAGATTATCTTAGTTTCAATGATAATTTTAATAGAAAGGAGAAAATCATGAGAAACTATATTAACAAATTTATTTTTATTTTCTCCGCTCTGATGTTGCTTTCGTTTTTGTTGCATCCGGCTCTTGCTAGTGAAGGTACTGAAAACAATAAGCTTAAGACTCCGTGTGGAAGTGAAGTTACTACGATATCAAAAACTGAAGGATCGCAAGAGCATTTACAGAAGGTAACTGATGATTTTATAGATCAACACTCAGATGTTACTATAATTGGCAACAGCTCTGAACTATACAACTGTTTTGGTTATAGTTTTCATATGTATCCGGAAAATAAAATGGATGAAAAAATGAATTTCGATGACATTTCTCCCTATATAACTGATGGAAGTTATAAGTTATATAAAGAAATACGTGCAGTGGATATAAAAAATTCAACTTCCAAAGATGACTATTTAAATGAATTGTACAATAATGCATCGTCCGGTGGAGTATGGATACTTGTGTATTTCAATGAAAGGCCATTACATGCAGCGGTGGTGACAAATAGGTATAATGTTTTTAAGGCGAAATTGGGAAACGGGCCATTAGTGGAGCATGGTTTAGAATTTAAAGATTATTATAATATTACAGCATATTTTAAGCTATATAAAAAATCCGATGCATGTCCCTTAAAAGATGAGCCACCCGCCCTTTCTCCACCACAAAATTTGGTTATTGTAGCGCAAAGTAGCTCATAAAACTGCAATATAAAAAGTCCTTGGTGATATCTATGTTTATTGCCAAGGACTTATATTGTTTCCAATAAGTTGTCTTGTTTCCAGTGTAATCTTTGCCTGCCTCACCAGAATACTTTCTAAATGGAAAACTAAGCCTTAAGGAATGTAAATAACACGATTTATTGACTGATACAAATCCATGTGCTATTTGTTTTGAGTCAATCCCCAAATAGTCCCAGTAGAGAAAATGAAATATTTTGAGTCCCCAGATATATATTCAGGCGGTAGGGATAGATCCGTTTTTTTAGCGGGCGGAATTACTAATTGCCCAGATTGGCAATCTGAAATCGTAACTATCCTGGAAAACTCGGATTTATTAATTTTAAATCCACGGATGAAAGATTTTCCGATAAATGATCCAAGCGCATCGACAGAACAAATTGAATGGGAATTTGATCATCTGAGAAAAGCCGAAGCAATTTTGTTCTGGTTCCCTCAGGAGTCCGTATGCCCCATTGCGTTATATGAACTCGGCGCATGGTGCATGACTGAAAAGCAATTATTTATAGGTGTTCATCCAGAATACGAAAGAAAAATTGATATTGAGGAACAAACACGCTTGGTTCGACCTGAAATCCAATTGGTCTATTCGTTGAGGGATTTGGCCGATCAAGTCTTAGATCATTTTAGGATTAAAAAATGAATGACGAGATTAATGACGGTAGTGTCTGTGGTCCTATGGTCGAATTCGAGTCAGCAGCCGTCCACAGCTATCTGAACATTTTGCAATCAGTCATCAACCGGATGGCCGCCAACTCCGCCTCCTGTAAATCATGGTGTATTACCCTTGTTACCGGAATTATAGTTGTCCTTATAAATAAAGATAAGAGTGAATTTATCTACATATCTTTGGTCCCGGCTTTTTTGTTTACCTTCCTTGACTGTTATTATTTAGCAGCTGAAAAAGGTTTTCGAGGAAAATACAATGCCTTTATTGGAAAATTACATGAAGGAACAGCTGTCAGATCAGATCTGTTTATTGTATTGCCGGAAACCAATATAAATTTTCGTTCGATTTTTAGTTGCTTAAAATCTCATTCTATTTTGCCATTTTATTTAACTCTAATAATAATTGTTTTTGTCATTCTATATCATTTTCAGCCGGATGCAGTTAAAGATACTATCAAAGCTTCATTTATGTATTTGTTTAATAAGGGGGCGTGATGGCAAGGAGAGCTTTTTTCAGTTTTCATTATGATGCAGATAACTGGCGCGCAGCTCAAATTAGAAATATGCGCTTGATCGAGGGTAACAGGCCAGCGACTGATAATGATTGGGAATCCATCAAACGGGGCGGTGATAGAGCAATTGAAAAATGGATTAATGATCAGATGCAAGGAAAATCCGTTGTTATCGTTCTTATTGGCTCTGGCACTGCCGGTAGGAAATGGATAGATTATGAAATTAAGAAGGCCTGGAGTGACCGTAAAGGCCTTTTTGGAATCTATATTCATAATTTGTTAAACCGTAACGGTTTTCAATCCAGAAAAGGGAAAAACCCTTTTGGGGAGTTCACTTTTAATAATCGACCTTTTTCGGACATTATAAATTCCTATGATTTTCCGTATTCTGACAGTAAAATGATATATGCTTGTATTAGATCAAAAATGGCCGACTGGATAGAAGAGGCGATAAATATTAGGGCAAGGTATTCTTGATTCTTATCATAAAATGATTGGAAGCTTAGAATGGATAGAAGAACATTTTTCATTTTTATTATTCAAAAGATATTTGGCGAGTAAATCAAATCCGCAGTATACCCAATGTCATTGGCACATCAGCTTCCGGATTCCAGGACGCATCCCTTTGGGAAGAGGCTAAGAAAATAAGCGACGCAGCAATCAAAAAGCTTATAGATGATGCGCTTTTGAGAACAACCGTAACGGTAGTTTTTATAACCTACGGGACAGCCTCCAGGAAATATATCTATTACGAAATTGACAAATCTCTTGAAAGGGGCAACGGATTGTTGGGTGTCCAAATTCATCATTTAAAAGATCAATTCGGCAATACAACATCGGCAGGGGCAATACCTTCCAAGATCATTGATTATCAGCCCAATCCCACGATTATGATATTTAAATAGTAATAAAAAAAACAATCCGTTGGTTATTGATTCAACAAAAGTTGTCTGAAAAAAATCAAGGGAATTCGTAATAATTGACAAGTTCGGTAGTTAAAGGAATTAAGTTACGTGTCTTATAGGAGAAGGATTACAGATACATTGAGAATATCCCACGAATTCCATGACCGTCAAATCGTGTGATACCATACCAATATCCTTTTCCAATTCCCCTTACAGATTATTGAATATTTACGCCGCACCCGGATATAATGGTGTTCATCGGGCTTAGCCCGCCATTCCAACCCATAATTTTACAGGAGGCCCACCATGAAACTGTCAAAAGCAGCAACCATCTGGATCGATTACCACAGGAACCATTGGAAAAATAAATACGCTACGATCCTACCAAGCCGTCATTGAGCCATTTTGCCAAGAGTTTGGTGAAAGGGAGATCGGCCAGGTTGCGCCAGATGAAATTCTATCTTTCTTGAACCGTCTCGCCGAAGGCAATAAACCCTATACCAAACGGGTACGGCACTCCCAGCTATCATGTTTTTTTAACTTCGTGTGGAACAATATCGATTCCGAATCAGTAAATCCATGTGACACGCCCATGATCCGGAAAATCTACCGCCAAAAAGTTACATCGCGGTGGGAAATCATCGAAAAGGAAATTATTGACGAGGTTATATTCCGTACCGAAAAAATTCGCAACCGTTTAATGCTCGAACTGATGGCGCGCGGCGGAATGCGGGTTGGAGAGGTATTGAAACTGCGTTTGAAAGACATTCAAGATCAGAAACTGATCCTCCAAGCGCCAAAAAGCGGGAAGGATCGGGAAATTGTCTTCATACCTCAGAAGGTAGCGGAGCGTCTCCGTGATTATGCCAAACAAGCCTGCAAATATCCCGAAGACCGTATTTTTCCCATTTCCTACGAGGCGGCGCGGATGATCGTACTGAAAGCAGGGAAGCTGGTAGGCATCCACCTTCGTCCGCATGACTTGCGGCGGCATTCGGCAACCTTTGCATCCCGATCCGGCGTACCCATCGAAATTGTCAGCAAGGTCATCCTCAGGCATTCGAACCTTTCGACCACCCAGAGTTACCTGGGAACGATCAACGATGTCGAGGCGATCAGGTGGATTGACAACATTTATGGATAACAATCACGGGGCAGACCTCTATGCTGGGGTCTCACTCACCCCATGGATGCAGATACACCAAAGCTGATGGTATATCTGTATTTTATTACATCACGAGAATGGCCTTCCTCAAAAAGTACGAACACCCTGTAGTTACGCGCCTTGAAATAAGGAGATATTAAAAAAAGTGAAAAGGTGTTCCTGCTCCTGAATACGCTATCAGAATTGGACATAAACACTGAATTCAAAAAATGTTTCAAGAAATCTCACGGGTAGCCGATTTCTAACCTACTATGAAAAACCTCCAATAAAAGTGAGCGATATGAAAAAATATTTTTTTCTGATCTGTTCATGCATTCTGTTTGTGACAAGTTGTTCGAGTGACAAAGAGATTCTGGATTTTGAAAATACGAAAGTATTCAAGGCAAAAGGCGGTAACTATTCGGACGCATTTGCGCGGCATGTGGCAATCAGCGGGAAGACTGCGGTGGTCAGTGCGCAAAATGATCAGACCATTTTAAAACACGGAATAGCTGGAGGAAACGGGGCTATATACATTTTTGAAAAGCAGGGCACAACCTGGAAGCAAACTCATAAATTGACGCCTGCTGATATCGACAAGAGTAGCGAAATTGTCCGTTTCGGCGTTTTGGTTGATATCGATGGAGATATAATTGTCGTACAAGCCTCGGAAAAGTATAAAGACCGTGAGTATCAGACAACCCACAGCGAAAGAACCGTCAACTACGTCATCGAAAGATCAGGGGAGACATGGGTTAAGACAGCCAAACTGACAATACCGTCAACAGCGTTTGGTGCCGTCTGCAATCGGACCATATTGATCGGTTATGCATACGCCACACCCGACGAGGAAGTTATCAACGGGACCCAAAAACATCGTTCAAAGGGTGCGGTTTATGTTTACAACAAGAAGGGCGGAGAATGGGTTGTGACAGCCAAGTTGGCTCCGCAAGATTCGAAATGGAATGACAACTTCGGCTACAATTTGGCGAGCGATGGCAGAACCCTTGTTGTCTCCCGGCCTGAACGGTTGTTTGAGGATTCCGATCCCGGTATCTCGATTTTTGCCAATAAGGCCGGTCAATGGAAGGAAGTGTCCAACTTTAACATTGAGCACTGTCATGTCAGTACAGCACTGGCAGTATGCAAAGACACCATTGTGGTTTCCTCACCTAGCAAAAAGGAGAATGAGAACTGGGTTCACATCTTCAAACAAATTGGTCAGGAGTGGCAACTTGTTAAAACCTTGACGCCTCCTGACAAGGCTGCAAGCCGTTTCGGTATTTCGGTAGCGACAAACGGGAATTATGTTGCAGTTCAAAGCGGCTTCAGCCGAAAGGCATCTGCTTTATACCTATACAAAGGGCCGGATTGGAAGCTCGTAGAGGATTATAAATGGAACACTTTCTGGGCGGGGGAAAAAATAGGCCCCTTGCGTATAGACGGCGATACGCTGATTGTCGGGATACCGAGTGATCCCGTGTATCCGGACAATTTATTATTCAAACTCATCAACCTGTTTTACAAGGATGCTTTTTACCAGGAAGGCGGTGTCTGCTTTTTCGACCTACATACACAATAGACAGTTTCGATCCTCACATAACCAGCCGGCAATCGACGGAGGGTGATGGCGACAAGTCCCTGGTAGACGGAAACACAACCGCTAAGTATAAGGTGTCATTGGGATAGACGACAGATTGACGAAACCGCTTCGCAGCAGCACGCCCTCCTGACCTCCGGTAGCTGCGTACGTCGAAAGAAGGAACTTATAAGCTGGAGTTATCGAATAAGCTTGCAAGCGTTAATGCCATGCGATGGATAATTAAAAAGCTATAGAATCGTTCATTGAATGTCTGATAAGATCGCTTCAGCGAGTTGCTCGGCGGATTTAGGGAATAGATTCATAAAAAGTGTTGGATCGATTGTTTCTATTTCAAGACAAATCAATTGACCATCTCGCACAACGCAATCAATGCGTGCATAGGTGGGTGGATATGGTAGCATGTTCATGATCGATGCCGCCTGTTTTACAAAAGCATTTGGCGCCTTAAACAATGAAATATCGGATATCCCGTATTGGCTATTCACCCTAAATTCACCCTTGACAGGCTTTGATCGAACGGTATGGGTATGAACGCCTCCGATAAAAACGAAAGAGAGTTCTCCTTTACTGATCTCAGGTAACATTTCTTGTAAAAGAAAACTATGATTGTTATACTGTTTTCGGATCAAATACGATTGTGCATCGGCCAAGTTGACTTTTTCGACATCTCGACCGCTTCCTCCAAAACATGGTTTTATCACACCGACGTTATCTTGAATAACCTCAAACGCTTCAGCAAGATCGCCAACGGATTTAACAGGAAATGTTCGAGGTATGCGAGCACCATAACGCTTGAGTTCTAATAGATAATGCTTATCTATGTTCCATTTAAGAAGCTGAGAGGAATTAAAAACGCGAATATTCTTATGTGATAATTCCTCTATCCATTTTTTGAATTCATTTAAATGGGCCGGATAGTCCCAGACCGACCGGATCACTACTGCATCACTCTTGACAGCAACCGGCCAAAAGGAAGAATGGCGCCACGGCAACACGGTTACTTCCACTTCAGATCGAATAAAAGCGCCTTGCAACAATGTGTCCGACCGATCGAGCTTAATCCGGTCATCGCAGGTAGCGATTAGAATTTCTGTCATGATTCTTAATCTCTTTTCGAGCTGTTCATTGTTTAAAGTTAAGAGGAATCGGGATAAGCTGAAATTTAATCCTCAAAACACTGTTTAGATGACAGCTTGCATACCCTAACGTCATTCGTCTTGTCCATCGCGAACTACTTATCAATTCATTTTCAGATTGCTCAAGTCCGGCGTAAGGAACGAACCTCCATGAGTTGCGCACCTTAATTTATCTTGCCACCGGATCTGATATTTCCAACGTACCTTTATATCTTAGGCCTTTACAAAACCTCTGATACAACCAATGCCAAAATTTGATTTTGGTTAGCTTCCAAACCCATCGCAATTTTCATCGACAGGCCAAATCGGAAAAGTTGTGATAAACGATCTCAACCATTTTGGTGGAAATTGCTGCCCCGACAGATTATTAAAATTTATCCCTAAGAAATGATTGCCTCAAAAACGACAGCTTTCCAAAACTATCCTGCCGATTTTCAATCTGCCTGAAACTACAGGCTACAATACCGTATCTCTAATTTTGCCTGGCCGGCGATGGTCCCAAAAAACTGGACAGTATGATAAGCTCTGGGTCAGCCAAATTTGAAAGGATCTGACCATGAGCAAGAAACGTAGAAGCTATTCTCCCCAGTTCAAGGCGAAGGTCGCCCTGGCAG
>Ga0272443_10000254_pt1 | contig 101893 bp, 78 predicted proteins | sample SSMAcet12_FD_193581 | JGI IMG/M metagenome (GOLD analysis project Ga0272443, IMG submission 193581) | Marine sediment archaeal communities from Little Sippewissett salt marsh, Falmouth, MA, United States - SSM-Acet-12 | ecosystem: Environmental > Aquatic > Marine > Wetlands > Sediment ... | reverse complement strand
ACATCACATCGCTCAGAGCAGGGCGTTGATTATCAGGAACAGGGGTACGAACACCAGAGAGACAATGGACATCAACTTGATCAGGATGTTCAGGGAGGGCCCCGAGGTATCCTTGAAAGGATCCCCCACGGTGTCCCCTACAACCGCAGCTTTATGCGCATCGGACCCCTTCCCGCCAAGGGCACCCCCCTCGATGTATTTCTTTGCGTTGTCCCAGGCACCCCCGGAATTCGCCATCATAACAGCGAGAACGAAGCCGGTGACAATGGACCCGGCAAGCATTCCGCCGAGGGCCTCGATGGATACCATTCCGACGACGATCGGTGCAAGGACCGCGATCAGCGAGGGAGCTATCATCGATTTCAGGGCCCCCTTGGTCGATATGGCCACGCACCTCTCGTAATCGGGTTCCGCCTTGCCCGTCATGATACCCTTGATCTCCTTGAACTGCCTTCTGACCTCCTCCACCATGTCCTGGGCGGCGGCTCCAACGGCCTCCAAAGTAAGTGCGGAAAAGACGAACGGGAGCAGACCTCCCAGGAACAGTCCGGCCACCACGGCCGGGTTCACAAGGGTGAACTGGCTCAGGTCTATGTTCGCCTGTATGGTGAAGGTGGAAAAAAGGGCCAGAGCTGTGAGACCCGCGGATCCTATGGCGAAGCCCTTTCCTATCGCCGCCGTTGTATTTCCGACGGCATCAAGTTCCTCTGCCCTCTTCCTCACGTTCTTGCCCAGTCCTGCCATCTCGGCCAGTCCGGCGGCGTTATCGGCGACGGGGCCGTATGTGTCCGTGGCAAGCGTGATGCCCAGCGTGGAAAGCATTCCCACGGCCGCCAGTGCTATACCGTAGAGGTCCGAGAGGATGTAGGCCACGATGATTGTGAATACCACGGCAACAACCGGGATTATGGTGGATTTCATGCCGAGGGCGAGACCCGCTATTATGTTTGTCGCCGAACCTGTTTCCGAAGCCCTGCTCACGGTCCTTGTTGGTTTGTTCTTGTCAGACGTGTAGTATTCCGTTGCCTTGCCGATCACTATACCGGCGCAAAGCCCGACTACCATCGATATGAACAGAGGCCAGACCACCCCGATGTCACCGAACATGAGGTATATCACGAAAAAGGATGAGACCGCCATTATTCCAGAGGCTGCCCATATCCCCCTGTTCAACGCCTTGTGGGGGTCCCCCTTTCCGCCAACCGCGAAGGTGCCGAGGATGGCGCTTATGATCCCGATACCAGCGAGGAAAACGGGCAGGATCACCGCCCAGCCCGCGGAACCGCCGTTCACGAGACCCTCATTGGATATGACGGAGACGCCCACGATGCCAAGTGCCATGGCTGCAATGATGGAATCGACGTAGGATTCGAACAGGTCGGCCCCCATTCCAGCGACGTCGCCCACGTTGTCGCCCACGTTGTCCGCGATGGTGGCCGGGTTCCTGGGATCGTCCTCCGGTATGCCGGCCTCCACCTTGCCCACCAGGTCCGCCCCCACATCGGCGGCCTTGGTGTAGATGCCGCCCCCGACCCTGGCGAACAGGGCTATCGAGGATGCTCCGAAACCGAAGCCGAAAAGCATCGCCACGTCGCCGAAGATGGAGTAGAGAAGGGTAACTCCTAAAAGTCCAAGGCCAACAACGGTCAACCCCATGACAGAGCCGGAGTTGAAGGCAACCCTAAGACCGGACTGCATGTCATCCTTGCATGCCCATGCCGTCTTCGCATTGGCCATGGTGGCGACCCTCATACCTATGTTGCCCGCCCCGGCCGAGAAGAGGGCCCCTATGAGAAATGCCGGTATCAGCTTCCAATCCATGCCCAGGGCGAATATTCCCACCAGGAGAAAGAGGACCACCCCTACAACGAAGAAGATTATCACCTTGTATTCCGCGGTAAGGAAGGCATTTGCGCCCTTTCTTATATGGCCGGAGATCTCGAGGAGCTTTTCATCCTCGACCTTCTTCTTATTCAGGGTATATGCCAGAAGCCCGGCGAAGCCAAGACCCAGGATCGACAGCACAAGGGCTATCCAGATGAACAGGTAGTTACCCTCGGTAGTCCTGAAAGTGAGTGTCCTCGATGCGACCATGTTGCCGGCGGTTGCCTCGAGGGAGACATCGTGCTCCCTGTTCTCATCCTTACCCTGGTATGTGACCTCCAGGAACACGGTCACCTGTTCGCCCTCGTCAAGCTCCGGAAGCAGGTAATCCATGTCCTTCTCGACGACATCCGTGCCCTCATCGTCTAGAAGGTCATCCCCATCCCTGTTCTCGACCTTCTTTATCCTGAAGGACCAGTCATCCGACGGCGTATCATCCCTGAGGTGTACCCTTATCCTGTGGTTCTCCGTATCCGGGTTCACCACGAACAGTTTCACATCCAGCTTCCTCTCCTGGTCCCATATCATGTCAATGAAGAACTTCATCTCGCCGTTATCTACGAAATACGTGGTTTCGCCGCTTTCCGTGGCCACCATGGAACGGTCCACATCCTCCTCGAAGATCGAAGCCCCCTGGGCCATGGGAAATAGGGCCATGCCGACGATCAGTAGTAAGCTGGCGAGTAACCACCCGGTAGTTTTTCGCATGTAATTCCTCCGGTCAGTGTTGTGATTGAGAGCTCCCCCTGCATGCGGGGTCGATTGGGAATATTACTTCATTATTAATAACTATCCCCGGACCTCACAAGCATCACCGTGGTTGACCCGGGGCTATCGTAAACAGGCCCATTGCCACGCTCACCGCCTCCGATCGAGCGGTATCTTGGTGGCTTTCGGCCTCCCCATGGAGCCCGAGACCACACGGTCGGCCGTCCCTCCTCCCGTACCCCGCACCCTTCTGGTCCTCTTATCCGTTACACCCTCATCCGCCATCCTTTTGGCATCCCTTGACAGCATATTGGAAAAGAGCAGTGAAAGGGCAAAGAGTGCGACAGCCAGTATCAGGATATAGAGGGAGATCGAAAGATGGGTCCTTGATACCGGAGGATCCGCCACCCCCCAAATGATCATAATAAGGAACAACACTAGCATCAGTATTCCGGCATACTTTAGGATGCGTGGAGCCCACTGTTTTTTTCCAAGGTCCACGACCTCGACCTCGAGCTGCCCACCGCAGCCGGAACAGGCATCCGCCGACCTCCAAAGGTCCGTGGACCTCCTGCCGCAGCTCTTGCACGTATATACCTTCACCATGCAGCATGCCCCCTGGGTAATCTATTTCCAGGTATATAGCTCATTCAACAGCTGGTCATCGTGATAAGGACTGCCCCCCGATAAGAGGGAACGGGCCCTGATGAGGTTTAGAAAGAGCGCCGCCACGGTTACGGGGCCGGTACCGCCAGGGGTGGGTGTCACCCCCTCCGCCCACCCGGTGAGGGAAGCTATGTCCGCATCACCGGTGATGGAGCCGTTCTCGAGTGGATTGATCCCCATATCTATGATGTGGCATCCCCTGTCGACAGAATCGGAGGTCAAAAGCCCGGGAGACCCCGCCGCCGTGAAGATGGTGCTGCATCCCTTCAGGGCCCCCTTCAGGTCCCCTGTCCTCGAATGTACCGTGGTAACCGTCGCGTTCGCCCATCTCCTCTTCTGGGAGAGGAGCATCGAGAGCGGCCTTCCCACGTGCAGGCTCCTCCCCACTACAGCCACCCTTTTTCCATCGAACTCCAATCCGTAATGGAGTGAAAGTAACAGTGCGCCCAGGGGTGTCGGGGGAATGAACCTGGGGCGCCCCATGGCCATGAGACCGTAATTCTCCGGGGTCACCCCCTCGATGTCCTTCAGGGGAGGGAGTTTTTCCAGCAGAAGAGGTTCATCGAACCCTTCCGGAAGCGGCCTCTCTATTATTATCCCGTGCACTGACCGGTCCCTGGCATCGACCTTCAGGGCATCGAGCATCCCATCCTGGCCGTCCTCCTCATCGAAGGTACGTAAGTGGACATTCATCCCCAGCACCTCCCCTTTTTTCATCTTCGAACGGGCATATATCCAGGAGGCCTCATCCCCACCGGCGAGATGGATGGAGAGGGTCGGTTGTTTTCCGATCCCCATCGATCTTTCTATCTCACCGTAAATCCTCTCTGCAACGGGCTTGCCCGACAGCCGCCTCATGGGCACCGGATCGTCCGCATATGACTTAAACTGTGCTTTCGGCGATCAACGGGAGACGCGGACATACCGGGTCAAAAACTCGTAGAAAGCGTTGGCGATGTTCTGTTTCTGATCGTCATCGAGCCTCTTGAACTCATCCAATACCATGAAATTCACCCCGCCCAGGACCTTTATCGCGAACAGATCGTCCCTGTGCGGGTTCACGTTGGCCTGGGTCTGGGAGTGGACCTCGGACCCGAAGATCTTGTAGTCGTGGGTCGCTTCCTTCGTGAGCATCATGTCCATGTTCCTGAAACCGACATGCTGGTAGGCTGCCTGTTTCATCCTGAGGAAGGGATAGAGGAACTCGCCCGTATCCTCGAACTCGATGGGGTTGCCATCGATTATCAGTATCTTGCCCACAACCTCGCAGCAGTCCATCACCATCTCCTCTATAGTGTTGTACGAGCTGCGAAGCTGGATCTGGGAAAGCGCCTGGGAAACGGCCCCCTGGTTTTGGCCCTCGGAGGTTGGTTCCTGGGTGGGTATGTCCACCATGCTCTGTCCCCTGCAGTGGCTGCACACGATGGTGTTCCTTCCCGGTCCGATATATGCCGTGAACTGGTTATTGCAGTAGGGGCAAATGAACTCGGCAAGGGATCGATTTACGGTCTGCTGCTGGGGTGGTTGACCGCCTTTCGAAGGGGGCTGGACCGGTTCCGGTATCTGCTGGGCCCCTCCCTGGTACTTGTAAAGGTAGTACTTGTAGGGGTTGAACGGGTTCGCCATCGGATTCGGGTCCCTCACTTCCACAACAAGTGCACAGCCGTTCTCGTTAGCGTGTTTCTTGGCCGATTCCCTCAATTTGTCAATACCCAGGCTTGCCCTGAACTCCACGGGGGTCCCGATGAGGTTGAAGCCCGTGCTGGAGAGCATCTGGTTGTATATGTTTATCTCGTCCTTTCTCGCCTCTCTGAACTTGACGGCTGAGGCTCCTCCTCTTTTAAAAAATGAAGGCGACATGCTATCACTCCTTTTTCACGGAACCGCAGCGTTTGACAACGCTGCAGAATCTCCCGAGCGTAAGATGCATGTTATTGAACATATTTTTAATTTTTGAGACATACGGCCATTCCTCCTTTCAGTTCTATGTGAGGTTCGGGAGTATCTTTTCCCTCTCCTCCAGCTTGAGCAGCACCTTTGTGGCCAGGTTATAGGCGAACTGGGGCTTTTCCGCATAACAGTACAGTAGCGTTTTGGACTCATTCTTCTCCCCGATCACCTGTATCTGCGCCGCCCATTTTCGGCCCTTGTCGTCCTTCCCGCAGAACTGGCCGATACCACGGTAGAGGGAGGGGTTCACCATTCTGTTAGCCTCATGGAACCCGATCTTGACAAGCCTGTCGGTGAGGGAGTCGAAGATCACACCGGGAGGTGCCTTGATAACCCCGGTTTCCAGTGTCCAGCGGTAAAGATTGGACATGATGATCCTGTACCCGTCCTCATCCTTCTTCAACGGAGAGAACTTGGGCACGGTGACCCTGAGGGGTTCCGTTTCCAGGGACAGGCGCTCCTCAACCTTGTAATTGAAATCGAAAAATACGATATCGAACTTGAACCGCTCCTTTCCACCCCTGTAGAGGGGTCTGAAGGGGGCACTCATCTCCAGGGACTGGCCCGGCTCCAGAAGCTCTCCGCCTCCCACAACCTTTCCGAAAACTCCCTGTTTGGTCCCGCGGCCGAACTCGACATTGATGTTCCCCATGGGATAGTCGGTCGTGTTCTCCACCCGGATGAGGTATTCGATCCCGGTTATGTGCTTTTCATGTCCAGGTTCCGCTCTGTAGACGAAGCGGTGGTCTATGAGCAGACTCTCGTTGCTTCTCTCGGGTTCGGGCTCGTAGTAGCGGTCATCTGTATCCTCATACGACAGCTTCCTGGTCTTTCCCCTCCTTCCGAAGAGTCTTTTGAATATGCCCTTTGCCATTTTTAACCCTCTTTTTGGATAGGGGGGCCGGTCCATTCGAATATTTCCGACCCTTTTCCCACGCGGGCCATTAAGGTTGCGTTATATATATTTAATTTGGCGGGACCCCGATAGAGGGGCATGTTTCACCGACCACCGCTTATTAAGAACCTCTCCTCCCAACGGGGTAGTTCCTCCCTAATCAGCCCCGCCGTCGGAAAGAGGCTTGCCACGGGCAAACCGGCATCATGGAGAAGCGGAACCTCCGGGTCATCGATGGGGTTCAATGGGTAGACCACGGCCTTGACCTTCAGCCTCTTTACCGCATCCACGATAGGCCCCTCACCGCTCCCCTCCGAGAGGATGAAGGGTCTGAAATCGGTCACGAAGGTGCCTATCCTCCATCCCATCTCCCTCCACCCCTCGGCGCATTCGGAGTGAAGACACGGTATGATCCTGACACCTCTCCTCTCCATCATCATCCATGATATGAGGGACCTCGATACGACCTCTTCCCATTCGAACCCGCGGAGCTCTCCGGGGCAGGGCAGATACAGAATGGCCCTTCCCTGGGACCCAGACGGCATCCCGCCCAGACCGCGCAGCCTTTCGGTGAAGATGAAGGCCCTCTTCCCCCTGATCTCCACCTCCACCCAGATGTCCGGATCGTCCAGATCGACACTTACCTCTCCAACCTTCAGATGCGATGTGACGGAATCGGCACCCTGCATGGTGATATCCCTGCTTGAGTAGGGGTGCTCGCCCGTCCTCTTCACCCTCATGCCGAAGGACATTTTCCTCCGGAGGACCTTGCTTCCCAGAACCCTCAGTTCGGAGAGGATGTCATCCATCTCGGACGAACAGCCTACAGCTGGGCTGAAAGAGTGGATGCCCGGGACCATCTGGAGTACCTGAGAGGCAGCCTCATCCTCCGTGAAAACGTAGATCCGGCCCCTCTCATGCTCAATCACATGATCGATGCCGCGGGAGGAAAGGGTCTCCTCGATCCGGTCCCTCAGCAAGGAGAGGAACCTTCTCCTTACCGGCTCGCTCTTCAGGCCGATCTCCGAGTAGCGGACCAGGTAGACCATCAGCTCCACACACCGTATATCTCTTTTCCGCAGCGGGTGCAGCGTCCGTTCTCGATCCCCTTCACCTTGACGAAGAAGCCGGTCCTACTTACGAGGGTTTTTCCACATCCCGGACAGGTCGTGTCCTCGAAACCGCTTCCGACAAGGTTGCCAACGAACACATTGACGAGCCCAACCGTGAGGGCTTTCTTACCGATGCTCTCGAGGGTTTCGGAGGGGGTCGCCGGCACGTCCATCATCCTGTGGTCCGGGTGGAACCTGTTGAAATGGACCGGGACCCCGGGGTCAAGGTCATCCTTTACCCATTCCATGAAAGAAGAGACCTCCTGCATATTGTCGTTGTACCCCGGTATGACGAGATATGTGAGTTCGATGTGCACTCCCATCCCGTGAGCGGTCTTCACATTCTCCAGCACCGGCTGCAATCTACCGCCGGTCACCCTGCGGTAGAAATCCTCCGTGAACCCCTTGACATCTATGTTCGCCCCATCCGTTAGCTCCATCACATCCCTCCAGGGTCCCGGTGAGAGGAAGCCGTTAGTGACCATGATCACCTTTCCCCCCCTTTTCCTTATCAGGGGGGCGGAATCAAGTATGAACTCGTAATTGATGGTCGGCTCGTTGTAGGTGAAAGCGACCCCGACGGAACCGCCCCTATGAAAAGATCCGGCAAGCTCAGCGGGGGTCAGGACCTGGCTTTCCAATGGAACGGCCCCCCTTGCAAGGGAATGGTTCTGGCAGTGAAGACACGTCAGGTTGCATCCGACCGAACCGAGTGATAGAACGGTGGAACCCGGCAGGAAGTGGTTGAGCGGTTTCTTCTCCACCGGATCGAGATGTACCGCGGGGTAGATCCCGTAGGACTCCGCCACGAGCTCGCCTTCCCTGTTCCTTCTGACCCCGCACAGACCCGTCCCTCCCTTGGATATCAGACAACGCTGAGGGCAGAGTTCGCACCTGATCGCCCCTCCTTCCGACCTCTTCCAGTGTTCAGCCTTCCTTTCAGCCATCATGGGCCCTCCACATGTATAAGATGAAGCGGGGAGGGATTAAACCTTTTCCCCGGGTAGAGAGGCCGGTCGGATCAAAAGGACACATGGGAGAGCATATCCTTCATCTCAAGTGCGTTCCTGACGGCCTGGGCCCCTGGATAGTTGCAGAACACCACCCTTATGCTGTTCAGTGTTACCGGTAAAAGCTCCCTGATGGAGACCGCCCTTTCCATCAGCTCGCTCCCGGTGTAGGAGTAATCGTACCTGGAAATGGACTCGCCCCGCATACCTTTGAACCAGTTCTTCCGGTTCCTTCCCAGAAATCGGACGTAATGGTCCGGCGTGACAGTTTCCACTATCCAGGGGAAGGAGGGGCCGTCCACTACCGCAAGGGTGCATCCGTACCGAATGAGAAGGTCCCTTGCCTCCTTGAGGAGGGAGATGTCCTCCGAGATCCAAGAGCTGTTGCGCAGCTCGATCACCGGCTGCCCGGGAAGGTCCCCGAGTATCTCCAGTATCTCCTCGAGCCTCCTTATCCCGAGATCGTATCTCGGCAGTGGTTCATCGATGTTCCTCTTGGTCGGGTAGGTGATATCCCCCCTGAGGTAGAAGTTATGGGAGGATTGGAAGACCGTTGTCGAGAGGACGCCCGCATCCTCCAGGGGTTGAAGGGCGATGCGGGAGAAGTCGAACAGGACATCCCTCATCGGACCCGGCCCCTCCTCCATGGCGAGATCGTACGATGCCTTGCGCGGGAGCTTGACGGAAACCTCCTTATTTCCCATCGAGTGGGCCCTCTCCCCGACCAGCTCTATCTCCTCGGGGTCGGGCCTGTAGAGATAGGTTGAAGAAAGCTCGAGGAGATCGAAATGTTGGAAATATCCGGAGATCATCTCCTCCCTTTTCAGGGATCCCTTGCCGTACAGCTCCTGCCAATCCCCGTACTCCCAACCCGAGGTCCCCACCTCTATGGCACCCATACTTACCTCCGGTCAGGATTCAAGCGTTCCGGTCTTTCCGCAATCGGGGCATTTGATCTTGAGAGGCCTCTTGGTCGAGGTTATGGGGATCCGGCTGTCGCACTTGGGGCAGGGGACGTATCCGTATACCTTCTTCCTCTTTGACCCGCTCCGGTCCTTATCTTCCAGCGAGAACTCCTTGTCGGCAAGGTCATAAACCTCGGCCGACCCGTCGTGGAATATCTCGTCGGGGGTCTCCATTCCCACCGTCTTGGTCCCCTCCAGTTCGAGAACCTTCCCCGACGGGGTATAGACGGGTCCCTGTATGCCCTCGAGGGTCGATTCGTCCATGTTTATCGAGAAGAACCTGAATTCGAAATCCGGGAAGAGGTCTACCACCTTCTTCTTTTCCGCCAAAGGATCACCTGAGCGCCAAAAGGTACTTTCTCACATAAAAACGTATTCGGTTTGGGGCCCTCGATATTATAACGGAAAAACGAAGGTCAGAGGTTTTGGGGAGTTCGGGGTACGGCAAATATAATCTAAAGCTAACACAATCGCCACAGCAGTTAAAGGGGGCACCCGATGAGAGCGGTAATACCTGCAGCCGGGCTCGGCACCCGGCTTCTTCCCATAACGAAGGCACAGCCCAAGGAGATGCTGCCGGTCCTGAACAAACCTGCGATCCAGTACGTGGTGGAGGAAGCATCCTCCTCCGGGTTCGACCAGATACTAATTATCACATCCAGGAACAAGAAGGTGATGGAGGACCATTTCGACAGGAACCTGGAGCTGGAGGAGGCCCTGAAAAAAAAAGGGGCTTTGAAGGAGCTTGAGAAGCTACAGAGGATAGAGGACCTGGCGGACCTGTTCTACCTCAGACAGAAGGAACAGAAGGGATTGGGGGACGCGGTGCTCTGCGCGGAGAACTACGTCAACAACGAATCCTTCGCCGTGCTTCTGGGTGATGACATAATAGCCTCCGAGGTACCCGCAATAAAACAGCTATGGGAAGCTCACCTGCGGGTGAAGGCTCCCGTGGTGGGATTGGAGGAGGTGCCCCTTGACCACGTGGAGAGGTACGGTATTGTGAAACCCGGCGAGGAGGTCGCTCCGGGACTATTCAAACTGGACGACATAGTCGAGAAACCGCCCATGAAGGAGGCCCCCTCCAACATGGCTGTGATCGGAAGGTACATACTGGACAGGGATATCTTTGCCTGGTTGAAACAGCAGAAGGAGGGTGTCGGTGATGAGATACAGCTCACCGACTCGCTCGCCAGGTACATAGGGGGCAAGGGGCTCTACGGCCTCGTTATCAAGGGTGTAAGGGTCGATATCGGCTCCATTGAGGATTGGCTGAAGGCAAACCTGCACATGGCGCTGCTTGATGATGAGCTGAAGAGCGGCCTGAAACGGTACCTCGGAAAGCTCGAGGAGAAGGGTTGCCTCTGAGTTCGGGCAGACGGGAGACATATCGACCCTTCAGGCAACATCCTAACACAACTCATCCGGACCCCCCTACGAGCATGAGCAGCTCCTCCTCCATGAAATGGAGGTCGCCAGGCACGATAATGCAGTGGGGAGGGGGGCCCAGGTCCGTACTCGAAAGTGAGGATATCGTATCGAATACGATCCTCTGGTCCGGCCTTCCCGCCCTGGCTATCCCGATCACCCTGTAACTGGGGCCGACCACCCCCTGGCCCGCTCTTTTTTCCATCTCCATAAGGAGAGTGCACGCCTGATCCACCGTCATGTACCTGCCCCTATCGGCCTGTATATCGAGAAGGACCAGTGTGTGCAGCCCCCTTTTCGTATTATCGGATATCATCTCCAGTGGGGATGTGGGGAAGTAGTCCCCTTCAGGAAAACCCAGGGTCGTGGTCCTTCCGAACTTGTAGTGCTGGAGGCCGCATGCCCCCGCTGCGGCGGTGAATATCGAACCGGAATGCACGATCTCCACCATGCAACCGCTGCGAACCGCATCCATCCTGAGCTCCTGATGAGTGGTGGCCGTGAGAGGGTCCCCGGCAGTGAGCAGGCAGACATGGTCCACCTTCGCAAGGGCCTTCATGATCACCTCCGCCTCCTCCAGCTCGCGGCGGTCTATGAACTCGATCCTCCTCCCCGCAAGTTCCCTCAACCGGTCCACCGAGCCCTCCTTCAGTATCGAGGTGAAGAACTCGCAGTATACCCTGTCCGCCTTCCTGACGAGCTCAAGGCCTCGAAGCGGGATGGACCTCTCGTCGACTATACCAAGCCCCACAAGGCTCAACCTTTTCATTGGTAGAACGGATCACTAACGAGATATAAAACCATATTTCTAAAGCAAACCCATCTCCGTGAGCTTCTCGGGCAGGTAGGTATCCGTCACATAATCCAGTCCGTATTTCGCCAGGGCCTGCTGCTCGGATTTCCTCTTCATCTTCAGCTGGAGTTTAATCTCCGACCTCCACTGGTCCGAGGAGAACCTGGGATCCGACAGCTCGGATTTTAATGCGTTTTTGTCCTGGTCGGTCAGGTCATCGCTCGGAAGTTCGTAGTTGACTATGTCGGAGGGGGTTATGCCCAGGAACTGGGCCTGCGGGGTCGCAAGGTATTCGGATATATGCGCTGTCTTGATCGCCCCGTAGGCCACTGAGGCGTATATCCTGTAGGACCATGGGTCACCGTCAGTGAATATCACAAGGGGCAGTCCTGACTGCTCGGCAAGCCTCTTGATGAACCTCCTGGTCGAACGGGCGGGCTGCCCCTTCAGGTGAACAAGGACAGCACTGTGGGTCTCGTCGAAACCGTTCTCCACCAGCCTGTCGAACATACCGCCGGTCTCGATCGCTATTATCATCTTCGCATTTATCCCCTTGAAACGGATCTTCTCCTTTTCCACATTGTAAGGGATGCCGTATCCGGAATCTCCCACATCATCCTTGCAGTTTATCCGCTTTTTCTCCCCCTTCCGGTTGGTCTCCTCTATGGTTATATCCCCCATGACACGGGCGCCGTCCTCCTCGGGCCTTAGTTTGAAGTCCTCCCTCATGCACGTGGTGATTATCTCGAGGTCCTCAGCAAGCTTGTTGGATTCGTCCTGCGACGGGAACTTGGCCTTTTCCCAGCCCTCGGAGATGTAGTACATCTCCCTCAGGGTGGAGGATTTCCCCCCCTTTATCATATCACCTATGAAGTCCACCGTGTAGAGGGTCCTCAGGATGCTGGTCGCCCCTCCGAGGTCCTTGGCGCTCCTTTTTATCTTGTCCTCCCCGTATTTCCACACGTCGTGGTCCGTATCGAGTATTATGTTGGACTTGGTCCTGCTTGACAGCTCCAGGTGCGGGACCTCGGACCTTTCAAGCTGGCCGTATACCGATTCCGCTATCTCCTTTAGCCGGTCCAGGGCGACCTTGTTCCCCTTGTAGACCATCACATTCCTTTCTCTTGTCATATTCCATTCACCCCAGTCATAGCGGATCGGCTCCGATCACCTCGCCGGTCAGGTTCGAGTGGAAGAGCTCCACCTCATCCACATCGTCCTTCTCCAGTCCGACCATCGTGAAACCCAGCCTCAGGGATTTAGCGGGGGGTATGGGCCCGACATCCCATTCGATAAGATTCTCCCTTATCCGGTGTCTATCCGGGTATATCCCCTGGAGAAGAGCGTCTGGGACCTTCGCCACCAGTTTGAACCTCTTGTCCCTTGTGGTGTAGTTCTGCACCCGTATCGCGACCTCGGTGATCTTCTGTTTCGAGTCCCCCGAACCCTCCTCCCTGTAATTCAACCCGGAATCTATCACCGTGACGTTCATTATCTTGGTTATCACGCCTTCAAGCTGCGGCCGAGGTCTTCTGGTGATCTCCGCGCTCTTTTTGGCTATCTCGGGAAGTATCTCCTTTATGATGGAATATTTCTCCGATATCTTCTTCAGCTTGACCTTCTTGTTGATATGGGACCTGACCTTTCTACCGCATTCCATCAGGGCAAGGGCAACCTCGTCCAGTATCTCGTCCACATCGGCGATCGCCTCCTTGGATTCCGAAGTGAAGGGCACGTTCGTTGAGGCTATATGAACGAGTATGGTGGCGGGGCCCACCGGTATTCCCTTGCCTCCCCTCTGTTCCAGGCCGTAAGGCCTCCAGTTTATCCTCTCCACAGCGTGTGTTATCACGCATCCGCCCTGCTGGTAGAGGAGCGGGACCCTGTTCGCAAAGCGGAGTATCTTCACCTGCTCGCCCGGGGATAGTTCCCCGCCGTATATTATGCCGGCCTCTACCTGGAACGGGGTGCCCCTGAACACCTTGGGGTCCCTGGTCACCGTGTAGGCGAACTTCGAATCTATCTCCTTTCTCAGACCCTTGCGTATGAGCACGTCCCCGATGGGCGACAGACAGTCCGTAGGGGGGGACATGAACTTCATCTCCTGGAACATGTTGTAGAGTGTCTGTATCTCCTCTATGTTCATCCTCTTGGGGTTCTTCTTATCACCTATCTGGGACCTCTCCAGTATCTCCTTTGCTCCCCTTGGTGATATCCTCGAGAACTCGGAGGTGAGAAATGATGTGATCCTCCTTGATTCGGTGTAATGGAGCATCGTCTTCAGTACCCCCAGCTCTATGCCGTGTGGATGCGGTTTGACCTCCCTTGCCTGGTCGGGCAGCCTCTCGGTGACCCGCTGGAACCTGTGGAGCTCGCCTTCCGGGTCCTCGAACAATATCTCCACGTGGGGGTTCACTATCGCGGTCGATTTTAGGTACTCGAATACCGACTGTTTCTTCTCCCTTGCATATCTGCCGAGTATCTCGACCTCTATCTCCGTACCGTGCGGTATCTCGTCCCACAGTATGACCTCGTCTGATATGATCTGGGGTCTGTTGGTCTTGGTGTTGATCTGTATCTCCATGCTGTGGCAGGGATAATCGTCCCCTATCTTCGAGGTCACCCTTGCCGGTTGGCCGGTGGTCATCTGGCTGTAGAGTACGACAGCCGAGATGCCAATTCCCTGCTGCCCCCTTGACTGGCGTATCGCGTAGAACCTGGATCCGTAAAGCAGCCTTCCGAAAACGTTGGCTATCTGCTTTTTGACGATACCCGGACCGTTGTCCCTGACCTTGATGATGAAACGATCCTTTTTTTCCGTACGGCTTATCTTTACATGAACCGTGGGCAGTATGCCTGCTTCCTCGCAGGCGTCCAGGGAGTTGTCCACCCCCTCCTTGACGGATACGAGCATGGCCTTTGACGGATTGTCGAAACCCAGTATCTGCCTGTTCTTGGCGAAGAAATCCGAGATGGATATCTCCTTTTGGCTTTTTGCCATTGTCTTGGCGAAGGGTTGTGACACCTGGCAGCCTCCCAGAATCCGGGGTAAATCGAATCGGTCCAGCCCGATTTAAAGGAGGCGCCAGGGGTGGGCGAAAGAACATCACCGCTTCTTCTGGAAATACAATACAATGAAGATAACAGCGATCAGCAGGGGCAGGAACGTGAGGAACATTCCGAGCAGTGCGGGTTCCAGCGCCTCGTAGAGGGTCACCTCCTCGGTACTGAGGTATGAGTATTCCATGGCGAAGACCACGAAGTTGCCCAGGGCGTCGGCTAATCCGATGCATGCGAACACCAGAAAGAGCAGGTTCATCAACCTGCTCATCTCCTCCGATGTCTCACGCTGCCTCGTGTCTATGAAGGTCCTCAGCACGTCGATTGTCGAGGAGAGGATATCCCTTGAATGGGAAAGCTCGTCCGATAGAGACCTGATGCTCCTCTTCTGGGTCTCCAGCTCCCTGATCATAAGCTCGTCAAGTGAATAGGAGGCACCTTCGACGGGAGATTGCTCCTCCTGTATGGTGAGGGCCGCGGAGCGGTCCCTGACCTGCTCCTGGAACTCCTCCAGCCTGGAATTGGCCCTCATGATCCTGTGCTCCACCTCGGAAACCAGGGAGAAACGGACAGATGCCATTGTGAGCAGCTGTTTCTCGTTCTCGAAGGTCTCCCTGTCAAGGAAGTCCTTCTCCTTGGTCTTCTTTCCCTTTTTCTCCTTGGGCATGTATATCTTCATGTGCTCGTTTATCCTGTTCTGCAGGTCGAAGATATCGTCCTTGAGATAGTTGCCCCTCTTCAGTATGTTCCTGAACTCGTCCTGCCGGTGCTCGTTTATGTTGGATTTGAGAATGAAGAGCTCCACGAGCTTGGACTTCATGGCAAGGAGGTTGATCAGATAGTTCTGCCTTATGAGGTAGGACCCGCCCTCCTTGCTCTTTTCATCATGATAGGGGGAGTTACCCGATATCTCCAGCTGCCCCGAATAGGGTTCCTTCTTATCCATCGGGGTGGCGTCTATCTCCAATAACAGGTCGGTGGGAAACGGGTCCCCGGACTTAGAGGCAGCGGACCCCAGGAGGAAGAGGGTTGCTGTAACCTTCCCATGTTGAAGGGAGTTGATCACAACGTTCGATTTCCTGTTCATTATCCGGTTGAGATAGGCGATATTTGTCTGGAAGAGGTCCTCTGCGATGGGGCCGGAGGACCTCGTGCTGTACTGTCTCTTAAGCCATTTTGTCGTATCGTCCTCATGACTTCCTATCAGTATGGATGCGGGAGAGTAGGTGTGAAGCCATGCGTTCTCGGTACTTCCGCAGGTCATGAGGTTGAACTGATTGAAGCCCGAACTCTCCGATAATAGGCCCTCGAGGGCCTCCAGTATCTTCTTGATGGGCTTTGTCATCTTCTCGTGGGTCATCTTGAACAGGTCGGGTGTGACATCAAGGAATACCTGGTCCCCGGGGCAAAGGTCGTACATTACCTCCAGTACGGTCCAGTCGTCCTTCTGGGCTATGTTGAACTTTGCCTCCTTCCTGGGAAGAAGGATGTTCTTTATGGCATCCACGGCCTCCTTCGACCTCCCCTCGGTTACCTTGAAGGTACATATGGAGTATACCTTGGGTTCGATAAGGGGAAATGTCCTCATATCCACACCGCTTGGTTCTGAAAAGTAATCGACAACGGACTACTTAAACCAATCCCGAGCCCCTCAGCAATGGGTGGGTTCATGATATGGCCACATGGAGCAGCATATGTCATATTCCTCAATCTTCCAATCCAGGTCAAGGGCCCACTTCCTGGTGACCCTCCTCGGGTTGACAATTCCGGAGAAACCCGACCTCAGCAGTGACCTTTCCAGATCGGGATCCCCTTTCGGCCTCATGCATCCAAGGTACATCCTGGACCCCAATGCATCGACCATGTACCTCCCGAGTCTGATGATCTCCCGGTTGGAGGGCGGTCGCACACCCTCCATGCCAGTGCCCTTTGTGGGGATCAGCACTATCAATACCGCGGTGTCCGGTTCCCTCGAGGAGATGAAGTCCACAGCATCGTATTCACCCCCTATCCTGCCCCAATTTATCCCCGCAAGGACGTGCGGCACAACCCTGAGACCCACCTCCTCGAGGTGATCGTAGGAACGTATGAAAGCATCCGCCCCCACTTTGAGGTGGAGGACATCCCGTATGACCTCCCTGTCCGTATGCACGTCGAAGGAGATCGAATCCACACCCGAGGAGGAAAGGTCCTGTGCGGTCTCTCTGCTCACCAACCCCGTGTGAACGTTTATTGAAAGGTCCGTCTCATCCTTTATTCGGGCTATCTGTTCCAGTATGTCATCGGTGAAAACGAGCCCGCCGGAGGGGCCGCATCCCCCGGAAAGGAGGAACCCTTTCCCCCCCCTGTCCTCGACCTCCAGGGCCTTTGCCAGCAGGGATCCCTCACCGGATGTGTCAAACATCCCGGAAAGGTACCTTCCCGAGCAGTGCTCACAGGAGAGGGCGCACGACGTTCCGGTTATCGACAGGGAGGGATAGCTGCCGCCGGGATAGAAGAACTGGACCGCCTTTTTCACGGTTGTTGAGATGAACGGGTTTTACTTATCCTTTCTCCCCAATCCTGGGTGGATTTATTATATCACGTCACAATTTGAGAACCATGGAAGACGCCCATGCGGATGATTTCGATATGCTGAACCCATTTCCGATGCTCGATGCCTACACCGTGATCCTGAAGGGAGAGCTGATCGCTTCCGTCTATCCCCTTTCCCTCTCATATCTCAGGCACTTGGTCGATACGGAGGGGATCGTCGGGGCGGTCAACCTCACAGAGAGGGACTGGCCAGATGGATGGGCGGAGGATGCAGGGGTCACCTATCTGCACATTCCCGTCCCCAACCTCCAGCCCCCCTCCTCAAGCCAGACGGAAGAGGGGATCGCTTTTATAGATAGAATGCGGGAGCAGGGGCCAGTTCTGGTACACTGCGCCGCAGGCATCGGCAGGACCGGTACCCTCATTTCCCAGTATCTGGTACACCGGGGGATGGGGGGAGAGGAGGCAATAGCACTGGTTAGGAGCAGGAGGCCTGGCTCCGTGGAGACGGACATCCAGGTGGCTTCGGTGATGGAATTCGGACGCAGGGCACAGCAGAGGATGTGAAGGAATGGACGCGGTAATACTTGCAGGCGGTTTCGCGAAGAGGATGTGGCCCCTCACCAAGGACCGGCCAAAGCACCTCCTTGAGGTGGCAGGGAGGCCAATGCTGAGCTACACGCTGGACCCCCTCCTCGAGATGGACGTTGTGAAAAACATCTACGTATCCACCAACCAGGCCTTCTCCGATCATTTCAGGGATTTCCTGTCCGAAGGTTACGATGGGAAGAAGGTGTCACTGGTCGTGGAGCCGACTGAGAGCGAGGGTGAGAAGCTCGGCTCCATCGGAGGGCTCAACTACCTTATCGAAAAAGAAGGGATCGATACGGACTGTTTTGTGATAGGTGGTGACAACCTCTTCGAATTCCATCCGAGCGAGGCTCAAAATAGCTTCAGAAGGCACGGATGCGACCTCGTAGCGGTATACGATGTCGGTTCCAGGAGCATGGCCAGTCTCTACGGAATCGTGGATGTGGACGAAAGTGGAAGGATACTCCACTTTCTCGAGAAACCAAAGGACCCGCCCTCGACCCTTGCCGCCACCGCTTTTTATATATTCAGAAGGGAGACGGTCCGGATGGTCTCAAGGTACATCGATGAGGGCGGGAAGAGGGATGCCCTCGGCCATTTCATAAGGTACATCGTCGAGGACCATGAGGTCCGTGCATGGCCCTTCGAAGGTGTGTGGTTCGATATCGGTTCGCTGGACTCATACCGGGAAGCAAGCGAATTCTTCGGCCGTTAAGCTTTTACATATGCCGCGCCATACCACCATCGAGTGCGATGCATACCTCGGAGATACCTTTCAGGCTGGGTCTGGTCACATGCGCGTTCCTTCTTCTTCTTATGTTCACATCCTCGATATTCGAGGGGGGCAGCTACGATATTGAAGAGGAGCTCGAGCACATAGCGGAGAAGATGGACCTTGCGGCAAGGTACCTGATCCAGCAAGGGGACGGGTCCTCGCTTGTCTTCAGCAGAGATAATGGGCAGGGGGGTCTGACCTTCCGGGTTCCCGATGTTCTGATGGGAAAGCAACTGGAGCTCAGGATAGGGTGCGGCCTCTGTTTCATTGAGAGGGGTCGGGACAGGGTGGTCTTCTTCGAGGGCATCGAGATATGCCCTTCCATGCCCATTACCGACAGGGAGAGGGTGAACACAACCCGTTTCAGGGGGATCGCCCGTGACTGCGGCGGTTTCGTATTGGACCATAAAACCGGGTTCAAAGCCGTCGTGGAGGTGCTCTCCGACGGGGTGGGGCTCCATATCTTCCCGACGGAATGGGGTGCCGAGCACGGGGAGTGCACACGTACTGCGCTTAGGATCCGGGATTTTCTGGACAACACCACCCTTCCCGTGAAGGGGTGGTCGGAGAGCCTCTGCGTCGTCATGGGAACTACTACATACATAACCCCCGGGGCGATCCTTGTGGGTTCGGTAAACGAGGGCATCCTCGACGGGTGGTGCCCGCTCCCTGTCCTGATACCGGAGGATTCAACGATAGCCGTGCGGAACGGGGGGTGGCTGGAGGCGGGTGACGACCTCTTCCTTCACATGGCGGCACGGTACGACGAGGAGGGGCGTATCACGATCGGATTGGGGCTGTTCCAGGTCTGACCGCCTCGGCTGCCCTCTCAGGACACATGCATCCGATAGGGCTATAGGCGAGAAATGAATTACACGGACATTATCTATCCCTATCTGGAGTGATGCTATGGGAGGCACTGGAACAGGACCCAGGATTGTGGTGGCCGTCTTTTTGCTCCTTGTCTCCGCGGCGGGTACCTCGGATATCTTGGTGACGTTTGATGTCGAGGCCTATGTCACCCATTCCCCGATCGCGATCTCAGGAAACTCCCAGCTGATGTCGAGGGCGGTCTCGGAGGGTTGGAGCGGGGACGGGTCCGAGGGCAGCCCTTACACGATCACCAATTACGATATTGGCGACGCCGGCACGGGCATAAGGATAGAGAACACAGACCTCCATCTGTCCGTGTACGACTGCATCGTCCATGATTGCTCAGGTGACGGGATACTTCTCGTGAACGTCTCGAACGCCACGGTCGATTCCAACCTCGTCGTGGGCAACGATGCGGACGGAATACATCTGGTGGATTCCACCAATGTGACCGTCACGGAAAACCGGTTCACCGCACCCATGGTAATGGTGAGCAATTACAACCATATCGTTCTTGATAATTCCTCCGGCAACAGGGTCATGAATAACGATATAGTAAAGAGCCAGAACGACGGCATAAGGTTACTCGAGGGTTCACGGTACAACCTGGTCAGCGGTAACAGAATCAAGAACATCTACAAGGGTGTGGCGGTCATAGGTCAGTACAATACGGTATGCAACAACACACTCGATTCGAACTCATACGGCGTCCATCTGCACACCACGAACAATACGGTGAAGGACAACCTGTTCATCTACAACGCTTACGGGGTATACGCCTACTTTTCCGGGCATAACACGGTAAATAACTGCACCTTCCAGAGGAACTACATCGGGGTCTACATCATCTTCACGAGGGAACTTGCGGTCAGGGATAACTTCTTTCTAACCAATTACAACTACGGGGTCTACATCCGCTGCGATACCGACGCGGAGAACAGGGTCTTTTTGAACTCCTTCTTCTACTGCAACAACTCGGGTGCCTCTTACAACCCTTCGAGGATACAGTGCTACGACATGTACGGGGGGAACCAATGGAACACAACGGACGGAAGGGGGAACTTCTGGTGGGACTGGAGGGGCCCTGATTCGAACGGTGACGGCGTGGTCGACCAACCCTACAGGATCGCCGGTGCCGGGGTGTATGATCATTACCCCCTCACGACCACATCGATACCGGATATAATGCAGCCCCCTAGAAACGTTACCATGCACCCCGGAAGGGACCATCTGCGCATAACCTGGGACCATCCGGCCTACTTTCCGACCCTTGCCGTGACCGAGTATCAGATATACCGTGGCTTCTCCGCCGGTTCCGAGGACCTCGTCGACAGGATCGACGGGAACCTCACGGAGTACAACGACACAATGCTGGAGTCGGGAGAGAGGTACTTCTACTACATAATAGCCGTCTGCGATATTGGGACCAGCAACAGGAGCGCGCGGGTCAGCGGCGTACCCGATCCGGTATCTCCCAGGGTCACGATAACCGGACCGGGGGATTTTGTTGACTCCGGCGCGGTGACCGTGAGATGGGAATCCGTCGACAACGTAGGGGTCACCCATCACTCGCTCCAGCTTGACGGGGGCTCCCTGATCGAACTCGGAGCTGTCACTTCTTACCTCTTCGAGGGTCTTGAGGATGGCTTCCACACCGTACGGGTGGTGGCAAGGGACCTCGTGGGCAACGAGAACACGACCCAGGGGGGTTTCACCGTGGATACGATAGATCCGGGCCTGAACATAACCGGCCCTTCGATCGAGCCCTATTCGAACGTGAACCTCACACAGTTCAGGATGGAATGGACAGGTTATGACAACGGTTCGGGTGTGGAGGGTTACCGGGTCAGCCTCGACGGGATCAACTGGACCGATGTGGGTATGGACCTCCAGCATACATGGGATACGATCAACGGCAGATGGCACACCCCTTCCGTATCGGTGAGGGATAAAGCCGGGAACACTGCAGGAGCCGAACTGACCTTCTTCGTGGATACCGGCCTTCCCTCGCTGGAACTTAACGGACCGTCGGGTTTCATAGACCGTGACTTCGCATCGGTCAACTGGACCGCGGAGGACAGCGAGACCCAGGTCTCGGGTTTGGAGCTCTCATTGGACCTTGGGCCCTGGATGGACGTCTCCAACCTGACCGAGTGGAACTACACGGAGCTTTCGGACGGACCTCACGAAATCCTGCTGAGGGTGGAGGACGGTGCGAAAAATTACGGGTACGACAACGTCTCCTTTGCCGTTGATACCACCGCTCCCCTCCTGATATTCGAGGAACCCGACCGCTACCTGCACAACAAGACGGACATCCAGGTGAGATGGCAGGTGTGGGACAATACCTCCGGACTCAAAGGGTTGCGCATCCGACTCGATGAGGGTGAATGGATGGTACCGGACCTTCCGTTCTCGCACAATTTCGAGGGGATCCCGGACGGCCTTCACACCTTCCATATAGAAGCGGAGGATGTGGCCGGGAACCGGAAGCTCTACTCCACCGATATCCGGGTGGACACCGAGAACCCGAGGGTCACCCTCGCCCTGCCCCAGGGGAACGCGGTAAGCAGAACGGAGAACATAACGATAAGGTTCTCAGAGGAGATGGATGCAGAAACCGTGCTCATCAAGGTCAACGGGGCGGTCATAGAGCCCGTCTGGGACGACAACACCATCCATTTCGACCCATCTTTCCCCCTCGCCTACGGTCTTTACTGCCTGGTCGTCGTTCAGGGCAGGGATATCGCGGGGAACAGGATGAACCCCTACCAATGGACCTTCATCGTCGAGAAGGAGGACCTCTCCAATCTGACCTACTTCTTCGGCAAGGTAATGGACCATAAAGGAAGACCGCTGGAGGGGGTGGGTGTCTCCATCAACTTCACCCACAACACAAGGACGGATGCATACGGTTACTTCAAACTCGAGGCGGACCCCGGCACTTATTCCCTGAAGATCGCCAAGGACGGATACAGACTGCAGGAGATCAACGGGAGGCTGGAGGAGGGGGAGGGCACCAACCTTGGAGAGATAAGAATGGAATCCCTTCAGGAGGAGGAAAAGGAGGATGGGTTCCCGATCCTCCCCATCTCAATAGCTGGTGTGGTGGTCCTTTTTCTGCTCATCGTAGTCCTGTCCATGGGGCTTTTGATGGTAAGGGAGAAAAGGTCCTACCCCATGTTCGTCGAGGACGAGGGTTGGATGCGCATGCATCCCAGAAGGAGATAGAGACCACTCATCCCAGCAATACATCGCTCCTCCCGGGAAAGCCCCTCCATGTCCTCCCACCAATCCCAGGTAGGGATCGCTCCTTTCGAGAAAGCCTCTCCATGTCCTCCTACCAATCCCAGGTAGGGATCGCTCCTTTCGAGAAAGCCCCTCCATGTCCTCCCACCAATCCCAGGTAGGGATCGCTCCTCCCGGGAAAGCCCCCCATTTCATCCCATTCATCCCAGGTGGGGATCACTCCTCCCAGGAAAGCCCTTCCAGATCCTCCCACTCATCCCAGTCCTCCTCATCCTCGAACTCCTCGAACTCCTCCAGATCAGGGGCGGAAATTCCATCGCTCAGGGCCCCCGGAGATCCCCCTTTCTGCCCGGGAGGTAGCCTTTCCTCATCCTCGTGCCGCGTGAGCATGAAGTCCTCGAGGATGTCCTGGTCCGACCGGTCGGCCAGCTCCTTCCTGCCGCCGCCCGGGAGCTTACGGCTCCTGCTGAACTCCCTCACCGCCCTTTTGAGGTTGCTCTTCGCATGCCTGAAGTGGGGATCTATACCCACTGCTTCCTCGAAGGCCTTCACCGCCTCCCCGTACCTCTGCGACTTCATCAGAGCGGTTCCCTTGATATTGTATGCATACGGATCCCTGGGGTCCATCAGTATCGCCCTCTCGATCATCATGAGGGCCTCGGCGTACCTGCCCTGCGCCACCGTCAACCCCGCCTTGTTCAGCATTGCATAGGTATCCTCCGGCCGAATGGAAAGGGCCCGGTTGAAACATACCAGTGCCTCCTTCTCGTTGCCCATCTTGTATTCCGCCAATCCCAGGTTGTTCCACGCTTTGTGGTCCATCTGGTTCCTCTCCACCGCCTTCCTGTAGGACCGGACCGCCCTGTCGTACTCCCCCTTGCAGAAATGGTATACCCCATCGTTGTAAGGCCCCCTGCTTCCCAGTATCCCCATACGCTCATCCCCCCGTCTCTTTTCGGACGTACCTCTCTATCCTGTCGAAGGCCTCGCTCAATACCTCTTCGGGGGGAAGTATCACTATCCTGAAATGGCCTGAGCCGTACTCCTTTCCGAAGCCGGAACCGAACACGGTCAGCACCTTCTCCTTTCTCAACAGGCCGAGGGAGAACTCCCTATCATCCCTCCACGGGCCCCTTTCGATGCAGTCTATCCTTGGGAACATGTAGAAGGCCCCTCCGGGAAGCTGGGTGGAAATGCCCTCGATCTCGTTCAACCGTCGGTGGGCCAGGTCCCTCCTCTTTTTCAGCCTTGACATGGTCTCTCCGATATGGTCCTTGGGGCCCGTCAATGCCTTGAGGAAGCCGTACTCCGTTATCGAATTGGCGCAAAGCCTTGCCCTGCTCTGTCTCATTATACCGTCCCGTACGTACTCCAGCTGCCCGCTTGGGTCCCTTATTCCCAGATAGCCTATCCTCCATCCCGGTGCCAGGTATATCTTTGAGATGCCGTTGAGGACTATCAGAGGTTGGTCCCTGCACCGGGATGCTGTGGAGGGAGTCTCCTCGTCAAAGGTCATGCGGTTGTAGATCTCATCGGAGATGAGGAAGGCCCCCTGGTGCTGGGCGACCAGGTCCCCGATCCTCTCCAGGACATTGCCGTCGTACCTGGCTCCCGTCGGGTTGTTGGGATTTATCACTGCAATGGCCTTGGTCCTCTCGTTGATCTTCCTTTCGATATCCTCCACATCGGGTATCCAGCCCCCCTCCTCGATCGTGCGGTAGGGTACCGGGGTGGCCCCCATCATTCGGACATAGGTCAGATAAGGGGGGTAGGACGGACCCGGTATCAGCACCTCGTCACCCGGTTCAAGTGCCGCGTAGAAGATCATCTGGAGGGCCTCCGTGACCCCGTGGGTGACCACGATATCATCGACGGTCAGGCGGGTCCCCCTGGAGGCCTCGTCCCTGACGATGGCCTCGAGCATCTCAGGATAACCCGTTGAGGGGGAGTAACCGTTCATGCGGTTGTCCATCGCCTCCCTCACGGCGTCCTTTATGAAATCCGGAGTATCGAAATCGAACTTGTTCGGGTCCCCGATGTTCAGCTTCAGGATGCGGTGGCCCTCCTTTTCCATTTCCATGGCCGGCAGAACCACGTCCCTTATCGCATACTCGATCTCGAGTGCAAGCGGATTGGCGCCTATCTTCCTCAACTGGGTCACCACGAAGGGAATGAAAACGGTACTATTTGAGGAGTTGGGTGTAAAAGGGTATTTATAAGGGTTCCTTTATTGGAATGGGGGGCCAGATGCCCCTATGGTTGATTAATCGGTGATCCATTGGCTGGACAGGACGAAAGCGAGGAATACGTCAGGGTGAGGCTGCCCAACAGGAAGATGGCGGAGATCTTCGGCGTGGTGGACCAGGCCCTTGGCGGCGGCCACCTCCGTGTGTTCTGTCAGGACGGCAAGATGCGTATGGGGCGTATCAGGGGCAAGCTCAAGAAGAGGATGTGGATGCGGGAGGGGGACCTCGTGATCATAAAACCATGGGAGTTCCAGGACGAGAAGGGGGATGTATTGTACCGCTACACCCACATCCAGGCCCAGAACATGATAAGAAGGGGGCTTGTTCCAAAGATCCTCGAATCGCTCCTCTGACAGGGTCGTGCTTATTGGCCGTCCGGTCCAACAGAAGGGGCGGTCTATCCCCTTTACCGGGGTCGGAACCGTATTTGCCCTTCAGGTCCGATGCCACACTTCGAGCCGACCGCGGGAATGCAAGGCAACCGGCGTGTCGGAACCGCATTAGTCCTTCAGGTCCTATCCCCCCTGGCGGTAGGATGACAGCCCCGTATCAGGTGGAAATCTATTTGTTATAATCCATCCCTGTCCCCCCGTGGCAGGAAAGGATGTCTACGACCTCATCGAAAAAAAGTACGACCGCAGGTGGAAGAGGGAAGAGCTCATAGTCGATGCGGACCGCTTCAAGACCTATGACGAGGTCTTCGACAGGCAGAACCTTGACCATATCTACAAACTGATGACCAGGGGGGAGGTGAAAAGGCTCATGTGCCCCGTATCGACAGGGAAGGAGGCAAATGTCTACGAGGCGGTGACCGGAGAGGGCGAAAAAAGGGCGGTGAAGATATTCAGGACCTCCACATCAACGTTCAGGTCCTTTCTCAGATACATCGAGGGGGACCGCCGTTTCAAGTCGATCGACCGGTCCCACAGGGGGATCATAAACACATGGACAAGGAAGGAGTACATGAACCTGAAGGCCCTGTCCGGTTGTGGATTGAGGGTCCCCCTCCCCAGGGCATACCACAGGAACGTCCTGGTGATGGATTACATCGGGTACGAGGGTAAACCGGCACCACAGATCAGGGTGCTCGACGCCGAGAGAGCGGAGTGGGAGGAGATGTGGGCGGAGGTGCTCGATTTCATAGAAAGGGCATACCTGGACTGCGATCTGGTGCATGCCGACCTCTCCGAGTACAACATCCTGTACGACGGAAGGCCGGTCTTCATCGATGTCGGGCAGACCATCCACAGGGAACACCCGATGGCGGGAGAGCTGCTCCAGAGGGACCTCGGCATCATATCATCCTTCTTCGAAAAGAGAGGCATGGGGGACGCAAAGGCGGATGCCAGGTCGCTCGGATCCGAACTCCTGGCAATTTCCGAAGACGATGGGGAGGATTAGCACCCGATTCCATCCTACGAAAATAACCTTTCCACTTTGGACCATAAATATGTTTTTCCCGGATCCATTCATATTCAAAAAGGCACCCTTCCAATTCTTATTCATCTTTACGGGCGTAAACATCAATAAAATGTGGTTGACCGTCCCATATTCATCCTTTTGTGAACAATGCACAATAGTTATCTATCTCCCGGCAATACCCCCTCCAGCTGGTGCCTGAGATGTCCGATGACGAGAGAAAGGTGGTGCTCGACAAGAGCGACTTCTCCGAATGGTACAACAACGTGGTCGATGTGGCGGGCCTGTCGGACAAGAGATACCCTATCAAGGGAATGAACGTCTGGACGGCCTACGGCTGGAGGATCATGCGCAACATCGACGAGGTTATCAGGAGGGAGTGCGATGCCACGGGGCACGGGGAGGTCTGCTTTCCGCTTTTGATCCCTAAGACCGAGTTCCAGAAGGAGGCGGACCACATAAAGGGCTTCGACTCGGAGGTCTACTGGGTCACCCACGGGGGCTTGAACGAGCTGGACGTCCCAATGCTCCTTAGACCCACATCCGAGACCGCCATGTATCCGATGTTCGCCCTGTGGGTGAGGTCCCACAACGATCTGCCCCTAAAGACCTACCAGATAGTGAACACCTTCAGGTACGAGACCAAGATGACAAGGTCCTTCATACGGGTGAGGGAGATACACTTCTTCGAGGCCCACACCTGCCACGAGAGCTACGAGGACGCGGAGGCCCAGATAAGGGAGGACCTGAGGATCATGGACAGGGTGGCAAAGGAGCTATGCCTCCCCTACATGCTGATCAGGAGGCCCGACTGGGACAAGTTCGCCGGCGCCGTCTACTCCATTGGAGTTGACACGCTCATGCCCTCCATGAAGACCCTGCAGCTCGGGTCCATCCACCAGTACCGGGAGAACTTCTCGAGGGCCTACGGTATTGAATACGAAGGGAAGGACGGAGAGCGCCATTTTGTCCACCAGACCACCTACGGGATGTCCGAGAGGCTCCTGGGGGCCATAGTCGGCATCCACGGTGACGACAGAGGTGTGATCATACCCCCGAAGCTGGCCCCGTTCCAGTTCGTCATCATACCCATCCTGGCAAAGGACAGGGTGGATATGGTCCTGAAGGGTGCCAAAGAGCTGAAAGAAGAGATAGAGGGGCTCGGGTTCACCGTCAGATTGGACGACAGGGATACAAGGCCCGGGTCCAAGCACTACGATTGGGAGATAAAGGGGGTCCCGGTGAGGATTGAGATAGGACCAAGGGACCTCGAGAAGGGGACCCTGGTCCTTGCGAGGAGGGACCTCTCCACCAAGGAGACCATAGAGCGGTCCGAATTGAGGGAGGCACTTGAGAGGGTCCTGGCGGATATCGAGAAGGAGCTTCTTTCCAGGGCGGAGCGCATACTTGAAGAGGGTATCAGGGAGGTCGACAGCATATACGATGCATCCGACCTGGTCAAGGAGGGATGGGAGGGAGTGATCAAGACACACTGGTGCGGCGAGATGGACTGTGCGGAGGAGATGGAAAAGACCCTGGACAGGACATTTCTGGGTTTCCCGGTGGAGGACCCCGATTCGGGAGAACTTCTGGAGGAGGACGGCAACTGCATGGTCTGCGGAAGACCCTGCAGGACCCTGGTGTATCTCTCCCGAAGCTACTGAAGAGGTAAAATTCCATGACATGTGCCCTTCACGGGTCTTCCCGAAACGGATAAATCCGAGCTAAGCATGGCCTCCGAATGATGCAGTACCATGTTGTCACCACCGAGAGATGCAACCTCAACTGCAGGTACTGCGGGGGTACCCGACACCTTCCGGGGCTGCCCCTCGATATCTCCTATGACCTCGATGAGCTTTCGGATTTCATAAGGAAGGACCCGGATGCCGTGATAGGTTTCTACGGCGGGGAGCCGCTGCTCGCCATGGACCGCCTCAAGGAGATAATGGACCGGGTGCCGGCAGCGGCGTTCACACTGCAGACAAACGGCACCCTCCTCCATGAGCTCGGCACCCCATATCTGAGAAGGCTGCATTCCATACTGGTCTCCGTTGACGGGGACAGGGAGATCACCGACCGCAACAGGGGGGAGGGGACCTACGATGCGGTCATGAAAAACATCGACGACATCAAAGCAAGGGGTTTCAAGGGGGACCTGATAGCGAGGATGGCGTTCTCGGACGGGGGGGACATATACAGGGACGTGAATCACCTTCTGCCTTTCTTCGATCACGTACACTGGCAGCTCGATGTGTTCTGGACCGATATGGATAAGAGGGGGTACCTGAAAGCCTGGATAAGCAGTTACGACGAGGGGGTAAGCCGGCTCATCATGGAGTTCGGGGAGGGGTTGAAGGGGGGGAGGGTGCCTGGTATCGTTCCCTTCATACCCGTTCTGAGGACACTTGTAACGGGAGAGCCCCACCATATCTGGTGCGGGGCGGGCATGGATTCCTTTGCTGTCATGACCTCCGGTTCCGTGGAGACCTGCCCCATCGCTCCGGAGCTTTCCTACTCCAACGTGGGGAACATATTCGACACCACACCGGGGGAGTTGAGAGGTATCAGACCCGTGGGGCCCCCATGCACGGAATGTGACATCCTCCGGGTCTGCGGAGGGCGCTGTCTATTTGCAAACATGACAGAGGGGTGGGGCAGGGAATGGTTCGACAGGGTATGCCTCTCCACCAGGAGGATGGTGGAAGGACTTCAAGGCCTTGTGCCCCTGGTGGAGGAACTGATCGGGAACGGGACCCTTAGGGATGAGGACCTCGAGTACCCCGGGATCAACAACGGGTGCGAGATAATCCCGTAGGTGAAATATCCTGGGGTTTTACCGGGTCCCATCCGGGTCTCAGGGGTCCCAACGTAAGATCGAATATCGCTTCGGGTATTTTTTAGGGAGGCTGTACCGTGAACGGGGACGGATACAAGAGGGGGTCATATCCAGCCGACCCGTATGATCATGTACCAGAGCAGGAACCTGGGTATCCTCCAGGTGGTTGCGGCCAGAAACTCGACATACCTCATCCTGAAAATGCCGGCAAGCCAGCTGACGGTGGAATAGGGGATCGGGAAGAAAGCGGCTGCAACCACCGCCCACATGCCGTATCTCTCTGCGATATAGTGGCCGCGGTTGTAGTAGGGTTCTATGAACTTTCGGACCAGGCGGATTTGGCCAAGCCATCTGCCTATCAGGTATCCCAGCTGCCCCGCGATTATGGAGGCAGTGCACATAAGCACCAATGAGGTCAGAACGTGGAGGTCCCCCACGATGGAGGCGAATATGACGATATCGGGCGAGGCGGGGACGATCAACGTGTCCATTATCAGCACTGTCACGAATATCCCTGGATAACCGTACTCCTCCAGGACACCCTGGAACAGGGCCTCCAGCTGGTCCTTTATGGTCACCCTCAGGAGGATCACGAGAAGCAGGAGCAGGACCAGTAGAAGGGTGCCCTTGAGCAGATTGTGTCCAGGGTCCACGTCCCTTCTCTCGCTCGCTGTCAGCCTCAACGGGGGGTCGCTTTTTTCCACGCTCCGGCCCAATGAATGGCGGTTATTAATCCTTTGGCTCAAACACGCGGCCTTATGAAGGTCCCCCAGAGGAGCCGGTTCATGATGATGAAATAGACCGCGTTGACGGCCATTATGAGGAGCGCGTGTGAGGTACCTCCCGCACCGGGAGAGACGGCCACGACAAGCGCGAAGGTGGAGACGACCTCCATCGTTGCCATGTTCCTCACCGTTTTTGAATGGTCCCAGGTACGGCCTCTCATGAGGGAGTTCTCCAGCAGTAGCATGAAAGCGGCAAATAGACACAGGATCCCGAAGTCAAGCGGTCCCCCTTTTACCAGATAATGCACCATGAACAGAAGGAACAGGGAAATAAGCTTGATCTTCACCGAAACGACCCTGGCCGTCCACGGGGCAGAGAACCTGTCATCTTTCACACGGGCCCCCAGCCTTTTCAAGAGGGACGCCTCCTCCATATCGATGTCCTTCAGGTCCCCCTCGACCATTATCTGATATGCCACCTGTAGGATGAGGTAAAGGGTGGAAAGTACAACAGCCGCACCCACCCAGCTGTCCGTGAAGGGAAAGGAGGATGTGAGGTCGAGGGAACCCCCCGATGAGATATATGCGAAGGTAAAGAGGAGAGAGTGGGCGATCGCTATCGGCACGAACTTGAGGGACATCCTCTTGTTGTACCTGTTGTAAACGAACCCCATCAGTGTCATGAGGACCAGTATCGCAACCGGTAAAAAGGCCATCCCGGACAAAAGAAGGCCGAAGATGAAGGTCAACAGAATGAGCAGGAGCGTTGCTGTCCTTCCTCTCCTCGGGTCCACGGCACCCCTTTGCAGGGGGTGGTGCGATTTGTGGGGGTCATCCATATCGTGGCCCGAGATGAAATCCTCCACCGAATTGTGGCCGTAACCCCCGTTGTGGTACAGCCAGCCGAAGAGGGCGAAGAGGAAAACCATGGGATGTAATACGGTGCCGAGGGCCAGTGCGGACCCCGCCATGGTGATCGTCATCTCCAGCGGTGCGGTATGGCTTCGAAACAGCTGGAGCCAATCCTTTAGGGAGGGCATCTTGTATCGTTCGAGGATGCCCTTGTTCGTATTTCATCTATTCCATGGTCGATCCCACTTACTGGAATGAGGCTTAAAAAAATGGACATATCTCTGTACTCTGCAGGTGAACGATCTGCCCGCCTTCATCCTCTGTTCCCAACATAAGGGGCATGAAATATCAACCATGAGATACATGGTCCCCCTGTGACCCGCCTCAAGGAGCTTCTCGACAGGATCAGATGGCATCCGGGGGAGGACCCCGATATCTGCACGGTCCACTACAGGGACCGTGTCGCTAGGGAGGTCGTCTCCATCCCTTTCAACCGGATCGAAGGTATCGAGAGGGGATTCATGCTAGTCTCCTCGGAGGATGGTACCTCATTGATACCCCTTCACAGGGTGGTCGAGGTCAGATCGGATGGGGATGCCATATGGGCCAGGAGGGAGAGACATCAAGCTGAAGACATACAGGACATCGGGGGACAACCTCTCCTATCTCATCTTCGATGATAAAGAAAAGACCGGTATGCTCGTGGACCCCGGGCTGGATCCGACAGAGATAATGGATACAATCCTCCTGATGGGACTGGACCTGAGATACGTAATCGACACACACCATCACAGCGACCATACGTCTGGAAACCGTATTGTGAAGGACGCGACGGGTGCTGAGATCTGTGCACACGAGCTGGATTCTAACCGGATAGGTGATGTGGATGTGATACTGGAGGATGGTGATGGCCTGAAGGTTGGGGCCATTGACATAAGGGTCCTTCATACCCCGGGCCATACACCGGGAGGGATCTGCCTCATCGTCGATGACACATATCTCATCACGGGTGACACGCTATTCATAGATGACTGCGGGAGGTGCGACCTGCCGGGAGGCAGCTTCGAGGACATGTTCGGCTCCCTGCAGAGGATCAAGGGGCTCCCCGACCATCTCATCGTTCTTCCGGGCCATGACTACGGAAAAAAGCGGAGGGATGGGCTGGGGGACCAGAAGAGGACCAACAGGACACTCAGGGCGGATAGCCTCGAGGAGTTCTCACGCATCGACTGAGCGCATCCGCATACATCGGACCTGATCGAAAGGGCTTTCTCCCCATGGCACCGAACGGGATCGGCCTCTCCTGCGGTCATTTGTGGTCAACCGTTCTTTTTTCCCGTCTCGAGCTTCCTCGAGACCTCCCTCTTCACCCTTTTCGGTAGGTGATCGTCGTGCCTATCCATGAAATCCCTCACCGGACCCGGGTGCCTCTTCGACAGCTCCCTGAGCGCCCAGGAAAGCGCCTTTGCAACCATGTCATCCTTATCATCAGCAAGGACCTCGCAGACCATCAGCGTCCTCTCCACGTCCCCTTCTCCTCCCCTCGCCCTCTGGTTCAGAGCGATCGTGGATACGAGAGCGGTCCTCCTCCACCATCTGTCATCGGACGCAGCCCACTCCATTATACTCTCATCCGGCACCCTTCCCATTCTCCAGAGAACCCCGGATATGCGGGAGGAGAAGGTGTCCACGCTGATCCAGTTATCGAGCCCCTTCGCAAGGTCCATCAGGTCATTCTCGGTCATGATCTCGAGCACCTTCCAGTCCCTGTCCAGTATCTCGTAGGCAACCTGCTGGCATTCGAGGATATCGGTCGCCACAAGTTCCTTAGCGAATCCCAATCTCTCCCCGGGAGCCCATTTTTTTATACGCTTCTTTACCCTTCTGGACACCTCTCTCTGGTCGGGGACCTTTATTCCTATGATCCTCATCGATGAGGGGTAGTAACCCCCGGACCACTCTTTCCTCTCATCGTCCCTGAGTGATCCCAGTTCCTCTATGATGTCATTTAGCATCTTTTCTTTCTCTTCCATAAGGGCCCTCCATAGCTCCCGTGAACCTTATCGCCCTATTTTTACACGCACCAGGGGGAGGTATGTGAAATTTTCCCCGACACCACGGATCAGAGTGCCCTCGCAAGCGTGCTCATATCCGGGTCTGCAATATGGGTGTAGACCGTCGTGGTCTTGAGATTCTTATGTCCCAGCAATTTCTGTATGTTCAGTATACTTACACCTCCTTCAAGAAGATGGGTGGCGAAGCTGTGTCTCAGCGTGTGCGGGGTCACATCCTTTCTTATTCCCGCCCTTTTTGCCGACCCCTTGACGATCAGCTGGATCGATCGTGGGGAGTATCTTTCCCCGGTATTGCCTGAAGAGAATATCGGACCGACCGAGGAGGACCCTCCGAGCTGTTCTAGGCATTCCTTCAGCCTCCCGTGGAGGAACACCACCCTCTCATTGCCTCCCTTGGTCGTCTTCAGATGGATCAGGTCCCGGTCCGTATCCACGTCCTCCCACCGAAGGGTCCTCGCCTCGTTCAACCTGAGGCCCCCGTAATACATGGCCGTTATGAGGGCCCTGTGTTTGAGGTTCATAGTGGAATCGATCATCCTCAGAACCTCATCCTTCGAGAGCACAACGGGTAGTTTGGCTTTCCTCTTAACAAGCGGTATCTCCTCATCGAAGGGTTCCTTGAGAACCCTCCTGAAAAAGAACGAGAGACCGAAGTAGACCGACCTGACAGTGGACCTGGACCATCTGTGTGAATTGCGAGCGAGATAGTCCCGGGGTGCCATACCGGATGACAGGAACCTCCTGACACTGCCGGAATAGGACCTCCTGGTGGCCATAGAGAACCCACTCAGCACCATCTCCTCCTCCAATCTATCCAGCATCCTCTTTCTTCCCCGTTCCGATACGTTCATATATCCACCTGCCTATTTGATCAATCAGCGGGGTTCCGGGGCCCAGGGGGCCCAGGAGCCCTGGGGGTCCAGGGGCCCACAAGAGGCAGAGAGGTGATATAGATAGGAAACGCAAAGAGCACCCCGAAGGTACGGTTGTCGGACAGAAAAAAACCGGAACCGCTCCTCCCTTAGGGGAGGGGACCAGAGACTTCGCGATAACTCCATTAAGCTCCTGTTATCCGAAAGTACCCCTCGCTTAATAGGAGTTAGGCAAAATTGGACGGCTGCACTTCTTTTTCCCCACCCCACGTAATATTACAACTCAACGACAAACTAATATGGGCATTGGGCATTACGATATTAAATATGGAATTAAGGAGGATTTGAGATGACAGAAAAACACAAGGTTTTCGTGAGCTACCATCACGACAATGACCAAGGGTATAGAGAACAATTCGAACGTATGTGCAGTGGAGTGATTGTATCACGGTCAGTTGATATCGGTGATATTGATCCAAATGCAAATACCGAATATGTCCGACAAAAAATTAGAGATGAGTATCTACGTGATTCTACAGTAACTGTAGTATTAATAGGAAAACAGACTTGGCAAAGAAAACATGTGGATTGGGAGATTTATTCTAGTTTAAGAGATACCCCTAAGAATCCTCGTTCGGGCCTGATTGGTATTTTATTACCAACATACAACTTTCCTGAACCTCGAAAATATTCACCATATACTATACCACCGAGGCTTTATGATAATCTTAAAGATAGAACAGATGGAAAAGTGCCATTTGCTTCTATTTATCTGTGGAGTATAAATACTTCGGAAGTTCAGCAATGGATTCATGAAGCCTTTTTTAGAAGAGATAAAATAAATCCAATAAACAATCGTCCTATGTATGGAAAGAACCACACTGGGGATAGGTGGAATGATTAATGTCAGATATTATATGATTCAATCAATATAATCAAATATGTCGAGGAAATATTAATGAATACTTACAAACCTCCTCTTGCAGTGTTTTTTATATGGCACCCTGCGGATGAAATATCCGTTAAACCTATAGTCGAACATTGCCATAATATGCTAAAACGAAATATTGATAAACCTTTCTCGAGGGCGATGAACCTTCCTATTTTTTTTAGGACAACACTAAAGAAAGGAGTTCCTTCTGAGATAAAGACTGAATCAAAATATACCATTATTGTTCCTTTTATCAGCAAGGATGTCGTAGGAGATGATGAATGGGTTAAATATATCGAAAGCCTCCCGAAAGAAGATAGTACATATTATGTACCAATTGCACTTGATAGAACTGCATTCACACTTGGAGGAAGATTTCAATATGTCAATTTTATACGAGCTTACGATTTTAAAAAAGAGAACTGTAACCATATGGCTTTTATTTCAATAGCTCATGAAATATACCGGTTGATATTGAACGAGAACTTCGACGAGATAAAACTGGGAATAGACAATGCAATAGAAATATTCCTCAGTCATGCAAAGGACGGTAAACATGGATTAGCTCTCGCAAAAGCATTGAAAGGTTTTATTGATAACACATCAATGCGAAATTTTTTCGATTCAAATGATATCGCACCGGGATATATGTTCGATAAAGAGATTATTGGGCATATTAAAAGATCCACTCTGATTGCAATACACTCTGATCCATATTCATCAAGATACTGGTGTCAACGAGAAATAATATGTGCAAAAGAGAATAAACGTCCAATAATCGCTGTGGATTGTTTAGAAGATTTTGAAGATAGACGGTTTCCGTTTGCAGCCAATGTTCCTGGTGTTCATGTGCATCTTGAAAACGTGGTTAATATCGATGAAAAAGATTTGCTGCGTATATTAAGTGCTGTTTTACTCGAAACAATTCGCTTTTATTATGCCAAATTGACATTGAGTCACTACAAGGAAATTAAGTGGGTTCCCGATGATGCAGTAATTGTATCAAGACCCCCTGAACCCGCAGATATTTTTATAATGAAACAATTAGCAGAAAAAAATAGCGGTACTATTGGAAAGATATTTCTATATCCCGAGCCTCCTGTGTATGAAGATGAACTATTACCCTTAAAATGTGCAGGTTATAATTTTTTCACTCCACTGTCTTGCAGTTCAATTGACCTTCATCCTTGTATGATTGGGTTATCGATTTCCAATCCATCGAACGAAGAATTGGTTTCTATCGGTCACAATAGCGAACATCTTGTGAGTTTATCACAAGAAATAGCAAGACATTTACTTGCCCGAGGAGCAACTCTAGTTTATGGGGGTGACCTTAGGGAGAATGGATTTACGGATTTTATTTTCAAGGAAGCCTCAGCACTTCAATCTCGACTTCAGACACAGGATATCCATCTTGAAAACTATATTGCTTGGCCAATATATACAAAAGATTCCAATTTAGTTAAGGAGTGGAAAGCAAAGTATCGTCAAATAGCTAAAATGATTGAGATTGCACCACCTAAAGATGTAGAAAGACTGATTCCTAATAGAGACTTGTACATGACTCCAACAAATACACAAAACAATTATGTTTGGAGCCGTTGTCTTACTGAAATGAGAAAAAATGTTCTTAAAAAATGCAATATTATGATTTTTGTGGGTGGAAAACACAACGATTTTAGGGGAAAGATGCCAGGTATATTGGAGGAGATGATTTTAGCTTTAGAGAAGAAAATTCCAGTATTTTTATTGGGTGGTTTCGGAGGTATAACTAGTAGTGTATGTAGGTCTATTGAAAATAAAACATTAGTAGATGAACTAACAGAATCTTGGCTGTTAAAAAACAATCCCGGCTATAGTGAGCTTCTAAAATTTGCATTAGAAAAAGGATCTGATTATTCTAATATTTTTAACTCAATTAAAACGTTACAAAGCGTAAATGAACTTAATAATGGTCTTTCGATTGAAGAAAATAATCGATTGTTCAAAACTCAATTCATTGATGAAGCAATATTTCTAATTCTGAAAGGTGTTGGTGTACAATTAAAAAAAATGAGGTGAAATGATGACAATAATTCGACATAAAGTTTTCATCAGTTATCATCATGATAATGATCAAGAATACGCTGACACCATAAGATACCTTTATGGAGGAAAAGCTATCATTGACAAATCAGTATATGATGATTTTAGTCATCTTCAAACTGAAACAATTTTAAATAAGATACGAAAAGAACACCTACTTGATTCTACGGTTACTATTGTACTGGTTGGAAAGCATACATGGGGGAGAAAATGGGTTGATTGGGAGGTTTATGCATCATTAAGACCATATGCTGAAAGAACTCGTAATGGTTTAGTAGGGGTATATTTACCAAATTGTAAAAAGAAACACTTCAGATTGACAGATAACATTCAAAGTGGATATGCCGTTGACTTAAAATGGGGAGAAATTGAAGAAAGATTAATTGAAGCTGTGCATCAAGCGTGGAATAATAGAAGAAGACCGCAATATATCGATAATAGTAGGCCCCTTCGTAAAAAGAACGCCCCTAATAATTTAAAGAAAGGTAGGTGAATCATATTATGTTCAAATTAGAAGATCTTCAAACTAACACTTCTTTACGCGGTATCCTTCCAGATAGTACCGTAACCGTTGTCAATGTTCAATGGTTTGGTACAGAAGCACTTGAATTGACATATAAGGGACCAGATGGAAAAGTTGCTAATGTTTTATTATACCGGCATGATGAACCAAGATTGGAAATTGTTGAACAAGGTCGTCCATGGAGTTTTGATGGAGATGGAGGTCTTTTCCGACTTGTTTCCGAGGCAAATAGAATCAGGTTGGCTCATCTTTTCGATCCGTTATTGGCCATTCATACATCACTTGTAGATCCATTACCACACCAAATAACTGCAGTTTATGAAACGATGTTACCCCGGCAACCATTACGGTTCCTACTTGCGGATGATCCGGGAGCAGGAAAGACAATAATGGCAGGACTATTGATCAAAGAATTGATTGTTCGTGGTGACCTACAAAGATGCCTTGTGGTTTGTCCAGGAAGTCTTGCGGAACAGTGGCAGGACGAGCTTTACAAAAGATTTCATCTGCCATTTGAAATAATGACCAACGATAAACTTGAAGCTGCAAGAACAGGAAACTGGTTTCTTGAAACTAATCTCGTTATAGCAAGACTTGATAAATTATCAAGGAATGAGGATGTCCAAGATAAATTAAAAGCTCCTGATTGCCGATGGGACCTGATCATAGTTGATGAAGCACATAAAATGTCGGCAACTTTCTATGGAAGTGAGATAAAATATACAAAAAGATATAGGCTCGGGCAGGTCCTTTCAACCCTGACAAGGCATTTCTTGTTGATGACTGCAACGCCGCATAATGGGAAAGAAACTGATTTTCAACTTTTTATGGCTCTTATTGATGGTGATCGATTCGAAGGTCGTTTCAGGGATGGAGTTCATGTTGTTGATGTATCCGACATCATGCGAAGAATGGTGAAGGAAAAATTATTAAAATTCGATGCAACACCACTCTTTCCTGAAAGGAAAGCCTATACTGTCCCATATAAATTATCCGAGGGAGAAGCAAAACTCTATCGTGCAGTAACTGAATATGTCAGAGAAGAATTCAACAGAGCGGAAGCTTTACAAAACGACAAACGCGCTGGAACTGTTGGTTTCGCACTTACGGTTCTACAACGAAGGCTTGCTTCTTCTCCAGAAGCGATATACCAATCTCTACGCAGAAGAAAGGAACGATTAGAAAGCAGATTGCGTGAAATGGAATTGTTACAGCGTGGTGTTGTAAATACATCGTTTGAAACTCCGACAACCACATCTTTCGATGAGGAGGACTTGGAGGACCTGGAGGATGCGCCGGAGGACGAAGTCGTAGCAAAGGAAGATGAGATCCTTGATCAAGCAACTGCAGCCCGAAGTATAATCGAACTTAAGGCTGAGATTGAAACGTTAAAGGGGCTTGAGGCTCTTGCAAAACAGGTTCGAAGTAGCGGAGAAGACAAGAAATGGTGTGAATTATCCAATTTGTTAGGAGAGGTCTATTCACCTTCATCGATTAATGACGAAAAACTTGTGATATTCACGGAACACCGTGATACGCAGAATTACCTAAAAGACAGAATACTATCTTTCTTTGGCCGCCAGAATTCTGTTGTGTTGATCAATGGAGGCATGGGGCGGGAAGAAAGAGCAAAAGCACAAGAATCTTTCAAACACGATCCCGAAGTTAAGATCCTTCTAGGTACTGACGCGGCAGGTGAAGGAATAAACCTGCAACGTGCTCATCTTATGGTTAATTATGACTTGCCATGGAATCCAAACAGAATAGAACAGCGATTCGGAAGAATTCATAGAATTGGACAATCAGAGGTCTGCCATCTCTGGAACTTAGTTGCTGAAGAAACACGTGAAGGAGATGTTTACCTTACATTGCTTGCTAAATTGGAAGAGGCTCGTGATGCTCTTGGTGGACAGGTGTTCGATGTTCTGGGCAAGATACAGTTCGAAGGAAAACCCTTACGAGACCTGCTCATTCAAGCAATACGATATGGAGAACAGCCAGAGGTGCGAGCAAGACTTACAAATGTGGTATCAACCGCTTTCGATAAAAGCCACATTCAAACTTTAATTGAAGAACGAGCCCTTTCTCAAGATTCGATGGATATCAGCCGGGTTTTCCGTATTCGGGAAGAAATGGAAAGAGCTGAAGCCAGGAGACTACAACCACACTATATAGAATCATTCTTTTTAGAAGCTTTCAGGCAGCTTGGCGGAACATTTACTCAAAGAGAGTCAAAGCGCTATGAGATCAAGAATGTACCCGCACCTATTCGGAATCGTGACAGACTAATCGGAATAGGAGAACCAGTGTTATCCAGATATGAAAGGATAGTCTTTGAAAAAGCATTGGTCTCTCCTCAAGGTCAACCCCTAGGCGCATTTGTTTGTCCAGGCCATCCTCTACTGGATTCCGTCATAGACCTTACATTGGAACGGAATCGTGATCTCCTTCGAAGGGGAGTTGTGTTAGTGGATGAAAAAGACCAAAGCGTGAATCCAAGATTGATATTCTATCTTGAACACTCGATTCAGGATGCAAGTATTACCCGTGCTGGAAATTACCGAATAATATCCAAACGGATGCTTCATGTTGAAATTGATCCTGAAGGAAATGCACATCATCTTCATTATGCGCCTTATCTCGACTATCGACCATTGAGTGATAATGAACCAAAGGTAGAAGATATCCTGTCTTTACCTGAATGTTCATGGATCAAAAAGGAATTGGAGCAATCTGCACAATCACATGCCATCCAACATGTTGTCCCAGAACATCTTAAGGAGGTCAAAGATAGGAAGTTGGATCTTATCGAGAAAACCGAAGCAGCGGTAAAGGACCGATTGACCAAGGAGATCAATTACTGGGATCATCGCGCAGAAGAATTGAAGATACAGGAACAGGCAGGAAGACCCACTGCGAAAATGAATGCCGGAGAAGCAAGAAAAAGAGCAGATATTCTTCAGGGCCGCTTGCAAAAGAGAATGGAAGAACTGAAATTGGAAAGACAGATATCCCCTTTACCGCCCGTTGTGCTGGGTGGTTTTCTAGTAGTTCCTATCGGTCTAATATCAAAGATATCCGGTCAAACACCCAAAACAACCATCCAAACGTCGCCTGATAGATTGGCTGCAGCCGCAAGAGCCAGAGAGATCGTGATGAACATTGAACGTGATCTTGGATATGAACCCATTGATAGAGAATTTGAAAAGGTTGGTTATGATATCGAAAGTCGGGTTCCTGGGACTGGAAAACTACGTTTTATTGAGGTTAAAGGAAGGATAGCTGGTGCTTCGACAATAACCGTAACAAAGAATGAGATATTGTATTCAATGAACAAACCAGATGATTTCATCCTCGCAATAGTGGAATTCCATGATCAAGAGGATCATCGGACATATTACGTGAGAAAACCGTTCCAGCGAGAGCCGGATTTCGGCGTTACAAGCGTCAACTATGATCTTTCGGAACTCATCACAAGGGGTGAAGATCCGAGATGATCCGACAACCCGATTATTTCAACCGTATCAAAAAAAAAGCAAGTAAAAGATGGGACCAACTGGAAGAAGACCCCGAATTAGCAGGCCCATGGCATCAATTATTCAGACAGATACAAAGTCCAAGACATGTTCTATCCGAACTTCTTCAGAATGCTGATGATGTCAATGCATCTGAAGCATACGTTCGAATCGAAGAAGACAAATTCATCTTTGAACACAATGGGAATGATTTTACAGAAAACAATTTCAATTCTCTATGCAATTTTGCATATTCTGATAAAAGATCAATGCATACTATCGGATTTCGTGGAATTGGTTTCAAGAGCACTTTCAGCTTAGGGGATACAGTTCAATTATTCACCCCAACATTATCCATTTCTTTCGATAAGAGACGATTTACCGAACCGATTTGGGGAAATGAAGAACCATCAGATGCCAAAACAGTAATCAAAGTTAGTATAATCAGAGGAAAAGAAGAATTGATCAAGAACCTCGATGAGTGGATCAAAGATCCCATTTCACTTTTATTCTTTAAGAATATACGTTATCTGAAGATAAATGAGCATGAGATACATTGGGAAACCGAAGGGTCTGGGCCGGTTGATGGCTCTGAATGGATGAAATTAACAAATGATAAGGAAAAAACTTACCTTATAGTAAGATCGGAATCGGAACCCTTTCCGGAAAATGCTGTAAAAGAGATAAAACAGGAAAGGGGAATTGGTATAGATGAAAAGATCCCTCCTGTCAGGGTTGAGATCGTGCTCAACGCTAATGGAAGAATATATGTTGTCTTACCAACTGAAATAAAAACCCCTCTTCCCTTCGCGTGCAATGCTCCTTTCCTGCAGGACCCGTCGAGAACAAAGATCATAGAGCCAACATCGTCACCTACAAATGAATGGCTATTGAAAAGGGCAGGTTCCCTGGCAGCATCTACGTTCCTTAGATGGGTCGAAAATGGATCCATGTCCATTGAGGATCGTTCAAAAGCATATGACCTTTTTCCAGATGTGGATAGAGATGATGGCTCATTGAATGGAACCTGTGCATCTGCGGTAGAAATTGCCTTTGAAGAAAAAATATCCGAACAACCTATCCTTTTAACAAACGATGGCGAAATAGTATTGAAAGGACTAAGTTTAATCTATCCTGAAAGATTGTTCGGTGTATGGCCAGAGGAGGTAATCACAAAGACATTTGATATTAACAATCGGCCCTCACTTTCAATGTTTATCTCAAAAGGTAATAGGGGTAAATTGAATAACTGGAACCTTGTTGAATCGATAACGAAAGAACAGGTATTGTCCACCTTAAATTCCAAACATTTACCGAAACCGGAAATCTGGGAAAGATTATTGGATCTGTGGACATATATTGAACCGGATATCAAACCAAATTACTGGAATAAGCAATGGGTGGATGTAAAGATATTTCCGGTTGTAGATAATGATGTCTTGTATTCTGCCAAAGAAGTAACCCGATTGGGTGAAAAGAAATTACTCAAATCAAATGAAGATTGGGCTTTCTTTTCAAAATACCTTAAGATCGTAGATCATGATTGGCTGCAATTTATCAAAGATAATTCAGATCCAGATCGAGAAAAAGAAGAAAAAGTAATTGATAAAAGGATCAATGCTGCGATATCGATACTAAAAAAACTTGAACTCGAAAATCCTACCAATATCAATCATGTAATCGAAATGATCTCGAAGTCATTTTTCAAGGATAGTCCCAGTATTAAGGATTGTGTAATATTTGCACAACTAACTGCTAAATTGGATGCTTCTGTAGGAGATTCGTTCAGATTTGTAACAAGGGATAATTATCTGAGATCTAAAAAAGATATGATCATTTTCGATGAAATTGGAACCGTCGAAGATATATTGCCTAAGGATTACTGTGATGGGCATCTACTCCACTCTGATTATTATGAAGAGCCTAAAGCATGTTCGAAAGAGGAATGGAATAAATGGATAAGTTCTGACAAATCAGACCTTTTAAAATTCATTCTTCCATCAAATAAGAATCATCAATATTGGAATCGATCTCAATTTGAAAACGAATTAAATCAAAGGGGGCTGAAAGGACCTTTTCATTACACATATAATAATCGGAATTATCAGATTTATGATTGGGATTTTGATGAAACTATCTGGTCCTATTGGAAAAAGCTAGCAGAAAAAGATGATACAATCTGGAAACGAATTCTGTTATCATTATTAAACCAACAAGAATTAAGAATTAAAAAAATTATTGAAGCAGATGCATGTCAATTATCCAGACAGTATACTCGTGCATATGTCTCTACAAATTTCGTTCCAGAGTGGATAATGCGTTTTAGAGAGTTACATTGTCTTCCTGACAACCATAATGTCATTCATAAACCAAACGAACTTTTCAGATATACTCCATCGACCCAACCGTTCATGGATGTTGAACCATTCATCAATTCAGAATTGGAAACCGACAATAACCGACCTATCCTTGACCTTCTAGGAGTTCAAAGCACTCCTGCCAATGCGGATAAACTGCTTGATTGCCTGCGTGCGTTATCTCATTCCGATACGCCCCCTGTTCATGAAGTTGTAAAATGGTATCAGCGTTTAGATAAACTCGTGAATAATACATCGACCGAAGAAATTCAGAAAATAAAGAAATCTTTCCAGGATGAAAACATCCTCTTCACTGAACAGAACGGCTGGACAAATTCATTCGGCGCTTTCATTTCATCCGATGAAGTTGAGGTTCCTGGTTCAGCCACCGTGCTACAACACATACGTGAACTATCGTTATGGCAAAAAATTGGGGTTCAATCGAAACCAACTGTGGAAATGGCAATACAATGGCTAAAGAAATTGCCCTCGGGAAAGAAACTTGATAAAAATGATTCAGAACGGGTCAAGAAATTAATATCTCGGCATCCTGAAAGGGTTTGGACCGATTGCGGTCATTGGAAAAACCTGGAAGGATCTTGGGTTCCAGTAGCTGATTTGACATATTCAATTTCAATGCAATCACTGGTTGAATGGAAAAACCTATTCGATCACATCAAACAAAAGACCGCCGATCTTCGCGGGATTTCCGAGAGCGTGATCAATTCCACTCCTTTCTCTATTCTGACACCATTATCTACCATTATCATTCGCAGACCTGATGATTCATCCGAACCATTGTCGAGTGAAGATAAGATTCAGTGGCTCAACCATTTTGGGATGGAATTGACCCGAATAGATGTCAATGATGAAAATGAAAAACATCGAATAAGAAATCTGGCAAATGAACTATCACAAACAAAGTGGGAAGAAAGAAAGAATCTTGAGGTCATCCCATACATCGATGGTGTTCCAGTAGGAACTCCGATCAAGACGGAAATTGCCTGGTTCAATAGTGTTCTCTACAGCAAACCTATGTCAAGACCCTTATTGGCAAAGAAAATACCTGAAGAAATTGGGAAATATTTCAGTACTCCAGATATAACCGATGCATTAAACCACTGCTATGAAAGGCCGATTGATTACATCACAGAATACCTTGAAGAAAATTTCCATCTCGTTCCAATATCAGTTGATTGGTCTGAAAATGAAAAATATCCAGAATCTCGACCGGACCAAGATTTTGACCAAGATACATCGTCCGATATTGGTATAACCGAAGATCTGATGGATAAGACACATGGCCCTTTCCAAGAACCTTCAGATGAAATCCCAGAACCTGCTACATCTGATCCGTCTAAACCTGACGAAACAGAAATACCCCCCTCTCTTCCACCGGAACCAAAACCGCCAAAACCCCCAACAATCAGCTTAATAGAACGATTTGCGAAATCGAATGGTTTCCGTAAAGACAGCGAGGATCGTTTCTTTCATGCAAATGGCAGTTGGATATCTAAGACAACTAGAGATACCTTCCCATGGGAGAGAAGAAATATTGATGGGGAACTTGTTAATTACTACTATACAAAAGAACACTGTATCGAAGAAAAGCCCTTGGAGCTCCGAGCAGAGATATGGGGTCTTATGGAAAATTCTCCAGATAAGTATTCCTTGATACTGACCGACCATGAAGGCAATCCCAAAGAATACAAGGGTACTGAACTTACATCGAAGAAAGAACGAGAACGGCTGAAGATATTCCCTGCTTCATATCGTCTGGTCATGGAGGATGAGTGATATGAAGATCGGTATCATCACAGACCCTGCAACGACATTCAGGTTCGATACAGGGAAAAGATCTCCAATATTCGATATCTTCAACATTCCCGACAAGCACAGAGAAGAAAAATATTCGTTCCTTGATTATTTCTCAGGAAACTTCTCAGAAATAAAGTCATTGATGAATGAATTATCCGACCTAGGTCAGATAGAGGCCATCATATTCCAGAACAATCAGTTCATTCACCAGGATGAGTCGATGAAGATAATGGACCTCTTCAATATTCGAGAAACCAACCTCAATCTCAACAAATGGATCGACGGTTGCGATGTGTTGATAATATCCATTGGGAAATCAAATATTCGATCCTTCATGAACATGGTTCGGATCCCTGAAGAAAAAACGATCATTGTATCATCTGGCTTGGATGACAAGAAACTCTTTGACAGGATCGACCTGCACCTTGTAAGAAAAGGAGTAGCCAGGTTCGGAAGGGTCAACAGGGAACGGATTAGACAGTATATAAAGGACATAAACGATACAGGTGTTTGAATGGCATACAAGAAGAAGCTCATCGAGGTCGCATTACCGCTCGAGGCTATAAATGCAGCATCATCACGAGAGAAATCCATTCGCCACGGCCATCCTTCCACCCTCCACCTCTGGTGGGCGCGCCGTCCACTAGCCGCTGCCCGGGCAGTCATATTCTCCCAGATGGTGGATGATCCTTCTGCCAATCCCGATTTATTCCCAACCGAAAAAGCCCAGGAGAAGGAACGCCAGCGATTATTCCGAATTATTGAAGACCTTGTGGTGTGGGAAAATACAACCAACGAGCAGGTCCTCCAAAGAGCCAGGAATGAGATCTGGGCAAGTTGGCGAAGGGCCTGTGCGGAGAATGTAGACCATCCAAGAGCCAAGGAGCTTTTCGACCGCAACAAACTGCCTGCTTTCCATGATCCATTCGCAGGTGGTGGCGCTCTCCCACTGGAAGCCCAGCGTCTCGGTCTGGAAGCGTACGCAAGCGATCTGAACCCTGTAGCTGTCCTCATCAATAAGGCCATGATAGAGATCCCGCCAAAGTTCTCCGGAATACCACCGGTCAATCCAGACTCCAGAAAACAGGCAAACCTATCCAAGGGTGCTTGGAAAGGAGCAGCTGGACTTGCTGAAGATGTCCGCTATTATGGCAAATGGATGAGGGATGAGGCGGAAAAGAGAATAGGCCATCTTTATCCCAAGGTCGAGATAACTGAAGAGATGGTGAAGGAAAGACCAGACCTGAAGGTATTCCTTGGAAGAAAGCTGACCGTGATTGCCTGGCTCTGGGCAAGAACGGTTAAAAGTCCGAACCCAGCCTTCGCAAATGTGGATATTCCACTTGCTTCAACATTCATGCTCTCCACCAAAGCGGGAAAAGAGGCATACGTAGAACCTGTAATTGAAAATGGTGGATATCGATTCACTGTGAAGGTGGGGAAGCCGAAGGATGTAGAAAAAACAAAGCTCGGCACAACGCTTGGCAAGCGGGCAGCCTTTCGTTGCCTGATGTCAGATACACCGGTTTCGTATGACCATATTCGCGAACAAGGCAAGACGGGGTGCATGGGTGCGAGGCTAATGGCAATCGTTGCAGAGGGAGACCGTGGGCGCGTATATCTTGCACCTACGCCAGAACACGAAGCGACAACACTTATGGCTAAGCCATCTTGGAAGCCGGATGTCGAGTTGCCTGTAAACCCTCGTGACTTTAAAACGCCGAACTATGGTTTAATGACCTTTGCAGACCTTTTCACTCCGCGACAGCTCGTAGCACTGACGACATTTTCAGACCTGGTAATAGAAGCACGCGAACGGGTGCACCGCGACGCCCTCACCGCCAACCTCCCCAAAGACGAAACGCCTCTCCACAATGGGGGTACCGGCCCTGTTGCGTATGCTGATGCTTTATCAATTTATTGGTCTTTCGCACTGAGTAAAGTGGCCGATCGTGGGTCGTCTCTAACCCGTTGGATGCCAACTCGTGATAGTATGTATAATACATTCAGCCGTCAAGCCTTACCTATGTCTTGGGACTTCGTAGAAGTCAATTCGATTGGTCAACAGACTGGCGGATATGCTGAATCGTTGCGATGGACAATAGAGGCGCTTGAGGGTACGGCATCGACTTCGCGTGGAATTGCCTACCAACTTGATGTGGCTCAGCTTACGATTAATCAATATCCGGTCTTTTCCACCGATCCTCCCTACTATGATAATATTGGATATGCCGATCTGTCGGATTTTTTCTATGTTTGGCTTCGCCGCACTCTAAAATCTGTTTTTCCAAACCTCTTTTCAACGCTTGCAGTACCAAAGGCAGATGAGTTGGTTGCCACACCTTATCGACATGGTAGTAAAGAGAAAGCTGAGGTGTTCTTTCTTGAAGGCATGACCCGAGCAATGCGCCGTATCGCCGAACAATCACACCCAGCGTTTCCGGTTACTATCTACTATGCCTTCAAACAGTCAGAGAGCGAAACCGAAGCGGGGACAGCCAGTACCGGCTGGGAAACTTTCCTTGACGCAGTAATTCGTGCAGGGTTTGTCGTTAGCGGAACTTGGCCAATTCGGACGGAACTCGGGAATCGCTTGATCGGCAAGGACACGAATTCCTTAGCATCAAGCATCATCCTCGTTTGCAGACCGAGAGCGGTCAATGCGCCCACCGTCACTCGTCGCGACTTTATCACCTCATTGAAATCAGAATTACCACTAGCTCTTCACTATCTTCAACGCAGTAACATCGCTCCGGTGGATCTGCAGCAAGCGGCAATCGGTCCAGGAATGGCTGTATTTACCCGATATAACAAGGTGCTGGATGCGGAAGGTAAACCAGTCACGGTAAGGGAAGCCCTGGCATTGATCAACCAGATCCTCGATGAGGTCCTTGCCGAGCAGGAAGGCGAATTTGACGCCGACAGCCGCTGGGCTCTATCTTGGTTCGAGCAATATGGCTTCGCAGAAGGCGAGTACGGAGTTGCGGAAACTCTTTCCAAAGCAAAGAACACTAGCGTAGGCGGAATGGTGGAAGCAGGGATCGTCAAATCGAGCCATGGAAAGGTAAGGTTGTTGAGGCCTGAGGAACTGCCCGAGGATTGGGACCCGGAAAAGGACAAACGCCTGACCGCCTGGGAAACGATACATCATCTCATTAGGATACTTGGATCGAAAGGGGAAGTTGCAGCTGCTGAAATGACCAAGAAGCTTGGAAGCAAGGCAGAATCCTCAAAGGATCTTGCATACAGACTTTACACGATCTGTGAAAGGAAGAAACGGTCGCAGGAAGCACTTTCATATAATGCACTGGTCCAGAGCTGGGAAGAGGTTTCCCGGCTGGTAAAAGAATCAAGCAAACCTAGAGGAACACTGGAATCGTTCGATTTTGAGGAGGGTTAATAAATGAAGATAGAGACAATAGAGATAAAGAACTACAGATTATTTAAAAATGTGGAATTAAAGAACCTCCCAACAATGACAGTCGTTGTCGGAGCGAACGGGTCCGGTAAATCCACACTTTTCGATGTCTTCAGCTTCCTCAAGGAATCGCTGACCCAGAACGTTGCAACAGCCGTTGCAAGAAGAGGCGGATTCAAGGAACTGGTCAGCAGAGACCAGAAAGGACCCATATGCATCACAGTCAAATTCCGTGAAACTGGAAATAGACTTGCTACATATCAGCTGGAGGTTGCCAACGATGAAGGGAAGCCAGTTGTACACAGGGAAGTACTGAAATTCCGTCGCGGAAGAAGAGGCCAACCATGGCATTTCGTGGATTTTTCCAGAGGAAAGGGGACAGCAATAACAAATGAATCTGTATATGGTCAGGAGGATGCAAAGGAAGAGAGAAAGGAATATGAACTTGAAGATCCGAGCATTCTGGCCATCAAAGGTTTAGGACAATTCAAGGAATTCAGGATTGTAACCGAGTTCAGGACGCTTATCGAAAACTGGCATATCTCCGATTTCCATATTGGCGATGCAAGACCCAGTATTGAAGCAGGTTATGCAGAGCATCTATCAACCAGAGGGGACAATATCGCCCAAGTCGCTCAATATTTATTCGAACATCACAAGAGTGAATTCGATAAAGTACTCGAAAAAATGAGGCAGAGGGTCCCGGGTGTTAAGAAAGTTGAGGCTATACCAACCGAGGATGGAAGATTAGTCCTAAGGTTCCAGGATGGAAGTTTCAAGGATCCTTTCATAAGCAGATACGTATCAGATGGTACAATCAAGATGTTCGCATATCTTATTCTACTGTTTGATCCAAAACCACATCCACTTCTTGCCGTCGAAGAACCGGAGAATCAACTATATCCGCAGTTATTGTATGAACTAGTTGAGGAGTTCAGGGATTATGCAGAAAGGGGAGGCCAAGTTTTCATTTCAACTCATTCGCCAGATTTCCTGAATGGCGTCAACCTCGAAGAGATTTTCTGGTTGGTAAAGAAGGACGGATTCACAACAGTTGAACGAGCATCCGATAGCAACCTTCTAAAGAACCTTGTTCATGAAGGTGATCTTCCAGGAACACTATGGAAACAGGGTCTTTTCGAGGGGGCAGGACCCAGATGAGCAGGATCGTTTTTCTCGTAGAAGAATTTTCGATGAAAGTTTTTCTAGAAGGATTGATGCCAAGATTATTCCCGGGGATTCATTTTCTCTGTATTCACCATGAAGGCAAACAAGACCTAGAAAGAAGTATTCCAAGAAAGCTGAGAGCGTGGACAAATCCTGGTGATAAGTTCATAGTAATACGTGATAATGACTGTTCGGACTGCTACGATTTGAAGGATCGTCTAATCAGACTCTGTCCCAACCATAATAGATGTAATTTATTGGTTAGAATCGCCTGTCAGGAACTTGAAGCGTGGTATTTTGGAGAACCTCAAGCCATTGCAGATGCCTACAATAAAGCTGAGCTATCAAATATTAACAGGAGAAGAAGATATCGTGAACCGGATGCAATCACACAACCATCTAAAGAGCTGGAAAGGTTAGTACCAGAATTCCAGAAAGTATCCGGTGCAAGAAAAATTTCAGAAATAATTTCTCGTGAAGGTAATAATTCGAGAAGTTTTCAGGTGCTTTGCGAGGGAATAGAAAGAATAATGCAAGAATTTCAGAATAAACCCCTTCCAGAGAATAATAACGGAGGTGTAGTTTAATGGCTTCCACTAATCATGAACGTGTCGGAAAAGCCCTCGAACTGCTTAATACCGGCCTCGGTCCGTTCATCGAGCGGGAATTTGGAAATCTCTACAAGAATGACGCTTTACAGGAAGTCAATAAAATACTCGGCGAGGATCGGTTGAATTCCAACAAACCGATTACCGAGTTCGACACCTACGCTCTACTGAAGGTAATGTGGGATTCCTGGAATGATGTTTTTAAAAGGACCCTCGGTCATTCAGATAGAAGCCTTGTAAGCGAATTGAGAGAGATAAGGAACAGATGGGCTCACCAAGAAACCTTCTCCAGTGATGACGCCTATCGAGCACTTGACTCCGTTTGCCGTCTTCTTACATCCATATCCGCTGGCCAGCAGGTCGAAGAGATCGAGAAGATCAAAATGGAACTTCTTCGTGTCAGGTTCGATGAACAGGTCAGACACGAGAAGAGGAAGAGCGCAGGAACGGTAATTGAGAGCGCGGCGAATACCAATCTCAAGCCCTGGCGAGAAATTGTGACTCCGCATAAAGATGTTGCGAGTGGGCGATACCAGCAAGCCGAGTTTGCAGCTGACCTCTGGCAGGTCCATTTAGGAGAAGGATCGCCAGAATACAAAGACCCTTTAGAATTCTTCCGAAGAACATACCTGACAGTAAGTTTGAAACAATTACTCATAGATGCAATCAACAGATTATCGGCCAAAGGTGGGGATCCTGTTGTTCAGCTTCAGACGAATTTTGGCGGTGGGAAGACCCATTCGATGCTTGCTCTTTACCATCTGTTTTCCGGTACAAAAATAAGCGAACTATCCGGGCTGGACACGATACTGGACGAAACTGAAGTTACGGATTTACCAAAAGTGAAAAGGGTTGTACTTGTAGGCAATAAAATTTCTCCTGGAAACCCTGTGAAGAAGCCTGATGGAACGGTTATAAACACACTATGGGGAGAACTCGCATGGCAACTTGGTGGTAAGAAAGCTTACAACCGTTTAGCTGCGGATGACGAGAAGGCTACAAGCCCTGGTGATATATTACGCGAACTGTTTGTAGAATACGGGCCATGTCTGATCCTCATTGATGAATGGGTAGCATATGCAAGACAACTTCACGAACAAAGCGATCTTCCAGCAGGAAGCTTCGAAACACAATTCACCTTTGCTCAGGTATTGACCGAATCTGCAAAGCTTGCCAAGAACTGTCTATTGGTCATTTCGCTTCCAGCTTCAGACACTCAAGGTTCCCCGCACACGAGAGCGGATGATGTCGAGGTCGGAGGCCAAAGAGGTAGAGAAGCCCTTGACCGATTAAGGAATGTGGTTGGAAGAGTGGAATCATCATGGCGGCCTGCGAGTGCAGAAGAAGGATTCGAGATCGTGCGTCGCCGTCTGTTCGAACCTTTTTCAGACCCATCCCAGTTTAAAGATCGTGATTTCGTTGCACGGTCATATGCGGACCTATATCGGACCCAGAGCCAGGAATTCCCTTCCGAATGTAAAAGTATGGACTATGAAAAAAGGATCAAAGCTGCATATCCTATTCATCCTGAAGTATTCGACCGCCTGTATGAAGATTGGTCAACATTGGTAAAATTCCAGCGAACACGAGGAGTACTTAGACTTATGGCAGCGGTCATACATAGTTTGTGGGAGAAAGGAGATAAGAATCCGTTGATTATGCCATCGAATATTCCTATTGATGATCCTCGTGTCCAATTCGAACTTACACGATATCTCTCTGATAACTGGGTTCCAGTCATCGAAAAAGATGTGGATGGACCGAACTCTCTTCCATTACTTCTTGATAGTGAAATACCCAATCTTGGAAAATTCGCTGCTTGCAGGCGAGTGGCAAGAGCAATATACATCGGCTCTGCACCAACTGCTACCGCGGCACATCTTGGAATCGAGGATAGGCGGATAAAACTTGGATGTGTGATGCCTGGGGAATCACCTTCATTGTTCGGAGATGCACTTCGCAGACTCGCTGGGGTAGCCACTTATCTCTATCAGGACGGTCCCAGATACTGGTATTCAACTCAGGCAACCGTAACTAAAACTGCCGAGGACCGGGCGGAACAGATGAAAAGAGACCTGGAAAGGGTAATAAAGGAATTGGAAAACCGGCTCAAGATAGATCTGAAAAAGATGGGTGATTTCAGCAGGATACATCCATTGCCGCTTTCAAGTCAGGATATCCCTGATGATTATGAAGCAAAGCTTGTGGTCCTAGGGATCGATTATCCATATTCAAAAGAACCGAATAGAGATGCTGAAAAACAGGCGAAGATAATATTGGAAACAAGGGGGAGCGCGCCTAGACTGTATCGTAACACCATAGTTTTCCTTGCAGCAGATAAAACCCGTTTGCAGGACCTTGACGATGCCATAAGACGATATCTGGCATGGGTATCCATATTGAACGATAAGGAATCCTTGAACTTGACCCAATACCAGATCAAACAAGCTGAGACCCAGCAATCGGTTGCAGATAGTGCAGTAACCGCAAGATTGCCGGAAACATATCAATGGCTTATCGTGCCTGTTCAAATGGATCCTCAAGCTCCCATCGAGTGGCAGGCAATTCGGATTGCTGGACAAGACCCATTGGCTGTAAGAGCAAGTAAGAAATTGAAAAATGATGAACTTTTGATTACCAATTTCGCATCCTCGCGATTGAGAATGGAGTTGGATAGGGTTCCACTCTGGCGTGGCAATCATGTAGAAATAAAACAATTGATAGAGGATTTTGCAAGGTATCTATATCTTCCACGGCTTCGTGATCCCTCTGTTCTTACTAACGCAATAAAGGAAGGTCTTACTCTATTAACATGGCAGAATGATTCTTTCGGATATGCTGAAAGCTATGATGATACTGCCAAACGGTATAGGGGATTGAGAACCTTACAGAGCGTGTCCATTTCGGAAAGCGGTTCAACAGGTTTGGTTGTTAAACCAGATATTGCACAGCAGCAGTATGATTCAGAGAATGCCTTACAAGTAACACCTACTACTACAACTTCACAATCCGATGGTACAACTGGATCAACAGCATCTGGAGGATCATTAACCCCTGGGGAAATCAGTGGAGAGGTTGGTCCCGCTCAACCAAAAAGGTTCCACGGAACAATCGTTCTTGATACTACGCGGGTTGGTAGGGACGCAAGTAGGGTGGCAGATGAGGTAATATCTCATTTGTCGGGAATTATTGGATCACAGGTGAAGGTTACTTTGGAAATCGAAGCGGATATACCATCTGGAGTACCTGATCAAATTGTACGGACTGTTACCGAGAATAGTAGAACGTTGAAGTTTACTAATCAAGGATTTGAAAAGGAGTAGTTACTATAGAAACATGCCCAATGCCCGAACGTAAACGACGAACGACGGAGGTAATATAACAACTCCCCCCCAGAAGTGCATTTTCCGTCCAACTTCCTTCGTGCCTGATAGACACTTCGGACCACATTGCATTTTCGCTCCGTTATCCAGTTGGATAACTCCGCTCAGGTCGCCTAACTCGCGGCTATCAGGTTCCGGTCTTGCAGATCTTCACCCAAATTGCTCACTACGTTCGCAACTTCTGATAGCCGCGTCCGTTATCTGAAATTACGCCCCCCATAAGTTTAAAACCGAAACACAGATTAATCGAATGGCCTTTACGAATTGAAAGAGGGGAATAATATGGCAAGACCTAAGAAATCTGACAAGAAACCTATTGAGCAATACCAGCATAAGGATAAAGAGAGAGTTAACAACCCCCCTGTTGGACTGGTAACGCCGGAAACGGACAAGGACGAAACGAAAAAGACGTATTCATATGACCCGCATCTTGACCCTCAACTCGTCTGGGCTGGTAAAGCCGAGCATACATCGTTCGAAGTGCCGACTGTTTCCCTTCACGTTCACGAAAGAATTGACCCGAGAACCATAATCTCCGCAGTGAAAAAAAGGAACGGTGCACCCACAAAGCAAGCATCATTATTCGAATTCGCCGGAGAAAATCCCCCGCTCCGCGAGGCAATAGAATTTTACAAGCACAAACATGGTTGGAGCAACCGGCTAATTGCTGGAGATTCCCTTCTCGTGATGAATTCTTTGCTGGAAAAGGAAGGCATGGCTGAAAAGGTCCAGATGATATATATTGATCCACCATATGGGATTAAATACGGCTCTAACTTCCAGCCATTCGTTAATAAACGTGATGTTAAGAATGGTAAAGATGAGGATTTGACTGCTGAACCTGAGATGGTTAAGGCTTTTCGCGACACATGGGAGATAGGCATACATTCTTACCTTACATACTTGCGGGACAGACTCTTTTTAGCCAGAGAACTACTCACTGAATCTGGCAGTATATTTATCCAGATAAGTGATGAGAATTTACATCATATCAAAGAATTATTAGATGAAGTATTTGGTGTTGATAATTTTGTTAGTCTAATAAGTTTTTCTACAACCAGCGGGTTTGCATCAAAAACATTAAGTCGAGCTGGCGACTACATAGTATGGTATAGTAAGGATAAAAACAAAGTAAAATATAGGCAACTTTTTAACAACAAGATCGCTGGAGAAGAAGGCGCCACAAAATATAAACCAATATCTAATCATGGATCGATACCAAAAAAATGGTGGCCAAGAGAGAAATTAGTCAGCGTAGATTCACTTACTTCCCAGGGTCCTACAAGCACAGATTCAAAATTTCATTATAACGGGAATGATTTTCTTCCCCCAAAAGGAATGCACTGGAAGACCACAGTGGAGGGACTCCAAAATTTAGTTAAGGCAAATCGAATAGTGATTGAAGGTAATTCTCCTAGGTTTTTAAGATTCCTTGATGATTTTCCTGTTTTTCCTTTGAATAATTTGTGGACAGATATTGGAGGCGTCCAGAATAGAACAGAAGGAAAAATATTTGTTGTCCAAACATCAACAAGTGCCGTTCTAAGATGCTTACTAATGACAACTGATCCGGGTGATTTAACACTAGACATTACTTGTGGTAGTGGTACTACAGCTTTTGTGTCTGAACAATGGGGCCGAAGATGGATCACCTGCGATACTTCACGTGTGGCTCTCACTATAGCAAAACAACGTCTATTGACAGCAATATACGATTATTACGAACTCGCACATCCACACGAAGGTGTTGGTTCTGGATTCAAATACAAAACGGTTCCGCACATCACGCTGAAATCAATCGCCAACAACGAACCTCCTGCTACGGAAACCCTCTACGACCAACCTTTCGTAGACAACTCCAAGACCCGCGTTTCCGGCCCGTTCACAGTCGAGGCCGTTCCATCTCCGGTTGTCAAACCTCTTGACGATATCAAAGCCGACCAGCCAGCCGATGAATCCGTTGCGCGTTCCGGTGAAACGCTCCGCCAATCGGAATGGAAGGATGAACTTTTTAAAACTGGAATTCGAGGTAAGGGCGGCCAGTCAATAGAATTTTCCCGCCTTGAAACGCTTCCAGGAACCCGCTGGCTTCATGTGGACGGGGAGACCAAAGAGAAGGAACCTAAGCGTATCGTGGTTTCTTTCGGTCCTGAACATGCCCCGCTTGAACAAAGACAGGTTGAGCTTGCTCTTGAAGAAGCCCAGAAGCTTGTGCCGAAACCGAAACTGCTGGTGTTTACTTCGTTCCAGTTCGATCCCGAAGCATCTAAGGACATTGACGAAACTGACTGGCCTGGTGTTACTCTGCTGAAAGCGCAGATGAATGCCGACCTTCTGACCGAGGATCTGAAGAAGAAGCGTTCCAGCAACGAGAGCTTCTGGCTCATGGGCCAACCAGATGTTTCAATCAAGAAGTTGAAGGACGGCAAGATACAGGTCGAGGTTCTTGGCTTCGATTACTACAACACACGGACCGGAATAATCGACTCCGGCAGTTCAGATAAAATTGCGATGTGGATGCTCGATACCGATTACGACGGAAGAAGCCTTTATCCGCGCCAGGTCTTCTTCCCGATGGCCGGAGAAAAAGAAGGATGGGCTAAACTGGCAAAGAACCTGAAAGCCGAGATCGACCTGGACTTGATCGAAGCCTTTCGTGGAACGGTTTCCCTTCCGTTCGAGGGTGGCGAACATCAGCAGATAGCTGTCAAGATCGTGGATGATCGCGGTATCGAGAGCCTTCGGACAATCGGGGTGTAGGCATGGCCAAGATCGAGAAGCTGATAATCAACTCACCCTATATTGAGCCGGAGCATCATTGGAGTTATAAACGGGAAACCCGGCAATTTGAACTAAAAGAAGGCCGGAGACCAGCTGGTTATCTCGTCGCTTCCGAATCATCACAATCCTTTGACGATCCAGGCATATTCAAGGAAATCGAGTTGGTCAACAAGATAAGACCAAGAATTAAAGCCTGGCGGGAAGCAGGATACCCCGGTGTTTCTGGAATATCAAAAGCCCTGCTGGAACACTGGTACGACCCCGAAGAACGTGAGAACAGGCGTTTCTTTTTCTGTCAACTTGAAGCCATTGAAACGATTATCTGGCTGGTCGAAGCCCCGGAGTCTGAAAAGGTTGGTATTGAAATTCCCTCAGATGGCGGAGATTTTCAACGTATATGCTCTAAGATGGCAACTGGTTCCGGAAAAACTATCGTTATGGCCATGTTGATTGCCTGGCAGATTCTTAACAAGGTAACGTATCCGCAGGATGCCCGTTTTTCAAAGTATGTTCTCGTTGTTGCCCCTGGTCTAACGGTAAAGAGCCGTTTGCAGGTTCTCATACCATCCAGCGTTGGCAATTATTTCGATGAGTTCAACATAATCCCCGGTGGTTTGATAGAGAAATTAAGGCAGGGGAAGATACGAATCATCAACTGGCATGTCTTAAACTGGGAAACCGAGGAACAGGTCAAGAAGAAGCGAAGCGTTGACAAGCGCGGCGTGAAGAGCGATGAGGCTTATGTAAGGGAAGTCCTGGAAGAACTGGCGCAAGGCCGGAATATCGTTGTCATCAACGACGAGGCCCATCATGCCTGGCGCGTCAATCCGGAAGCAATCGGAAAATACACAAGACAACGGGATATGAAGGACAGCGCCCAGGAAGCCACCATATGGATAGGCGGGCTCGACAGGGTTCATAACGCAAGAGGAATATCATCTTGTTTCGATTTCACAGCCACTCCGTTCATGCCATCTGGCGGTAAAAGTTCGGAAGAAACACTTTATGGCTGGATAGTCAGCGATTTCGGCCTGAACGATGCCATAGAATCAGGGCTGGTGAAAACTCCGAGGGTGGTAATCCGTGATGATACCTGGATGCGTTGGGATTATCGGTCCAGATTGTACCATATCTACATGGACCCAGAAGTGAACGACGATATCAATAGAAAGGCGGAAGAACACGAACCTTTGCCAGATCTTGTTACACATGCCTACTACCTTCTCGGTAAGGATTGGTTGGAAACAGCGAAAGAATGGGAAAAGGTCGGTTTCAAAACCCCGCCAGTCATGATATCCGTTGCGAATAGAACAGAAACAGCTGCCAGGATAAAATATGCATTTGACCATAAAAAAATCCGGATCGATGAACTCTGCATCCCGGATAAGATACTCCATATAGATTCGAAAGTCCTAAAAGAAGCAGAAGAGAAACAGGAAGCACTGGAACTTTCGACTGAAGATGAAGAGGAAGAAGGACCGACAAAGAAACTTACGAAAGCCCAGATGGCTGAATTGCTAAGACAGATGGTTGATACAGTCGGCCAGGTGAATCAACCAGGTGAACAGGTTCAAAAAGTCATATCGGTTGGAATGCTTTCCGAAGGGTGGGATGCAAAGACTGTAACGCACATCATGGGTTTACGAGCCTTTTCAAGCCAGCTTTTATGTGAACAAGTCGTAGGTAGAGGATTGAGAAGAACATCATACGAGGTTGACGAGGAAACTGGATTGTTCGCTGCTGAATATGTGAACATCTTTGGTGTACCATTCACTTTCCTGCCTCACGAATCAAGGGATGGCCCACCACCACCTCCACCAAGTCCCAAGAGCAGGATTGAACCAGTTCCCGAAAAACAACAGTACGAACTCAGCTGGCCGAACATAATCAGAATAGACCATGTTTTTAGGCCAACATTGAATCTGGACATGCAGAAGGTCAAGACCCTGGAACTCAACGCAAGAGATACTCCAACACTTGCTGAACTCGCGCCTGTTGTTGATGGAAAACCAGATGTCAGTAAAATAACAACCATCGACCTTGAAGAACTCGGCAAGAAATTTCGGATGCAGAAGATAATATTCGAGACCGCAAGGGATGTTTACGACCAGATGGCCCCGTCCTGGAAAGCGGATAAGAACTATCTTCTTGTTCAGGTCATCAAATTAGTCGATAAATTCATTCAATCCGATAAGATAAGGTTTGCACCTCAATTGTTCCAGCAGGACGATTTGAGAAAGAGGATACTCCTTACTCTGAACATGAATAAGATCGTCCAACATATATGGGAAGCAATTCGATTCGAAAACACCGAGTCATTGGAACCGATTTTTGATACGGACAGACCAATCCGTGCAACTGGAGACATGAGAACCTGGTACACTGGCAAACCATGCGAACATACAAAGAGATCCCACATCAATATGTGTGTATTCGATAGCTCCTGGGAAGCAACAGAAGCATTTGAACTCGACAGAAACGAAAATGTTATTGCCTGGGTGAAAAACGACCATCTCGGCTTTGAGATATTGTATGTATTTCAGGGGATTGTTCACAAGTATAGACCAGATTTCATCATCAAACTGAAAAATGGTAACTATTTAGTACTAGAAACAAAGGGTCAAGATACTCCCAAAGATAAGACAAAAAGAGCGTTTTTAGACGAGTGGACAAAAGCCGTAAACCAACAGGGGGGTTTTGGAAAATGGCTCTGGGCAGTTTCATTGGATCCTACGGAAGTAAAGGGCATCATCCAGGAGACGATGAAAAAGTGAACAACGGCCATTCGATTTATGGGGGGCGTAACTCTACGCTCACTTCGTTCGCTTGCGACGCTGCGCTTTCGGGCTACGCCCTCACCTCAGATAACACGCGGCTATCAGGTTCCGATCTTGCAGACCTCCACCCAAATTGCTCACTACGTTCACAACTTCTGATAGCCGCGTCCGTTATCCAAATTCCCTAATTCTCCTTCGCAAACGAAGGCTAACCTGAACCACCAACGGAAACGGGCTTGGCTTTGTTTAACTCAAACGAAAGAGACGGATACTGGGTTGCTACGCAACCAGTCATAACACACATAAAACGGCTCACTTACTCTCGACCCAAATTTTCAATAACCGGAGTGAGGGGGAATTAAGGACTACATGCATTTAAATATCAATGCAGACATTTACCTGTGAATGTGATAACATGCCGTCAAGAAACGTCACTTTACGCGTGGATTCTGATCTATACGACAAATATAAAGAGCTTTGCAAGAAGAAGGGGTTGCTTATCTCCAGGCAGTTCGAGATCATGATGGAAGAACAACTTGGGGTCGAGACATGAACTACGGTGAACTTGTTGATGTCGTGAAAACCGGCGAGGGATACACCATCGAGCTGAAGGAGTCTCTGAGCAGTACCATCGGAAAGGACATCTGTGCTTTTGCCAATTCCTCAGGCGGCAGGATCGTAATCGGTATTGAGGACAAGACCGGTAAAATAAAAGGCTACAAGCTGACCAATTCCGACAGGTCGAAGGTTCAAGACATCGCCAGGAATATGAGCCCCGCCTTCAATGTGAGGATCGAGCAGGTTAGAGATCTGGTGGTGATATACGTTCCGGAGGGGAAGGACAAGCCCTACACCGTGAACGGCCACTTCTATCTGAGGTACGGCGCCAATTCTCAGCAGCTGAACAGGGACGAGATAAGAGAACTGTTCCAGAAGGAGAACCTCATCTTTTTCGAGAGAAACACCATAGATTTCAAAGACGGGGATTTCTCAGAGGACGCGTTTGCCAGATTCCGGAAGGAAGCCGGGTTGGATGGCGACCTGTCGAAAGAGCATATTCTGAGCAACCTGAACCTGCTGACCAATGGCAAGCTGAACAATTGCGGCGTTCTGTTCTTTTCCAAGGACGTAAAATCATATTTCCCCAATGCTACGATGGCCTGCTTCTTGTATGCGGACAAAGAGCAGACAGATATCATAGACTCGAAGGAATTCACAGGAGACTTTGTCACCAATCTGAACGAGGCCTACAACTATCTTCTGTCAAAATTGAACACTGCCATCATCATCGATGGCCTGAAACATACCACCAAGCTTGAGCTTCCGAAAGAGGCCCTGCGGGAAGCCATTATCAATGCAATGATACACAGGGATTATCTCTATTCCTCGAATATCCAGATACACATAAGCCCCGACCGGGTGGAGATAGTGAATCCCGGAAAGCTGATGTTCCCAGAAAAGGACCTTGGGAAACGGAGCGCTCAGAGAAACCCACTATTGACTGACATGGTTCACAGGCTCAGCCTGGTGGAAAAAGCGGGATCCGGCATCAAAAGGATGAGAAAATCGATGAAGGAATATAGTCTCGTTATCGATTTTGAGATTGGTTCTTTTTTCAGTGCCGTCTTCCACCGTGACATCCGAAGCAAATCCGAAGTTAAACCGAAGCAAATCCGAAGCAAATCCGATGAAGGCAGAAGCGAGTGGATACTGGCATACGTCAGAGAGAACAAGAAGATAAGGGCGAAAGATGTTGAATCGCACTTCTCCATACATAGGGACACCGCCGTGAAAGATCTGAACGAACTGCTTCGACAGAGGAAGATAGTGAAAAAGGGTGGTGGAAACAATGTCTGGTATGAGTTAGAGGATGATGGAGCATGACAAAGGATGCTCTGATAATGTGTAATGAAATAACTCCCCCTCACGAAACTTAACCGGTCATTGAAAACTACGCCAAGCCCCATGGTTCAGGAGAATTAGGGACTTCTCCGTTCGCTAAGCTCACTACGACCCCGCTGCGCTCTCGGTCGCTACACTCCCTCGGGTCGGATAACACGCGGCTATCTGGCTCACTTCGTTGCACTCGCTCGGCCCAAATCCTCGCTACACTCGGACTTCAGATACCCGCGACCGTATCGCGAAGTATCTACCTCATTACACGCCCGACGGTGTTCCAAAGTATATGGATGGACCAGTATTCACTACTGCGATTCCGCTTTTAGCTAAAGAAACCTACGGAGAAAAGGTCGGGAAAGCGTCGGGAAAGGGTTGGAACAACGTCGGGAAAGATATTGCAAGAGATCGAAAAGAACGACCGAATAACAATTCCTGAACTGGCTTCGATAATAGGAGTTACGGAACGATCAATAGAACGAAACATACAGAAACTGCAATCTGATGGTTTACTCAGACGCACGGGAGGTCGAAAGGAGGGACGCTGGGAGATTATATAAAGCATACTGATTTTGAAGCATGGTAAGTAAAAAAGGTGCAGAGTAATGAATAACGTGACACCCCTCACGGAGAACGTGAAAAATGAATAGAGCAAGAAAAAACTACAGCGGCAGGATGATTTTCGGAGACGAAAAACTCACTCCGCTTCGCTCCAGAATGCCCGAACTGATGTTCAACTCGAACAACTCGCGGCTATGAGGCTCCGGGGGTTGCACCCCCTTCGACCCAAATTGTTCCTATGCCAGAAATATACTTCTATCCGGAACAACATCTCATACCCGCGACCGTTCGCAATGGACTTGGGCAATAAACCTTTTAACCTCTAATACGTATTTCTAACAGTTGGTGTAATCATGTCGGTTCTTACGGCAGTTATACATGAAGAAGAAGGCATCTATGTGGCAGAATGCCCGGAAGTGGGCACCGCTAGTCAAGGATCGACAATAGAAGAGGCCGTTGAGAATCTCAAAGAAGCCACTGAACTCTACCTCGAAGAGTTTCCATTGAAACAGGGTAAAAAAACCCTCATGACTACCTTCGAGGTGACAAATGGCGCCAAAGCATAGGGGTTTGAGAGGGAAGGATGTCGTCAAGATCCTATGCAATCATTTTGGCTTCTCAATATCCGGACAAAAAGGAAGTCATGTCCGGTTATCGAAATTAACACCTGAGGGCAAGGTTGGCACTGTGGTACCTATGCACGATGAGATCAAGATAGGAACATTGAGAAGCATATTGAAATTGGGAAAGGTGGGTATAGATGAATTCGAGAGATGTACATAGTGATAGAAATGTTTCAAGGTTCAATAATGGACATTCTCTTTTCGGTCCAGATAGTTTAAGATGAATGTTCCGTCTGAGTTCTTCAACGATATAATCAGATAAGACAACCTCATGCCTTTCAATAATAAAATGAAGAAGGCCATGGACTCTACCTTCATATGTCATAGCAGACTATAGTGTTGAAGTGTCGATCAGTATCTTCATTCGGCATCTCCAAACATCTCTTGAAATAACTTTTCTCTAATCTCTTTTCCACCTTCCAAGAGATCCTTTTCGGAAATGCCTTCTTCATTCATGATCCGACTAAGACGTTGAAATGCATCTAACATTTCTGCTTTTCGAACAGCATCACGGATATATTCGGAACGTGATGGATACTCACCCTTTATCACGTAGTTATCGATCCGTTTGAGTTCCTCTTCAGGAAAACGTATCTGAACAGAGACCATTTGAGACATGAATTGTAATTGTATTCAATCACATAATGCTTTTTATATTGGCATGTATGGTAGGTTGAGAAATGATCAATAACTCTTCGTCGCCTACGGCTCCTTGCCCCCCCCTTGGGTCGGGTCACATAACACGCGGCTATCTGGCTCGCTTCGGTGCCCTCGCTCGGCCCAAATTGGCTCACTGCGTTCGCCAACTTCAGATAGCCGCGTCCGTAATCCAATCTGCTTATTCTTTTAGGTAAGTTTAAACGAAAAAGATTTGATCTGCATTAATATGGAAGAAAAAAAATACATGGTATCGAAATAAATGTAAATTTTTAATACACTTACATTATTGATGTCATTACCTAAAAGGTGCACTCGCCATGATCGACCTTTTCCTCACACTCATGTTTATACTTGTTCTATCAAGGATATTCGGCGAGTTGATGGAACGCAGACGGTTGCCTGTTATCGTCGGAGAAATAGTGATCGGATTAATCCTCGGCCCTCCCGTATTGGGACTTATTGAACCGGGACCCGAGTTCAAAGTAATAGTGGATTTAAGCCTTTTTTTCATCATTTTCACCACTGGTATGGAGTTTTCATTGGATCATGTTAAAAGGAACATCCGCCGTAGCCTTTTTATTTCTTTGATGGGCAATAATATTGCCTTTTTTGGAGGCATTTTCATAGCCTTGGTACTTGGCTTTGATATAATGGTGGCTTTATTCATAGGGTGTGTATTCTCACTTACCGCATTACCAGTAGCTTTACGGATCCTTAACGATCTGGGCGCTGAAAAAACACCGCTTGGACGGTTGGTCATTTCTTCCTCGATTATGGATGATCTATTCAGCGTAATATTATTATCCTTTATTTTACCGCTGGCACTTACAAATGATCATTCTATCTGGAATGTATTGCTTGTAATATCAAAAATGGTTTTCTTCCTGTTCATCGTATTTGCTATCAACCGATTCCTTCAGTGGCGCAACGAAACACCATCACGTTTTATCATGCACTATATCCGTAAATTCCATAGTCGCGAGGCTGAATTCACCATTGTCCTTATGGTTGGTTTGGCTTTGGCTTTTCTAGGTGAGTTGTTGGGAGTCACATTTATTATTGGAGCGTTTTATGCGGGAGCAATTATAGGGGAAAATGTGATCGGAAGACAGGCCTACCAGAAAGTGAACAGCAATTTGAACACCATTACCTTCGGCTTTTTTGGACCCCTGTTCTTTGCATACATAGGTATGAATTTCATAGACCGTAACTTCTGGTTAGAATCCTCGATAAATGAGACCGTCTTGTTCTTGATTTTTGCGTTATTACTCATTGTATTGGCATTCTTCAGTAAAGCTATCGGCTCATATTTTGGGGCCCGCTTGGCAAATATAAAAAAACATTCAGCACAGGCAGTCGGGCTTGCCATGAACTCCAGGGGATTGATGGGACTTGTAATTGCAGATATCGGCTATGAGCTAAATATCATCGACAAGGAAATCCTGTCATTACTGATCATAATGAGCATAGCAACAACACTCATGACACCTTTCTTTCTCAAATGGTTCCTGAAAAAAAACCCCTCCGCCTTAGAACTTGAGAAGAAACCGGAATCCGCCAAATAATGATATTCCTACTAATGAGAATCAAATCCCGTTAAGAAAATAAGCAGTTTGTTGGTTTGGCCAAGTAATATAAAAGGTTTAAAGGATCTTTCAATCATAATCAAATATTTCTCTATACACTGGGGCTTCGGGAGAATTAGGGACTTCTCGGTTCGCTAGGCTCAACTCTACCACGCTGCGCTCTCCCTTCGGTCGGGCCCTTCAACTTAGCGACTATACGGCTCACTCGTTGCACTTCGCTCGACCCAAATTCCCTTCAGGAAACTCTGGATACCCGCGTCCGTTATCTCCCCCGGACAGGAGTCTTTTGTTTAGAACTTGACCGAAAGTTTAATTTACCGCCCAGTAACTTACCATGCAGTAAATATGTTTTCGGACAGAAAGAATGAACTTGCTTCTTTGGAGACCCAATACCAGCAATCCCATAGACGGAGTCAATTTTTGGTTGTCTACGGTCGCCGCCGTGTCGGTAAAACCACTCTAATTAAGGAATTTTTGAAAACCAAGAGAGGAGCATATATTTTCATTGAACCAAAGAGCGAAGAACTGATCCTCAAAGATTCCGAGGAGATATTCGAAAAGTTACTCGATTACAGACCCCGTATAGATTCCTGGGAAACACTGTTTCAAATATCATTGAATGAAAAACTCATTTTGGTAATGGATGAATTTCAGAACATTGGATCTGTAAACCCACATATTTTTTCTAAGATTCAAAAGATATGGGATGATATTGGTACAAAACCGGGTTTATTCTTCATTACAATCGGATCCTATGTTGGAATGATCAAGAAACTCTTCAGAGACGAAAAACAACCATTGTTTGGAAGAGCAACAGGAATGATGAGATTGGAGCCATTCACCGTTTTTAACACAATCGAATTTCTTGAGATGAATGGATTTGATATTAATGAGTCAATCTACTATTATTCAGTATTCGGTGGCATTCCGCGATATTTGGCCGAACTGGAAAAAGGAGAAGATAATGTAAAACGACTATTCTTCGGACGTACTTCATTATTAAAAGAAGAGGGAACCAACATACTCTCTCTTGAATTCGGTTCTCAACATAAGGGATACTTTTCACTTCTGGAAAGTGTCAGCAAGGGTAAGAACACCCCAAAGAAAATATCTGACTTTGCGGGCATGAACATTGCGACGGTTTCGAAGTATCTTGGAGAGTTGCTCGAGGAATACGAGATGGTAATATCAGAATATCCTTCAACAAATATGAATAGAAAGCTCGTGCGATATAGGATAAAGGACAACTTCTTTGATTTCTGGTTTAAGTTCATATATTCTAAAGTCTCATTGATCGAGATGGACCCTGAATACGTGATTTCCCAAATAAATGAACAAATGCCAGTGATTATTTCAAAAAAAATTGAGGATGTCGTAAAAGAGATCATATTAAGAGAGAATTCCTTGATTACACCTACCGAGCTCGGTCGTTGGTGGAATAGAACAGGAGAAGAGATCGACCTTGTTGCCGTGGATGATCGAAATTCATCAATTCTGTTCGTGGAGATCAAATGGACTAACAAGAAGATATCCAAAGAATTAATAATTGATATGAAAAGAAAATCTGAATTGGTCCAATGGAGAAAAAACAAACGTAATGAAAAATTCCTAATAATATCAAAAAGTGGTTTTACAACTGATTTCTTGGATTCTGCTATAGAAAACAATATATTATACTGGGATTTCTCTGAAATTGAAAACAGATTGCATAGATAGGCAGACTCCTTATCTTTCCCGTAAAAAAAGGTTTCATTTCTAATCCCTTCGTTGCACTCTCATTCCGTTATCCTTTAGATAACTTCATTCAGAGCACCCAACTCGCGACTATGTGGAGTGCACCCCCTCCGGCCTAAATTGTACCTAAGCTAGCAATCTTCTTCCATCCTGAACTACATCTCATAGCCGCGTCCGTTAAAAATGAGAAATTATAAATCGGACCACCGGCATGGAAAAGCTCATGAAACCCATCATAAGGACAATAATATTTATGGCGGTCACACTGATAATAATTATCTCGATATTCTGGTTCATACTCCCCCAGACCGGACTGCCAGAAAAGATCGGGTCCGCCTACTTCATCGTCTCGTTTCTTGGGTCCATTGTAATAAGCTACCTCGTGAGCTGGGGCCTCAACATCTTTCTCGCCTCCAGAAGATGAAGGGGCCACCGGATGTATCCCCTTCGGCCCCCCCAAATATCATGAGAACCGAAAACATTTCCTATGTGAAACTTAAAACACAACCGCCTGTTATCACGTTTCCCAAACAACAACCGGTGTTGGGATGTCTGCCAAGGTGAGGATATGAAGGAAAAGGTAATTGAGCGTGAATGCCTGGTGTGCGGAAAGAGATTGAAGATACGATTGAAAGACAACGGCGAATACAGAGGAGGGCATTATTTCGGGATATTGAAGATCCCCACAGGGGATGGAGAGCATAAAAAAATCAAAAGAACCAAGATAGGTGATATGGAGGTCGACGTGGTCGAGTGGACCGGGGAACATCAGAAGATCGAATACTGGGAATGTGATGACTGCTATCAGGAAGAATAGATTGATAACTGTTCACATACGGCCCACAGGAGATATTATGGGCCCCGAACAACATCCCCCCCGACAGGTGATGTTGCAATGAAGGAAAGCGGGAATGTCAAGGTCCAGACCTACTGTCCAAAAAACGCCTCAGACGACGTCCGACTTGCCATAGGAAGAGCGGGCGGGGGTATCATCGGCAATTACAGCCACTGCGCTTTCCTAAGCAGCGGTCATGGGTACTTCATGCCCATGGAGGGGTCCACGCCTACATTGGGAACACAGGGGAAGATAGAAAGGGTGGAGGAGGTGAAGATAGAGTTCGTATGCGATAAGAGAAAGGTGAAAGAGATGATTGATGCGATCAAGAGTGCCCACCCTTACGAGGAGGTTCCCATCGAGGTCTATCGGATGATGGACCCGGAATAGGAGAAAGATACCCTAAGAACAGTTTTAAGCAACCATCCCGGGGAAGGTCCATTCTCACTATCGAAGGGACAACCCCCCTGGTAACCACAATTAATACCTGCCAAATACTTACGGATATCTCCCTGACAGAAAGTATCATCTAATCCATGGGAACTCCCCACCATTTACCGGAAGGTGATCTAAACGGAGAAAGATGAATGCTGTCCGAAATTCAACCCGGAGAGATGGGATGAGAGAGCCCACACATGGAAGAACAGGCACTTTATAAAGGAGACCGTTCCAACGGTGTTTCACATGCCTTTACCTTCTATGATCGGAAAGAAGGCGACCAGAATGTGGAAAGCGGCGGAGGATGCTAATAGGACCTCTGCCAGGAGGGAAGATGTCCTGTTGCTGTTCACAGACCCCACTCCCTTCAAATCGGAAATATTCCTGTCCGTAACAGGTGTAGTACCCGGTGAGGACAATGTCACCATCTCGGGGAGCTACGTCTCGAAGGTATTTGACGGACCTTACAATGCAATTCCCAAATATATCAAGGAGATGGACAGATATCTATCTGAGAAAGGAAAGCGTTCCAAAAGATACTACGTGCATTACGCCTACTGCCCTAAGTGTGCCAGGAAATACTCACACAATCATATGGTCCTTTTTGCAGAGGTCTGATGGACTCGCGGCTGGACCTGCCCAACCTGCAACTCGACCAGAGATGATCTATTTAACCCGGGATAACCTCTTGCAGGTGCTACAGAGGTGTGATCTGATACGGACCCAAAAGATATTGTGATAAGGGAAACGGAGGACGGGGACCTCAATGACATATTGGATGTTGAGAAACGGGCGTTCGGTTATGAAAAAGAGGCGCAACTGACCTCACTGCTGTTGAAAGATATTAGCGGCGAACCCATCCTCTCACTTATGGCGTTCCATGATGGCCAACCCGTAGGCCATGTCCTATTCACTAGAGTAACCTTGGAGGGGATGGACAATTGCCCGTTGATGTATATACTGGCACCCTTGGCCGTCAAACCCGAATATCAACAACGGGGGATCGGGGGGTTGCTGATCAGGTATGGATTGGGAAGGTTGGCGGAGATGGGTTCAGAGATCGTATTCGTCCTGGGACACATGGAATATTATCCGAGATATGGCTTCATCCCCGATGCCGGCAAATTGGGATTTGAAGCCCCATATCCCATACCACTCAAGCACGCGGACGCATGGATGGTGCAGGCACTTACCCCAAAGGGACTTGATGACCTGAAAGGAAGGATAGTCTGCGCCGACTCCCTGAACCGGCTTGAACATTGGAGGGAATGATCATCAGGCACGGGCCGTAATTGACCGTTTAGGGGCCGATCCGAACCCCCCAACCGTTGGAAACATTGATAATCACCCCGGGACCTCTCCATTGAAAACATAAACCCGGTGGGAGGGGGAAGAATACGACATCCGCAGATGATACACCCAGCCCGGTGAAGGCAAAGGCTTACCTGATCGACCCAAAAACGGGATCCATCATCTGGATGAACGAATCGGCGCGAAGGGACCGCCCCGATATCGATCCTTACAAGGAGGGGGGCCCTCAGATCGAAAAAACCGTTCACATGGCCAGGGAACTGGGGATAATGGAAGCCCTGTCCTTAGTAGCGGAAACCGGTGAGACGCAGCACTTGCATGCGGGTGTGATCCACATGAGACGGGGGACCCTGGAAATTGCCGCCTCCCTGTATCCTCTCCCGGACGGGAAACTGCTGCTATTAATAGAGAACGCCTGGCAGATGAAGAGAAGGACGAACCTCTAAACCCCCAGTAGAAATGCCACCGCCCCATTTCTGAGAATTCTTGATCCTCCAAAACCCCTAGGCCATATTACAATGGCTTATAGAGAAAAAAATTTAATACAACTCACAATTTGCCTTCTCTCCCATGATACCTCCCGGATGGCTCAACAGGAAGGATTACCCCTTCACCTCCAATTATTATAAAACCCCCGTTGGCAGGATGCACTACCTCGACGAGGGAGAAGGGGACCCGATAATATTCGTCCACGGGAACCCCTCATGGTCCTACCAGTTCAGGAACGTCATCAAGAGGCTGTCCAACCACCACAGATGCATCGCCCCGGATCTGATCGGGTTCGGACTGTCGGACAAACCAAAGGACTGGTCCTACCTCCCCGAGGACCATGCGCAATTGTTCGAGGGGTTCCTGGAATCCCTTGACCTACATAACATGACCATCGTGGTCGGGGACTGGGGAGGGCCGATAGGACTCTCCTATGCAATAAAACATCCTAAAAGGGTCAAGAACCTGGTGATAACGAACACCTGGCTCTGGTCCGTCAGGAAGGACTGGTACTACCAGGCCTTCAGCAGGTTCGTGGGGGGGCCCATAGGAAAAGTGCTCATCAACAGGCGGAACTTCTTTGCAAGGGATGTCGTTAAGATGGCCGTGGGGGATAAAAGCAGGCTCACAAAAGAGGTACACGACCACTACCTGAAACCGCTTGAGAAGAAGGAGGAGCGGAAGGGCAGCTGGGTATTCCCGAGGCGGATAATCGGCTCCTCCGAATGGCTTGAGTCGCTCTGGAATAAACATGAAAGGTTGAAGGGCAAGAATGTCCTTTTGGCCTGGGGCATGAAGGATATCGCATTCAGGGAGAAGGAGCTGAACAGGTGGAAAGGTACCTTCCCGGATGCCACGGTGGTGAGGTTCGAGGATGCGGGGCATTTCGTGGCGGAGGAGCGTCCCAAGGAGCTCTCGGACAACATGAAAAAACTTCTCAAAACGTCAGGGGGATGAGCATGGCCAGGGCAAACTACAGTCCCGACCACAAGGAGGTGCTCGATTCCTTTCTATTGAAGATGCCGGGCGTGGTCCCCGGAAAGATGTTCGGGTACCCCGCATACTACACGAACGGTAAGCTGTTCGCATGCCTCTACGAGGGAGGTGTCGGTATAAAGGTACCGGAGGAGCTGGCAGAAGAGCTGATAGGAAAGGAGGGTATGATCCACTTCCAGCCATTAGGAAGGAGGAAGATGAAAGAATGGGTACGGATCGACAGGAAAGGATCGATGGATTATCTTAAGGACCGGGGGATATTCGAGAGGTCCGTCGAGTTTGTATCCTCCCTGAAAAATTGAGGATCACAAGTGTTGACATTTCAGGGGAAATGATACATACCCCGGACCTTTGGAGTGAACCATCATCCCACTCAATTTGGAAGGACCTTCCTTACCTTATCCTTGATCGTGATAGCTTCGAAAAAATAAAAAGGGGGTCAACATCATATTGACCCGGGGGGACTCCTTACGGAAAATTGGAGGTCATTCATCCTATCCTTCTTCTGGGGGCCCCTGCTGGCAGCCCAGATGATAATGATTTTCCTGTTCGGAAGATACAACGAGCAGGGATTGGACGTACTGACGTACCTTGGATGGTGTGTATGGGGGCTCTCGGTGGTGTTCGGGTTCCTTCCAATCCTCATCCTAAAGAGAAGGGGAGGGGTGAAAAAGGGTAAGAGCTACGTCCACACCGAAAAGCTGGTGGATACGGGCCTCTATTCGATCATAAGGCACCCACAGTATACCGCCGGAATACTTTTGAGCGCGGCACTCGTCCTGATATCCCAGAACCTCCTGGTACTGATACTCGGAGCCCTGATGATACTCCTTCTGTACATCGACATCATTTTGGCGGACAGGCACGATGTGGAGAAGTTCGGTGAGGAATACAGGGATTACATGAAAAGGGTGCCCAGGACGAACTTCATACTGGGCATCATAAGGGTCCTGTTTAATAAGATCCCGGGGGGCCGGAACCGAAGAAAGGGTTAGACCAAAAAAAACCAAGGCCCCCATGAGGGGGCCTCCTCTCCTGACTTATCACAACTTCTTGTGGCAAAGCCACCAATCCAGGCACTCGAAATCGCCGTCCTTGGCTTTCTCGAGCCTGTTCCATGCCATCTCGACGCTTGTGGCTGGGGGTACTATGACATGGTCCCCGAAAAGCTCGTTCTTGGGCCAGTTGGCGGGCATGGCAACCTTGTTCTCGTCCGAGATCTGCATCCCTTTTACGATCCTGAGGATCTCGTCCATGTTCCTCCCTAGCTCCTGCGGGTAGTAGAGCATTATCCTTATCTTGCCCTCGGCGTCCACTACGAACACCGCCCTGACCGTATTGGTCCCCTTTCCGGGATGCACAAGGCCCAGCTTCTGTGCGACGGCTCCGGTGTCCGCAATGATTGGGAACTGTATCTCGACCTCGAGGTTCTCCTTGATCCACTCCTCCCATTTGATGTGGGCGAAGACCTGATCCACGCTGAGACCAATAAGCTCGGTGTTCATCTCCTTGAACTTCTCGTACCTCTGCTGGAAAGCCACGAACTCCGTGGTGCAGACAGGCGTGAAATCGGCCGGATGGCTGAAAAGCACGAACCATTTTCCGGCATAATCCCCGGGGAGGTTCTTAATACCGCGGGTCGTCACCACCTTCATATCGGGAAACCTGTCCCCGAGAAGGGGCATTCCACCTTTGCTCTCATCTTCTGCCATATTATCTTACTCCTTTTCGGACCCAATGGGTCACAGCGTTCGAGTTACTTCGATTATATTAAGATATCGCCATATCTCTAAGGTCAACCGTGGAGTCGGGATCCCTACGTTCATCTCAAAATGATCCACCCGAAGGCCCCATGTTGGACCCGGCCCCATTCTAAAAGGTCAGGGCCCCCCAAGACAATTATAAATGAAAACCACATTCCTACAATCATGCCGGGGGAGATACCAGTAGATGCGGAGCCTTTCAAGATCAAGATGGTGGAGCCAATAAGGATCCCCTCAAAAGCGGAAAGGAAAAGGTGCCTGGAAGAAGCCGGCCTGAACGTATTCCTGGTCAAAGGTAAAGACATCTACATCGATCTTTTGACCGACTCGGGAACCGGTGCCATGTCCGACAGACAGTGGGCGGGCCTGATGATGGGGGACGAGACTTACGCCGGATCGCGGTCCTTCTACAAGCTGGAATCAGCGGTCAGGGACATCCTCGGTTTCGAATATATCCTCCCGTGCCACCAGGGGAGGGGTGCCGAGAACGTGCTTCACACGGCACTGATAAAGGAGGGAGACGTGGTACCCGGGAACACCCATTTCGACACGACGAAGGCACATATCGAACACAAGAGGGGGAGGGCCGTGGACTGCACGATCCCAGAGGCGGCGGACCCCTACTACGACCATCCCTTCAAGGGAAACCTGGACCTGGAGAAACTGGAATCATACTACAGGGAATACGGCAAAGAGAGGATACCCTTCATCGTCGTGACGGCAACCTGCAACTCTGGAGGGGGCCAGCCCGTGTCCATGGAGAACATGAGGGCTGTAAAACGGCTCTCGGAGAAATACGGAATACGGGTCTGCCTGGACGGTGCAAGGTATGCGGAGAACTGCCATTTCATAAAGATGAGGGAGCCGGGCATGAAGGACCGCTCCATCAGGGAACTGGTCAGAATGCAGTCGGAGTGCTTCGACATGATGACCATGTCTGCGAAGAAAGATGCCATTGTCAACATAGGCGGCTTCGTCGCAACGAACCATGCGGAGATATACGACAGGATAAAGAACTTCGGCATCCTATTCGAGGGATTCGTGACCTACGGGGGACTTGCGGGGAGGGACCTTGAGGCTATCGCGGTGGGCCTCTACGAGGGAGTGGAGGAGGACTACCTTGCCTACAGGATCGGACATGTGAGATACCTCGGAGAGAAACTTAAGGAAGCGGGGATGCCTGTTCTGTGGCCTCCAGGAGGCCACGCCATCTATCTGGACATGAAAAAGTTCCTTCCGCACATACCGCAGGACCGGTTCCCGGGGATGGCGTTCTGCGCCCATCTCTACCTGGAATCCGGGGTGAGGGGCGTGGAGATAGGGACACTCCTGAACGGGAGGGACCCGGACACCGGGGAGAACAGACCCGCAACATTGGAGCTTGTGAGGCTCACCATACCGAGAAGGGTCTACACCTACAGGCACCTGGACTACGTCGTTGAAGCAGTAAAGAGGGTATGGGATATCAGAGAGAACATAAGGGGTTTCGAACTCACATACGAACCGCCCGTACTGAGGCATTTCACGGCCAAGTTCAGATGGGCGGATCAATCCCCCGAATGAACCCTCTTAACACTTTTGACCATGGATTCCAGCTCGGAGCGGGCCTTACGAACCTCCTTTTCATCACCGGTCATCCTGATCAGAACATCAAGCCTTCCCCTAGGATAGGACCCTATCTCCACCCGGGGATGCCTTCGCTGAAGGCGTTCCAGTTCCTCGGCTATCTCGCTCTCACGACCGTGATACCTGACCTCGAATACCGATATCCCGCCCCCGGTTCCCGGGGGAAGGCATTCCAGGAATATCGGATTCTCCAGGACGGACCTGTACTCTGCCGGGACCCCGGGCAGGATCGCAACGGCCCTTCTGCCCCCGTCGAACCTCATGTAGAGTCCCTCCGCCATGCCCGCTTTGTTCTCCATGGGCAGGAATCCTTCGGGTATGGTCGCCATCTTCTTCAATCCCCGCTCGCTCGTACCGGGCATATCCCTGCCCGGATTCCTAACCGACCATTTCCGCCTCATCCTCGAAAAGCAGTCCGGGCAGAACCTCATGTCCAGGTCGAAAGCCGCCGCGACCGCCTCCACGGTCACATCGTCGTGGGTGGGCCCCATTCCTCCGCTGACGATGACAAGCTCGCATCCCGAGCCAAGAACGTGTCGAACCTCACCCTTTATCTCATTTTTGTCATCCCGGACCACCACCCAGCGTGATATGCCCACCCCCCTCTTCCTCAGCATTTCGATCGCCATGAGGGTGTTGGTATCCCGGGTCCTTCCCAGCAGGATCTCGTTACCGACAACTATCATCGAGGCACTGGGTCTTTTCTCCGCCGGGTCCTGTCCCATGCATTGGTAAAGGGGGGCCTCATAATTATTCGTTCTTACCGGCCATTCTCTCCAGCGAGATCGACCCCGGCGGAAGGACGGACAAAAGCTGGTCCAGCTCAACTCCCAGCTCCCCTGCTATCTGTTTTGCCGCATCCGTCTTCTTTTTCTCTCCGGGCCTTATCATGAACAAGGTGCCCCTGCAGTTCGCCTCCACGGACCTGACCGGCCCGAACATCGCCTTTGGCACCCCCTCCACGTAATGGACGCCCACAGCGCCCACCATGTCGAGCTTGAAAAAGTAGTTCTTCTTCCCCCTGATCATGAAGGACCCCTTGGGGAGGAACTCCCCGGTCTGAGGTGTCCTGCTCACCTGGCCCGGTTCGACCCAGTATCCCCTCTCGGACCCGATCCTTGCCTTGAAGGCCTTGGAATGCAGAACCGAGAAATGGCATGATTCCTCGAGGCTACTCTCCCCCGCCTCCTGTCCCTTGTCCACCCTCAGAACCACGCTCGAGGCCCCCTGCACATCCGCGTGGGAATAGATATCGGAATCCCTCAGGTATCTCTTCACCAGCTTCTCGTTGGATCTTGCGTCCCTGCCACCGAGCATGAGAAGCCCCTCGGAGGTATAGCACCACCTGAAGGACTCGAACCAGAAGGACCTCAACGGCGTCAGCCTCTTCTCCGCCTCATCCGCCGTCCTTCCCCTTTTCTCCAGCCTATCCTCCGTCCTCTCTATGGCATCCTTAATCCCCTCGAGCTTTCTTTTCGATCTTTTGGACCTCTGGTAGAGGTTCTCGGCATTTCCGTTCAGGTCGAGGTCGAGGTCCAGTTCCACCTCCTCGTTTCCCTCCGCGGTCTCGATACCGACCCTTATAAGGCCGCCCGGCCCGTCCTTCTTGGGGACATAGGACCTCACCGACGGATAGGAGGATGTGTTCTCGGAGTAGAGGGCCGGATCGAAACCCGATAGAAGGTCTGACACCTCCTGGTATCTCAGATAGAGGGCATCCGCAAGGCGGTGGAACCTCTCCGACTCCTCCTCCCTCTCCCTCAGGGCCCTGACCTGGTCCTCTAGCATCCTGTTCAGCTTGGCTTTCTCGCGGTCCTCCTTCTTCCTACCTGGCGGCAAGGGTGAGGAACCGAACATCACCTCCTCCACCGCAGAGGAGAGGCTGTCCATCCTTCGAACGGAGGACCTCCCCCTTTTCTCCTCGCCGTACCTTTGAAGTATCACACCGGGGTCCCTCTCGTCAAAGAATGACCTTATCAGTACGGGTTCCACGAGCAGGGGCTCCTCACCCTTGTAATGCACGTAAACCCCATGCCCCCTCTCTCCTTCATCAATGACCTCCCTCATAAAGCCGTAGAGGGAGCTCTTCTCCGCATCGGAGAGCTTTGTCAGGGGGGCCTCCTTTTCGATATAAGACCTGAAGCAAACCTCCTCCGCATATATCGGGGGGAGGTTGAGGGACCTTATCAGGAACCTCACGACATCGTCCTCCCAGGCCCCCGCCAGGTCATTTACCTCCTCCGGTGAAAGCTTGGTCGGGTCGAGACCTCCGGGAGGAGGTACGTACTCCTCACCTCTCTTGATGGTCCTCGTGGACCAGGACCTCGATGTCAATGGTGCCTCTATCCGGCCGTCTGATACCAGTATGATGTTTCCGTCGCCGAACAGCTCGGTGATAAGCTCCATCCCGGCCCCTCCGGGTCCCGAGAACCTGAGAGAAACGATCCTGTCGAGACCCAGCTGGGAGATATCCTCCAGCACCCAGTTTTTCAACCTCTTTCTGAGCATCATCACGTAAGGTGACGGTTCAAGGGGCATCTCCCTGTCTATGCGGGGGGATGCGAACAGGAAACCCTCGGTGCTAATGAGAAGGTCCGCCTTCACGTATCTCCCGTCGCCGCCGTCGGACCCCGCTCCCTCATCCGATGTCCTTTCCAGCAGATGGGATGAAAGCTCGTTCTTCTCAGCACCTGCCAGGTCCTCCCTCAGAGCGTTCAGCCGGATCACAAGGGTGCCGTAGTCGAGCTGATAGGCCTTGTAAAACCGCGAGCCCGCAAGACATTTGACCTCCGTCACGAACCTCCTGACGGCGATAGATGAGAGGTTCCTCTTGAGCATGTTTGGTGTAACGGACCATGTTATAAAATGTTTGATATTTCTAGCCAAGACGCCCCCTGACGGGGAAAACCGTTAAATCGTTATGGGATTATCTCCTTGTCCTGAAATACTTTGAAGTGTATCAAGGTAATGCGTTCTATCGGGAGGGCCCAACATGGAGGAAGAAGAGTTAATAGATGTCGAGAGGAAGCTTGTCGGAAGGGTTCCGTACAGATACAAGATAAACGATCATGCGACGACCCTTGAGGCAGATTCCGGCTTCGGCAGGGTGGGAGCAAAGATGGACCCCAAGACAGGGGCCCTGATGTACGAGAAATACGAGGATTGGATCACGAAACAGAGGACCATAAAAGAGGAGATAGAAAAGGAGAACATCCGGTTCTCCGACGATTCCAAGGCCATCATCGACATGAGGGAAAGGGAGAAGGCCACTCTGTCCCTTGAGGGGGACCTGGTGGAACATAACGCGGTGGGGACCATCTCCGTCCACAACCTCTCCGACAAGGACAGGATCTGGGATATCGACGTCGGACTGAGGAACGAGGACCCGGAGGTGGAGATGGACTTCGACAGATTGACCCTCAAGGAGCTGGACCCGGGCGAGAGGGGCTCCAAGGAGTACAGGATGAGGCGCCTGGAGCCCTCGATAGCGGTGGAGGAGGTGGTGACGGCCCACCCCGACCTGCCCCAGTCCTACATACTGCCCAAGGACCAGTCCTCCAGGGTCTTTTTGCAGCTCGGACTGAAGAACCTCGAGACCATAGGCTACTCGGAGGTCATCGTATCCAAGAGGATACCCAAAGACCTGAAGAACATAATCTTCCCCGGGGACATACCCGAGGACGTATCAATCGAGGAAGGCAAGCTGATCTGGCGGATAGCCAGACTCGAACCCGCCGAGGTGAGGGTACTGCGGTACGAGGGAGAGGTGAGACCCGCTGAGGCAATGCCCATCCCCATAGGCGACGTGGAGGTCAAGGGCCACACGACGGAGATCACATCCAAGATCGTGGTGACCTCCTTCGAGGCCATGTGCAGGAACATGTACTTCATCGAGGCCGACGAGACGGAGGAGCCGGGGGAATGGGCCTGCCGCTTCGTCTGCGAGAACACCTCCCAGTTCGAGGTTGAGGTACTTCGGGTGGAGGTCCAGGACCCCGTGACAAAGGAGGTGTATCTGAACCTCGACGGCCCCGGCATCTTCATCTCACCGGAGGAGAGGTGGGAATCGGAGACCTGGCTGGTCAGCCAGAAGGACAGGCCCACATTCGTGAAGAACCTGGTCTTGAACGTCATACCGGGGATCAGGAAGAGGGCGGATTTCGACCTTCTGAGGAGAGGAGGGGACTTCTTCCCTGCCTCCCTTGCCTTCGAGAAGAACTTCGACAGGAGGAGGGTCGAGGCGAAACGAGAGACCGACATCACTGCGACCCTGTTCATCGAGAACACGGGGGCGGCGGAGCTGGAGCAGGTCATAATCAGGGACAAGGTGCCCAGGTACATGATGCCCCCTGCTCCCTCCTCCATCATGGTGGAGAGGGATGGAATGAGGTTGACCGACAACATAGGAACCTACATAGAACCGGACGGTGGCGGCCCCCTTGACGACAAGGTCCTCTATATCAGAATAGACGACCTCTCCCAGTTCGGCGGGCCCCTGAACAAGGGTGACAGGATAACCATCACCTACAGGGCGAAGACCTACAGACCGGAGCCCAACACGAAGATAACCGCGCCCGCCGAGGTTGACGCCCGCCCGTACCTTCCCGGACCCGTCATAACCGGTCAGGATATGGCGGGTGCACCGATAATAGACGTGCAGCAGGTCCTGAGGAAGTTCTCGATAGGCAAATCCATCGAGCAGGGTTCGGGTCCGGGGATCTACAATATCGAACTCCTGTACCGCAACAGGGGCAACCAGCCCGTCTCGGAACTCGTCCTAAAGGACCTGATACCCGAGAACTTCGAGGGGAAGGACTTCAGCAGGGAGCCGGAGATGGAGGTCACACCGGAAGGCATCACCATACTCAGGTGGAGCATACCTTCGGTGGATGCCGGTGAGACCATGGTGATCTCGTACAGTATCAAGGGAGAGGGGGAGTACCACCCGAGGGATGCGCAGATATTCTACAACTCCTGAGGGCGGTAAATAACTGCAAAAGCACCTTCGTCCTTGAAAGGGTGCAGTGGCCGATCATCCACCGTGAATGTTGGAAGGCCCACGGTGCCCGTTCCGGTGATGACCGGGGGCAACGGCATGGCAGGAAGGTACCTGCCCATATCATCTCTTTCTGGGTACGGGCGGGGGACCGGCCCTTCTCCGATGATCCACCGCGGGCCCCTCCTCGGGCAGCGGCTCCTCATCCGGACCCCTCACCTTGGATATGACGTGTAGGGTTCCGTCGATCAGAAAAGGAATGATTATGATCAGACCAACGGCGATCGCAAGGTTGCGGATGGAGTTTTTGGGGATGTCGCCCTTGTCCTCCAAATAGAGCTTGATGACCCCGAACCAGGGCAGCTCCCCTACCGACTTGCCGAGCACCCACTCGGTCTTTACCGGAAGGAGGGATTCCTGGTCCATCCCGAACCTGGAGTTCTGGTCCACTATGCCGTTGTTGTCCCCTTTGGTTATGTATCCGCTGTGGGGTTCCATTCCCCGATTTTTGAACTCCTCGAATATGGTTCTCAGATCGATCGTCAGGGTCATGTTCTCAGGCCATTCGTATGCCGGTATCCTAATGGGGTCCCTCCGATCGACCAATCCCATGGAAGGTACGTTATAGCCACCCGATGTCTCGTTGTATTCGATATAGACCACGGCCCGGTGTATTATTGCTGTCCTGTCCCCATCGCCGTCCGGTCTGAAGATGATCACATCACCGTATGATCCGTAGCTTCTGTGTCCGCTCTTATTCCCCTCGACGTATGTGACTATCGGATCGCGCTCTCCAAGGTCCTTGACGAATACCAGGTCTCCTGTGTCTATCGAGCCTATCTGGGATTCGTCCGTTCCATGCATCATTGAGCCGGATTGGACGACCACGAGGGGGGGCCAGTTGCCGGTATAGGTGTAAAGAGCACCGATGATTATCAGCAGGACGAGTACCGCGCCGAGGAAATCGAAGAAGAATGATTTTCCCTCGGACATCCACCTCTGCAGGCGGTCCCCCCGCTCCTGGGGGCCCTCCTCTGCCCTGTGGAAGGGACCGGCCTTCACCGTTGCTTTCACACCGGCCTTTTCGCCTGCAGCGGCCTTTCGTGGACTGTACCGATCAGGGCCGCTTCCTATGCCGCCCCTGGGCGGAGCCCTGGGAACGGGGCTTTTCTTATCTTTTCCCCCTTCCCGGACGCCGCGCTTACCGCTTATCGCATCCCGCCTTACTGTGGCGGGGGGGCCCATTCCCCTGCCGGCCGGGGTGCGCCCGCCCTTTCCCTCAACGATCGGGGGGCGGGTCTTGGAACTCCCCATGGTGTCCCTGGTTGTTGGATTGAATCCGGGTCGTTTTCCTGCCATCCGTGCACCGGTCCGCTCACTGGGTTAAATGTCGATTATAGATAAGCTTTGTCCGAACAATGCCGACCAAGCTGCTTATCTACCACGATTGTGTTCCATGTTCATGTCCGTGAAAGGGGACCTGCTGCTCGTCGGAAACCTGAACGTGGACCTCATCTACGAGGTGGATGAACTCCCGGCAGCGGGAGTTTCAACGCCCGTTAGGGGGTTCAGGAGGTCCTATGGAGGATGCGGGGGAAACATAGGATATGCGGCGGCAATGCTCGGGATCGATGTCCACCTCTCCTCGGTGGTGGGAGAGGACCTGTCCCCCGGGTACAGGTCCAGATTGGAAGAGGTGGGGGTGGACCTGTCCCATCTCGTGGTCGACCCCGAGCTTCCATCCCCTTACTGCCTGGTCCTGTCCAGCAGAAACGAGGAACAGGCTTACGCGTTCATGATGGGGGCGATGGAGAGACAAACACTCTGCGAGGTGCCCGAGGGAGAATACCCGTTCTGCCATCTGGCCACATCGGACCCGTCCTTCTGTCGGAGGGTCTCCGAGAGTATGCGGAAAAGGGGGGCCCAGGTCGCCCTCGACCCGGGCCAGGAGATATTCTTCCGATGGAGTGCCGAGGACCTGGCGGGTACCCTGAAGAACTGCAGCAGGTTCTTTTCCAACTTGGGCGAGTGGGAGCACCTCGGAAAGGTTATGGGATGGGAGAAAGAGACCATCGATCTCGGCGGAATGAACATACCCACCTACAGGGAGGCATTCTCCCTTGTGGAGGAGGCGGTGGTGACCCTCGGCAGGTACGGGAGTGCCCTTATCAGGAAGGACGATATCCTGCAGGTCCCTGCGGTGGATGTTAAAAAGATCAAGGACCCCACGGGAGCGGGGGATGCCTTCAGGGGCGGCTATTACGCCGGGTCGAAGTACGGCCTGGAGGGGGCGGACATCCTCAGGACCGCAAATGCCATGGGAGCGATCGCCATCCAGGCGGAGGGGCCGCAGGGATATTACACCACAATGGATGAGGTTGAAAGGATCGCAAAGGGGCTCTGAACAGGGTGCCGCTCAGCTCGCCCATCATTCATCACAGATCAGCTGGGTCTCCGTCATCACCGCGGCGCATACTGATGACGGAGAGGGTATAAATGTATAACCCGGAGAGAGGATATCGTGGCCCTGTAGGACACATACGACATCAAAGGAAAACCCCGATCGGGGGTATCGTGGCCCTGTAGGACACATACGACATCAAAGGAAAACCCCGATCGGGGGTATCGTGGCCCTGTAAGACACATACGACATCAACGGATACTCACCTCGGGGGGTCGGGGTCCATAAACCCAACAAGGGCTTCTGTGAACCGCTTGTTCCGGCTGTAAACATGAAAATTTTATATACAGTCATAAGTTTTGGAGCCGTGTGAATGTCCTCCCCTACGTACATGAGCTTCTGAAAACTGGCCCGGTACATGTAACGCTTATCGACCCTGACAAACAGGATTTCTCAGGATCGGCCCGGATAGCGGAGAGTGCCGAAAAGGGAGGGACGCACCTGCTCCTCGTGGGCGGAACGACCGGCGTGGACCACACCAAACTGGACAGAACTATAGGGGCCGTGAGGGAAAGGGTGGGGGTTCCCATCGTGACCTTCCCGACCTCCTCCAGCATAATATCGGACAGGACCGATGCGATACTCTTCATGAGCCTGATGAACTCCAACGATGTCAAATATGCCGTGAGGGAGGCCGTAATGGGGGCCCCGACCATAAAGAGGATGGGGATCGAGGCCATTCCTACGGGATATGTTGTTGTGGAGCCGGGTATGCTGGTGGGGGAGGTGGGAAACGTCGAGCTGATAGGCAGAGAGGACCTTGACACCGCCGTCAAGTACGCGGTCGGTGCCCAGATGTTCGGCATGGAGCTGTTCTATTTGGAGGGGGGGTCTGGTGTGGACCAGCCCATACCTTCAAGCCTTATTGCCGCAGTGAAACGGAGCATTGAAATCCCCCTGGTGGTGGGAGGGGGTATAAGCGGCGCGGCAAGGGCAGGTGATGCGGTCAGGGCCGGCGCGGACATCATCGTCACAGGAAACATGCTGGAAAATAGCAGGGATATTGAAGGGACCATATCCCAGGTCATAAGGGAGATGTGCTCGGCATGGAAGATGAGGTGAGCGGATCATACCGATCACCTCTGGGGGAGCTGCATATCGTCACAAAAGGACACCTCCTTAGGAGCATCACCTTCATGGGGCCCCCTGAGAGACCCGCTCCTGCGGGGCGTATTGATGATACTGTACCGGGCCTGTACTCCGGGCTGGATGCATACTTCAAGGGGGAGCCGACCGAATTTTCCGACATCGAACTGGACCTCAGCGGTATGGGAGGGTTCGACAGATGCATCCTTCTCACACTGAGGAGGGTGAAATTCGGCGAGCTCACAAGCTACGGCGAGCTTGCGTATGCGTCCGGACACCCCGGAGCCGCAAGAGCCGTGGGCGGGGCGGTTCACAGGAACCCCTTTCTCATAGTCGTTCCCTGCCACAGGGTGGTATCCAGGAGACGTGGTGGATACGGACTAGGCGGTTTCGGTGCGGGTATTGAACTGAAAAGGGGCCTGCTGGACCTCGAGGGCTCCCTGGATAGGATATCGTGATATTCGGGCATATTCAGTGGAAAGATTATTAATCGACCTCCAATTTAGGATGCCCTAAAAAGTAAGGGCAGTGCTTGTCAGATGAACCCCGAAGGAACAGGACGCAGAAGGCCCCTCTCCACTGTAAAGGAGGGCGAGGCGGTGACCATCAGGGAACTGAAGGGAGGAAGGACCCTGAACAGGAGGTTGAGGGATATGGGCATCTTCACGGGCCAGAGGGCCCTTGTGGTCAGGAACATCGGGGGCCCGGTCATCGTTTCAATCGGAGAGTGCCGTATGGCTGTTGGAAGGGGGATGGCGGAGAAGATACTGACGGATTGAACCCGGTGAGCCCTCATATATCTCCCCGGGCGATGAACCCCGTGATCCGCGGGGAAAGTCTATTATCATATACCGTTGATATTTGATTATGAGACCGGGGGTGTTCCTTTGGTAAAGGACGAGAATATGGGAAAGAGGATCTACTCTTACATGATGGCCATAGGTATCCAGATGGATGTCGACTCCGAGAAACTGCTGACAAGGGTACAGGAGGCCTACAATTTCTTCTCGGAGATATGCCCGGAGGAGATCGTGGAGGTCTTCCTATCCGAGAAGGCCACAAAGGACGGCGGTTCCGAATACACGGATATATTCTTCTTCTCCGATTCGTACCTCATGTACGCCAAGGATTTCAAATCGGGCGAGGACTACCACATGATCTACAAGGAGCATATACTGACAGGCTGGAACATCAAGAAGAAGAACTTCGATATGAAGGAGGCAAGAAGGTCCTCCATGATGTCGCTTGGTCTTATCATCAACGGAAAGCCAATGGACATATACATGAGGGCCATGGGCAAGAACTGCGGGCACCTACAGTCGATATTCGACGAGATAATACTCGAGGACCTCAAAGGGTACTCGACCCCGGACGAATGGGATTGAGGGCGGTGCGGCAGGTGAGCGCCAGGCCTTCTTGATGGACATGGTCGCCGTGACCCTGATATCAAGCGGTCCTTTTCTCCGATAAACATACGGAGGTCGGATCTCCACATCACACACAAGGGGTACGTCAGCACTTTTCTCCGGCAAATATGCTGAGGTCGGATCTCCACATCACACACAAGGGGTAAGTCACAACTTTTCTCCGGCAAACATACGGAGGTCAGATCTCCACATCACACACAAGGGGTAAGTCACAACTTTTCTCCGGCAAACATACGGAGGTCAGATCTCCACATCACACACAAGGGGTACGTCAGCATCCACTCCGAGGAACCGTAGTATTCCCCTTGCAGCCTTCTTTCCAGCCCCCATCGCCTCGATAACAGTGGCGGAGCCGGTGACGATATCGCCGCCCGCAAAGACACCCTCGACGGAGGTCATCTGGTTCTCGTCCACCACTATGTAGCCCCATCTGTTCAATTCCAGACCGGGAGTTGTCTGCCCTATTATGGGGTTGGTATCGGTCCCGACGGCGATAATGACCGTATCCACGTCCAGGGTGTATTCCGTATCGGGTACGGGTACCGGCCTTCTTCTGCCGCTGTCGTCCGGCTCTCCCAGCTTCATCTTCTGCAGTCTCAGCCCCTTGACCCATCCGTTCTCACCCAGTATCTCGAGCGGGCCGGAGAGCCAGTGGAACTCCACTCCCTCCTGCTCCGCATGGTGTACCTCCTCCACCCTTGCAGGGGACTGCTCCCTTGCCCTTCTGTAGACTATCATGGACCTCTCGGCGCAGAGCCGTCTGGCCGTCCTGACGCAGTCCATTGCCACGTTCCCCGCCCCTATCACCGCCACCTTCTTACCCATACCGATGGGGGTGAAGCAGGCATCCACGCCAGGGGGGTTCATGAGGTTGACCCTGGTAAGGAACTCGTTGGCGCTCATGACGCCGTTCAGGTTCTCCCCCGGTATCTTCAGGAACTTGGGAAAACCGGCTCCGGTCCCCACGAAAACGGCGTCGAAACCCTTCTCCTCCATCAGCTGCGGGATGGTGTATATCCTGCCTATGGCGCGGTCTGCCACGAACTTGACCCCCAGCTTCCTTATTTTTCCAAGTTCTGCATCGATTATGTCTTTGGGGAGACGAAAGGCTGGTATGCCGTACTTCAACACACCTCCGAAGGTATGGAGCGCTTCGAAGACCGTAACGTCAACACCCGCCAGGGCAAGGTCCTGCGCGCAGGCGAGGCCCGCCGGTCCCGAACCCACTATTGCCACCTTCTTCGGTGGATCAAGGCCCTCCACCTCCTCCCTGACGCACACGTCGTTTCTCACCGCCCAGTTACCAACGTACCTCTCGAGCTTGCCTATGGATACGGGTTCCCCCTTTATCCCGAGCACACACTTTGCCTCGCATTGTGACTCCTGGGGGCATACCCTGCCGCATACGGCGGGAATCGGATTCTGTTCCGTGAGGATCGTGTAGGACTCCTCCAGCTCACCCTCCCTAAGAGCCCTAATGAAACCGGGTATGTTGATCCCTACCGGGCATCCCTTGACGCACGGGGGGTTCTTGCACTGAAGGCACCTCTGCGCCTCGGTCTGCGCCATCTCAGGGGTGTAGCCGATGACCACATCGTCGAAATTCTTGATCCTCTCCTCGGGGGGCTGTTCTGGACAGGGAGTCCTTTTCTTTTTATCCATCAGCTTCCCTCCTCGGTCTTCCCTTTCAACCTGCATTCATCCTCGTAGCACTCCTGGGCCTTGCATTCCTCCCCCTTGAACCTGTTCTGCCTGGCCATCAGCTCGTCCCAGTCCACCTCGTGAGCGTCGAAATCCGGCCCGTCCGCGCAGGCGAACCTGATTTTCCCCCCCACCGTGACCCGGCAGGACCCGCACATGCCTATCCCGTCCACCATTATCGTATTCAGCGATACGATCGTCTTCACCTTGTACTGTTTCGTGAGCTCGGAACAGGCCTTCATCATTATCATGGGACCTATCGCCACCACCTCGGAGATATCGTCGTATTCCTCGAGCACATCCTTCAGCACTGTCGTGACGAAACCCTTCGTGCCGAAGCTGCCGTCGTCCGTTGCGACCCTGAACTCGTCGCTGTACTCTTTGAACCTGTCATCCCAGAAAATGAGGTCTTTGTTCCTGAAACCGACGATGGATATGGTGTAATTTCCCTTCTTCTTGTACTCCCTCAGCTGGGGATATACGGGCGCCACTCCGAGACCCCCCCCCACCAGCACTACCTTTCCCCCCTTTTTCTCGATATGGGATGGGACCCCCAGGGGGCCGAGGAGGTCCAGTATCTCATCACCCTCCTCCATTTCCATCATCTCATTGCTCGCCCGGCCCACCGCCTGGATCACGCAGGTGATCGTCCCCTTTTCCTCGTCGAAATCGGCTATGGTCAGGGGTATCCTCTCACCCCCTTCCCTGGTCCGGACGATAACGAACTGGCCCGGTCTGCTCGCTTTTGCTATATCGGGTGCAGAGAGCTCCCACAGGAAGGTTACCGGCGAGAACTGCTCCCTTCTGGCTATCCTGAACATCTCGATCCCTCAGATTGGGTTCGCTTGAAAAGTGGATTACCGTCCATCCCAGAGGAGTGGTACATCATCCGGGTGTCGTGATACGATATTACTATAATAAATTTAACATACACATTCTACAGCTGTTTTAGCACAGGACATATCAGACGGCCGTCACCAGACTGCCAACGGAAAAAGGACATTGGCCCCACATCAAAGGTTTAATAATCGAGACCATTCTCGTTACCACATGGAGGACCCCCCGAGCAGCTCCGAGATCGACGGGATAGACTACGACGGGGACTACAAACCCACTTTCCACAGCTTCTACAACCTGATGAAGTTCAGGGTTGGTAGGATACTCCTGGTCTCCAGCCTCTATGACGCTTTCACCCTGGAGGAGGACGGGCTCCTGTTCGAACAGATCTCCGAGGAGTACAGGGACCTCGCACTGCCTTTTCCCCCCCAGGTCATCAGGGTCTCATCCGGAAAGGACGCGCTGGAGGAGCTCGAAAGCTCAAGGTACGACCTCGTGATAACGATGGCGCGGCTAGGGGACATGGACCCCTACGAGTTCGGCAGGAAGGCCAAGGAGATACAGAAGTCCCTTCCGGTGATACTGCTGCTCACCGATATGGGGGACATCCCCTTCTTCCACAGGCCTGGCGTATCGAAGGAGATCGACAAGACGTTCTACTGGAACGGGGATTCCACCCTCTACATGGCCATAATAAAGTACGTCGAGGACATGAGGAACGCTGTACCGGACACCTCGACAGGGCTTGTTAGGGCCATACTCATCATAGAGGATTCCCCCAGGTTCTACTCTATATTCCTGCCGCTTCTCTACACCGAGATAATGAGGCAGACCAGGGATCTTCTGACCGAGGGTTTGAACGAACATGAGAAGATGCTCAGGATAAGGTCCAGGCCCAAGGTCCTACTCGCAGAGACGTACGAGGAGGCACTTAAAATATACAGGGAGTTCGAACCGCACATAATGGGCGTGATCTCGGATATCAGCTACATGAAGGACGGAAAGATGGAGGAGGAGGCGGGTTTCATCTTCGCGAAGGAGGTCAAACACAGGGTCCCCGTTCTTCTGCAGTCCTCAAGGGAGGAGTTCAGAAAGACGGCGGAATCGATGGGGGTCTCCTTCGTGGACAAGAGGTCCGAGGCACTCTTACAGGAGGTCAGGGATTTCTTCAAGGACAGGCTTGGTTTCGGTGAGTTCGTTTTCATGCTACCCGACGGCACTGAAGTGGGGCGGGCATCCGACATAAAGGAATTTCTGGAGCTTGCACCTAAGGTCCCCCTTGAATCCCTGAAGTACCACGGCTCGCTCCATCAGTTCTCCAACTGGCTGATGGCAAGGGGGGAGCTGTCCCTTGCAAGGGCCCTGAGACCCAAGAAGGTGAGCGATTTTGAGAACCTAGAGGAGATGAGGGAACATCTGATCCGCTCCATAAGGGAATCGAGAAGGGAGAAACAGCTGGGTGTGATAACCGATTTCTCCAGGCAGGATTTCGAGTTCGAACAGACCTTCACCAGGCTCGGAGGGGGCTCTCTGGGAGGCAAGGGCAGGGGGATAGCGTTCCTCTCTTCACTGTTGAACCAGAGCATGATCAACAAGAGGCTTAAAGGATGTAAAGTGAAGGTCCCCGAGACCCTGGTGATAGGGACCGATGAGTTCGACACGTTCATGAGGGTGAACGATCTAAAGGATGTCCTCCTAGAGGGGCTGAATGACAGCGAGGTGGCCGAAAAGTTCCTCTCCGCTTCCCTGACCGAGGAGCTGAGGCAGAAGCTTAGAAGGTACCTTGACAAGATCAGATGGCCCATAGCGGTGAGGTCCTCCAGCCTGCTCGAGGACTCCCAGAACCAGCCCTTCGCCGGGATATATGCAACGTACATCCTCCCCAACAACTGCGGGGAGGATGATACCAGGCTGGACCAGCTCGAGCAGGCGATCAAGCTCGTCTACGCCTCCACCTATTACAGGAGGGCAAAAGCATACATCAGAACGACGGTCCACATGCCCGAGGAGGAGAAGATGGGGGTGGTCCTTCAGAAGCTCATCGGCAGCAGGCACGGGGACAGGTTCTATCCCGTCCTCTCGGGCGTGGCCCAGTCCCACAATTTCTACCCTGTCTCACCACTGAAGAGGGAGGAAGGTATAGTGAGCGTTGCACTCGGTCTGGGAAAGATCGTGGTCGAGGGAGAAAAGGTGCTCAATTTCTCCCCCGAACATCCCGATGTCATACCCGGTTTCCACAGCCCGGAGGACGTTCTCAAGAACTCCCAGGAGCACTTCTACGCACTTGATCTTTCGAGGACCTGTTTCGACCTCTCCCTCGGTGAGGAGGTGACACTCCAGAACCTCGATATCGGTGAGGCGGAGAGGGACAACACCCTGGATATGCTTGCGAGCACCTTCGATGCCGACGACAACAGGCTGCGCGATGGTGTCGGTGGCAAAGGTCCGAAACTGATAACGTTCGCCGGTATCCTGAAATACGGGATGTTCCCCCTCGTGGACATCATCAAAGAGATGCTCAGGATCGGGCAGAGGGGCATGGGCAGGCCGGTCGAGATCGAGTTCGCTGCGAACATGAACGGGGACGAGGCCGAGTTCCACGTTCTGCAGATAAGGCCTCTTGTGACCATGAGGGAGAGGGGGGGCCTTAACATAACATCAAGGGAGAAGGAGAGTGCACTGATCTGCACAAGCAAGGCGATGGGGAACGGCCTCATAGAGAGGATCAACGATATCATATACGTCCCGCCGGAGACCTTCGATGCGACCAGGACCGTGGAGATAGCACGGGAGATCGGCGGCGCCAACGCCGGAATGGACGGCACCCCGTACATCCTTATAGGGCCGGGGAGGTGGGGGACCCGGGACCGCTTCCTGGGCATACCGGTCGAATGGGACCAGATATCATGGGCCAAGGCCATCGTGGAGGCCTCCATAGAGGGTTTCAGGATAGACCCCTCCCACGGAACACACTTCTTCCACAATATCACGGCTCTCGGGATACCCTATTTCACCGTAGGTCCGAACAGAAGGGACGAGAGGGTCGACTGGGGAAGGCTCTCCTCCTTCAGCACCATCGGTTCATACAGGTATATCAGGCATGTCAGGGCGGCAGATCCCCTGATGGTCAAGGTTGACGGCAGGTCCGGGTCAGGCATCATCGGGCCTTCCGATATCGACGGGTCGATCTGATTCGATAATTTCATATCCGTCTCCACTCTACCCTTCAGCATATCAAATAGAGCATGGACGGCAGGGGTGTTATCGGTGAAGTGCCTTTTCGTATCCGACCTGCACGGGTTCCCGGACAGATATGAGAAGATGTTCAGGAGGGTTTCCGAAGGGGATATCGATGTGGTCCTTATGGGGGGGGACCTGCTCCCCGCCCTTGGGGATCCGAAGGAGAAAATGGACGAGATGCTCTTTGATCCGATAGGGGAGCTGAGAAAACGGGGCTCTTTTTCCCGTTTCCTGTTGATAATGGGGAACGACGATCCTAGGTCCTTCGAACACCTCTTCAGGATAGCCGAGAGCGGGGGACTTTGTGACCTCATCCACGACCGAGCTGTCCTGGTGGGGGACCGGTTCTTCGCCGGTTACCCATATGTCCCCCCTACCCCTTTCCGGCTCAAGGACTGGGAAAGATACGACGTATCCCGACACGTGGACCCGGGCTGCATATCCCCCGAGGAAGGTTTCCGTAGCTTCCCCGTGGAGAGGAACCTGATAAGGTACGGGACGATCAAGGAGGACCTGGATGAGCTGGCAAAGATGAGCGACCCTGAAAATACGATCTACCTTTTTCATTCCCCCCCTTACGGCACCAAACTGGACAGGGCGGGAGTGGACGGGATCATGTTCGACCATGTTCCGCTCGATATCCATGTCGGTTCGATCGCAATCAGGAGGTTCATCACTGAGAGGGGACCGCCTCTCACACTGCACGGGCATATACACGAGTCAGCATCGCTCACCGGCTCCTGGAGGGACAGGATCGGCCACACGGAGATGTTCTCGGCAGCCCACGACGGGCCGGAGCTTGCAGCCGTTGTATTCGATACGGATGATATCGCCGGGGCGGAGAGGCACCTGCTGTAAGGGGTCTCACGTTTCAGGTCCCGGTGCTCAGTTCCAGCTTCCTAGCAGTCCCGTAGGGGGGCAGCACGTGCATTGCCCAGGGTGTCCTGTTCTCGATATCCTCGTCGGTGATCAGGTGGACATCGAGCAGGCCCCCTGTCTTGAAACCGGTCCTCTCGTTGTTCTCCCTGTCGAGGTTGATCGACCACTCCTCGAACCACGCCATCAGGTCCTCGCGGTGTTCCGGGGTGCCGTCGTAGTGGACTATGAGGTCGATATCGCTCGCGGGGCCCGCGGTGTATTCCTTCGTGCTTCCCACCAGGTAGATGTCCTTAATACCGTAAAGGGAAGGGTCCAATGAGGAGAGCATCTTTCTCACCTTTGCCATCCTCCATTCCGAATGGTCGGGAGGAACGAGATAGGCCAGTGCCTCGTTCGCATCCCCGTCCATTACTATCGTGAGGGTCCCACCCTCCGCTATATCGGCAACCCTGATGAGCCTGACAACCTCTGCGAGGTCCTCCGCCCGATCGACCTTCTCGTGAAGGTGGTTCTCGCAGGATGTCAGGAGGTTCTCGTTCAGATAGGAATCCCCCTCGTCCGGGTAAAGGGGCAGGTACTGTATGTTCGCCTCGACCAGGTCCTGGAAGAAATGCGTTCCGAAGGAGAGATCGGGCAGGTAACCCTCCTTCCTCCTGGCTATCTCGATAAGGAGACAGGTGTTGTTGATGTCCCGGTACTGTACCGGGACACCCAGCTTCACATCCCCCCTGCTTCCCCACCTTCCGGGACCCATGAGGATGAACTTCCTTCTCGGGAGGCTCATGTTCAGGTCGCTGACCGCTTTGGCCACCTCGATCATCCTCTCCCTCTCCCCAAGGTTCTCGTAACCCGCAGGGTCAACGTAGACGATATATTCTATCCCCTTCAGATGTCCAGTTGTTATGTACCTCCTTGCCGAGAAGACCTTCCGGGGTTTTGGGATGTTGGGGGGGATCGGTACCCTCTCCGAACCGCTCGCCTGCGTCTGGGGGCGGCACTGGAGTACGAATAGCTCCTTTCCGTTCGAGGCGAACTCGACATCGACCGGATAGCCTATCCTATCCTTGAGAACATCCAGCACATCCCTTATCTGACCCAGGAAATTGGTCCTCTCTATGAAACCGTTGAAGGTGACCACCATCTCGGTGTTCTCCATGTCGAGTATCAGCCCCCTGGGTTCGATCAGGCTGCCGTCCCGGTGAATTGAGAATACCCTGTTCGCCATCGGAAACGAGAGACCCTCCTCCTTCAGGAACTCGTTTATATCCACGGATTCCAGCTTCCCCTCCTCCAGGTTGATGACGTCCATGTGCTTCTGGGAGTACTGGATGAACTCGTCGACCATGGTGTTCACCCTGAGGTTGGGCCTCCTCGGGGAGATCAGGACGGGATAATCGTCGGCGACCCTGTCGACGGCCCTCGTGCCCAGACCCACCACCATCCTCACTATGCCGTCCTCCCTCCTTATCCTCGGGGACCACCTGAACTCGTTGTTGGAGAGTGCGACCCCGGCGAATACCGGAAGGTAGTACTTCCCAACCCTTACACCCACCACCTCCTGGATCAGGACCCCCATGTACTCGAGCATGTCAAGGAGCCCCCTCTCCCTCCTGTACTCGATCGCGTTGGGATTGAAAGTGGAAGCCCAGACCTCGGCAATTGCATCGGTGAGGGCCAGGAGCCTATCGTCCTCATTCCCCTGATTTGGCAGGAACAGGCTCTTGTACTTGCCCGAGAAGGCTGCTCCGAAGCTGTCCTCGAGATGGGATGAGGACCTCACTATTATGGGGGTGTCCCCGAAGTCCCTGAGGACCTCCCTGAGACCGGACAATATCTCCGAGGGAAAGGCACCGTTCTTGAACACCTGCTCCAGGAAAGGCTGCTCCTGCCTGATCTCGGCGGGATCGAGGTATTTTATATGCGCGACCTCGTCTATCGCGTTGTAGTTCACGAACTCCCTCATGGTATCCGTGCTCAGATACCAGCTCCTGGCAAAGGAGATGTCCTTCAGGTTCTCGTTCTTACTCTCCTTCTCTATTATCCTCTCGGCAAGGTAGACGCCGGATACCTTCCCGCCCAGTGTGCCTATGCCCTGGGAAGGACCGATTATCCTGTCCACCAGGTTCACGAAATCGGGTATGCCTATGTAGTTCTTCGCCACGTTCATGTACTCCAGCCTGCCGGTGAAGAACCTCCTGATCAGGTTCGTCCTGATTATTATCTCGTCCTCCCTCGAGAGTGCCCTTTCCTTCTCGGGGATATCGATGAACTTCTTGAGAGCGTCCGTGATCTCGGCCCTGGAGATGGTGGGCTTCTCGGATGCGAACAGCAGGGGCATGGCCTTGTTCTGCTTCAACCAGAGGGTCAAAAGGTCCATGATCTCCGCGGGGGAGAGGACCTCGATCGCTTTCTCGAACACACCCTCCTGTACCCTCTTCAGGCCGTCAAGGTCGGAGCGTGGATTGGGAATGTTTATCCCGCACCACTCGTTGTCCTTGGAATCTATCGGACAGACAAGTGCGGACATGAGCTCATCGAAGCTCTGGCTCTTGTAATGGACGAGGTAGTAGAGCATCCTTCTTGTGACCCTGAAGAGCGTGGCCGGTTCCGTCTTGATCAGTATGTCCAGGAGGACCTTCCAGTCATCGCTTTTGGCGCTATCCTCCTTGGACCCGGATCTTATGAGGTCCTTCAGCCGGTCCTTGTAGAACCTGAGCTCCTCGTCGGACCTGTAGAGGTTTATGAACTTGCCCACCTGCTCGGAGACGAGCTTCATCAGCTTCCTCTCGTCCTTCAGGAAGGGGCCGAGGTCCTCGGGTGGCCTCTCCTCGAGGTAAACGACCTCAATGAAGCCCTCCTTGCTTCCGTGTACCGTAATATCATGTCTGATGGACCAGGGGGTCTCCCTGAAGCCGGTTGTCGTGAACTCCTCATCCTCCACCACTATCCTGGCCTCGGTTATCTCAGGATACTTGAAAGCAGGCGGGAGGATCTCCACGATCCTCTGGAGGGCATCCCCGGGAGAGCTCCTCATGCTCTCCACTATCTCCGAAACCTCGTAGACGCAGTTTAGCTCCTTGTGCCTCTCCTCCAGCTCCCTCTCCTTTTTTCTGAGGGCTTCCAGGTCCGCCCTTTCCGTCTCTTCCTCCGTGTTCATCGATCATCTCCCCTCTCGGGTCCGTCAACTGAAGCGTGTTTGAGAACGATCCCCCTGCCAGCCTTTCCGTCCACCCTCACCTCCAGTGGTTCTGGGGATCTCACATGTTTCACGTGCTTGCCTTCGTGTACGATCTCCAGTCCGGCAAGCCAATCGTAATCCACCCCCCTGGAAGAAGGGCGAAGCGTGAAGTAGAGGAGCTTGAGGGAGCTGAGGTTCTGGAAGAAATGGGACCCCTGGGATGGGTCGATCATGCGGCCCTGTACGGGGGTCTCCACAACGACCTTCACACCCGCGATATCGCTCCACTCGACGGGTATCCCCAACCAGGGGTCCGTCGAACCCCACCTCCCGGGGCCTATGAGGATGTAAGGTACTTTTGCGTTCATCAGCTCACTGTTGATCATCTTCACCTCCTCCTTTACCTCGCGGGAATGCGCCAGGTCAAGGTCACCTGGTATGTAGACAACATCACGGATATCCTCCCTGATACCGCAACCGAGGGCTCTTGTGCTCTCAAGCAGTACCTCGCCCGGGTCGTGCTGTCCTATCTCCACCTCCGTTCCGGAGCCGACGGCGACCATGCTCCTGATCTGAAGGAAGAATATCGCATGGGTGCCGCCCCTCTCCTCCACCGCGAACTCGATCTCCACAGGGCATCCAAGGGCCTCCTCCCCCAGGGATAGAAGGCCTTTCAACGAGGAGGCCAGAGGGATCACGCCGGTCTGGAGTATGGGGGCGAAGTCAAGCACCCTGGCCCCCTCCCTGCCCGTGCCCGGATAGAGGGCATCGTTCTGGGCCGAGTAGGTCGATGCGGTCATATCCAGAACGCCGTGCTCCTCCGCGGTAGAAAGGTCGAGAAGGTCGAGGGTGACATCCTCGTTGAACCCGGACCTTTTCACGGTGGAATCCAGCCTGATCCCGTAGAGCTCTTTCTGGGTGTTCTTCAGCTTCTCCCTCGGGGAGCCGAAGTTGGTGACCCTCGGGTGGACCGGGCAGAACCTGAAGGAGACACCCCCGTCCACGATGGTCTTTCCCAATCCCAGGGCCAGGTTAACGGTGCCGTCCTCGTTCCTGCACCTGCCCGTGGGCCAGTAATCGTATGAACGCGCCACCCCCGATATGATCGGATAGTAGTGCGACCCCCTCCTTCTTCCGGCAACCTCCTGTATTATTACACCCATCTTCTCGTCCTCCACGTTGTTGGGGGTCGACCTGATGTAATTTCGGGCCCTCTCGAAATAGGTGGAAGCATAGACGTACTTGATGGCATTTAGCAGGTTCTCGAAACGGGTGTCGAGGGACCTCGATGCGTTGGAGAGCATGACCGAGGCGTAGACGCCGGCAAAGGGCTGGAAAAGGGCGTCCTCCAGGAGGGAGGACGACCTCACCACGATGGGGGAGGTCACATCCTCGAGGAAGGACCTCAGGTCCCCCAGGAGCGTAGCGGGGAGGTCCCCCTCCAGGAAACGTGCCGCTATCCTCTCGTCCGGAAGCGAGAGGATGTCATTCTCCAGGAGCCTGTTCTCCTCGATGAAGCCGTCGAATATGTCGGTGCAGAGAACCAGCGTCCTCGGAAGTGTGACCTCCAGTCCCTCGACCCTCTTTCCACGGCCGCCCCTCAGGAGCATGTTGACGTAGGCAAGCCCCCTTGCCTTGCCGCCCATGGGCCCCTTGCCCAGCCTTGTCAGTGGCTGGTCCTCCTCCGAAAAATCCCTCGAGTAGGATACTACACTGTCCGATCGCCCGCCGCCTTTCCACCGTCCCAGCAGGTCTATCAGACCGCCCCTCAGGGCCTCCGGGCCCTCATTTCCTTCGAGAAGGTGGTCGATCTTGGACACCAGCTCGAACTCGGTCCTGCCCCTGAGCCACCTCTGGACCCTTCCTGTCCCGAGCAGCTCCTCTATCCCCTCCCCATCCATGGAGCAGACGCCCCGCTCGAGCGTATAGAGATCGGTAGCCCTCAGCCCTTTCCTTCCGTCCCCATCGACCAGCCGGAGCTCCCATCCACCGAAGTGTGTCCGCACGAAAGCCCCGATCTCCTGTATCAGGAGAACGGAGCCGGCATCCAGCATTTTGACATCCGCCCCGTAGGGGACTTTTCCATCCTCCTCGGTTATCAACGCCAGATCGAGGAGGGGCTTTTCATCATGGAGGGATAAGAGTCTTCCCAGGCTGTCCTTGTCATGATGGGACACGTCCGCAATGACGCACAGCGGGAGGTCGGCCCAGGCCCCGATTTTACCCACAACCCTATCTACGCCCTCCTCGATGACCACCCTGGGCCTCCTCTCCAGTATCCTTTTCCTTCTTCGGGGATCGCCCTCCGCAGCCAGGACCCGGTCCATGTGGTCCCAGAGCTCCCTGTAGATCCTGCCCAGGAACAGAGAGTACCTTGTGACCGACCTCTCCACCAGAACGATCCTTGCGAAGGGGACCCTTCCCTGCGGGGACCTCAGGTCCTTCTTATCCTCCAGGTACTGGACAATATCGAGGAATATCCTGCCGTCCCCCTGCCATGTGAAGATCCTGGAGAATGCGGCCGAATCAGGTCCCTCGATCAGCCTTTCCAGTTCCGGCGTGTTGTTACCCAGATAGACGATCTCGATATCCCCGCAGCTCTCCCTCGCCCTCCTTGCCAGGTCGGCGGGTGACATGTCCTGCGGCTGATTGAATATGCAGAGCAGGTCAACGAGTCCGCCAGCCAGCATGCTCAGGGCCCCCTCACCGGTGGCGGAGTGCCTTATGTTCGGGACGTATCCCCTGTCCCTTCCGACATATTCCTCCCACAGGAGATCGGAGAGCCTGCCCTCCTCCTCCAGCAGGAAATGGTCATAGGGAGTCGCCACCAGCAGAACGTCCCTTATCCTGGAAGCTCCCGCCTCCGGGAATCCGCGTTCTCCCCCTTCCATGCTCGGACCTTCCGCGTCCACCTTGGTACCGGGTTCGCTCATGGGCTTCTCAGCCCCCTCCTGGGGCCCCTACCCCTAACCTTTGATAAGTTCCGATGAATTAATCCTTTGGGTCAGATCCAGCCCCTCATGTGGGACGCCTCTGCCACCCGGGATATGGCTATCATGTAGGCCGCGTCCCTGAGGGATATGTTCCTGTGCTTGGACAGTTCCAGGACCGAGTGGAAGGCCGAGGTCATCTTGTCATCCAGCTTGCCCAGGACCTCTTCCCTGGTCCAGAAGTAGTTCATGTTGCACTGTACCTGTTCGAAATAGGAGCAGGTGACCCCTCCCGCATTGGCCAAGAAGTCCGGTACGACCATCACGCCCTGCTCCTCCAGGAGTGCATCCGCCCCGGGAGTCGTGGGGCCGTTCGCACCCTCGGAGATCAGCTTCACGGACGGCTTGATACGTCCGACGTTCTCTGCAGTGATGGAATTCTCGAGTGCCGCCGGTACGAGTATATCGGCCGCCTGTTCGATCCAATCATCCCCGGGAAGGACCTCGTAACCGAGCACCACCGCCTTCTCCTTATCGATCGAGCCGAATCGATCGGTTATCTTTCTCAGCTCCTTCAGGTCGATCCCGTCCTCCTTCACGAACGTGAATGCCCTGGCTTCCTTCTGGTCCCAGCACGATACGCAGACGGTCTTCCCGCCGTACTGGCTGTAGAGTTCGATGGCATACTGCGCCACGTTCCCGAAACCCTGGAAGGCTGCCTTGGTCCTGGTTATGTCCATTCCGAGGTCCTTCAGTGCCTCCCTTATCGTGAAGACAACCCCGTATCCCGTTGCCTCGGTCCTGCCGAGGGATCCTCCCTGACCCACCGGTTTTCCGGTTATGAAACCGGGGTACTTACCCCCCGAAACATGCTCGTACTCGTCGAGCATCCACAACATGTGCTGTCCGGATGTCATGACGTCCGGTGCAGGTACGTCCTTCACCGGACCCACATCCCTGGATATCTGTCTCACCCATCCCCGGCATAGGGCCTCCTGCTCCCTCGGAGACAGGTTGTGCGGGTCGCAGATCACCCCTCCCTTTCCCCCGCCCAGGGGAATGTCCGCCACGGCGCATTTCCAGGTCATCCACATGGAGAGCGCCCTCACGGTGTCCGCGGTCTCCTGGGGGTGGAACCTTATTCCTCCCTTGCAGGGGCCCCTCGCATCGTTGTGCTGTATCCTGAAACCCTTGAACACCCTGAAACTGCCATCATCCATCCTGATGGGGATGGTGAAGTGGTACTCCCTCATGGGCTCCCTCAAAAAATCCCTCGTAGGCTGATCCAGGTCCAGCTGTTCGGCGACGCGGTCGAACTGCTCTTTTGCCATCTTGAAAGCGTTGAAACCTTTATCGGTCATAGCGTTCACCACCATTTGAGGGGTCCGAAACGGACCTCGGGGTCGGATTGATTAGTTGTATATAATACTATTTACATGGCCATTTACCGGCTGTCTCAGATCGGAGGCCATAACAGGGATGATCTGTCAATATTGCTGCCAATAAGGACAGGCAGGGGCCCTTGACGGACCCCGATATTATCCCATCTGTAACGGTAGGTCTCAGATCAGACCCTGGTCCAGCATCGAGTCGGCTATCTTCACGAAGCCGGCAATATTGGCCCCCATTACCAGGTTGCCCTTGTGGCCGTATTTTCCGGCGGCCTCCTGGGCGTTTTTATGGATGTTCACCATGATCTGATGCAGCTCCTGGTCCACCCTCTCGAAGGGCCATGCGAGTCCGACATGGTTCTGCGCCATCTCCAGGCCAGATGTCGCAACACCGCCTGCGTTGGCCGCTTTACCGGGTCCGAACAGTATCCCATTCTCCAGGAAGAGGTCCACCGCTTCGGGGGTCGAGGGCATATTGGCACCTTCCGATACCGCCATGCACCCGTTGTCCAGCAGTTTTCTGGCATCGTTCCCGTCTATCTCGTTCTGGGTAGCGCATGGGAGGGCCACGTCGCATCTGATCCCCCACGGCCTCTCTCCGGGGTGGTAGTTGACGCCGTACTTGTCCCCGTACTCGGAGATCCTACCCCTCCTCACGTTCTTGAGGTCCATCACGTAATCCCATTTATCACCCGAGATCCCGTCCGGGTCATGTATGAAACCGCTGGAATCGGACAGTGTCACCACCTTCCCGCCCAGCTGGTTCACCTTCTGAACGGCGTACTGGGCAACGTTCCCGGAACCGGATATCACCACATCCTTCCCATTGAAGTCGGTCCCCTTGGTCTTGAGCATCTCCTCGGCAAAGTAGACGGCCCCGTAGCCGGTGGCTTCGGGTCTCACCAGGGAACCTCCCCAGTTTATGCCCTTGCCTGTCAGGACGGACTCGAATCGGTTGGTTATCTTCCTGTAGGTTCCGTAAAGGTAACCGATCTCCCTGCCCCCCACCCCGATATCCCCGGCCGGGACGTCCGTGTTCGGGCCTATGTGCCTGAAGAGCTCTCCCATGAAGCTCTGGCAGAACCTCATGACCTCGTTGTCGCTCTTTCCCTTGGGATCGAAATCCGACCCTCCCTTCCCCCCACCCATCGGGAGGCCGGTCAGGGAGTTCTTGAATATCTGTTCGAACCCCAGGAACTTTATGATCCCCAGATATACCGATGGGTGGAACCTTAGTCCCCCCTTGTAGGGACCTATCACGCTGTTGAACTCCACCCTGAATCCCCTGTTCACGTGGATCTCGCCGGCGTCGTCCATCCAGGGAACCCTGAACAATATCTGTCTCTCGGGCTCGACCAACCTCTCGAGGACCCTGGCCTTCTCATATTCCGGATGCTTCTTGACCACGGGTTCGAGGGATTCCACGACCTCCCTTACGGCCTGGTGGAACTCCTTCTCCCCCGGGTTCCGGCTGATAACTCTGTCCATTATCTCTTCGATGTCCATTTCGGATACCTCCACTTCCCGAAACGCAGCTTACCGTTATGTCATGTGCGTTCGGTGGTGTAATTTTCCGCAGGGAACTTGGAGCAAGCCATCCCTACGCCTTCCCGTACATTCTAATTGTATATAAAAAATTCCTGCCCGTGCAACCGCTCAACGTACCCGGGGTGGTTCTCGCAAAGAGCCCCATCCGGGGTCCTCATCCAGGGTCGAATCCTCGGAAAGTAGGAATACAAGGTAATCAACCCGATCTTCGGAGTCCGGGTCCAGAACGTCCCTGATCCTGTACCGCAGCACGTAATGTTCGGAGATGAAATCGACGAAACCCTCCATCTCCGAAAGGCGATAGGTAAGGACGACACATCTGACACCGTACTCAACAGTCGTCCTGTTGAGCTGGTCCGAGGTTATCTCCGGGTACTGGACATGGGCCACGTTCACCACCGAGGGGGGTATGGACCTGTCCGCGATATATGGGATGAGGGGATCTCCGGATATGACGAAGTCATCCTCTTCCGTGTTGGCCTCGACAATGTCAGCCACGTCGTACTGGGCAGGTTCTCCCCTCTCGACGACCTCCATCGAGAAGCCGGTACCCACAGCTGCGGCGGCGAATACCAGCAGTGCGAATGACATCGACGCAAATCCCCTAGGAAGCGAGATGAGCCTCCTTGAGCCCTTGATCATGATATCGAAACCCACACCGGCTGAGAGGGTCAGGGCGGGTGACAGGAAGATCATGTGGTGGAGGAAGGTCGATGCCTGGGCCATGAAATAGACCAGGTAGACAAACGTCACGAAAACCACTACCCCCAGGGGCGTGCGGTAGGTCCTCTTCAGACCGGGGACCATGCAGATCAGCATGAACAGGTTGGGAAGACCGTACTTCACAAGGACCCACAGTTTGGTCGTGAGGCCCTGGACGGGTCTGTGCATCTGGTTGAGCACGATCCCCTCGAAGACCTGGGGGATGCCGTAATGGGACATCACCATCAGGACCACGACGACCATTGAGAGGACGTAAGCCATAAGATGATACCATCTGACCCTGTGCTCACCCTTCGGAGGAAGGGCCCTTCCGATACCCGAGAATCGGGAATGGCCAGCCAAAAGGTCCGCGGCAAGAAGAAGGAATATGACACCCCCGGCGATGGTGCCGAACAGCTTGGTCATCGATGAGATTCCTATGAGGCCTCCTGCGACTATGAGGGGCCAGGTCCGCCCCCTCTCCCTGAAGAGGATAACGAAGGGAATCGAAGCTGCCACCCACATAAGGGAGAACATGTCCAGGGATGCAAGCCTTGATTCCTGGAGGAACACTATGTCCATCACCAGGAATGCCCCGGAAGCGATCATCACGTTCTTTCCCCCGATCCTGTGGGCCCCCCACATGACCAGGCCGATTATCACCATGGAGCAGAGAACGGAGAGGAGCCTGTAGGATATGTGGTCAGCACCGAGGGCCCCGTAGAGGGAGAGCATGATCGGGGGCTGTACGGTATTGACCTGCGAGTACAGTTCGTAACCGGTCGAGTACATCCTGCCCGCCATGATCTGAATGCCCTCGTCCACCCCGTTGGGGGAGACGTCCCAACCGGGAAGAAGAAGCCTTGGGACCAGAGATATCACGATGAGTATGAGGGCGACCAGCAGGGTCTCAGCGGGATGCTTGGAAAAAAAACCGATAAGACGTTTCGTTGCGAAACGTCCCCTTTCCTTCCAAGTGCGGTTCAATGGAACACCTGGACATCGGGAAAATTGAGGTAGTATTTAGGGATAACTGACAGCATCGCCCTGACCAATTCCATTTACCAGGGAGGTCTGGGGTGGATGGAATAAAAATGGGGCAGACGGGCCGCCTGCCCATGAGATCAATGTATCATCGGGTGATCAGAACCTGTTGGGGCGCCTCTTCTGATAGCATTCGCGGCAGTAGACGGGCCTCTCCCCGTCCGGTTTGAAGGGAACCTGTGTCTCCTTGCCGCATTCCGAACATATCACATTGTGCATCTCTCTGGGCGGTCTATCGAAGCCGCCCTTTCTCCTGTCATCATACATGTTGATTACCTTTCTCGGACCCTTAGGGGACCTAATAGTCCCAACGGATGGTCCTATTTAATCATTGCCGTGTAAAACCACCCATCTCCCTTGATCGTACCGTGTAACGTTCTTGGCCTAATTGAATATCAGGGATCCTGGATATCTCATGAGGATTGTGTTTCAAACTCATCATTTTGAGGCGGACAGACCGATGGTCCTGTACCATGCCATCAGTACGGGTATGATTATGATCAGGGGGGTGAATGTGAAGAAAAGGTACAAACCGCCGTTCTCCCGAAGAGGCAGAAAGAGTGAGATGACGCCCAGTACAACCAGGGGAATTGAGAATAATATCAGCAGCCTGCCGCCATAGCGGTTCACATCGTACCAGGTCCTCTCATCCTCCATGCATGCCCTGAACCTGAAACCGAAGCTCCTATTCCTCTTGACCCTGCCCGCCGCCAGGGGGATCCCGACCAGGATGAATATGACACCGCAGATCATGTTCATCCATCCGGGAAGGTCCCCGATATCCATGACTGCCATCCCACCGGTATTGGGGGATGGGGGTTTTATTGGTTTTGGGGAAAAGGCAGGAGGGCGTTCCAATCATTCAGGAACCCTTGGTCCCCTATTACAATGGCAATGGCATAGCAATATGAAGGTTTCGGGAAAAAGTACTTACTCTCAGGTGGATCTTTCAACTCCATGAAGGATTGTGAGGAAGACCAAAAACTGTCCCTCAGCGACGAGGAGTGGAAAAGCAGGCTGCCGAAGGAGAGATACGGGGTCCTTAGAAAAAAGGGGACCGAACCCCCCTTCAC
>Ga0272443_10000253_pt1 | contig 102108 bp, 69 predicted proteins | sample SSMAcet12_FD_193581 | JGI IMG/M metagenome (GOLD analysis project Ga0272443, IMG submission 193581) | Marine sediment archaeal communities from Little Sippewissett salt marsh, Falmouth, MA, United States - SSM-Acet-12 | ecosystem: Environmental > Aquatic > Marine > Wetlands > Sediment ... | reverse complement strand
CAGGATTACTGGGTTGTGCTGGTGAAGTAACGCGGCGCGCGGTCAAGGAGGACGGATGCAGACGAAAACGACCACGTATACTGTCAGCGAGCTCAACGCGCTCGTCAAAGAGGTGCTCGAGACGAGCCTGCCGGCCCGGCTCTCCGTGCAGGGCGAAATCACCGGCTGGAAGCAGCACCACAGCGGGCACTGTTACTTCTCGCTGAAGGACGAGAATTCGGTGTTGCCCTGCGCGATGTGGCGCTCCAACGCGACCAAGCTGAAGTTCCGGGCCGAGAACGGTCTGGCTGTGCTGGCGACGGGGTCCGTCGATGTCTATGTACCTCAGGGCCGCTACAACTTCGTGGTCAACGAGATGCATCCGGCCGGTGTCGGGGCCCTGCAACTAGCCTACGAGCAGATGGTCAAGAAGCTGCGCGGCGAGGGCCTGTTCGACGACGCGCACAAGCAGCCCATCCCGGCTTTCCCCGAGCGGATCGGCATCCTGACCAGCGAGTCGGGAGCGGCGGTCCACGACATCGCCGACAGCGTACACCAACGCTGGCCCTGCACGAAGCTCTATCTGTATCCGGTTCCCGTTCAGGGCGACGGGGCGGCTGCCAAGATCGCGGCTGCCATTACCGACATCAACCGGCGCAACCAGCGACTCAAGCTGGATCTGTTGATCGTCGGGCGCGGCGGTGGCTCTTTGGAGGACCTATGGGCCTTCAACGAGGAAGTATTGGCCCGCGCGATCTTTGCCTCGAAGATCCCGATCATCAGCGCCGTCGGTCACGAAGTCGATACCACGGTCGCCGATTTCGTTGCGGACGCCCGCGCGTCGACCCCGACGAAGGCGGGCGTGGTAGCCGTACCCGACATGCGGGACGTATTGGCCGATCTGGTCCATCAGGAGCGTCGGTTGGCCAGCCAGGCGCGCTCATGCCTCGATCTCTCGGCGCAGCACTTGCAGACGGTGCTGGCCAGTTCGGTGTTTCGTAGTCCCTTGCTTCCGGTTCGCAATCGCGAGCAACACGTCGACGAATTAACGATGGATTTGGCCGAAGCCATGCGAGGCCGGCTGTCCGAAGGGCGGGCAGATCTGCAGGGGCTCTACGAACAGGTCGTCAGGATCGAGCCGCATCGCCTGCTGGGCCGGTGGGCGGTGGTGCTGGGTGAATTGCAGAACCGCAGCGGGGCCGCGCTGCAACGGCGCGTCGATCGAGCGGGCGTGGGACTCGACCAATGGCACACACGCTGTAGCGCGGCCCTGATGGCCCTGATGAACGGCAAGCGCATGCAACTGGCGGCGCAGGAGGGGCACCTGGCCGGGCTGGACCCGCGCTGCGTGCTCAAACGGGGCTACAGCATCACGACGAACGAAAGAAACGGACGCGTCGTGCGGACTGCCGACGATGTCGCCGTTGGGGACAGTCTCATGACGGAACTGGCTGATCAGGCCAAGATAGAAAGCAAAGTCACCGCTAAACCCGAACGGCAGGGGCGTTTGAAATAGGTCCTATTGGTCGTATGGGACCTATAGGACCTATTTCAAGAGGACACGATTCTATGGCTGAGAAGAAAACGAAGAACGACGTCAGCAAGTTGAATTTCGAGGATTCGATCAAGCGGCTCAAAGCGATCGTCGAGCAGATCGAGCAGGGCGAAATCCCGCTCCAGGACAGTCTCGAACAGTACGAACAGGGCATGGCCCTGATCAAGCACTGCCGGGGCATCCTGCAACAGGCCGAGAAGCGCATCGAGAAGATCTCCAAAGTCGACCGGGACGAGCCGGAGTCGGCTGAGGGCGACGCCGACGCTGAAGACGAAGCCTTGTTCTGAACGCCCCGACCCGCGGGACTTCGGATTTCCGTTGATTCCGGGGCGGTGCCGGGCGATAATGACGGCATCTGATTGCGGGCGCTCCTAGAGCAGGGCCCGCAGGCAAGCAGGTCTGCGAGCGTGGCGGAATTGGCAGACGCGCCAGGTTTAGGTCCTGGTGTCCCTGGGACGTGGAGGTTCGAGTCCTCTCGCTCGCATTGTTCTTGGACGAGGTCGCTGCCTGAGAATCCAGGGTGGGCGGCCGGTCAGTCGGGCTGTCCAAGGAGGGGCAGAATGCTAACGCGATACTTCGAACTCAGGCAACGGCAGACGAATCTCCGCATCGAAATCGTCGCGGGCCTGACCACCTTCCTGACGATGGCGTACATCATCTTCACCCACCCCAACATCCTGGCGCCGACCGGGATGGACAAAACGGCGCTGATTGCGGTGACGTGCATCATCTCGGCGCTGGCCTCGATCCTGGCGGGCGTGATCGGCAACGCGCCGATCGCGATGGCCCCGGGGCTGGGCCTCAACTCGATCTTCACCGGGCTGGTCGTCTCGGGCCAGATGGATTGGCAGACGGCTCTCGGTGTGGTTTTCCTCTCCGGCCTGTTCTTTCTGCTGCTGACCCTGGTCGGGCTGCGCCGCAAAATCGTGGAGGCCATCCCGATCTCGCTGGTCTCGGCTATCGGTGTGGGCATCGGGCTGTTCATCACGTTCATCGGTCTGACCGATCTGGGATTGATCGTGGACAACCCGTTCACGCTGGTCTCGGCCGGCCCGCTGACGCCTAAGGTGCTCATTGGGCTTTTCGGACTGCTGGTGATGGTCTTTTTGGAGAGCCGCAAGATCCGGGGCTCGCTGTTGATCGGCATTGCCGCGGCGACCCTGCTGGCGGCGCTGACCGGTCAGATCGCCTGGCCGCAGCGCGTGGTGTCGCTGGATGTGAACATCCGGCCGATCGCCTTGCAGCTCGACATTCTCGGAGCCCTGAAGTGGGGTTTCATGGGCAGCATCTTCACGCTGATGTTCGTGGACATGTTCGACAGCGTCGGGACGCTCGTGGCCTGCTGCCATCAGGCGAAGATGCTCGACGAGCAGGGCAAGATCAAGGGGCTGGATCGTTTGCTCGGTGTCGATGCGGCTGCGACGATGATCGGGGCGCTGCTGGGGACCTCGACGACGACGTCGTTTGCCGAGTCGGCCTCAGGCATCGAGCAGGGAGGGCGGTCCGGCCTGACGGCTGTCGTGGCCGGTATCTTCTTCCTCCTGGCCCTGCTGTTCATTCCCGTGGTCCAGATCGTTCCGAAATACGCCACCGCGCCGGCACTGATCATGGTGGGCCTGTTCATGATGAAAGAGGTCAAGCGGATCGACTTTGGCAACTTGGCCGAGGCGTTTCCGTCCTTCATCATCATGGTGATGATCGCCCTGAGCTACAGCATCAGCACGGGCCTGGCGTTCGGCTTCGTCTCCTTTGTGGTCATCAACGTGGTCTCGGGAAGGCTGCGCCAGGTCAAGCCGGCCATGTGGATCATCGCGGCCCTGTCGCTGGTGTTTCTAAGCCTGGAGCAATTGCCGAGTCTGGTCGAACGCATACGCGGACTTTTCTGAAAGCAGCGGCGTTATAGGGAATGGACTGTGATCAAGCTTCTGATGACCAGCGTCGGCTGCTGGGTGACACAGAACCTGCTCGACGTGATCGATGCGCGGGGCGACGATTTCTGTCTGGTGGGGACAACCTCGTTGGCGACCATCACCCTGGGGCGTGTCAATCGCGTGTACCTGGTTCCGGAGTCGCAGCGCCCGCCTTCGCCCTTCTGCGATCGGTTGTTGGAGATCATCGATCGGGAAAAGCCCGACCTGGTTATTCCTACGCGCGATCAGGACGTGACGGTGGTCTCGGCGCTGGCGGCTGAACATCCGGCACTGGCCGCTATCGTTCCCTGCGGTGCCCCCGAGGTGGCGGAACTGATCCAGGACAAATGGCTGGGCTATTGTTTTGCCCAAGAGCACGACTTATTGTTTGCCCCGTCGGTGATTCCCGACGCTGCGTCGGATCATAGAGCGGCGTACGCATTGGCCGAAGCGGTAGGGTTTCCGCTGATCGTCAAACCGCGTCGTGGCTTTGGCTCGCGCGGCGTACATCTGGTGACCAACCAGCAGCAGCTTGACGTGGCGCTAGCCGAGGGCGAAATGGTCGTCCAGCGTTATGTCGGCGATGGGGCGGCTGTGGATAAGCTGCGTGAGGAGATGACCCGCGTGGGTACGCCGTTGTTTTATACCCTGGAACAGGACAAGTTCTCGTTGCAGACCTATGTCCGCCGGGACGGTACAGTGGGGCCCGTCTGCCGCACGCTGCATCGCATGCGCCGGGGCCACAGTGCTCTGGTCACGGGCATTCCCGACGACGAGTTGACGACCCGAGGTGAGCACTGGACCAAAGGCCTGACGTCCACGGCGCGGCGCTGGGCAGAAACGCTGGCGGCTGCGGGATGGCGCGGTCCCGTGAACGTGCAGTGCCAGCAGGACGCGGAGGGCCGATACGTGGCGTTCGAGCTAAGCGGTCGTTTCACCGGGGCCACGGCGGCACGTTATTTCCTGGGGCACGACGAACTGGGGCATTTCCTGGAGGACCGACTGGGCCGGCCGCAGGGCCAGGTAAAGAAGGTTGCGGATTCGCTGGCCATCAAGTATCAACGTACTCTAGGAGTGAGCCGGGCCGCGGTGGGGACGCTCACCCGGAACGGGGTATGGGACCGGGACGCGGCCGGCGCGTGAACCAGCAGGACAGGGCGTTAGCAGAGAAGGAGAGACGGACATGGGCAAGGTATCCATCGGTGTGAATCTGGAATACGTTCGTCACGAGGATAAGCCGCTCGAGTGGGGCCTGAACAAGGCGGCCGAACTGGGCTACGAATACGTCGAGCCCTGGGTACACCTCGGACGTGAGTTGATCAGCGAAGCGGGCTACTTCGCGACGATTTCGATGTGGGAGGATCCATGCCGGATCGCCAGGCTCTGCGAGAAGGCGGGTGTGAAGCTCTCGGGCCTCTCGGCACACACGCCCCTGTGCAAGCCGGACATCAGTGGCAATTATCTCAAGCAGGCCATCCGGTTCGCCTCCGAGTGCGGGGCACCGGTCGTAAACACCGACGAGGGACCCAAGCCGAACTGGACGACTGAGGACGAGGATTTCGTCCTGATGCGCTACGTGCTCGCCGAGGCGGCATCGTTTGCCGAGAACCGTGGCATCCTGATCGGCTTGGAACCTCATCAACAGTACAGCCAGACCCCCGAGGGGCTGGATCGTATCTACAACCTGGTGGATTCGCCCGCGATCGGGATCAATTTCGATACGGGCAACAGCTACCTCTGCGGCCAGGACCCGCTGGTTTGGCTCGAACACGTCAAGGACAGGCTCGTTCACCTGCACGCCAAGGACATTTCCGTCCAGCAATCGGAAGACGAACGGGGCAAAGTGACCGGTACGCCTTCCGGCTGTGCCTGCGGCGACGGGGTCAACGACTGGCAGAAGGTGATCGAAATCTGCAAGACGTGTGACCGCGACATCGTCTTCAGCGTCGAGTGCGGCACCGTCGAGCAGGCCGAACGCAGTATCAAGCACCTCAAGCAGTTCGTTTAGGAGTAGCAGGAGGGACAGAAAGATGCGCATGCAAAGCGTTGGGTGTTTGATCATTCTGGGCTGGGTCGCTCTGACGGCGACATCAGCCGCCGAGCCGATGCGGGTGACCGTCGAGTCCGACAGTCTGTCCGTCGATATAGGGGCCACCAAAATGGCCACGTATCGCTTCGGCGACGTTCCTTTCAAGCCGTACATCCAAGAGCTGTTCACGCCGAGCGGCCTTAACGTCCTGCTCGACGCCCCCCACGACCATCTCCATCATCACGCGCTGATGTTCGCCGTGGCTGTCGATGGCGTGAATTTCTGGGAAGAGACCCCGACGGCAGGGCGGCAGACACACCTGAGTTTTTCCGACATCCGGGATGGCGACGACGCGCGGCATATCGCTTTTGTGGAAGAGCTTGACTGGGTCGATCCGGCGGGAAAGACACTGCTCACCGAGCAGCGCCTGATTGGCATCGCCCGGGAAACGCCGACAGGGGAGACGATATTGGCCTGGGAGAGTCGTTTGAAGGCGCCGAAGGGCAAGTCCTCCGTGACGCTGACGGGATCACACTACTTCGGTTTGGGCCTGCGGTTCATCCGGGCGATGGATGCCAAAGGGACCTTCCGCAATGCGGACGATGAGCCGGGCACCGTCTTTCGGGGCGAAGAACGTCTCGTGCGATCCAATTGGTGTGCGTATACCGCTCAAGTCGATGGCGAAGAGGTGACGGTCGCCATGTTCGGCCATCCGCTTAACCGCAGAGATCCGACGACGTGGTTTACGATGGCCAAGCCTTTCGCGTACCTTTCCGCGACCTTGGGGTTGCACGAGAAACCGCTGGAGATCGTCGAGGGCAGGCCGCTGAGGCTAAGGTACGTGGTTGTCTTGTGGGGCCGGGCGGTGGAAACGGAGGAGATCGACGGCTTCTATCGAAAGCTGTACGAGTCGGGTTCGAGATAAGTGAGGAGAAGCAACAATGGGTATCGGTGACATCAGCAGACGAGCGTTTCTGCGGACCACGGCGGGAGCCATGGTGCTGCCGAGCATTGTCCCCGCCAGCGTGTTCGGGCAGAATGCGCCCAGCAATCGGGTTCAACTGGCGGCCATCGGTGTGGGCAATCGGGGCGGCGGCAACGTCACGCACGGCTTCGTGCGGGCCCAGCCGGACGTGCGCGTGGTGGTGGCTTGCGACTGCTTCAAGAGCCGGCGCGAGAATTTCGCCGCTGAGACCAACGACTTCTATAAGGCCAAGGTGTGCGAGCCCGTTGCGGACTGGCGCGAGGTCCTGGCGCGCGACGATGTCGACGGCGTGGTGGTCAGTACGCCGGACCATTGGCATGTTCCGCTGGCGTATCACGCGGCGGTGGCCAAGAAGGACATGTACGTCGAGAAACCGCTGAGTGTGGCGATGGCCTGGGCGTGGAAATTGCGCGACGTGATGGCGAAGAACAAGGTTGTCTTCCAATACGGCACGCAGCAACGTTCGGAGACGTCGTTCACGCGGACAGTGGAGCTGGTGCGCAATGGCTACATCGGCAAAGTCCGGCGCATCGATGCCTGGTGTTGCGGCATGCGCTCACCCGGCTGGTACGCGCAGACGTTCGAGGAGCATCACAAGAATGTCGAGCCGACCGACGTGCCCGCCGATCTGGACTATGAGACGTGGGTTGGCCCGGCGCCGATGAAGCCCTACACGAAGTCGCGCTGCACCGAGTGGGGCGCATACCACATCTACGACTACGCACTGGGCTTCATCGCCGGCTGGGGCGCTCACCCGCTGGACATCGCCCAGTGGGGACTCGACATGGACCACACCAGCCCGGTCAAGTACGAGGGGACTGGTGTGATACCGTCCGAAGGCCTGTTCAATACGATCGACAGTTGGGACGTGCACTGCGAATACGCCAACGGCGTCCCGCTGCATTTCATGTGCACGCGCGTGGCCGAGAAGGTAGCAGGCAAGATGGACCAGCGCAAGCGCCCCTTCTCCGACCACGGCACCACCTTCTGGGGCGAGGACGGCTGGATCAGCGTCAAGCGGGGCGGCCTCTACGCCAGCAGCAAGGAATTGCAGCGGGCCAAGATCAATGACAGCGAGACGCCCGTCTACCGCAGTACGAGCCAGGCTCGGAATTTCGTCGAGTGCATGCGGACCCGCAAGCCGACCATTAATCCGCTCGAGACCGCCATCCGCTCCGACACGATCAGCCACATGTCGGATATCTGCATCCGCTTGGGCCGGCCGATCCAGTGGGACCCCAAGACCGAGCGAATTGTGGGTGACGCCGAGGCGACGAAGATGCTCGACCGTCCGATGCGCAGCCCCTACACGATCTAACCGCGGCGTGGTCAGGCGGTTGGTCTCTCCTCAAGGCCGCATAGGCGTGAGCAGCCGGTCTATACCCGTTTTCGGACCCTCTAGGGCGGTAAATAGCAAGATAGTGCTAAAAATCAGCCCGGCAATATTACCCAGTTTAACGGAAATCTGGTATAATATGCTCTGTAGACCCGGTCCGGCCGGGTCACGTCGATTCGGTTCACGTCTCGATTGGGAGCCATGGAACTCGATCCACGCAGCATGCAGGACTGGCAGATTGCCGAGGCGGCTGAAGAACGTATGAAGCCCATCGGCCAACTGGCGGCCGAACTCGGCTTGCAGGATGCGGAACTGGTTCCCTACGGCGCCAAGCTCGCCAAGGTTGATTACCAGGAGGTTCTGGCGCGCCGGGATGGCCAGCCGAGCGGTAAATACATCGACGTCACCGCGATCACCCCCACGCCGCTGGGCGAGGGCAAGACCACCACCACGCTGGGACTCATCCAGGGTCTGGGCAGGCTGGGCCAACGCGTCTGCGGCGCGATCCGCCAGCCCAGCAGTGGGCCGACGTTCAATATCAAAGGCTCGGCGGCCGGCGGGGGCTTGGCTCAATGCATTCCGCTGACGCCCATCTCGATTCGCTTCACCGGGGACATCGACTGCGTCACAAACGCGCATAACCTGGCGATGGTGGCGCTGACGGCGCGGATGCAGCACGAGCGAAACTACGACGATGCCCGCTTGGCTCAGAGCCACCTCAAGCGCCTCGACATCGATCCGGATCGCGTCCAAGTGGGCTGGGCCATGGACTTTTGTGCCCAGAGCCTGCGGAACATTCGCATCGGCCAGGGGGGTAAGATGGACGGCTTCGAGATGGACTCGGGTTTCCAGATGGCCGTGGCGAGCGAGGTGATGGCGATTCTGTCGGTGGCGCGGGATTTGAAGGACCTGCGCGAGCGAATCGGTCGCATGGTCGTGGCTTACGACCGGCAGGGCAACGAAGTGACCACGGGCGATCTCGAAGTCGACGGGGCCATGACGGCCTGGCTGACCGACGCGATCAACCCGAATCTGGTGCAGACGCTGGAGGGCCAGCCCGTCTTCGTGCACGCCGGACCGTTTGCGAATATCGCCATCGGCCAGAGTTCGATTATTGCCGACCGGTTGGGGACGAAGCTGGCGGACTACCACATCACGGAAAGCGGTTTCGGATCGGATATCGGTTTCGAGAAGTTCTGGAATCTCAAGTGCCGCATGTCGGGGCTGGTTCCCGATGCGGTGGTCATCGTCGCGACGATTCGCGCGCTGAAGATGCACGGCGGGGGACCACGCGTCAAGGCGGGGCTGCCCCTGGCGCCGGAGTATATCACGGAGAACCTCGAACTGGTCGAGAAAGGGTGCGAGAACCTGCTCGCCCACATCGATATCGTCACCAAGAGCGGGGCCCGACCGATTGTCTGTGTCAATGGGTTTCATACCGACACGCAAGCGGAGATCGAGCTGGTGCGCAAGATCGCCGAGTCGCGCGGGGCCCGGGCCGTCAATTCCCAGCACTGGCTCAAGGGTGGAGAAGGAGCGCTCGAATTGGCGGAGGCGGTCGTTGAGACGTGTGCCGAGCCAAACGACTTCCATTTCCTCTACGATTTGAAGCTGCCTTTGCGGCAACGTATCGAGTTGATCGCCAAGGACGTGTACGGCGCCAGCGGTGTGACCTACACCGACGAGGCACTGGCCAAGGCCAAGCGGCTGGAAGAAGAATCTTTCGGCACGCGGCTGGGCACCTGCATGGCCAAGACGCAACTGAGCCTGTCGCACGACCCCGAGCTGAAAGGGCGGCCCACCGATTGGGTTCTGCCCATCAACGACATTCTCGTCTACAAAGGGGCGGGCTTCGTCGTTCCGGTGGCCGGGGCGATCAAGCTGATGCCCGGCACCGGCTCCAACCCGGCCTTTCGCCGCATCGACGTCGACACCGACACCGGCAAAGTCCGAGGGCTCTTCTAGACACAGGTGCGGTTGCGGTAGCGCGTACATTCCCAGCCATCCCCAAGTCCTGCGGACTTGAGGCTGCCACCCCGTCGCGGTTCACAACGCCCATTTCGCAGAACATCCTTGACATTGCCTGCCAACCGTTGAAAATCGGCATCTTCGGTTCAGTTGGAATGGATCGATAATGCAACCCAGGGGCCAAATGAAGGAGTGTCGATGACGGCGAAGATCATTGATGGCAAGCAGGTCGCGGCGGACATTCGTGCGGAGTTGAAGGCTGAGGTGGCCAGGCTCAAGGAGCAGGGCATCGTTCCGGGTCTGGGTGTGATTCTGGTCGGTGACGATCCGGCCTCGGTCTCTTACGTGACCGGGAAGGAACGAACGTGTGAGGAACTCGGGATCTACTCCGACAACCATCACCTGCCCGCCGAGACGTCGCAGGACGAATTGATGCAGTTGGTCGGTAAGATGAACGCCGACCGCAAGATCGACGGTATCCTCGTACAATTACCCTTGCCCAAGCACATGAACGAATCCGAAGTGCTCTTCGCCATCGATCCGGCCAAGGACGTTGACGGGTTTCATCCGGTGAGTGTGGGCAAGATGGTAGTGGGGGAGGACACTTTTCTCTCGTGTACGCCGCACGGCGTGCTGCACCTGCTGCTGCGCAGTGGCGTGACGATCGAAGGGGCCCACGTCGTGATCGTGGGGCGCAGCAACATCGTAGGCAAGCCTTTGGCCAACATGCTGATTCAGAAAAGCCCCAAGGGCAATGCGACGGTGACGGTCTGTCATACGCGCACCACGAATCTGGCGGACCACACGCGGCAGGCGGACATTCTCGTGGCTGCGGCCGGCCGCCCGAACACGATCACGGCTGATATGGTCAAGGACGGTGCTGTGGTCATTGACGTGGGGGTCAATCGCGTCGAGGACGCGACGAAGAAGCGGGGCTACCGGCTCGTCGGCGACGTCGATTTCGAGGCGGTCAAAGAGAAAGCTTCGCTGATTACGCCTGTGCCCGGTGGCGTGGGGCCCATGACCATCACCATGCTGATGTATAACACCGTCGAGTCGGCCAAACGCGCGGCAGGTCTCGGGTCAGACTGAGGGCTGCGTTTCCGTGTCGGGGGCTGCCCCCCAGAGTTTCTGAAGGATGATGCCGGCGATGATCAGCACCAACCCGACAAGCGTCGAAGGTCTGATCGGCTCCTTGAGCACGGCGGCGATGCACAGTAGCGACAGGAACGGGACGAGGTAGATCAGGTTCACCACGTGGGCGGTGGTCGGTGCGGTCTTGAGCGCCTTGAGCCAGAGCAGGAAGGTGATGCCCATTTCGAAGAAGCCCACATAGATCGCACCGGCCAGACCGGGCCGCGACGGGACCTCAAGGCGGTTCCAGTACAGCAGCGCCACCAGCATGAAGCCCGAAGCGAAGGCGAAATTGACGAGCAGCCGGACCGTCTCGTCCTGCTTGTCCTTGGTGTTGAGGATCCAGAACAGTGACCAGACGATGGTGGTGCTCAGCGCCAGGAGGACGCCGGTCGGATTGGAGAAGCGAAAGCCCAGCACATCCCCCCGCGTGCCGATGACGACCACCCCGCTGAAGCTGACGAGGATGGCGACGATGCTGCCCAGCTTGATCCGCTGACCGAGCAGGGGGATCGACAGCAACACCAGCGTCAGAGGCCAGACGAAGTTGATCGGCTGGGCTTCCTGGGCCAGCAGCAAGGAATAGGCCTTGAACAGGATGACGTAGTACAGGAAGGGATTCAGGAAGCCCATGACGGCCGAGAACAGATAGTCCTTTGCCGTGAAGGTGCGCAGGACCGCCAGCTTGCGGCTCAGGAGCACGGAGACGAGCAGAACGGCCGTTGACGACAGTGACGCGAAGAAGAGCAGACCGAGGACATCAAGGTGCCGCAATGAGAGTTTGAACGCGGTGGCTGAGGTGGACCAAAAGGCGACGGCCGCCAGGGCGTAGAGATAGGCGGCTCTGTGGTGGGGTATTTGTGTGCTCATTGCCTCGCCAGTTTGGCCAGAGTCGTACGGGCCTCCAAGGTCAGATCGACCGGATCCTTCTCGCACGGCGGCGCCTGGTCCTTCCAGACCCAGCGCAGCAGCCGGCGGAGTCCTTCTCGGTCCAGGTTACGCCAGTCAGTCACGCGCAGTTCGGCGGGAATCTGGTATTCGTCGGCACCACCCAGCAACACCGCGACACCGGCCAGGGCGCCGATAGCCATGTGCTCCGGCTCAATGTCATGCTCCAGCGCCAGGCTCATGGTGCCGAAGATACGGTCAGCAGCCCCGAGTTTGCGGAAGGCGTCCCGGCCGGCCCGGGCCGTGGTGTCGGCCAGATACGGATTGGTCATGCGTTCCAGGAGGTCTTCAGCGAAGTGACGATAGCCGGCTTCGGTGAACAACTCGTCGCCCAGGGTCGCATATTTCTTGATCAGGGCGCTGCCCGATTCGTTCAGAAAAGCCTCGCGAGCGATACGCATGAGCGCCTCATCGCTTTGAAGCTCGGTCATCTTGTGATAGCCTTTGACGGTGCCGATGAAACCGAGCAACGCGTGAATGGCGTTGTGCCCGTAAAGCTTGGCTTCCTCGAAGGGCAGCAGATCGTCCTTTTCGACGAATACGGAGATGCCCGGTGTGAAGCCCGGAATTGTGGCCTTCGCAACCAGGATATGATTGAAGGCCTCGACGAGAAAGGCGCGATCGATACCCGGCGCGATGGGGGTCAGGTTCAGTTCTGCGATCTCCTGAGGATCCGTGACGACGCGACTCATCTTGCCGATGACGGTGTTGAGGAACTGCACTGGCAGGTCGTGCGTTCTCGCACGGCCATCGGTGGCGAGCGGGGACGCTCGCCCTACGTCGAGGTTGTGCGTCACGGCTTGCTGGAGGATTTCGGCCGCGTGGTTGTTGTTCTCGGCGGCGTAGACGACGGTGCCCTGGGTCTTGCCGGTGCCCACGGCCTCGGCGATCAGGGCTGCGACACTGTTGCCTTCTCCGGCGTTGTAGAAATCCACCGAGGGCAGGCTCGTGACGATCTCCGTTGCCTCCGCCAGTGAGATGCGGAAGATGGAGTTATCCTCCGGCCGTGTCGGGTTGAGCAATTCGACGTTGTCGATCTTCAGCGTCTCGATGCCGTCGGCCTGGGCGACATTGACGAAATAGGTCCCACCATTGGCGCGAACCGCGTCGACGAGTGGCTGAGCGATTTCCGCCACGACGATACGGCAGAATCGGCCCGATTCGAAGGCCTCCTTGGCAAACAGTCCGGCCTGGATCGGCCCGAATCCGAAACCCGCGAAGATGTGATCGCTCATGGTGCTAACGCGCCGCCTTGAGAAACTGCTGAATGGCCTTGGGTTCGGTGAGTACGCTGATTTCGAGGTCGACCGTGCGACTCTGGCCCGGTTTCAGGTGGAGCAACTTCTTCTGAGCACGGGCACCGCCTTGGCCGATAGGCGGATTGGTGGCCGGCTCCAGGCCGGTGACGTACTCGCCCGGGCCCCAGTGCTGCCAGTTGGCCAGGCAGGGCAGTTGCTTCTTCTTGTAGCGCGTTGCCACGGCCAGGCCCAGCTTGGGGTTGTGCAAGCCGACGGTGCACATCCCGTCTTTGTCGGGCGCCACGTCGATGAAACCGCACGCCTCACCGGTGCCCCGGTGGCTCTCCCTCGGCTTTTGGCAGGTGCGGAAATCGTGCTTGTCGTTGAAGATGGCGTTGTCCATGTCCAGACCGCGCGATTGGCAATCGCCTTTCCAGACGATCTCGGTGTCCGCGTCGACCAAAGGCCAGCCGTAATTGCAGTGATAGAGCAGCATGTGGGGCGTCGTCGTGTTGCTGACGTTCGTGACCACGTCGTGGATACGGATCGTCGCCTCGCCCAGCGTACTGGAGATGGTCCGGCGCAGCTCGAGGTTCGGGCCGAAAACGCGCGACTGTTTGGTCACAGCGGTGATGCTCATGTCCAGTTGGCCCGTGCGCAGGTTGGGCTGCACGATGGATTCGACCTCGGCGGGCAAATTGCTGATCCGCCCGTGCAGGCCGCGCTCACCGAATTCATCGCTTTCGGGGCCACCGGCGTGAGTCAGGCCGCAGGTGGTCAGCAGCCCGCCCGCGAAACTCCAGAGCCATTCGATACCCGTGTTGGCATCAGGACGGGGGGCTGTGACACCGGCGTGGCTGAGCCAGGCCAGGCTGTGCTGATTGTGGAAGGCATCGACGATGTCCAGCGCCCGATCGATCACGACCTTGTAGCGCAGGCCTGCACCCGTATTGATCCAGGCGATCCGCGTGCCGCGTCCCAGGCCATTGTCCAACACCGACGTCTCGATGCCGCCGATCTGAACGTGATTGCCGACCTTATCCTGCCAGTCGAATTGTTTCCTCTTTGCCGCCATTCGTTTTGCTCCGTCTCAACCCAATGCTTTGCGCAACGCTTCGAAGTTCTTGAAGCCTCCCTTTTTCTGGAGGATTTTCAGCATCCTGCTGTAGGCCCGGATATTCCCGTAGCGGTCGTCGAGCGGGGCCTTGATATAGAGCGAGGCAAAGAGGTTGCCCGCCTGGACTGCCTGCTCGAAATCGATGATGCCTCGTTTGAAGTCTTCGAGGTTGGCGGCGACGTAGGTTATCAGGCCGGCCCGGAATGAATCTCCGGCGCCGACGAGGTCCACGACCTCTCCCGCCATGAAGCGGGAGACCACCTGGTTGGGCCCGCCGATCCGGCCAATGGGATGGAGGTGCTTCTCGTAGGCCCCGTTGCTGACGGTCACGCCGTAGAATTTCGTCCGCCCATCATTGCGCCAGTAACACTGGCTGAGGAATTCCAGGAAGTGAATGTTGTTGTGTTGTTCATCGGATTCGGCCCACACGCGCGGCTGGCCCAGCGTGTTCTCGATCAGTCTGGCCTCGTCGGAGGAGGTGAAGAACAGGTCCAGTTCGGGCAGCAGGGGCTCCAGCAGTTTGTACTCGGCGACGGCTTTGCCCTCATGGATAAGCTTCTGCGGATCGCCGGTCAGCGTGTGGCTGTCCGCAATCGTGATCGCGCCTTCCTCGCGGCACCACTTGATGAACTCGGCCAGGTCGCGCCCGTCGTTGGCGTCGCCGCGGTCGGAGAGCCCCGAGTACATGTAGTAGACGATCTTGGGTTCGAGTCGCTCGACCGCTTTCTTGTAGATGTTGAAATCGAAATCGTTATTGGCGTTGGGGAAGTACGCGATGCCTCCGCGGTCGTCGCCGCCCGGGTTGTGGATGAAGGTGGTGCCGGTCGGCAATGTCGGGTGGATGTGCGTGGCCGACATGTCGATCCCGTTGGCAATCATGGTGTCGAAGAAATACCGGCCCTGGGCGTCGAGCCCGTCGTAGTCGCCTTTTCCCAGGTTGACGCCCACGGCGACCTTAAGGCCCGTGCGGGCGATCAGCGGCGCGGTATTGCCCGGACCGCCGGCGGTGGCGGTGCCCTCATCGATCCACGCCTTGATCTGCTCCTGGGAATATTCGGGCATGTCCTCGGTCTTGCACTTGGCCAGTCCACCTTTGCCCACCAGCCGGTCGGCGAACTCGAAGTCCGGCCGGCGCAAGTCGGTCACGGCGGTATTGAGGATCAGGATGTCAACTGCCATCGATACGAATCTCCCGATTGTTGCTGTTAGTGCATCTCGGCTGCGCAGGTGCCGATCGCGGGCCGGTAGAAGTTGAATTGAACGTTAGGATGATCGGCCAGCAGCGACATGGGCACGGCGCTGTCGGCGATTTGTTTGCCGATCATCAGCGTGGTCAGCCGCATACCAAACGGGTTGTCGTGAGTGCCGGCCTGCCAGATCGAGACCTTCTCCGCCTGCCAGGTCTGCACCGGACCGACGGTGATCGCCTGGCTGGGCACGCCCGTGACGACGCCGCCTCCACTGGTGCGGGCGTTTTGCATCACGGTGACCGGATGCAGGTCCACGATGCGGGTGCTCAGCTTGCGGTATTGCTCGGGCGCCGGGGGCGCCTCGGTGTACCGGCCTTCGCGCCGAACGGGGTCGTTGAACGCCCAGTGCTTGATATCACCCTGACCGCCTTGCATCACGGCGCAGCGGACGCCTTCCCAACTCTTGATGTAGGCGGAGGCGTCGGCCTTGGGGAAATGGATGTTGTCGCCTGGCATTCTCAGCTCGGGCCTGATGCGATCGAAGCACAGTTCATGATCGGCCTTGGCGAACGACAGCGGATGGCTCTCGGGGACCTCTTTGCCGTCGAGAATCCACTCGTCCATGCCCCAGAAATGGGCGTGCTTGAGGTTCAGCTCCAGTTCGTTCACCAGGCGGGCGACGAGCGGGAGTTGTTCGGTCGGCCCGATAGGACCACAGATGCCGACGGGTTGGTCTGCCGTCGCCTGCTTCCAGGCCGTGATATACTCCAGCGCCTCGGCCAGGTAGAAATCTTCCAGAGTCTCGTAGAAAACGACGCGAAACCCGTCGCGGCCCAGAGCCAGCATGTCCTCAGCCTTTAGAGCAGCGGCCTCGTTGAGAATCTCATCGTCCAGCGTGGTGAAGTCCCACCAGTCCGGCGCCAAAATACTCTGTTTTCTCCCCATGATCGCTCTCCCTATTGCGTGTGCACCAAATCGCCAAGTTCGGCGCTGAGAAGGTCGTCCTGCGGATAGGCATGGCCGAGATGTTGCCTGAATCCTTCGGCGAACTGGGCGCCGATCGCAGCGCCGCGCTGCCGACCCAGCTTCTTCATCTGGCCGATATACTCATCCCCACCATGGTGGGCCAACAGCCAGTTCCGTTGGCTCTCATGGCAACAGAGCATCTTTTCCTTAGTCTCGATGACGGTGCTGATGTCCACGATGATGCCCGGCTCGATCGCGGTTCCGAACTTGTCTTTGCCCTCGACCGCATCGGCGTAGTACAGGTGCGGGATGGGCTCGAACGGCTCGGCGCCGGGGGTTTCAAGGTTGACGACCCCGCCGCAGAAACACGCGGACTGGGCCAGCTTGCTGGCCATTTCGTGATCGACCATGTAGTCCGAGGGGCTCAACGCGAACACGATCTTGGGTTGCACCTGCCGCACCAGCGCCACGGTCTTGAGCACGGTCGGGCGGTCGTACATGATCAAAGCGTCGTCGCATTCGAGGCAGTGATAGGCGCCGTCGAGCAGGCTCACCGCCTTGGCGGCCTCGGCCTTGCGGATGCGACTGATTTCTTCACGCGTGTATTCGATGGTTCCGCAGTCGCCCGGCGTCATCGTGGCGATGTGAATTTGCCAGCCGCGTTCATGGAGCAGGGCCAGCGTGCCGGCACAAAGGAATTCAGCATCGTCCGGATGCGCGCCGATGCACAGCGCGGTTTTGTTTTCGCTCATTGCTGCTTCCTATATCGTCTTGGTTTCGTGCTATGCCATCATGTGACTGATGATGAGCAGATCGAGCTCTTCGTAGTCACGGTTGGCGATCAACTTCTCGACTTGCTTTTCATCCAGGCTGCGGACCAGGTCGAGGAGTTTCAGGAAGATGGTGCGACTGTTGCTCAGGTGCTTCGTGGCGCCGGCCTGCTTTTGGGTTCGCATGGCCTTGACGTCGAGGCCCACGAACTCGCCGCGCTTGCCGTAATCGTACTTATCGAGGATGCGAACCTGATCGAACGCGCGACGCAGGTTCACCGAGCCGAAGCTCTTGTCCTCATCGAACTTCAGACCGTTCTGGTCGTTCAGATGGACGGTGTAGAGCCGGTCGTAGGCCAGCGCGAAGCCCATTTCGTCCGAGGGATCGAGACCGGCCAGGATGGCATGCGCGGTTTCGATATTGACGCCCACGCGGCTCGGGTCCTTGGTCAGATAGCCCAAGGCCATCGCGTGGCCCGTCGTGGGAATGTACGCTTGGTCCATCGGCTCGTTCGGTTTGGGTTCGATGGCGATCTTGATGTCGGAATTGTAGGCGAGCATGTCGTCGATCGCTGCGGCCAAACGGTCCACGGCGACCTTGCTGTCTTTCGCCTCGCGGATATAGGTCCCTTCACGGGCCAGCCAGAGCACGATCAAGTCGGTCTTCAGGGCCACGGCGATATCGATCGCCCGGCGGCTCCGGTCCCGGGCGTACTTGCGGCATTCCGGATCGTTGGAGGTGTAGCCGCCATCGACCGTGCGCGGGTCTTCCCACAGGCGCGGCGCGACGAATTCGGCGGTGAGCCCCTCGCCTTCGAGCATTTTGCGCACGCTCTCGGCCTTCTTGATGATCTGGTCCGGGCTCAGGTCGTTCATGTCCGGCACGGCGTCGTCATCATGGAACTGGACGCCGTCGAAACCAAGGGCCTTGTATTGCTTGAGCTTTTCACCGAAAGCAATCGTGTCACGCACGGTGGGCCCGAACGGGTCGCCGCCTTCATGGATGTTCCATGGTCCGAACGAAAAACGGTATTCTCCAGCCATTACTTACCTCCTTGGGGTTCTCAAAATCATCTGTTGTCATCTTAGCCCGCGCTCCAGTGACGGCATCGCATGGGCGTAAGCCCTCAGTCTTGTCCCGGTTTCTCCTTCAGAATGGCCAGCGCATGACGGGCATAGTGGCCGCGAAGGTCCCGAGCATACTCGTTTAGGATCTTTTCGCCAAGACCATTATGGTCACCGCACCGATAAAGGGCGCGGGCCAGGATCAGTTCGCGCAGCGATTGCTCGCGTGTGGAGGTGTCGACGTGACTGGCCGGGATGTTCGCCGCGACCTCCTCAATGTCGAGATAAGCGTGGCCGGCCATGCCGGGCTTTTGCAGCAGATCGGCCAGCGGCTGAGCGGCCCGAGGGTCGCGCAGCCATTCCAACGCCATCGACACGGCGCGATGGTGTGACATCGCGTGCTCGGGTCCCAGCGATTGCACCTTTTCGATGATGGGGTCCAGTGCCCCGGGTTGTCCGGTGCGGCCCAGGGCGATGATCAGACTGTCCACCGGACTGATGCTGCGCCCGTATTGTCCCATGCCCGTGTACTTCCAGCCGTCGTCCCAGGGATGCTCGCGCACCGCCTCAGCCAGCAGGGCGGCGCCGGTCGGATCGCACATGATGCCCAGGATGTGGGCATAGATGAATCGATCCTGCTTCAACTCTGCGCTGTCAAACGCACGGCGCAACAGCGGCAGCGCGGCCTCGGGCTGGGCGAAAATAACCTCGATGCCTTCCAGATCATGAACGACAGTCTGTACCGCCTGTTCGACCCGTTCGGTGGGCAGCGGGAAGGAATCGGTGTGTTTGAGTACGTCGGCAGACAGATTGCCCTTGTCCACCAGATGCTGCTGGAGGGCCCGCATGTCGATCTGACGCAGGGGCTTATTCTGGGCGGACGCCATAGCGGCCGCGACACCGACGGCGTAGCCTTGGTTCTGCACGTCCGGCTGCATCCGAATCACGGGCATCACGTCGCGATGAGCGCTGACCCCGAGCCCCGTGACGAAGATGCCCTCGAGCCCCTGGGGCAGGAGGCAGCGGTAGGGGACGTAGGTGGGCACAACCTCGCGGTCCGGCGGCTTGAGCATGAACATCGGGTGGATGGTGAAGCCGTGCGTGTCGAAGTTGCTGCTCGCCTGAACGACGGCGTCGGGGAACGTCCGGCCCAGATAGGCGTCGATTGGAGAGAGGAAGAAGTCCCCGAGGATCTGTCGGCGTTCCCGCGTGTCGATGAGCTGGCCGAGATCGTAGCGGTCTTTGAACTTCTTGCGGCCCACCAGGAACGCGCGCCAGGCGTCGACGATGTCAATGTCGTCGATGAAGGTGTAGTCGGTGTTCGTATAGCGGGCGCCCAGGCCCCAGTAGGGCAATCCGGTCCCTTGTATGGCAATGTGCTCGCCCGAGGTGTAGATGCACTCGGCGCCGGCCGCTGCGGCGATGGTGGCGCTGCCGGTCGAATCGATCACGGTTTTGGCCAGGATGACGCCGCGCCCGGCATCGGTGGCCACGACCACGCCTTTGACCTGCTGGCCGTCGACGAACGCACCACAACCCAACGTCCCGTACCAAAGGTCCGCGCCGGCTTGGCGCAACTGCCGGCGATACCACTCGATCTTGATTTGGCTGTTCCACGCCTGACCCTGGCCGCTGCCTCCTTCAGACGCGCCGCCCAGTTCGGCCAGTCCCTCGTCGATCTCTTTGGTGAAACCCTTGCGATAGCCGTAGTAGTACTTGCCGATCAGGCCCATCGTTCCGACGCCACCGAGGCCATGGAGGTATTCCACGACCAGGGTCTTGGCGCCTTGGCGGGCGGCCGCGATCCCGGCCGGCGCGCCGGCGGTTCCGCCGCCGACCACCACGACGTCGTACTCGGCCAGGACGGGCAGAGCACGCTCGGCGGCGCCGATCGTGGTTTGCCGGCCTGCGTCATCCCGCATCCAACCGGGGTCATCCCGCACCTCGCCCGACGGATAGGTACCGGCCGCATCTGCGGTCAGGCTCACGGGATCGGCCAGCGTCACCGTCTTGGCCTCGGCCGCGGCTGCGGCCCCGAGGCGCGCGCCAACCCGCATGAAGTCCAGCGGCCGCAACAGTTGTTGAGCGACCTGTTGCGATACGTCCGCGCAGCCGCCCAGTACGTACAGCCGCTCGGCATCGGCCGGCCGGAAGGCGTCCAGGGTGACCTCATCAGCGCCGGGCCATTCGCAGCATTGCTGACCCTGACCGGCCATGCGATCGGGCGGAACCTCGAACAGGACTTCGGATGCGTCGACTTGCTGAGCGTGCCAGGTCCTGTCCCGTGCCACCTGCTCGGCGTTGGCAAAGGACGCAAACGATCCGTCGGCCATGGGAATCTGGAGCGTGTATTCGATGCCCTCATGCGTTCGCCCATCCGGAGTGTAGACGGGCGTCGGCATCTTGCGGGCCTGCATCTGTTCGCCTTCGCGGATCGGGCCGCCTACCACGACGCGCCGGAAGGTCCGAGGGCCGGCCGGATACGGAGCGAACCGGACACCTGCCTGCCGTGCGATGGTGGCTCTGGCGCTGGCGTCGATGATGACTTTGGCTCTGACCGCCTGCCGCCCGGAACGATTGGCCATCACGATACCGGCCAGCTCGCCATCGGCGTCGCGCAGGACGTCGGTGGCATAACACCCGTAGAGAAACGATACGCCTGCTTCGAGCAGGGCGTCGTCCAGGGCCCGTTTGACCTGCATGGGGCTCGGCGGGATGCGGTGGGGCGTTGCCGTAGCAGGTCCGGACGGCTTCTCAATGATGATCTCACCCAGCAGAATCCGGCTGGCTTTCGGTGATTTCCTGATGGTGAATCGAACGTAGCGGGCGGCGTTGTTGAGCCAGGCCGACAATTGGATCGCCGATTCTTCGAATGATCCCTGTCCCAACTTTCCGTTCTTGATCGTCGCGACCCGTCGCCAGACCTGTTTGTCACTGCTGACCTGGACGGTAATCCCGCCGACTTCGAAGTCGTCGTTACGCTGATAGGCCAGCACGTGCACGCGCCGGACGTTCTGCGCTTCTCCCAGGTCGGCTGTGATGGTGACGTTTCCGTCGTACTGAACGCTCTGCGACGGAGCACTGTGCCATCTTCCGTCGTTCAGGATTGAGGGTGGCGTCGAGTCCTTATGAGGCGCGGACGACTCGACATCGGTCTCATACATGAACGGGAGCGTGTTTCGGCGGTGCCTGGCCACCTCGGGTTCGGCAAACATAGCCTGAGCCAGTGGGGACTCCGGTTTCTCGTTCGGCTCGAGCCACAGGCGGTAGGTGGCGCAAATGTCTTCGCCAAGATAGGGTCGCGGTGCGGCCAGAAAGACGCGGGCACCCTGCCGGGCGGCAGAGGCTGCGGCACTCACTGCCGCAGAACTGCCACCGACGACGACCACGTCCACATCATGCGTAACGGGAATCTGCCCAGCCGACTCCTTGACGCTGGGCCCGGTCGCGGTCTGCGGCGTGGCCGGGCCCGCATCGAACGGCGGGACGACCTGAGAACACCCGGTCGACGGCAGGAAAGACCCCAGCAACGCGAAGGCGATGAGACCGTGAAAATGCTTTGTCATATCAAGAGACCTCACTGATTGAGTGGATGCTTGCCCCGGCGGGCTCGCAAGCGGGCCGCGGCTGCCGTGGCAGATTTGGGAGCGGTCGTGTCTGTCATGCGTGCCATTATCTATGCTGTGACGCTGTTTTCAACAGGAATCCATGAACGGCTGAACGCCGCTTCCCCAGGCGAATCGGGCAGATTGCCTCCTGGCGCAATCTCACCGTCCCCGTGTGGGGTTGCCTCCGGAACTCTTGCCCGGTCCGCCCGAAAAATCAGAAACTCTGTAACAAAGGAGCTGTTTTTGAGTCCTACTTGATAGGGAAGCACCGCGCCGCACCTGGGCGGCAGCGCGGGGTTCCTATGATTGGAAAGGTCGGGATGTGATGCCGGGGCGTGTCCGCCGCCATATCGGAAGCGGGATTGAGCGCGGCGTTCGGTCCAGCGATATGTCCGTCCGATGCGGATTGAGGGGCCGGCCGCGTGGTGTGCTCTTCCCGAGCGCTCCCGCAACCACTGTGGAACTGGCGGCCAAGAAAGTACTTATGGCCGTTGGTGTCGTTTAGGCGGTCTATCCGGGATCTTGTCAGCGCCGCCCAATCGGACGCTGGGTGCTCCCAGGGCGGGACGGCGACAGCTTGTGCCGGGGCGTGGGAGGAAATGTCGTTGCCGAGCCAGGGGCATTTATGCTATAAGTGAATAGAGAAGCGTGAGGAGGCTGACGGTCTCCCCGTGGTGCGATATTCAGACTCCAAGAGCGAGGGAAGGGCCACACCATGAAACATCCAGTCATTACCAGTCTCATTCTCGTGATCTGGGCCGGTTCATCATTGACGGCGGCGGTGCTGAACGTGCCGGCTGGCTATCCATCCATCCAGGAGGCCATCGACGCGTCCAATGACGGCGATACCGTCATCGTGGCGCCCGGGCTCTACTACGAACGGATCAATTTCAACGGCAAGAACATTGTGCTGACCAGTACCGACCCAAACGATCCACGCATCGTCGGCTACACCATCATCAATGCCGACGGCGAGGGCAGCGTGGTCACCTTCGAGAACGGGGAGACGGATGCCGTCCTGACCGGCTTCACCATCACCGGCGGTACGGGGACGCTGATGGATTACTCGGACGAGCGGTACAAGTACTACTACGGGGGCGGAGTCTATTGCCGTTGGGGCTCGCCTACAATCACGCACAACGTGATCACCAACAATGTGGTTCCGTATCGCGAGGAGTTGGTGGAAGAAGAGTTCAACGGATATATCTCCCGGTACTATGTGTACGATTGGTCCGATGGAGGCGGCATCTATTGTTCGAGCGGTGCGACCGTGACGCACAACATCATCTACAACAACTCGGCCGAGACGGGCGGGGGCATCCGGGCCGGCTATGCGACGGTCACCAACAACATCGTCTACAACAACTCGGCCGTGACCGGGGGCGGTATCTACATGTACGGCGGCGGCAGACTGGAGAACAACACGTTCGTGGGCAATGACGCCAGCCTCGACCCCGAGTGGGGTCGTGGGGGCAACGTCTACGTCTCCTTCGGATACGACTATTGGACGTTCTCGGTGGCCAACAACATCATCTGTAGTGCGGGCTCGGGGGGAGGACTGCTCCATGACGGCGCCGGCGGTGACGCCATTCGCTTCAACAACGTCTGGAACAACCAGCCGGACGACTATGCCTCGATAGACCAGCGGACGTACGATTTGGTTTACGGCGACGATGTCGACTGGACCGGTCGGCATGGCAACATTAGCGAAGACCCGGTTTTCAGCAGTTCCTGGAGCCAGCGCTATCGGCTCGACCCGGAGTCTCCCTGCATCAGTGCCGGGGATCCCAACTTCGTTCCACAGCCGGGCGCCACTGACGTCGATGGCGATCCGCGCGTCTATGCCCGCCGCGTCGATATCGGGGCCGACGAACATGTCGGCTACGTCAAGCCCCTGGCTGATGCCGGTAGCGATCAGCACATCTTGAATCCCGGGGCGGTCACGCTGGACGGGGCCGACAGCTACTTCTCCGATCCGGAGGGGATGAAAACCTACCAGTGGACCCAGACGCAAGGCACGCCCGTCGAATTGAGCGATACCACGCAGAGCGGCCCGACCTTCACGCCCCCGAGCGAAGGCTGGTACAAGTTCTCGTTGGTGGTGGGCGATCACCAGTACAGCAGCAAGCCGGACGAGGTCCTGGTGGTCGTGGGCAACGAACGCCCGGTGGCGGACGCCGGCCCGAACTCTCTCTGGGAGGCGCCGGGCTACGTGATGCTCGATGGCCTGGAATCGAGCGATGTCGATCCGCCGGATGAATTGACCTACGCCTGGGCGCAGATCGACGGGCCGCAAGTTACGCTCTGGGAACCTAACTCGGCAACGCCTTACTTCGAGTGCCAGGAATCCGGTATCTACACGTTCGAACTGACCGTGGGTGATGGTTTCGCCGACAGCGAACCCGATCAGGTGAAGATCGAGGCCAGCCCCTTCACGCTGGAGGCCGAACCGTTCCGGGTGGCGACGTTCGAGCAAGGTCGGTTCTACGCGCCCGCCCTATCCGGGACCGGTATCGCCTGCGTATTGAGAGACGAAGACTATGATTGGAACTTCTACTGGACGGATACCGAGACGGGTGAATATCTCATATTCGACGGCGGGGTGGTGGAAAGCAAACCGCATATTGACGGGGGTCTGGCGGTCTGGGCGGGGGGATCCGGGTACTACTACCAGCCCAGCCGCACCAGTATCTACATGGCAGATTTGGATACGGGAGAGAAGATCACGCTGCAACGCATGGGCGCCGACGAGTCCTTGGGCTATCCGGCGATCTCGGGCAGCAAAGTGGTTTGGCTGCGCCACCGCGATGTGGATACGGACGATTCCGACTACTACGATCGGCCCTACGACATCCAGGGAGCCGACATCTCTGATTTGGCCCATCCGGTCTTCTTCACCGTGGCCGAAGAAGCCGGGCATGGGGTTCCTTATCCCGATGAGGAGTACTATCGCTACAGCGAAGGGTATATGGCGATCAGTGGCGATATCGTGGTTTGGGAGGGCGATGGTGATATTTTCGCCGCGGACATTTCAGATCTGGGGAACATCAAGATCTTCCCGGTCTGCACGGCCCCGGAGCGGCAGTATGACCCGGCCATCTCAGGCAACCTGGTGGTATGGACTGACGAGCGTAACGACATTGGTGATGTCTACGGGGCCGACATTTCCGACCCCAACAACATACGGGAGTTCGTCGCTTTCGCGGGCTTGGGGTGGCAGATGCAGCCTGATGTGGATGGCGCCCTGATCGTCTGCTGTGATGGAGGCACCTACGCTGGGACGATCCGGACCTGCTGTGTCACGCGTACATACGGCGTGGTGGAGTTGCATCCTCCCCATCGACCCTATGGCCGCAACCCGGACGTTGACGGCGGGATCGTCACCTGGTCGGACGACTACGAGCTTGCGGGCATGCACCTGGACTTCGCCTATGGTTTGACGGAGGGCCCGTTCGAGAACCAGAGTACCGGCTCGCGCTATGACTACCTCCAACATGCCATCAGTGCCGCCGCGGACGGCGATGTGATCGAAGTTGCCCCGGGCCTCTACCACGACAAACTGCGTTTCGGTGGCAAGAACATCACATTTACCTCTACCGCTCCGCAAGACCCGGCGGTCCGCGCGGCGACCGTCTTCACCGGTGGCGGCGCGCAGATCGTGTTCGACGGCGTGACCCCGGACTGTCTGTTCACCGGCTTCACCGTGACCGGCTGTGGTTTCGGCATCCTCTGCAACGGGGCGCAGCCGACGATCAGCTACTGCGACCTGGTCGGCAATCGAGACGCCGGCATCAAGCTGTGGGGCGCCAGCGCGCCGACCGTGACGAACTGCGATATTTCGGGCAATGGCGTCGGCGTGGAGATGTGGGCTGATACCTCGACGCGGCGCATTCTCCGCAACGGCGGCCTGTTCAGCAATTGCACGGTGACCGGCAATCGACGGGAAGGCTTCCTGGGCGGCGATCCGACGCTGGAAAGCTGTACGGTGGCCGACAACCTGGGCTACGGCCTGTCGTGTTCGTCACCCGTGTTGAACAACTCGATCGTGTACTTCAATAATGGCGACGGCGAGAACATCACCGCCAAACGCACGGTGACCGCCACCTGCTGCGATATCCAGGGCGGCTGGCCCGGGGAAGGCAATATCGACGTCGATCCGCTCTTCATCGTCCGCGGGTCCTGGACGGATGGCGGCGCGTGGATTCCGGGTGATTACCGCCTCCAGAACGACGCCGTGATCAATATGGGAGCTTACGGCGGAGACGATTGAGGCCCAATTCGGTCTCGTCGTCATGGCGCCTCGGGGCGCGGCGGGGAAGGGCCGGTACGCTCCGGCACGGCCGGCGCCGCCCAAACCTTGACAAGAGGGGCTCTCAGCCTACAATATGGACTATGGCTGACGGGCAAACACCGCGAAAACGCAAGAAGAAAAAGAAGCACAACCCGGTTCTGGACTGGCTGCTGTACGTCGTGGTCCGGATCCTGGTGATGTTCCTCTACCTCTTCGACGTCGAGACGAACCTGCGGTTCGCCTGTGTCCTGGGGCGCCTGCTCTGGAAGCACTACCACCGCGGGCGCCAGCGGGCCCTGGACAATCTGCGGGCCAGTTTTCCCGATAAATCCGAGGCCTGGATTCACGAAACCGGGCGGCGCAGCTTCGAGCACATCGTCATGCTCACGATCGACGTCGTTTTCACGCCGCGTCTGGTCAAGAAGTACAACTGGCGGGAATACTCGTACTACAAGAACGCTGAGCAGGCCAAGTGGCTCATGCAGGAGCGCAAAGGCTTGCTCATGGTCACGGGGCACTACGCCAACTTCGAGATCATCGGCTATCTCATGGGCCTGTTTGGCTTCGATCTCTACAGCATCGCCCGGCCGCTGGATAACAAGCATCTCAATCGCTTCCTCTACGGCGTGCGGGAACGGCGCGGGCAGAAGATTATCGACAAGAAGGGGGCCGCCCGCCTGATGCCCCAAATCACCGCCCAGGGCAGCACGCTCGGGTTCATCGCCGATCAGGACTCGGGCAAGAAGGGGATTTTTGTCGACTTCTTCGGGCGCCAGGCCAGCACCTACAAGAGTATCGGTCTGGTGGCGCTGTCGTACAACCTGCCGATCGTGATCGGCTACAGCCGGCGCGTCGGCAATCGTTTCTACTTCGAGATCGGCGTGACCCGTATCATCTTCCCGCACGAGTGGGCCGACAAGGACGATCCGTTGAAGTGGGTCACCGCCGAATATACCAAGGCCGTCGAGACGTTCGTGCGCGAGGACCCGACGCAGTACTGGTGGCTGCATCGTCGCTGGAAGACACGGCCCAAAGAGGAACGCCGCCAGGCCGAAAGAGCCGCAGCCCGTGCCGACGCGGAGGCGCAGGCGGTTTCGGTGGTGGGGCTGGACGCCTCGGGCACCTCAGTTTCGGCCACGCAGGCCTCCTGCTGACCAGCAAGGGCACTTTCGGCCCGCAGGGGGAAGGTTTCCACGGGCGCGATGCCTGAGAACATCGCTTAGTCGTTGGCCGACCCCGGTGTGGGGATGGTGGCCTGCCAGTTGTTCGGATCGTTGCCGTAGCAGCGCGGTGAGAGCCGGTTCAACGAAGGCCCGAGCCCGTCGGCCGCCCGGGGCCAGGGGTCGATGCCGTCTTCGAACTCGTCGCCGTGATTGCCGTCGCTGTAGTTCACTCGATCGACCTCGATCCAGTAGCGTGTGCCCGCCTCATCGACATCACCCGGCTTGAGCAGGCGGATCTTCTCGCCGCTGTTGGCGAGTCTCCCGGAATCCCATTCGAACAGCAGGGCAGAGGTGGGAATGCTGAAGGTGCGGCGGACCTGGTTGGTGTCCCGGACCAGCAGGATGTGCTGGCCGACCTCTATGGTCACGGGGATGTTCTTCGGGAAAGCGAACTCGATGCCCGTGTCGTCGGTGAAACGCCAGGGTTCGAGCGCGTCGAAATCGAAGAGGGTGACGGGACCATCGCTGATGTTCAGCAGTTCGACGTATTCGGCGTCGCCATCGCCGGCCGGCCGATACATGATCTCATTGATCACGACGGGGCCGACCTGGGGATAGGCGTTGGCCGCACCCGGCGTGGCCTCGCTCATGAAGACGAAGTTGTACGTGTCGGTGCTCTTGCGATAGCGGCCGAAGCTGATATCGGTCTCCGAGGCGCCGAATGCCTCTTCCACCAGGCAATCTGGAAACGCGGCGTCGTCGCCCGAGTAGAGGTAGAGGATCTCGCCATTCTCGCTCATCCGAAACGGGCTCAGTGCATCGGGGTTGTCCGGATTGCCAAACATTTCATCCTCATAGAAGACGACGTAACCGTTGGGTTCGATGACGGTGCCAGCCGGGATGACGTACTTGGCCAGGTCGCTCTCCTCGTCGCTGAGCGTCCACCCACCCAGGTCAACGGGGGCGGAACTGATGTTGTACAACTCGATCCAGTCCGGGGCCGTATCGTGCGAGTGGGCCAGCAATTCGTTGATCACGATGGGGCAATCGACGTCACCCCAGTCGTCTGCCAGGATGACGAAGTCCCTGACGTCGATGCGATCGTCGCCGTTGGCATCCCCCGCGCCGGCGTGATCCTCCAGGCTGTTGGGATCCGTCACGCTGTTAGGCTCCTGCACTGCATTGGGATCGCCCAGCCACTGCGTCGCCAGCAGTGCCAGATCCTGGTAGTCGACGCGGCAGTCCCGGTTCAGATCGCCGGCCGGGCAATCAGCCGCGACCGTCGCGGCGAAACAGCACGCCAGAATGAATACTGCCAAACAGACTCTCACTATCTTGTCCTTCAACGTCACTACCTCAATCGATCTCGAGCAGGAGATCGGTGTCATCATACCCGGGCGAACCGCCCAGCACGGCGCTGGGACGCCACGCATCTTTCTCGCCCAGACCGTTCGGATCGACCGTGCCGGGCTCGACCACCGTCAGCGACAGGCCCTGGCCATCCGTAAGATCGTACCAGCCGTCCCGGAAGCGGAAATTGTGGATGGTCTGTCCAGCCGCGTCCTGGAGTTCGATGCGCTCGCCGCCGTTGTCGAGACGCCCGGTGAACTGACCCGCGATGGGCAGCTCCGCTCCGTATCGGGCCTCGAAAGCGTCGATGTCTTGCACGAGAAGCACATAGCCAGCCGGTGCCAAGTCCATGCTGGGGAATTTGAAGCTCACCCCATTGGTAAACGCGACCAAGCCCAGGTCGATGGTTTCGGTGCCGATGTTGGTCAGCTCGATATATTCGGTGTTCGGATCGTCCGGATGATACATGAGCTCGCTGATCCGCAAACTCTCGGCGACGGGCCCCACGGCGAACGTTGCCTCGTTCAAGGCACTCCAGGTCGTGCCGCTCAGCGTCCGGGCCTTGATGCGTGTGCTCTGTGTCAACGGGATTGCGCCTGCATACGGAAGGGCCGTGCGCGCGACATTGGCGCCCGTGAGGGTGCGCGGGTCCGAGCCGTCGGTGGTGTAATGGACCGTCCCGTTGGCCGCCGACATGTGGAGATCGAAGCCGCGCGGGACATAGCCGCCGTGCTGGTTGAACACGGGCGGATCGACATTGGGATACCAACCCACCGACCGGAACTGTTCGAGCACCACCTGCGCTCGGGTGGGCAGATAATCGTCAATAATGTCGCCTACTTCGTTGGCCCAGTGTTGTTTCGTATAGGGGGTGGATCGCTTGGCATCGCCCCAGCGGGCGGACTCGGCAATAATCGCCATTTCGATCTGTCCGGCCCGTCGGCTGACGCGGGCGATGGAGGCATCGGCCGTCAGTTGCCCATCGTTGAAGAAGTGGCGATATACGCGGTCGGCGAACCGCATGCGATAATTCTCATTGTACCGGGCGATCTGTTCGTGCAGCCAGTGCGGATTGAAATAGCGCCACTGGGCGCCGGCGCTGGTGAACGGCGTGACCAGATTGGTCTCGCTGCGCCCGACCCCGAGCGAGTGTTCGCCGTCGTGCTGGAACCATTTCCAGCCGTCGGGTTCGCGGCGGTTGTAGATGCCGTAGATGTTGTTGGGCCGGTTGACGAAACGCGAGCCGGGCCCGTCGCGGTCGCCCGTGTAGTAGTCGATGATCATGAAGTCGATCAGGTTGTCCGCGTCGAGCAGCCGCTCGTACGCCGGATTGCGCGTGCCGTCAGGATTCAGACCCTGGACGCGATAGTAGTCTTCGTCGTCATCCAGACGGGTCTGGGCGGCGTCGTAGAGACGCCGGTAGGCCTCCAGGTTGCCGTCGGTGTTGGTGATGGAGTAGCTGCCGCTCTCCGACTTGATCACGTCGAAATCTTCCTTGTCGCCACCGAAGTAGGACTCGGCATACGATGCCTCCGATCTCTCCTGGGTTTGGTAAAGGCCCCAGTACTGTCCGTTGAGGTAGAGGTGGTAGTAGCGGCTGCGCGTGTAAGGCTGTCCCATCTGGCCCTGCACGTCGCGCGAGAAGACCTCACGCACCATGGTATTTTGCCGGTCGCCCTGGAAGCTCCAGGAGTAATTCTGGCTGGTGCGCAGGTCCACATTCTCAAACCAGTCGACGCCGTCGGCGCCGAACAGGGGATACTCCAGGGCACCGCCGTATTCGGTCCGGAACAACAGGCGGAAGGCGTGCTTCGGATTGCTCGTGCTGCGACTGAATCCCCCGCGAATCCGCAGCCCGGCGTCGATCTGGAATCCTTCGCTGCCGTCCGGGTTGAGCAACTCGACCGATACGGGTCTTTCCCACGACCGTCCCGAACTGCCCGGGTGGGAGTAGATCCCCTGGGACGTGTCGAAGAGATGGTCCAAATCCGTCACCAGCGAGACCGACGGAATCGCCAGCAGGGCATCGTCGATCAGGTCGCGGTATTCCGGGCTGTCGACGACGGCCGGGTCCATGCCGTAGTCGATGGTCTGGCCATTGACCTGGCCCGAGGGCCACTGCGATCCGGGCCGCACGCCATTGGGCGATTGCCTGACGATGTCGTCGATGAACAGATAGGTGCGGGTGCCGGTGTCCGACGAGCGCCAACCGGTGCGGATCGCTCGGGCGCGCAGACACGTGGTCTTCGTGATGGTCAAAGGCTTGGTGTAGATCTTCCCGGTAGGGAACCGGCCTCCCATCTGGTAGGGGACACCCCCGTCCGTGGTGTAGTAAATGGTGGCGCCTTCGGTCTCGGTCGTCAGAGCGACCTGAATCGCTTCGTTGTAGAAGCCATGCTCGATGCTGAACTCAGGTTCGGCGACGAAGCCCTCGTAGATCGCCACATTCTCGGCGCCGGGGGTGGGCGACGCCAGCGCCTGCCAGGGGCCTGCCCCGTCGGGGAGCCGGCCGTAGGAGATGTCGGTCTCCTGATCGCCGAAATCGATGGCATCGATCAGTGTGATGCCGTCCCGGTCGAACAGAGCGATCTCTTCGCCGCCCGCGTCGAGTGAGAAGCCGGCGTGCAGGCCGGAATCGGCCACGTGGCCATCGGCCCAGATGACCAGGTAGCCGTGCGGGGCGATGGTGGTCTGCTCCGGATCGTCGGCCGGTACCTGCCATTGGGTGGGTGCCGCCAGGTCGTCCGTCAGGTACATCCCGCCGAGATCGAGCGGTTCGTCGCTGCCGTTGTAGATCTCGATCCAGTCATCATAGTGCGACTGGGGGTCCTGGACCGTTTCGGCGTTCGAGGCTTGGAATTCGTTGATGAACAGCGGTAGCCCCTGGGCGTTCCAGTCGGCCGCCAGGAGGCCGAAATCACCGAGATCGACCTTGTCGTCGCCGTCCAGATCGGCCGCGCTGTCCGGCGGCGCCAGCCACTGCCGGCCGAGGATCCGCAGGTCGGCAAAGTCCACCAGGCAGTCTTGGTTGAGGTCACCGGGAGGGCACTGGGCCTGGGCCGTCTGGAGGCAAACCAGCACCAGCATGGGCACGAACGCCATGATTCTGGGGTGCATCTTCATTGCGTCTTCTTTTCCTGCAAGCGGGGGGCGCGTCATCGACCGCTCCCCATGACATTATCGGCCCCCCAAGCGGCGGGTGATATCGCTCATGTACCCCAATTTTACCATATTGTCCCCCGCCTCGTCAATGTGCCGAGGCCTGCCGGTGCCTGGCGGTGGGGGACGGCCGGGATAGCCTTTACTTCTCGCCGGCAAGCGTTTCGGCGATATTCAAGAGGTGATTGTTGATCTTCCTGTAGGCCTGCAGCATGTCCATCACGATCAGGGACACCAAAGGCTCGGCGTGTTTCTCTTCCAAGCGTTTGATATGGGCCTGACGGGCGTCCTTCATGGTGTGAGTAATACTCCCCGCCTGACTGGTCGCCTTGGTCAGAATGTGGGCGTTTCCGTCCTTGACGGCCTGGTTGATGATGTGGAGGTAGTCCGCGATTTGCTCATGGAGGACCAACAGGTCTTCCCTGTCTTCGTTGGTCAGGGGCAATCCGGCATTCAGCCGCTTGAGCCTCAGCTTCAAGATGGTGACAATATAGTCGCTGACCGATTCGTATTCATCTGCCATGCGCAATTGCCGGCGCGCCTCATCCATGACCTCGTGAGCGATGGTCCCGGTCAACAGATCGCCGACGAATTCCACAATCTCCTTCTGCACGACGTCCAGTCGCTTTTCCTCCTCGAAGATCCTCCTTTCTCTGTCGCGGTCGCGAGGGCTGTCGGATACGACCAGGCACCGCTCCAACTCATCCATCATCTCCGCCACGCTGGCGCCCATGCGCAGGATTTCTTCGAAGGACTGCTGGATGCCGATCGCGGGGGTGTCGAGCAGGCGCACGTCCAGAACGGTCAAGTGGGGCTCCTCCTTCTCCGGCTTGTCGGGTACGATTCGCTGGAGGAACCTGACGAAAAGGGCCACCAGGGGAAGAAAGCTCGCTACGAGCAGGGCATTGAAGATGGTATGCGAAAACGCGATCCGCTTGGCGATGTCGAGTTCGGGTTTCAGGAAGTGTCCCAGGACCTGGAGATACAGGGGAAAGATGCAAAGCATCGCGCTGACGGCAATGACTTTGCTGATGATGTGACCGTAGGCTACCCGTTTGGCGTTTGTCGTGGCCCCCAGACTGGCGAGAAAGGCGGTAATGGTCGTGCCGATGTTCTCTCCCAACACCAGTGCGACCGCGGTGTCGTACCCGATCAGACCATGGCGGGCGAGGGTAATCGTGATGGCCACCGTGGCCGAAGACGACTGAACGATGGCTGTCACCAGGGCGCCGACCAGCACACACTTGACGCGTCCGCCGAACGTGTCGGGCTGGAACCGGGAGAACCAGGCCAGGACTCCCGGATGCTCGCGTAACGGCTCCAGGCCGTGCTTCATCAGGTACAAGCCGAAGAAGACCATGCCGAGGCCCATGAAAGCCATCGCGGTGTATTGAACCCGTTCCTTCTTGGCAAACAGAAAGACGAAGCCCGCCAGCCCCAGGACCAGGAGCCCGTAATCGATGACATTCAGCGAAACAATCCAGGCCGTGATGGTGGTGCCGATATCCGCTCCCAAAACGACGCCGATGGCCTGCGTCAGCGTCATCAACTCCGCATTGACCATACCAATGACCATCACCGATGTTACGGAACTGGACTGGATCACGGCGGTCACCGCCGCGCCGGTGGCACAGGCCTTGAGTCGATTGTCCGTCACCATCGCGATCATCTTGCGGAGACGATTGCCGGCGACCGTCTGCATGCCTTCCGACATGTTCTTCATGCCGAGCAGGAAGATGCACAGTCCACCCAGGACCTGTGTGAACATGGCGAAGCTATTCATGATGGGTCTGTTCCCCTTGTCGCGTTGGCCAGGAGACGGCGGGTGAACACCGGAACCGCCTCGGTAAGCCCAAATCCCTGCTGTTCACGGCACCGTGGCAGATTCTGCCAACCACTGCCGAATGGCATACAAGACAGGAATGCAATGTGATCGATTCCTTTCTCTGTCGGCGGCGCAATGTTGTAACTCTGACGTGGCGTTGGTGCCATCCCTGGATGCCGCTGGTTCTATGTGGTTCAGTCAAAGGTCAGGTTTCCAGTCGCGAGGAGATCCTATCGTCCCCGAGGTCACTTGGTGCAGCCAGGGGGCTGGGGGGTGCCGGCGCGGTGCGGAGTCTCGCCGTTTCGCCCGGAGGAGCGTCGAGCACAGTTTTTCTCCACCTCAAAGACCATGTTAATCCCTAAAGCCTATAAGTCTATTGTAGGCTGATGACGGATGGAACGCAAATGTCGTTTTGCCACAGTGTTGCGCGAGCATGCGTGGCAGGGTGGCTGCAAGTCTGCGCCGGTCGGGCCCCGGTCTTTTCTTGACGTCGAGGACAGCATGTGGCAAATGAAAAACGGCCGTAGTATTGTCACAACAATGAAGGGCACGTGCCGTGCCGATCGCACACTGCCTATTGTCGGGCCGTGCCGGCGGCCGGGCTGCTCCGGAGTTCGCGGGAAGACGATGAGATGAAGCATCCTCGGATTCTGCTGGTCAATCCGCCGATTTATGACTTTGCCGCGTATGATTTCTGGCTCAAGCCGTACGGCATGCTCAGCGTGGCGGGGCAGTTGCGCGGCCGGGCGGATTTCACGCTCTTCGACTACCTGGACCGATCGCACCCGTTCATGGCGAACCGCGACAGCCTTCAGTCGGACCGGTGGGGACGGGGCCGATTCTTCCGGGAGCGCATCGACAAACCTGCCTGTCTGGACGTTGTGCCACGGTACTTTCGCCGGTTTGGGTTGCCGCGTGACTGTTTCACCGCCTTCTGCGAAGGCCAGGCACCGTTCGATTTCGTGTTCATCCAAACCGTGATGACCTACTGGTACCCGGCGGTAGCCGAGGTCATTGACGATGTCCGCCGAGCCTGGCCCAACGCCAGGATCGTCCTGGGGGGCAACTACGTCACGATCTGCGGCGACCACGCTGCCGGCCTGGGGGCGGATCTGCGGGTCAGCGGCATGGATCTGGAACCTCTGTGGCCATTCCTGGGAGTGGCACCCGATCCGAACCAGCCGGCGTTGTGGGACGTCTACGACCGGCTCGATACGGGCGTCTTGAAACTGGCCCAGGGCTGCCCTTTCCACTGCACGTATTGCTCGGTGCCCAAGGTCTACGGGAAGTTCGCGCCGCGCTCCCGGGAGCGGTCGCTGGCCGAGCTGGATCTTCTGCTGGCGCGAGGAGTGAGGAACATCGCCTTCTACGACGATGCGCTGCTCTATGGGGTTGACGAAGTCCTGATCCCCTTCCTGGAGGCCGTGCTCCAGCGCGGTGCCACGGTGAACTTCCACACGCCCAACGCTCTCAACGCCCGGTTCATCACCGCCGATCTGGCCCGACTGATGGTCCGGGCGGGCTTCAAGACCTTCTATCTGGGCTTCGAGAGCAGCTCGCGGCAGTGGCAGCAAAGCACCGGTGCCAAGGTCTATTCCGAGGAGCTGGCCCGGGCCGTCGGCCACCTCGTCGCGGCCGGCGCCGAGACGGTCAACATCACCGCCTATCAGATCGTAGGCCATCCCAACAGCGACGCCCAGGAATTGGAGGCCTCAATGCACTTCGTCCACAGCCTGGGCATCCGCGGGATGCTGGCGGACTTCTCCCCGATCCCCGGTATGCCCGACGGCGAGGCCTGCCGCCGCTGGGTCGACCTCGACGAGCCGCTGATGCACAACAAGACCGCGTTTCCCGTCATCCTCCTCGGCTTCGACGAAACCAACCGCCTCAAAGACCTCCAACGCCAACTCAACCGCTCGCTTCCTCGTTCTGCGTCGAATTGATTCGGGTCCACGTACCTGCTATACTCGCGCCCATGGTGAAACAGCGCGTACATATCAAGTGCTTTGGCTGCCAGATGAACAAGCTGGATACGGCCCTGGTTTCGGCGGCGTTGCGGGAGGCGGGCTTCGGCCTGACCGACAGCGTCAAGGAGGCCGATGCGGTCGTGATCAATACCTGCTCGGTGCGCGAGCACGCCGAGGCGCGGGTGCTGTCGCATCTGGGCCATTTGAAGCACCTCAAGAAGCATCGGCCCGGGCTGGTGGTCGCCATCATCGGCTGCATGGCCCAGCGGATGGGCGAGCGCCTGCTCGAACACGACGCCGTCAATATCGTGTGCGGCCCGACGCAGATTCCGCAGATCGCGGAACTGATCGCCGAGAATCTGGAGCACCACGCCAAGCAGTTGGCCATCACAGCCCAGATCCGTCGCGATGCCGAGCCGGAGCGGCAGGCCCTGGAGGCGTTCGAAGCGGCTTATGCGATCGATGGGGAGCAGGGGCCGGCCACGCCGGGCCAGGCCTTCGTGCGCGTCATGCGGGGCTGCAACAACTTCTGCACCTATTGCATCGTCCCGTACGTGCGGGGCCCGGAGGTGTGCCGGCCGCCGGAGGCGATCCTCGAACAGGTCAGAAAACTGGCCGACGAGGGGATCAAGCAAGTGACACTGCTGGGCCAGACGGTTAACGCCTACGAGTACACCAGCGGCGGGAAGACCTGGTCGCTGGCCGATCTGCTTGGCCGCACGGCTCAAGTCGACGGGATCGAGTGGATTCGCTTCGTCACGAGCTATCCATCCGAGGCGTTCTACGACGACATTCTCCAGGCCATGGCGGCGTCACCGAAGGTGTGCAACTACCTGCACATGCCGGCCCAGAGCGGTTCCGATCGCATCTTGCGGGCAATGAACCGTCACTACACGGCCGAGCAGTATCTGGAGTTGCTCGCCCGCGCCAGGACCGTGGTTCCGGACATCGCGGTGGCGGGGGACTTCATCGTGGGTTTCCCGGGCGAGACCGAGGAGGATTTCGAGGCGACGGTCGAGTTGGTGCGGCGGGCGCGCTATCGCAATTGCTTCATCTTCAAATACTCGCCGCGGCCGGGCACGACCTCGGACAAGCGGCACGCCGACACGGTTCCCGATGAGGTCAAGCAGCGGCGCAACGTCGAGTTGCTCGCCGTCCAGGAGCAGGTCAGCGCCGAATTGAGCGAGGCCTTTCTGGGCCGGACAGTCCGAGTTCTCGTCGAAGGGCTGAGCAAGAAGGCCCGCGTCAACTCGACGGACGCAGCGGATCACCCGCAACTGATGGGGCGGACCGCAGGCGATTACATCGTTGTCTTCAACGGGCCGCCCTCGCTGGCGGGGCAGTTCGCAGAGGTCCGCATCACCGAGACGTCACCGCTGACGCTGTTCGGCGCCGGCGTCGACTAGAATCGGCTCGTTTCGGCCGCATTCGCGGCAGCAATCTCATTCAATTTTCGCGGGAGCACCGGCCTCTTCCAGGGCCTTCTGCACGCGTTCGGCGTACTCCTGATGCGCGGCGATCGTCTCGTCCAGCGGTGCAGTCAGACACGCTGTGAAGTCGTGAGCGGGCAGTTCCGGAGTCGGCTGAGGCAAGAGGCGCAGGTTCTGCGCAAACGCGTTGAACGCGACTCCCCAAGCCTTCGGGCTCATATCGATTTTGACCATCCCGCCGTAGACGCTCATGTCAGACGAATCCGGCGAGTCGGCGAAGGGCCACGACAGCCAGCCGTGGGCCAATTGCCGCGAGGCCTCGATCTCGGCACCGATCCAGCGCTTCTGCTGGTCCTCCGTCCGCCGCGGACGACCCTGGGGTGCGCCGCCGCCGTACCAGCCGTATTCTCCAAGCACCACCGGCTTGCCGGTGTGGCAGTAAGCCAGGATACCTTGCAGGTAGGCCAGGTTGCGTTCCCAGTAGTTGATGGAGCTGAACGGGTTGCCCATCAGCGGATAGAAGTGAATCGAGATGAAGTCGAGCCATTGCGCTTGGCGGTGCGGATTGAAGGCCGAGTAGAGACCCGGGTCGCCCGGTCGCACGCCCGGGTAGGACCATTGGATGTACCCGACAGTGATCATGTGGCTCGGATCCACGCGGCGCAAAACCTCCACTTGGCGCCGCACCCATTGATCGGCCAGGTGCTCTCGGAACCGTTGCCAGTCCAGCAGGCGGGGGCTGTTGCGCTTGGCGGTGTTGGCGGGAATGCCGATCTGCCCCAGCGTCTCGTCGGTCGCGAGTTCATCGGCCCAGGCCGCCTGGAGACCTTCCTGGTTCTGGTACTTCGACTTGAGCCAGTCGTTCCAGCGCGGACCCCACGATTCGCGTGCCCAGGGCATATTCGGCTCGTTGCCCAGATCCCAGGCCAGGATCGCCGGTTCGTCGCAATAGCGCTGCCCCACCACGGTCCAGAAGGTCTCCAGTGCCTTCAGCGCCTCGGCTCCGGCATACCGGTCGGGCTTCCAGTAGGCGGGTTCGCCTTCCCAATGGTCCGGGCCGGTCAGGATCAGACGCACCCCGGTCTGGCGGGCGATCTCGACCAGCGTATCGAGCTTGGCCAAAGCCTGCTCATCGACGGTGTTAACATCGGGCTGGAAGGTCGCGGCCGCCAGGAACACCCGGGCGCAGTTGGCCCCGAGAATGCTCATGATTTTGAAGTGGTCGCTGACCCGCTGCGCGTCGAACTGCTGCCAGATTTGTGGAGGCCAGCCGGTATTGGGGTCGTAGTAATTCGTCCCCCACGGCACAAACGGTTCTTTCGAACCGGCTTGGACGAAGCCACCGGCCTGCGGATCGGTCGTCACCAACCGCATCTTGCCGGAAGACGAGCAGCCGGCGACGCTCAAGGCCAGCGCCAGCAGGGCTGCCGGCGCCAAGGCCCATCGGGCAACGGGCAAAGCGTACGAAGATCTATGCCTCATGCTAATGTGCGCTCCACATATACAAAACCTCGGGTGTGGCCAGTTCGTACAGCGTCGTCCGATTCAGCTTCAGGGTATTGGTGCTTTTGGCGTTGAGCACGTCCATGAAGGAGAACGGCCGGTGGTATTCGATCACCTGGGCCGCACGGAGACCTGTCAGTGACTTGGCCGTTTCGATCGCGTCATCCAGGTAGCCGACCTCGTCGATCAGCTTCTCTTCCAGGGCCTTGGGGGCCCCGTAGATGCTCCCATCAGCCAGGCGGCGGACGTCGCTGGCCGACAGTATCCCCGAGCGGCCCTCCTGGACGATACTGATGAACCGTTCGTAGGCCGGCGTCAGGAGTCGCTCCTGGATGTAGTCCAGCTCCTCCTGTTGCGGCGGGCGGAAGGAACTGGGCCAGTCCTTCTTGTCGCCTTCGGTCAGGAAAACCGGCTGAACGCCGAGCTTGCTCTCCAGCAGTTCCTGGAAGACGAAATAGCTCATGACCACGCCGATGGAGCCGGTGATGGCCGTCGGCTCGGCCACTATTTTTTCGCACGCGACGGAGGCGTAATAGCCTCCCGAGGCGGCCATGCCCTCCATAAAGGCGACCACGGGCTGACCGGTTTCACGCTGGTAGCGTTTCAGTTCCGCGTAGATCCGGTCGCTGCCTGAGATGGTCCCGCCGGGGGAGTTGACACGCAGAATCAGGCCCCTGACGGTGTCGTCCTCGCGGGCGGCTTTGAGCTGGCGGTAGACATTCTCGGCCTGCTGGCTCTGGATGACGCCCTCGATATTGACCAGCACGATCCGGTCGTTACGTGGCCCCTCGCGGACGACCGCCTCATCGTAAATCCGTCCGGCTTGCCCGGTGGCGATGACCGCCCCCAGGATAATGAGCATGAGAAACAGCCCGACGTTGGCCAGGACCGACAGGGCGAACAGAATCCCCCAGAAGACGCGCCACCCGCTGAAGCGCCGACGGGGCGGTTCATAGGGCCGGTACGTCGGGGGAGGCGGCGGAGGCGGTGGCGGCGGACTGGCCGGTGGTTTCGGGCCTTCCTGGCCCGGCAGAAACGACGACTCCAGATAGTCATTGTCTTGATCGAATCCCATCGATGACTCCTTAGAAAAGACCGCCGCCATTATAGCCGCGTCGCTGTGACCCGTCAAAGCCCAGTCCCGACCTCACGCGCCGAGTGCCCTCGGCTGCCCACAGGTATCGGCCCATTGGCTTTGTTTGGCTTTGCTCTTGCACCGTCAAAATCTACCTGTTATTGCGTAAAGTCAAATAGAGCAAATGCTTAGTGTTTCCACGATCGGAGGGAAATTGGCTTTGTTTGGCGCGCGCGATGACACCACGCGGACGCCGGAAGCTCGTAGGATGGGCTTTAGCCCATGCGGTTTGGTCCGTTGGCAAAGGGGCGCATGGGCTAAAGCCCATCCTACGATTCTGCGGACCCGGCCCGCCTTCGGTTCGTGGCGAGATTCCTCCGCGTCGGCCGGCCGCTGGCAGGCCTCTGGTCGGAATGACGATCTTGAAGTTGATTCTCTCGGATTCACCCGAAAACATGACGGGACGTCCCATCAGTATTCATTACCGCTTCCCCTTCCGACGGAATTCTGGGGTGTTCGTATTTGGTTGTATATTACACTAACGCTTTCCCCGGAGGGTGTCAAGTGATTTTGGGCGGAAAACGGGGAAGGGGCGTGGGTGTTTGCCCGGTAGCGACGCCTCAGGGCAGGGCAGGACCGAAGGGATGATCGGGCTTGGAGAAGGCCGGGGCCGAGGGCGGTTTGGGAGCAAGCTCAGGCCCTGACGCGGTCCCGCCGGATAACCAACACCGGCGGGGTTAGGAAGCACGCATTGTGGGCAAAACGATGGCTCAGTAGTCGACGTAGGCCACACCGTCGGTATCGGTGCCGGTCCAGTTCAACCTGAGTTCGCCGGTCTCAATCTTGTACAACCACCCGCTGGAAGTTCCGTCGACAGCCAGCGAAAACGCCGTCCCGGCGGCGACCTGAACGAACGAATTCTTGTTGTTGAAGGGATTGTCGGGAATCTTCTTCATGTAGGGGCCCAGGACAAAGGGGCCCGAGGGCGTCGTTCCGGCCCCGATATGTCCGGTTTCCGCCGTGACCTTCGTCAGTTGATCCGGTACGTCTCCGATGGCGGAGACCGCGCCGTTGATATAGCCAGGCGTATAACCCTTGTGCTGGAGTCGGTATAGCTCAATCTGGGCCCGCATGGCGTGCAGGTTGCTCTTGGCCGAAGAGACCTTAGCCTCCCCGGCATGGCCCTGATAGACGGGCACGACCAAAGCCCCGAGGATGCCCAGAATCGCCACCACCAACATCAACTCGACCAGTGTAAAACCTTCCCGTCGCATCGTCTCGACTCCCGAAGAAGCTGAACAAGCTGTTGAACGGCTTCCTTGCCGTATTTTCAGGGCTTTCGGGCATACATGACACACCCAGCCTACCTAGTGAAAGTCTACGATATCCTTGGCCACAGGCCAAAAAGACCGGTTCATGGGGTGTCTTGACCTGACTTGACCCAGGTGATCGCAAGAGGTGTTGATCGGGCCCAGCCATGGTCGAATGGAGGAAAAGGGAAAAAATACCAGTGACGTAGGAAAAAGCGTATCAACATTGCATATCTCAGGACCACCTTGTTATAGGACGCAAGGGGCCCGAGAAAGGCGATTGTATCCTTCCTTTGAGACCGCACTGCTAACGTGGTGCTAATGAGCTTTGGCTAAAGCATTTTCCGTCGTCCGACCGATAACACCCGTGAATGCGGGGGTACGTACGGAGTGTTGGGGCCATCGAATCGAAATGTGGTGTCTTTGAAAGGGTGAGACCATGAAGGACAGATGGGGTATGCATCGACGCCGTCGTGCGATGCTGTTGAGCTTGAGTGCTATGGTGCTTCTGTGTGCGGGGACGGGGTACGCCCAGCTCTCGTATGAGGTGCCGGCCGGGACGGAAGAGGATATCGATTTCCCGATCACCGCCCAATTGCTGGATGTCTACGGGACCGCCAATCTACTTCCCGGCGCTCACGTGGATTACGGGATCTACGTGTATGGTGACGATGAGGGTGTGCTCAATATGCACGCCGGAACGATTGGAGCCGGTTATGAGATCAGCGTCTATAGCGGAGCGACCGTTACGGTCTACGGAACTGATTTTGAGGACAGTAGCGGCCCGCTGAGCTACGGGAGTTGGACGCCCCCAGGTGGACTCGACACTCTCACAGGGTACTACGCAGATGGAAACGACATCAATCTCGTCTTCGATAGCGATGTGTCTGTCCTGCTGGCGGCTCCGGGCACGACGAATCAGCCGCCCGTGGCGATCGCCGGAGAAGACGGCGTGACTGGCCCTGGCGGTGAGATCCATCCGATCTACAGCAGTGACCAGGGCACGACGGTGGTGCTGGGGCAGGCGAGCGATCCTGATGACGACGACATCGAATATCGATGGCTGGAAGGGACGACGGTGCTGCTGGGTTGGACTGCGGTGACCACGCCCCCGGAGGCCTATCTCGACCTATCGCCGCTGCCGATCTTCTCGGCCGGGGACCATACGCTGACCCTGGAGGTCAGGACGGTGGGCGTCTTAGAGGCCGAGGCGTCGGACACCATGATCCTGCGGATCAAGGCGGCGCCGGAGATCACGGGGATCACGATCGAACCGACGGAACTGGGCTCGCCCACGACGGTGACGGCGACCTTCAGCGATCCCGACGGCGGCACCCACACGGCGACCGTCACTTGGGAAGAAGGGGGCACGCCGGAAGCCGGTGTCGTCGATGAAGGTGCTATGACGGTGACCGGAACGACCACGTATTCAGCGGCCGGCGTGTACACCGTGACGGTGACTGTCACGGACCAGAATGGTGGCGAGGCATCGGCCACGGCCTATGCGGCGGTGTACGATCCCGACGCCTTCAGCTTCGTCTCGGGCGCCGGCTGGTACGACGAAGAACTTGCCCCGCGCGGCAAGGCTTTCCTTGGTTTCTTCGTCAGGCAGTGGGGTGCATGGGGTCCCTGCGGCTGGATGCGGCTGCGTTGGGGATGCAATCGCTTCCGGGCCACGTCGATCGATTGGCTGGTCGTGGATGAAAGTTGTGCTGAGGCGTGGTTCGGCGGCTACGGAACGATCAACGGCGCCGGGCCCTACGAATTCATGGTAGAGGTAGGCGACGACGCCGTCGACATCGCCATCTTCGATGAGTATAACACTGACGGCATGGTTGACCTGGTCCGCGGGAGGACGAGGATTCGCTCCTGTACGTGGTAGGTCATTCCGGGAACATAGAAAAAGAGGGCTGCGAACAGACGTTCGCAGCCCTCTTTGCGTTTAGTGGTTGCCGAGTCGATACTCGTAGAGTTGATAACCGACGTCGCGCGCGGCCCGGACGATTTCCGGGTAAGGCTTGTCGCAGACGTCGATGAAGCCGATCTGGTAGTTCTCGCCGTCGCCGCGACCCGTGGTGGCCTGGTCCTTGTACTGGAACCAATGCGTGCCGACGATGTAGGGATTGCGCAATGCCCCGCGTACATAGGCGGCATATTTGTCCGCGCGATCCTGCTGGCTCTCGGTGCGGCGCAGGCCCGTGTGGAACATGCCGCGATCGAGCGCGCCGAAGTGGAACTCGCCGATGATCAGAGGCATGTCGATATCGTCGGGCAGCTTCAAGTCGGCGACGCTGTATTTGTACTGGTTGTAGCTGACGATATCGCAATACTTGGTTGCGGCCAGGGCGGCCCGATCGTTGACGACGGAGAAGCGGCAGCCCAGGTAGAGCTGGTTTGGCGCGACCTGCTTGAGCTCTTCACGAATGGAGCGGAAGTAGGTCTCCGCGGTCTTGGTGTAGAACGCGGTGAGGTCTGCACGGGCCTTCTGCTCGTCCGGGGCGTCCTTGCTCTCGAGCATGGCCTCCCAGGAGGCGTAACTACTTCCCCATGCTTCGTTGAGTTTCTCAATGCTTTCATACTTGGCCTTCAGATCATCGATGAAGACCTTCTTCGCGGGTTGGTCGGCCGGGGAGACCAGCGCGGCCATGGCCAGTGACGTGTCGCTGCCCCAGGCCAACTCGTTGTGTACGAAGTAGCCGAGACACCAGGGGTCGCCGGCACTGCGGTCCTTCTCGGCCTCCAGCCGTTCGCGCAGTCTGGTGCGGAAGCTGGGGTCGAAGACGTCATAGAATTTGCCCCAGTAGCCTTGGGACCCCTCCAGCCGCTTGGCTTCGAAATGGAGACTCACGACGTACGGGGTCCTGCGCATCAGGTAGATGCCCTGGTCCGACCAGTTGGCAATGGTGTTGATGCCCCAACTCTTGAAGCGGCGGTGCGTGATATCGGCGAAGGCATGCGCGAAACTCTCGCCGTACTTGCGGCGGAGATTGGCGCGGCTGAAGTCGTAGGTCTTGTAGGGACAGTGGTCTTTGTAGTAACCATGGGGGGCCCAACTGCCGGAGCCGTAGAATTGGGCGAAGGGCGAGTCCTCGCCGGGCAGGTCTTTGTAGTATGGCTCGCGGTCCGTGATCGGAGTGGCATTGCCGCTGCCGACGCAATCGATGCCGTGCGACCAGAAGAGCTTGCCGTTGGGATCGACGAGCCACCATTTGTCCTTGTGCTTCTGGACGCGGAAGAACCCCGTGGCCTTCAATTGCGGGCCGGACGCCCAGCCGCCGTACTGGTTGCGGTCCTCCGGTCCGGGGTGGCCCTCGAGATCCTGCTTCTCGGCCCGGCCGTAGGCGATCAGTTCCTCGATGGAGTGGGTCTTGCCGGGCCATTCCTTGTGGATGTATTGGCCGAACTGGTCGATGAAGGGCAGAAACGCCGACGCGTCGAGCACCTTGATTTGTCCACCCGCGCGGATATTGTCGATTTCGAAGACGTGGTCTTCTTTCGGGTGGTTCAGGAAGATGACCAGTTGGGTGACATTGGACGTGTCGAGTTGGCCCCCATGGGTCGGGGCGGCCCGCATGCCGATCAGATTGAGCGGTTCATCCAGCTTCCACGGGACGGGGAAGACGCGCACCGTCAGCGTTTCGGTGGCTTCCGGGGCCACCGAGACGCTGGCGGTGACACAATGATCGGTCCCGTTGGCTCCCGGATTATCCACGCGGCAGCTCACTGTAATCGATGTTTCACCCCGATTGGCGACCTCCAGGGCAATGGTTTCGTAGGAGGCCAGATCCCATTTGCCGTCGGGCGCCTTCAGCGTCACGCCGGGCCAGGGGGCCTCGTGTCCGGTCTGAACGCGCAGAGCACCGCCTTCCGTCACCGTCACCTGCGCGTCGCTGGTGGCGACGCTTTCGACCTTGAAGTCCGGCCCGAAGTCGAACAAAGACAAGGGGTTACGTGCTTCCTGTGTCTGGGCGGCAAACCCGGCACCGCTCAGGCTCAGCAGGGCAATGCAACAGGTGACAAGGCGAATGACTTTCATCAGGTTGGTCCTCATACAGCAATCTCTTCCAAGGGAGCCAAAGGTGAATATACAGAGTTGTTACTCCTCCAGTGGTATATTGTACGCGAATTCGCGCCCTTGTGTTTCGAATTCCAGATTGTTTTCGGTGGTTCTGAACTCGACCCGGCGGACGGTTTGGCCCGTGCGGTCCACGGCGAGCACCGCTCGGACCCGGCGGTCGGCCTCAAATCCGAGTTCGGAGAGCCTCAAGGCGACGGAGAACGCTCCGAGTCCCGGCAGGGGGGTGACCACCAGGGTGTCCCCGGCGCGCCGACAGCGAAAGGTGCCGTCCGTGCGGACCGGGCCAAAGTCGATGGGGGGCTTTCCGAGGTTCAGTTCAGCCGGCGTAGGCTCGGATTCGTGCGGAACGACCGAGACGTTCGTGACCTGATCGCCCCTTCCTGCGGCGAGAAGTGTCCCCAGGTGGAAACGCAGGGTGCCGTCGTCCTGCCCCAGGAGGCTGTAGCGCGCTGCGGTGGCCGGGTCCCAGAGACCTACCAGGATCTCATATTGCCCGGCACCGTATCGTGACGGGATCGTGACCGTCCAGTCGTCACCGAGGCGGACGGATCCTTGCCATTGACTCGTCGGCCGGGGTGGTTGGCCGCCGCCCTGGAAGGCGATCTTGTCAGACCGGTCGGAGCGGTTGCTGATGTAGTGGACGAACACGGCCAGATCTTTGGCCGGGGATCGGTGGGTCTGCCAGTTGGTGACGAGCTTGAAGCGACGGTTGCCCAGGTATTCGACGCGCACGATCTGAGGTCGGATGGCAAGCTGGTTGGCTGGGCCGAAACGGCGCGCGTTGACGTACCATTGTGACGGCGTGCGTGACTGCTCGACAATCGCGCCGTCGATGCGTTCGATACTGGATTCGATCGCACCGTTCCTGGCGTAGTAGCCGAACGGTGGTAGAACCTTGCTTGCGACCCTCCATTCCGTTTGCCCGCGATTAACGTAGACCCGGGCTCCGCCCGTCCAGTCGATGATCTGTCGATGAATGTCACCGGCGCTGAACCGTACGTCGGCGATGGTCTCGAGTGCGATACTGCGCACGAAATCCTGGGCCAGCCAGTATTTCCGCACGGCCCCGCGTCCGAAGGCCGGACGGTCGATCATCAGCGCGTGGCCTTCGAGGATCTCGGCGCTGAGGTAGTCGTCACTTTCGATCCCGTGCTCGGCGCGGCTGCGGCCCCCTTGATAGCGGCCCGAATACCCGACGCCGTGCAGGCTGAATTTGTCGTGCAGCACCGCGTCGTACCAGGGGACGCGCTCCCAATCCTGGCACCGGACCGCGATGCAGAACCGCTCGCTCTCCGGCGTGATCCGCAGATGCTGGCAGTCGGCGCCGTCGAGGTAGCCGATCAACTGATCGTGGCCCGCTTCGGAGGTCATCGGTGCGTTGTCGCCGAGGTAATCACGAATCCAGGCGAAGGCCTGGCCCCAGTGTTGGCGCGTTTCCAGCATCGAGTGAAACGTCCCGCGGCGGTCGAAAAAGTCGATGCAGTCGATGGAGGTGAAGACATCGATGAAATAGCTGGTCGGCTTGAGGCTGGGTTTGATGAGTCTGAGATTCCGTTGCAGGAAGGGCATGAAGCGATCCGGTCGCCAGCGATAGCTCTGCGCGTCACGGCCTTCGTTGAGCCAGGCCTTGATCGGCTGGCCGTCCTCGGTGAAGCAGAGGTGATCGTAACTGTAGCCGTTGGCGTCGGGATAGAAATCGATGTAGTTGTCGTGCGGGCCCCACGGGATATCGTGGGCGGCGCAGACCGAGGCGATTTGGCGCATGTCTTCGACCGTGCCGAGTCCGGGAGCAGGCGGATAGATGTCGGGCAAGCGGTAGTCGTAGCCCCAGCGCTGCCAGACGTGGACGGTCAGCAGCGAATCGGTCAGGCCGTAGTCAATCATCTCCTGCATGGTCTTCCCGATCTCGGCATAGCGACCGCCCCAGATGTCGAAGACGAAGCGGCCCGCCTTGCGTGCGAAGCCCGGTGACGCCTGCTTGTCATAGAGCGGGCGATATTTCTTCGCGCAGTCGAACGCGCCATCTGTGCTGGGCATGAGCGTCATCGTCGCATCCATGTGCGTGTGCAGCGCATAGATGCGTTGTTCCGGCGTCACCTCCAGATAGTCCGGCGGATGGTCCGTCGCGACCAGCAGCGACAAACCACCGGTGAAATCGAAGCCCACGTGGCTGGTTGAAAGGTTGTGCCCGCCAAAACCGGCGCGGAAGGCCTCGGGTTCGACGATGCAGTAGCCATGCCCATAGTAGACCCGTGGCGCCTTCTGATCGGCCGGGCCCAGCGCGAAGTCCGTGATACGCTGCGGGCAATCAACTTTGATGCGCAGGCCGGACCGATCGGGCCACAGGCGCACAATCAAATCAAACGCCTCACCCTCGCGCTGGAGTCTCTGCCGTACGATCAACTTCCCGCCGTCTGTGGTCCAGGCCGCTGCGCCGCTTCCTATACTCTGGCCGAGGACCGAGACTCTGATCCCATCGAAAACGACGCATGCGTCGCTGTTGCCCATGGCGATGAAGCTGTCGGCAATTCCCGTCGATCCCGGGATGACGGCAGCGTGATAGCCGTCACTGAGTTGGAAGCGATGGCCGCGCCCGTTACCAGTCGCCAGCAGCGTTTGAGCGGCGTCGCGCAGCTGCGCCTTGGCTGTTTCCGACATGGGCTCAGGCAACCGACCGGCGATGATGGTTGGCTCGCCCCAGAAGCACGAATCGCACGTTGTGTCGCGCTGGGGGCCCGGATGACTCTCCAGACGCAGCAGGATTTGCTGTCCCGCGTAGGCGGACAGATCGACCTCTCCGCTGACCCAGCCTTTGCTGGCGGTGTGACGCTCGAAGGCTTCTCGTTCGTCGATCCAGACGCGAAACGTCACGCCATCGCTGGGCGGCTCACTGGCCGCATGGTCCCGGATGGCGTTGGCGAATGACAGCGTGATCGGTGTGGTTCTCGGCAGGGCGATGCGGTATTCGGCAAAGATGGTCCCGCCTCCCGGCTTCCAGGGCGGATGCATGACCAGCGCCTGCTTCGTCGCTCCCCGTGTCACCTGAGCGGCCGAGAGGTGCGCCGCCGATTCGGTCGACGATCCTTTCCAGCCGACGGGCATATAGACCAGAGGCTGGTCGTAGTATTGCCACGCGACGCGGTGCGTCTTGAGTGACCATAGGGGCAGGGCCCCGTTGCGCGGAACCACGTTCACGGGCAGGTCGGGCGGCGCAGCGCTTGACAAGGCCGCCTTCTCGAAGTCCGAGGTGAAAATGCGCACGGCGTGAGCGGTCTTCACCTGGCGTCTATATTCGAACGTTGCGTAGACGTGTACGGGGTACAGCGCCGAGAGAGCCCCTTTGCGAGCGGCGATCTGGAAGGACGTGGTCTCGCTGCTGCCCCCCTCGATCTGAATCTGCCTGGCGTTGGCCCCGACGACGTGCCATTCGTCGACCAGGTCATCGATGCGCAAATCGACCTCCACCGGTCCCATCTCCACGTTCTCGACACGCACGTCCACGCGGCATGATTGGTCGTATTGTGTCGGGGGGACGATTTCCTCGATCGTGAGGACCACGGGGTAGGCTTCCACTCGATGACCGTTGAAGGCGAACGCGGGACCTGGGGTTGTCAGGAACAGCGAAGCCAGTAGAAGGATCCATTCGATTTTGGTGCGCTGTCTTCTTTGCATGGTGTTCTCTTCGGCAGTTCTCTGATTCGCTATCGGCTCCGGCGCTGGAGCAGATACCACATCGTTTCGTACTCGGGCGAGAGCTTCAGTACGTGGCCATCCATCGGGATGCGTTGCTTCGTGCCCCCGTCCGGTGCCAGGGCATGGCAGGTCCAGCGACCCTCAGGCAACACGAGTTGCCCCTCGACCGGTTCGATCCGCACCGGCGCTTGGCCCCAGTTGCGTCCCACGGTTCGTCGGTCGGCCGAGAACTGCATTCCCGTGTTCTCGCAGCGCCCGCAGGCTGTGACCAGGAGCGTCGCGTTGTCATTCAGAGGGGTAATGGTCAGAGCTACGAATTGAGGCGAAGCGATGCGGACGTCGCCCTTGCTGGCTTCGGCAAACAGCGCCGCATGGCCCGTGTAGATTTGGGTTCCGTCACCGGCCGCGTGATAGAGACCTCTGTTGTTCGAATCGGCAGACCAGAGAAGCGTTGTGTCGGATGTTCCAGAGCCTGTGGCGGTGCGGCCTCGTTCGTAGGCCGGGACGTAGATCCCTTTCAGCAGGTCGCTGCGCGTGAGCTCGCCTGCGTCCCGCAAAATCGTCAACATGTCTCGGTCGTGCCGACTGTGCAAGCGGGCCAGTGCGGCCAGGTCGTTCTGCGCGTCCGCGATGAACACGGATTGTGCGGGCCGGATCGGTGGGAGCGTCGCTTCCCGAAAGATAGCTGTCCCGGCGCGCATGAAGCCCCACTTGCCCGGGTTGGTGTCGATATCGAAGAAACTGCTGAGGGTTTCGCGGTCCCAGCTATCGCCACTGTGCGAGTAGGTATAGAACCAGACGCCGTCCCAGTCCTGGGCGGCGGCAAACGAGGCCATCATGGGCACACATTCGGCCTGGGCGTCCAGCGGGGCCGGGTGATTGTATTCGCTGACGGTAAACGGCTTGCCCGCCAGGCGTTCGGCCGCGATGCGAAACAGCGTCGCCTCCTGGGGATAGTCGGTCATTGGTTTCTGCGCGATGAGCCAGTTGCCCTGGTCCCAGGGCCGGCCCGGAAAGCGCGGATGTTGCCAATAGGAATGAGAATCGATGAAGTCCATACCGCTCTGCGCGTAGAGGCCGAGCGCTCCGAAGACGATGGTGCCGGTGAGGAGGGCGTCGCAGCCCAGATCGTTTTTGATGTATTGCCGCATCTCGTCGAAATAAGCCTTTTCCGTCTCGGCCAGGAAGATCATCCGGTCGACGATTCTTGCCTCGCTTTCGTTTTTCTGGAACAGAGCGATGTTGCCGGCGGTGAGCGATTCGCTCTTCGCCAGCGCCACCTGCCCGCCGGGGTGAAGCTCGACGCTGGCCAGGTTGACCGCGGCATCATCGCCACTGAAGGCGAAGCTGATACGGGCGTTGCTCTCGTCGGCCGAGGCGACGAAGCCAAAGGTGTAGTGGGTTTGTTGGGCTGTCAATTCCACGCGGCGCGAGAGCCCCAGATTGGACCAGGGTTCGTGGGCCTGGCCCACGCTGCAACTGACAGCCCGCGGTTGGCCACTGGAGGCATCGAAGGCGACGGTGTAATACTGTCCCTGTTTCAGGGCCAGGCCGCCTTGCGAGAGTTGGAGATGCCACTGCGTCTCGTCGGCCTTGTCGATTCGTATCCGGATGCCGCCTCCTGAGGGACTCGGCCGGCGGGAGACGGTCGCCTGGCAGCCCGCGTGCTGTTCCAGGTGCCAGTGTGGCGGCGTGCCCGCGGTGCCAGCCGCAAAGTTGCCGTTTTGCAGCAGGTTGGGGCCCAGGGGCGTGGTCCCTTGCGACCAGGCCGCACGCAGGGCCTCCGTGGAATCGTAACGCGGCTTCAGCCACCGATTGAACTGCTCGCGCAGGATCCTCTCGTAGAAGGGTGGCAGCCCGCGCAGGGTCTCGTCGCCGTTCCACATGAAGAAGCTGTCCTCATTGGTAATCTCGACGAAGGCGATGGCCGGATCGTCGGCGTAGCGCACCTGACGATACGGGTTGACATGATCCAGCAGTTCCTGGGCGTACTGCTTCTGGGCCTGGACCAGGGCCGGTGTGAAGATGCCCGCGATCTTGTCATAGCTGCTGTTGGCTGCGGGCAATCCCAGGTATTGACTGTGGGCCCGGCCGACGTGCAGGTTGATATTGACCCAGATGCCTCGCCGGGCCAATTCGTTGATGAAGAAATCGAGGCGGTCGAGCGCTTCCGGTTCGATGGTGCGGCCGTCCTGGGCGTTCCAGATGCCGCGCGGCCAGCGGGACGTGTCCATGTGGTGACAGCGGACGCTGTTGACGCCGGCCGCGGCCAGCCGGGCGGCTACGAGCGGGGCATCCTCGTGGGTGGGGAAATTGGCTCCGAAGGACAGATTCACCCCCCAGATGCGGACGCGCCGGTTCTGGTAGAAATGCCGATCGGCCCGGAGCCGCTTCGAGTCAGCCGCGATCGGCTCGACTTGGTCGATCCAGAGTGCCGGTTTGGCCTCGATACGGGCGGGGATTACGAAGGGGACTAATTCCTGGCCGACGACCATGCCACCAGCGCCGAAAGAGGCCACCAGGGACACCATAAACGCGGTCATTCGCCTCCCAAGCGGACGGGTTAGGAATTGCGCTGTCTGAGCCGGTCGTCTACACATGATCATCTCCTCAAACACGGTGCCTTCTGAGTTCATCGACAGCACGACCGTGACGGCCTGACGATAATTGTCGAGATTTCCCCGTTTTGCGCAGGGGAAACAGCATTCGGCCACTCGGTGGTCGTCCCGGCCTGCCGCCGGCGCAGGCGGCAGCCACCGGCCGCCCGGCGCGGAGAAGCTGCCCCGGGACCTCTGGCAGGCATCGACCGGGAAGGCCGAAAACATACGTTTTGCCCTAGATAGCTTAGCTTCCTGCGAGTGGATAGCACCAGGCCGTCTAGAGGAGGATGTAGCAGTTTACCCGGTCCATCGCAACAGAAAACACGCCACGAAGGGGCCAAAAGGGTCCGAAAATAAACGCCCAGGTGCGGCCGAAGGGGGCTCGAACTGGCCTGGGGGAAGGTTGGCCAGTGGTGCGAAAAGGCCTCCGGGCGGGGGGCGGAGGTCTGGGCCCAGGGGGAATCTGTCGGGGCCGCGCCGCTTTGCGTGAAGTCTGCTTGAGGTCCGGTCCGGATTTGGCCGATGATATAGAGGCGATAAGTCCCTGTGGCACAGACGCTTCCCGGGGATTTGACGGAGCGATACGAGACGATGAAGGAGCCCGATCAAACCAGGTTTTGGAGGCAGAGGATGACCTCGGCAAGCGCAGGAGCGAAGCGGATGACGATGCCGGAGATCAAGGAACGGGCCAAGCTGATGGGGATCACGCCGGGCAAGATGAAGAAGGCGGAGTTGATTCACGCCATCCAGATGGCGGAAGGTTGCACGCCCTGTTATGGCCGCTCGAACGGCGAATGTCCCTGGCTGGAGTGCTGCTGGCGGAGCGATTGCTTCAAGACCAGAGCCTAGCCGATGGCCCGTTTGGTTCGGTGACGTCGACGCATATTGTTGCTGGAGAGGCTGCCGCTAAGGACACCGAAGACGGGAGAATCGCTTTGTCGAACGCCGGTGTCCCAACTGCGGTTTCTCACCCGTAATGACACGTTTTCTTTGACAGCCTCTGCCAGGACCGGTAAAATACAGCGCGATTTGTCATGGAGTATACTTCTTCCCTCGAAGCGTACCCCTGATAACCGATGAGGGACTTTGCTGGACAGGCCCACCCGGGCCTAAGGAGAAGACGAAGTGGCAAAGGGGACGGTCAAATGGTTCAGTGAGAAGAAAGGTTTCGGCTTCATCATCCCGGATGATGGCGGCGAAGACCTGTTCGTTCATCACTCGAACATCGCCGGTACCGGCTTCAAAACACTGCAAGACGGTCAACCTGTCGAGTACGAGCCCGCACAGGGCAAGAAGGGAATGGAAGCGACAGACGTCCGACCGGCAGGATAGGCAGGTGAAGTCCTCGAACTCGGTCCCTCTGTGCGAAGTTTTGGACCATCAGTTCGAGTTTGTACCGTTAGCGAAAGTAGTTGGAGTCGTTCCGAGGGGAAAGGGCGATTCTGAGGGGCGCTAACGGGGCGGCGCTCTCCGCAAGGGGAGTGCCGAGCGAGTCAGTCACCCGTGGTTTGCGCCATGGGGACGAGACTAAGTGGAGTGGATGCCCGACAGATGAACGCACCGGTCTGGTGGTCTGCGCTGCGGCGCCGAGCTGGCGTCGTAGCGGCGTGGCCAGGCTTTGCGGCCGCCACTCTCTTGCCGCGTCAGGCATATCGTCTCAGGGCCAGATGGACGATCTTATCGATGAGGGACTCGTAGTCGATGCCGATCCGATCGGCCGCCTCGGCCACTTCCTCGCCGTAAGCGATATCCGGATTAGGGTTGGCCTCCAGGATGACCAATTTATTGTCGGGCGTCAGCCGCAGGTCCATGCGGCCATAGTCCTGGAGTTGCAAGGCGCGGTAGGCACGCTTGCAGACGCGCTCAACATTTCTGAGGATCGTTTTGTCGAGGTCGGCAAAACCGAAGGTGATCTTCCATTTCTCCCGGTAGTCGTCGTCCCATTTGCAGCGATAGGTCAGAATGACCGGCCCCTGGTCGTCCTCGGCGTTGAAACAGCACTCGCGCGGCGGCAGGACGGTCAGCCGCTGGTTACCGATGACGCTGACATAGAGTTCGCGGCCCTCGATGTATTCTTCGGCGATCGCCGGCTGTTTCCACCGCTCGTGAATGAACGCCGCCCGTTCTTGGAGGGCATCGGCGTCGTAGACGACCGAGGCGTTGGAGAGGCCTTCGGAGCTGTCCTCGAAGGCCGGTTTGACGACCAGGGGGTACGGCAGTCTGCGCGGAATGCGGATGGCGCGTCGCGGCGGCAGAGCGATGAAGTTTGGAACACGGATCTTATGCAGGGTCAGGATCTGCTTGCACAGTCCTTTGTCTCGGGCCAGCATCAGGCCCATGGCGCCGGCGCCCGTGAACGGGATATCGAGCAATTCCAACAGAGCCGCGATGTTCTTATCGAGACGGCGGTCGCCGCAGAACTGCTCCGTCAGGTTGAACACCAGATCGGGACTCTCTTCCGTCAGGGCCTGAGCGACGGCGGCGATGTCGTACTCGGCTCCCAGTGCCGTGACGCGATGGCCGAGAAGGCGCAGCGCCTCGCAGACATGGAATTCCGTAATCGGCTTGTCCGGCTGTTTGTGAAAATGAGGGTCGTCGGGAGCGATAGTCACCGGGTCGACCAGCACGACGATATTCAGTTGCTGGCTCATAGTCACCTTCGTTTTCTGTTGACGGTTAAGGTGTTGCTGGCAATGGCGGTGAGCATGGAGGTCAGGCCGATCAGGTTCTCCTCGTGCGAGGCGTTGGCGTAGAGACCCAGCGCGTCGCAGCGGGTGGCGAGCCGATTGAGGAGCTGCTGGATGTCGAATTTACGGTGACCGGTCCAGCGCGTGACGTTGGTCACCAGTTGCGCCCGGTGCGAACGCAGGAGCCGAGAGGCCTTGATCATGGAGTTGCCGGCGTGAGCCGATACGAAGAGCTCTTTGAGGCTATCGTCGTAGTAGCCTTGGAACTCACTGCCCAGCGCCCGGCGTTTGCGCTCGTAATGGGTGGCCAGGGTCGAGGTCATGCGGGCGGCCGAATAGGGCGGACGTCCTCGGAAGGTGACGGCCGGAGCCGTATCGGCAATGTCCTGCATGAGGCGGTCGACATAGCACAGTTTCTTGAGCACCGGCCAGTTCTTGTACTTGATCTGCCAGTGGCTGCCAGGCGTCAGCCAAACGGCAAACGTCTCGGCAAAGTCCTCATCCGGATGGGATTGGGCGTAATTGTCTTCGAGATGGACCACGAAGCGGCGCGAATAGGGTTGATAGTAGTACGACCCGGAGTAGGTGGCGGAAAACAGGCCGAACAACTCGCGCCACCGCGTGCGCCGATAGAGTCGATAGGCATAGTTCAGCGCGTGCCCGCATTCATGCCGGAGCAGCTTCATGCAGATGTCGTCGGTGCCGCCTTCGACTTCGTACATCATTTTCTGTTCGAGGTGTCGGAGCCGAGGGTGGGCCAGACAGAAGGGGATGCCGATCGTCGGAATCTTGTCCGGCGTGAGCCACTCATCGGCCAGGTAGCAGGTGGGATGGCAGGTAATGCCCTTGGCGGCCAATTCCTCGTAAAGCTGCTCCACAAAGGGTTCGAGGCAGGAACCGGAGATCTGCAATTTCAGGTCGCGAATACGTACCTGGAGCAAGTCTTCGTCTGCCAGATGTTCCCAACCGTAAGTCTTCCGTGTCTTTGTCATCGGTCCGGTCGTGCTTGCTCTAAATGCGATTCACCTCTCTGTATACCACCTGAGGCGTCACGTGACAAGCCTGGTTTGTGGATCGTCCCGGCGTCTCGAGAAGGGAGCAGACGTTGAACCGGGTGAGGGTGTCAATCGCGCCGGTTTCCGGTTGGCTCTAGTACGAAGCCACGTCGGCTGCGACCGCGTTGTGGCTGACCTGCGGACTGCTGATCTGGATGGTGGAGTTGAGTTGAGCACTGCTCTCGATGCTCTTGTGGATGTGAAGGGTCGCCACCTGGGCCAGGACCTCCGACGTCTCCACGGCCTCCAGAAAGCGGACCAACTGACCCAGTGAGATGCCCTCCAGTCCAATTTCCACTACGGTTTCCGCGTAGCCCGGTTGCGCGGTCAGCGTGTCTCGTTTCATCGTGGCGACGTAAGGCGTCAATTGGTGCCGTTCGATCAGCGATTCCAGGAAGGGCAGCAGTTGGAAGTCGGAATCCTGGGCGGCCAGACGCGCCTGCGTCGCCTCGACGTCCTGGCGAAGGGTGAGGTACGTGTCGCTGAGACCGCGCACCTCCCGCAGTTCACTCCGCTTTTCCGGAATGATACGTCGGAGCGTATCGATGCGATCGCGCATCGGATGAATCACGAATCCGTACAGGCTCCAGACCGCCCCTACGGCGAGCATGCCGATTCCCAGTCGTCGTTCTCTTCGCGTCAACTGCATCATTTATTGCACCGTCTTTCCGCAAGAAAGGGACAGGGTGAAGTCCACCATGCCCGTTTCGGCATCTCTATTGGGGCTGGGGATGTCGACATTCTCGAATCCCGGAATCTCCTCCAGCATGCGCTGCCACTCCAGCAGGGTGCCGAAGGAGTCACAACGGCCTGTCACGCGGACGGAATCGGTCGCCACAAACAAGTCATCGAGCGTCAGCTTCTTGGCCGGCGGGCGATGGATGCTGAGGATGCGCAGGATCTCCAGCGGCGTCAGTCGTCCCGGGTGAAAGGAGGTCAGCGAGGCACTATCGCTGCGGAAGGCATTGAGCCGCTGCTGGAGCTGGGCCAGAGGGTTGACGATGTTGTTCTCCTCGGGCAGCGTCTGCCGCGTGACGCCTTCGATTTCGCCTTTGAGGGCGGCGTACGTCGATTCGAGACGCGACAACTGCACGAGCGAACCGATCAGCCAAACGGCGGCCGTCACCGCCAACAGGCCGGCGCAGAACACGAGTTCCTTGCGCATGTTCCGCGGCACTGGGCCGCTGGTGCCGTGGGCCGCCAGGAAATTGATCGAGCCGGCCGATTGGGGCAACAACCGGCGTAGCGCCAACCCTTCGGCCACGCAGATCGGGAACGCCGCGTCAAGGTTTGCGGCCCGTTCGATCTTGGCGTAGGGATCCACCAATGTCACGCGGCAATTGACGTCGCCCTCGATGGCTGCGGCCAGGTATCGTCCTGCTTTCGACTCGGCGACGAGATACACGCGCAACTCGGTGTGCGGCTCCGCATCGAACAGCTTGCGCCAGGTGATTTCGATTTCACGGTTGAGCGTCTCCGTCACCTGGCACGCCATGCTTTCCGGGTCGCTGTCGCGGGGTACGAGCATGGGAATGTTGCGGACCATGAGCAGATTGCCGTCGTGAATCACGGCCAGGTTGAGGACGGTCCGCTCGACGCACAGGATCAGCGCGGTGCCTCGCTGGCAATCGGGATGATTGAACGCCACCGCGGCATGGACGGCCGTGATCGGTGTCTCGACCTGGGTCGGCTGGAGTCGCCCTTCACCCAGCAGGCTCAATTCCTCTTCGAGCAGATCGCTGGAGGTGGCTGCAACCAGGACCGCATGGCGGTCGTCACCGGCCGGTCGTGTCGAACAAACCTGGGCCATGGCTTTGTCGGCCGCAATGGGAAAATCATCTTTGAGCACGGAGGTGGTGCCTGCGCGAAGCTGCTCGAGCGTGGCCCCGTCGATCTCCGTGTCGGCAAAAAAGATGGCGTGGTGAGGCAGGCAGACGGCGACCTCCGCGCGGCGATCGAACCCGTGCCGGGTCGTCAAGGCGCGCAGGACGTTGGCGGGCGAGTCGGTGCGCCGACGCATCTGTATGCCGAAGGTTTTCTCGACGCGAAAGCCTTCGGGCGTTCGCACCATTTGTACCGCCCGCAGGTGCGATCGTCCGATATCGATGCCAATAGACTTCTTTGCCATAATGCTATCTCTTATCCTTCCTCCGAAGCCGGAGCCGGGTCGTCTACGATCATGACTCTCTGTACTGGATAATATCGACATTTCCGGCCTTGGTGTTTCGGCGTAACAGAGCTTCGATCTCACATATTCGATCGCCGACCTTTCCACGCGTGCTAACGCGGTAATGTTGCTGGTCGGAGCCGGTGGTAATGGTGTCCCGGATCGCTTCGTACACATTATCGGTCATGCCGGGCACCTCTTTCAGCTCGGCCACATGTCGGAACGGTTTGACCGCTCGTCTCTGGACAATCACCTGGGTCAGCACGGGATCCATTCGCTCCGACAGGCACTCGATCACGAGTTTCGGGGCGGTGTTGATATTGATCCGTCCCTGGCCGACCGTGGTCAGCAGATCGCGCAGGAGAGCAAACGCTTCCGGCGTGACTCCCTTGACCCAATACAGCTCCTCAATCGTGTCCAGCGGTCGATTCCGGCACGGATAGGCCGGTGTCAACGTGGCGTAGTGGTGGTTCTCGGCGCCCTGGTTGTCGCGATTGACAAAGGACAGTTGCGTGACGTCGTCGTCCTGGTCGATCCAGTCGATCAGGGCGGGAACCAGACCGTAACTGAGGCGCTCGGGGCCGTCATGATCGCGATTGATCAGATCGATCAGCCGCAACAGTTGGTCGATGCGTTTTCGGTCCAGTTGGCCGCTTGGGCTCTTGAGGTTATTGACGTTCAGGCGTCCATCGGCGCCCGTGATCGTCACCAAGCAGGTCCCCGTGCCGACGGAGAAGGTCTCCTGGCCCGTTCGCAGCTTCGCAAAGTGCGGGTTGTCCAGTAGATCGTTGGCGTCGCGGATCGCCGCCAGGGCAATCCCCAGGCCGGCGCGGGCACAGTGCGTGGCCTGTTCGAATTCTCGGAAGCTTTGGGCGGTGTCCAGACGCATGAGGGTCTTGCGATTGAACCCGAACAGCAGGACCGACAGCAGGAGCACCAGGCCCAGGACGACCACCAGAATGAACCCGTCCCGACGATATTTGCGAGCGCGTGGTCTCATCGCTTGGGCTCCCTACTGGTTTGCCTGGTCGTCGTCAACGTGCCGGCCACTTGAGTGACGATGCGCACGGTCGTGCTGCAATGATACGATCGTCCCCCTTCATCCAGGAGGTTCACGTCAATCCGTACCGCATGCGGCAACCGGCGGCTCTTCGTGCCGTTCCATTTCGGCAGCCAGCGCTGGCCGTCATGAAACGCCAGGTCCACTGCGACCACGTGGTCCAGGATGGGCTGCCCTCTCTGGGCGAAGCCGCCGGGGTCGCGTCGATCCGTGCGCGGCCCGCAATTGAGCCAGAGTGTCTTGGTAATCGCGTCGAGTCGATATCGTACCTGAGACAATCCGCGCGGACCGTGCGGCCCACCGGCCTGGCCCGCCGTGGTCGTGAAATTCAACAGGTCACCGTTTGGATGTTGGGCGTCTCCCTGGAAGACAGGACGCAGCCGTTCGCTTACGACCTGGCTTGGCTCTGCCGCATCAGCCCGCGGCTGGGTTCCCTGGCCGTCGGCCGTCGCAATGTTGCTGTTGGGATCTGTCGCTGGAGCATACGCGCAGCGGAGCTGTCGCGCCATGAGACGAAGCACCAGCGTCGCACGCTCGGCATGCGCCAACCGGCTGTCGTAGGCCTGCACCGATTGCGTCGTCGCAGCGTAGCTGCCATAGACCATCGACACGATCATGGCCATCATGGCCAGCGCGATCAGCATTTCGATCAGCGTGAAGCCCGTGTTGTGCCGGTTTCTACTCATGGATACGAGAATCCGCGACATACGTGGTCATTTCGATGTTCTTCTGCCCCCGGCCGTGTTCCCAGGTGACGAACGCTTGGACCTGTCGCAGGCCTTTGAGTGCGACGTTGCGGGCGTTGGGGGCGCGGGCCTCGGTGACCTCGACGCGCCAGGCGAAGCGCTGACCGTTGCGGTCGGTCGTGCCCGTCTTCGTTCCCTGCTGGGGATAGCCGCCGGCTGAGGTCTCGGCCATCTTCTCCTGGGCGATGAAGACCGCTTGGGTCATGGCTTGCGCCGCATCGATCGAGGCCAGACTGATCAGATGGAGTCGCAGCAGGCCCAACAGACCGATGGCCGCGATGGCCAGTGCCACGAGGACTTCGATGAGCGTGAAAGCCGACCGTGTTGTTGCCCGCCGATCCTTCATTGCCAGCACCTCTGTTTTACGGCGTTACGACCGCGGCGCCTCAGTCCTTGAGATCCCAGCTTTCGATGTCGGCGTCGTCGTCGATGCCGCCGTCTTCGCCGTCCTTGCCAAAGGATTCGAGATCATAATCACGACTGTGCAGCCCCGGGCAGATGTAGATGTACGGGTTGCCCCACGGATCGATCGGGTTGCTGTCGAGATACCCGTCGCGGCTGTAGCCCTTGAGGCCCGGGTTCATCACGAGGGCGTGCAGCCCTTCGGACGTCGTGGGGAAGCGCCCGGTGTCGGTCTTGAACAGGGCCAGCGCCTGTTGGATGCTGCGGATCTCGGCCTTGGCCGTGGTTCGACGGGCCTGTTCCGGACGGCCCAGGATCTTCGGCATGATGATGGTGGCCAGCAGGCCCAGAATCACCACGACGATCATCAATTCGATCAGCGTGAAGCCATGGTCTCTTCGGATCGCACCAGAGTATCGAGTCTTCATCGTATGTTATCCCCTACAATGCTTGGTTGATTTCAAATATGGGCAGCAGAATGGCCAGTACAATAAACCCCACGACCCCGCCCATCAGGAGCAGAATCACCGGTTCCAGCAGACTGGTCAGGGTCCGCACCGTCGTCTCGACTTCGCCGTCGTACATCTCCGCGATGTCGATCAGTCCGTCTTCGATGTTGCCGGTCATCTGCCCGGTGGCAATCACGTGAAAGACCATGGGCGGAAACAGGCCCGTCGTTTTCACCGCATCGGCAATGCTCTCGCCCTTATGGACCAGTTCCGCGATGGTTTCGGTCGCCTTGGTGATGACGCTGTTCTGGCTGACGCGCCGGCTGATCTCCAGGGCCGCGATGACCGGAATGCCGCTCTTCATCAGGGTTCCGAGCGTGCGGGTCAGTCGGGCGACCTCGAGCCGGAAGAACAACGGCCCGAACAGCGGCAGACGCAGCTTGATGCGATCCAGCCGCGCCCGACCGTCCTGGGTCTTGGCCAGGGCTACGACCCCGCCCACCATCCCGCAGAGAAGGACCAGGATAAGCACGATATACGTTTTGACAAAACCGCTGATACCGATCAGCAGCCTGGTCGGCCAGGGCAGTTCCTGATTCATCTTCACGAACAACTCGGTGATGCTGGGCACCACAAAGGACAGCAGGAATATCACGACGCCGGTCGCGACGAGGGCCATCATCACGGGATAGGCCACGGCGGACTTGACCTTGCCGGTCAACTGGACGCGCTTCTCCAGGATGTCGGCGAGCCGGCCCAGGACGATTTCGAGCGTGCCGCTGGCCTCGCCCGCAGCAATCATATTGGTGAACAGCGGTGAGAACAGACTCGGGTGTCGCCCGAAAGCTTCCGCCAGGCTGCTGCCCGCGTTGACGTCGTCCCGTACGCCTGTGACGATCTGAGCCAGGGGACTGGCCGTCTGTCCCCAGCGTACCGCCCGATGCTTCGTCGGAGCCTGCATCTGCTCGATGAGCGCCGAGAGCGCCGGGACCAGAGGCATGCCCGCGTGCAGCAGCGTGGACAGTTGACGCGCCAACCGGCTGAGATCGCGGGTGTTTACCCGTCGCAGTAACTCAACGCCCGGCGCCTGATTCGTGGCATCGGGTCGGTCGTCTGATCGCTGTTGCGGGCTCGCGCCTGGTGTCTCGGTTAGAATCTGTGGTTCAACGGTCGGCACGTTCGGTTACTCCCGCGTTCGATTTGACGCTGTCCTGGGTGACACGATAGACCTCCTCCAGAGTGGTCATCCCCGCCAGCACGCGGCGCAGGCCGTCTTGGCGCAGAGTGGTCATTCCTTGGGCCAGCGCCGCCTGTTTGATGATGTGCGCCCCACGCCGTTGAATGACGAGGTCTTTGATTTCGTCATTCATGACCAGGAGTTCAAAGATGGCGGTCCGGCCGGTGTACCCGGTGTTCAGGCAGACTTCGCAGCCTGCTCCTTGATAGAGCTGCAGAGCGCCGCTGTGCAGTTTTCGCAGTTCGGCCTCCACGGTGCTGAGGTCGTGGGGCTGATAGGGTCGCCTGCATTCGGGGCAAATGACTCGCAGAAGCCGCTGGGCCATGACCCCGATCACGGACGATGAGATCAGATACGGTTCGATCCCCATCTCCGTCAGTCGCGTGACCGCCGAGGGGGCATCGTTGGTGTGCAGCGTGCTCAGCACGAGATGGCCGGTCAGTGACGCCTGGATGGCGATTTCAGCCGTCTCGCGGTCGCGAATTTCTCCGATCATGATCACGTCCGGGTCCTGCCGGAGAATGTGACGCAGGCAACTGGCAAAGGTCAGATCGATCTTGGACTTGATCTGCATCTGGCCAATGCCGGGCAGTTGATATTCGACCGGATCTTCGACCGTGAGGATGTTGCGTTCTTCGTTGTTCAATTCGTTCAGAGCGGCATAGAGTGTCGTGGTCTTGCCGCTGCCGGTGGGACCGGTCAACAGGATGATCCCGTGCGAGACGCCGATAAGGTCGCGGAACGTGCTCAGTGTCCGTGACCCGAACCCGATATCCTGGAGCCCGAGTTGCCCGCGTCCTTTGTCGAGCAATCGCAATACTACGCGCTCCCCGCCGGCGGTGGGGATGACGGAGACGCGAATGTCCACGAGTTCCTCGCGGATCTTCACGCGGCTCTGACCGTCCTGAGGCAGGCGATGTTCGGCAATGTTGAGGTTGGCCATGATCTTCAGCCGGGACAGCAGTGAACCGGCCTGATGCTTCGGCAGACTCAGCACGTTGTGCAAGACGCCATCGATACGGAAACGCACCTTGACTTCGGTCTCGTACGGCTCGATGTGGATATCACTGGCGCGGCTGTGGACTGCTTCGAACAGAATCTTGTTCACCAGTTTGATCGCGGGCGCCTTGCTCGCGATGTTCAGCAGGTCTTCGGCGTGCGTCTGGACGGACGTGGCCGCCGGGGCGTTGGTGCCGCCGGCCGGAGTCGTCTCAGCGGCCTCGGACTGCTTTTCCTGCTCGGTGGTGTAGTAGTAGCATTGACTGATCGCGCTCTCGATTTCCGGGGCCGGGCACCGGACGCGCGGGCAGGGCTGGCCCAGGATACTGACGATCGCATCGTAGGCCTCCACGTTCAACAGGTCCGCCAGTGCGATCACGGTGCGGCCGCCTTCCAGCACAATCGGAATGGCGCGCTGCTTTTTCAGAAACTCCAGCGGCAGCCGTTGCACCAGTTTCGGATCCAACTGCTCGGGAGCAATCTTCCAGAGTTGCTGACCTTCTATTCGTTTTGTCTGTGCTACGTTCACCAATCAACCTCCTCGCATGCCTGCGACAAGAATGCGCTGGTTCGCATTGCCGTCAAGTCAGCGATCCTCTCTCAGAAGCGCCGGCATTTGTTGTCTCTTGGCCTGCGTCAGTTCCTGTTGTTGCTGCGGATCGGTCATCACGTGAGGCGTAATGAAGATAAGCAGATTGGTCTTCTGCAGCACATCCTTTTGGCTTCGAAAGGCGGCGCCGATGAGCGGCAGATCGCCCAGCAGAGGCACCTTGTCCTGGATGCGGCTGGTATCGTCGCGGATCAGTCCGCCGATGACCACCGTGGCGCCGCTTTGCATGGTGACGACGGTTTGCGCTTCGCGTTTGGCCGTGGTGGGGGTATCGGAGGTCCCCGTGGTGACATTCTCCAGCAGCTTGGTGAACTCGCTGTCCACCTCCAGGCGGATCAGCCCGCTCTGGCTGATGTGAGGCGTCACATTCAGTGTGATACCGACGTCTTTGTACTCGTAGTTTTTGATGACCGTCGGCGTGATGAAATCGGTGGTCTCCGTAATGCGAGACTGGATAACGTACGGCGTGTTCTCGCCGACCACGATGCTGGCCCGGCGGTGATTCGACGTGACGATATGGGGCGTCGAGAGAATGTTCACGGCGGATTCCCGCTGCAGCGCCTGGAGAATGGCACCGATGGTGACACCGTCGCCGTTGTCTTTCCAGGCACCCACGGCGAGCCCTTCGAGATCGCCATTGAGGAAATCGACGCGCGGCCCCAGATTGGTCAGGCCGAAGCCGCGGATGCTGGTCGACACCGCCTCGTCGAGGGTGGCCCAATCCACACCGATCTGAGTGAGCGATTCTTCCGTCACTTCCAGGATCATCATCTCGACCAGGACCTGTTCGCGGACGATGTCGAGCTTCTCGATGATCTCCGAGATCATCTCGAAGTCTTGGGGCGAAGCCACGATGATCAGCGCGTTGGTGCTGTCGTCGGCGGTCACCTGGATTTGCGGCGCAGCCTCCACCGTGCCGGTCAGCCTCATGCTCGCCAGCGCGGCCTCCAAGGACGGCGCCACGTCGTTGGCGTCGGCGTTCTTCAGATACTTGACATGGAATTTGTCGGCCCCGGTGGACCGTTCGATATCGAGTTGGGTGACCAACCGGCGTACGGTTTCCATGTCTTCGTCGCTGGCCATGACCACCAACGAGTTGGTTCGTTCGTCGGGCAGCACCTGCGGCCCTCTTCCCGCCGACCGGTTGGTTTGAGCCGAAGCGGCGGTTTGCAGTCGGGTGGAGCGAACTGTAGCGACTTGGTTCTCACTGAGGATGCGCGTAATCTGCTCGCTCAGGACTTGAGCCGAAGCGTATTGCAGCGGGAACCGCACCACGCTCTCCTGGGAGCCCTCCACATCGAGTTGCTGCACGATCTGTGCGATGTGGTGAATGTTGGCCGAGATGTCGGTGACCATGATGGATTTCGTTCTGGGATAGACCGTCATCTGCGCCTTGGCCGGCAGCAACGACTGAACGATTTCGCTGATCTCCGTGACCTCCGCGTACTGGATCGGGAGGATCTGGGTAATCATGGCGTCGTTCTTTGGGATGAACGCCGGGTCGGCGCCGATACGCACCTGGAGATTGCGTTTGGCGGCTTCCTCCTTGGGGACGATCTTCACCGCGTTGTCGGTCTCGATCGTCGCATACCCGTGGACGTCGAGAATCTGCTGCAGAAAGCCGTAGAGATCCTTCAGCGGGATCGGCGTCGGTGACATCACCGTTACCGGCCCGCTGACGCTCGTGGACAGGATGAAGTTGATCCCGGTGATCTCGCCGATCGTCTTGAGGACCGTCCGGATATCTACCTCTTCGAAATTGACTTGGACCAATTCATTGGCCATCTCGGGCGGAATCAAGATCGGTGGTCCCGGATTGGGCGTCGGCACGACCGGCGGCTGGGCGGTGGCCGTCACCGGCGGCTGTGCCTCGGCCGGTGCCGCGTGTTCCTGGGCCATAGGCATCGGCTCGGGCGCTCCGGCATCCTGGGTCAACCGCGGCGGCAACGCCGGCGGTGCCGCCGTCGGCTCGGCATAGCTGACCAGATTGGCCGAGACACCGCGCGGTGCATTCGTGCGTTGGCGTTGGAACATCTCCACCCGCGGTGCATCCACGCGGGGCTCCACCTTCGGCGCGGCCGCGGCGAAAGAGTTTTTGGGGCCGGGCCGATTCTGAAGTTGGATGGGGCAGATGTCACTGCTGTCGACGGCCTTGGTTTCAACTCCGCATCCGAGGCCACTCAGGGCCAGGGCGCACGTCACGGTGATCATTGGTACCAGTCGATGCACCATGTGGCGTACCGAGAGATCACGTGTATGCCGAAGCCGTACCGGGATATTGTTGTGTCTCGTTTTCAAGGTGTTCTCCGTCATGTTAGAGATCAAATGACAGTTCCTTTGTTTCCTTGTCGCGCAACAGTCTCAGATCGATCTTGGACTGCGTTCGGGCCTTCTTGAGCACCTGAAATGCTTTCTGTTTGCTGTTCAGGGTCTGCCCGTTGACGCTTTGCACGACGTCGCCGTTGCGCAGACCGAACAGCTTGGTCAACGGTGTGTCTTCCATACCGGTGATTTTGAGTCCTTCCGTTTGGCCGTCCCGCACATATGGCTCAATGGTCGCCTTGCGGAAGACCTCCTCCACATAGCCCAATCGGGCCGAGGGTTGCGGGGGCTGCGGGTCGTTGGCAACCGGTCGTTTCGCGACGCTGGCCGGTTCTTCCCGGGGCTTGGCAGTGGTCGGACCGGCCGGCGAGCTGCCGACGCGCATCTGAAGCACGGCCTTACGCCCGCGATGCAACAAGATCACCCGATCGGACTCGATCGCCTCAATGGTGGCCGATGCCACGCTATCACCGATGCGATAGGGCACGGCCTCTTTCGTTTTGGCGTCCTGAATAATCGCACGCGAGGTCAAAGGGCCGCCGGCGATCACGCCCAGCAAGGTGAGTCCGAGTTTCTCGGCCGACGGCAGAGCCGGGGCAGCCCTCTGGATGGGAGCGGCCTCGGTCTGGGCCAAAGACTCCGATCCGCCGAAGACGTCGTTGTGCAGAATGACGGCATAGTCCGGCGGTGTTTGGGGTTGGGATTCGACCGCGGGCTGCACGAGCGGCCGTTCGTCGCCGGCAACCGCCTTGGGTTTCAATCCTGCGCCCAGGTGGAAGGGCGTGATGACGGCCTCGACGGCCACGTACAACAGTACGGCCACGAGCGTCCCTTTGACCACCCAAAACAGCTTTGCCATCTGTCTATCATTCATCGCTATCTTTCTCATTTATGCGTACCCTTACCTTGTCCACTGTATCGTCAGGGGCCTGCGTTCACTTGATACGGACATGGCCAACTACCGAGGAGGTTCCGAGGTGGGGGGTACCCACATCAGACCTTGCATTTTATGGGACGGCCGGCACCGCAGTGTCCGGCGAGGTCTGATAAATATCGGGGCGCGAGGGGTCAGGCCAATGTCAGCGCGATGATGCCATAGGTGACGTTGGCCAGCCCGTGGAAGAGGATCGGCGCCAGCAGGCAGCGCGTGCGCAGGAACAGCCAGGCCAGGAGCAGGCCGGGCAGAAAGGTCAGCAACGAGATCATGCGGCCTTGAACGATCACGTGGGCCGCAGCAAAACAGGCGGCCGAGAGGAACAAGACCAGTGCGTGCCCGAGGGCCTTGGATTGCCGGGGCCGCTGCGCGAGGAGCCGCGCCACGTTGGCCTGGACGTATCCACGGAAGAACACTTCTTCGGCAACGGCGACGTACAGGAATTGGTAGACCAGCCATGAGGCCCAGTTGTCTTGCCGGGCCAGGGCCGGCTGCAGGGGAATCGGTTGCCCCATGCGTGTCAGGATCCAGAGTCCGAGAAAGACCACCGGAAAGACCACGAGGCTGATCCCGGCGACGGTGCCCAGTGCCCGTTTCGCATCGCTGGGATTCAGTCCGATACGCGGGAACTCACGTCGTGCCATCCAGGTGGGGATCAAGGCGGCAGCCACCAGAATGCCCGGAATCAGCACCCAGCGCAGGGCCTGGGCCCGCTGGACATTCAAGGTCTTGATAGCGGTCACGGCCACAACGGTGACCACCGTGGTTTCGAGCGCCAACCACCCGCGAGACTGTGGTGGCGCGGCCACAAGCGAGCTTGCCGGCTCGGTGATTGAGGCCGAGCCGGCAAGGCCGGATTGACTGCATTGAAGTTTCATCAAAACTCTACCCTCGGGGCGTCCCGAAGCAGCGTCGTTTCTTTCGGTCCCAGAATCTCAGAGCAACCATGACGACCGCAATGAGGCCGTAGGGGACCAGCAGTTCCTTCGGAGAGCCGGTGCCCGTCGGGGAGACCGAGCATCCGCCGCTGCTCTCACTGTCGAAGCTATCGGCGGTTTCGACTTCCGCCGCCATCAGATAAAACGGCGTAAAGTGAGTCGTCTTGAATTGCAGTGCGTTCAGGTCGGCGGCGACGACGATGTTCTGAATATCCGTGATTCCCTGGGTGCTCAACGCGCCCGTCAGTGAATCGTACCAGTACGGCTTGGCCGAGTTGCCGTTGCCGTTGAACCGGTAGGGAATGGTGACAGTCACCGGCTCGTCGAAGTCGATGCCACTAGGACCGAAGTCGTAGCTACCCAGACACTCGACGGGCATGGCCTGCGGATTCAGAATCTCGGCGATGGTGATACGGACATCGCTCTGGCAGGCCCCGGGCGGGACGATCAGCGAGACATCCGAGGGCTCGTCGATGGTGGACGGATCCGGACCGATCGTGGCACCCTCGGAGGCGATAACCAGCTTGGAGTCCAGCGGGACCGGATTGATAAAGGTGGTCGCGGCGTAGTAGATCTCGGTCTGCGTGTCGCGGCTATCGGTCCAGACGGCGTAAGGATTGCCGTGGCTGTCAATCCCGAGCGCGGGTTCGCCCTGATCCGTGTTGGAGCTGTTGTCGCCAATCAGGATATTCGTCTTGGCGGTGCCCAGACCGACCTCGGCCAGGAAGAGATCCGTATCGGTACTGTGCCGCAGGTCCTGCCAACAGGCGAAGACGTTCAGGCTGTCGCCACAGGCGATTGCAGGTTCGAGCTGGTCGGCGCCGGAGGTGTCGTCAATGATGCTGGCACCGACGATAGGATTGGCTGGCAAGCCATCGCACGAGGCGTAGTAGATGTCACGATGCCCCAAGGCGTCGTCCACCCACACCAGATGCAGCGCCGACGTGCTCGGGTCGGCGGCCAGGGCCGGACTGGTCTGAGCGCTGCTCGCGCTGACGATCGGTACGTTCAGCCATTCGGAAGCGCCGGACGCAGCACCGTAGAGGTCGGCTTGGCCGTTTCTCATGTCGGTCCAGACGACATAGGCCACGTCGAGACCATCGACGGCGATATCCGGATCGAGCTGATCCGAGCCGGCGGGGGTCAGACGAAGCGTGGCATCGTCGGCAAACGCGTTGGTCGAACTGGCCACATAGATATCGGCGCCGCCATGGCGGTCATCCTGCCATGCCACATAGACGCGGCAGGGCGACTGACCGTCGATGGCGATCACCGGCTGGGTCTGATTGTCGTCCGAACTGACCAGCAATTCGGGCCGCGACCAGGTCGTGCCATTGGCAGAGGTGGCCAGGTAAATGTCCCAGTTGCCGTCGCTATTGTCTTGCCAGACGGCATAGAGCTGTCCGTCCGGGGCCAAGGCCAGGTCGGGATTGCACTGATCTGCGACGCTGGTCGTCAGCGCCACCGGGGCGGCAAACGCGCCGGTCTGGGCCGCCATGACGGAGACGTAGATATCGCGGTTTCCCTCCGCACCTGTCTCCCAGATGGCCCAGATGTTCCCTGCGGTATCCGCTACGGTCGCGGGATGTCCTTTCGGTCCCGCGCCGTCGCTGACGAGTCCGTTGCTGCCAAAGGCGCGCATCTCCGTGGTGAAGGAGTGCGAATAGTCCGTCAGCACATTCCCGGCGCGATCCGCGGCACTGACCGTCACGGTCACCGTGTGATCGAAACCGAAGGGCGCGTCGTGCTGGTAGATGAAGCGGTAGTCGCCCCAGGTGCCGGACCGCGTGCACTTGCCGGTATCGCTGGTGTACACATCCACATCACCCTGGAAGATCACGTTGCCGTCTACCTGGATGACCACCGAGCCGGCTTCCACACCGTGGCCGGAGTCGGTCACGTGCAGAGTGACCAGGTTGTTGGTCACCACCTGGATCGCAGCGGGCTCGGGATTGCAGCGAGTCACCGTCGGGGCGGTGGTGTCGGGACCGGTCCCTACGATGTAGAGGGTGACACTTTCACTATCCTGAAGCTCGCCGTCACTGACGGCAAAGGTGATGTCATAAGCGCCGATCTGATTCGCGGCCGGTGTCCAACTGAACCCGCCGTCCACAAACGTGGCGCCCGAGGGCAATCCACTGGCGGAGTAGGTCAGCGTGTCTCCGTCCGGGTCGGCCGCGGCAACGGCGAACGTCAGTGGGCTGGCCCCATCGCTAGATTGGTCGCTGAGGCTGGTCAGCACCGGAGCCCGGTTGACGTTGGCGACGGTGATCGAAATGGTCTCGGTCGCCTCGCTGGTGCCGTCACTGGCGGTGAAGGTCACCTGGTAGACACCGGACTGTTCGTAGGTCGGTGTCCAGGTGAGACTCTGGCCGGAGAAGCTTGCTCCGCTGGGCAGGCTGCCGGTTGAATACGTGATCGGATCGCCGTCGGGATCGCTGGCGCTGACCGAGATAGTCAGTGGTGCGTTCTCGTTGGCCGGCGGGACGTTGATCGCATTGAAGCTTGGCGGATTGTTTGCCACTGCGCCGGAGCCCTCGACGGTGATCGTAACGGTCTCCGAGTCAGAGAATTGTCCGTCCGTCACTGCAAACGCAACCTGATAGGTCCCGACTTGATCGCTGGTCGGTGTCCAACTGAAGGTTTGCCCTGAGAACGTGGCACCGCTCGGCAACCCTGTCGCAGAATAGGTCAAGGTATCGCCGTCCATGTCGGTGGCCGTCACCGGGAAGCTCAACTGTCCGTTGATCGCGACGGTGCGACTGCCTGGCGTTTCCAGTACGGGCGCCCAGTTCGTGGGGGTGCCGCTTCGGTATTCATAGGCCCCGAGGTCGGGAACCGTATTGGTGGCATCAGTTCGCGGCAACCCTTCCAAGCAACTGGGCGAGGCCTGGGTTGACGAACCAACGTTCCGGGCCACGGCGTTCTCGACCAGACGGAAGGCATTGTCGAGGTTAGGGGTTGTGGTACCGCGGTCGAATGCGTTGGCAAAAGCTCCGCCGCCCACGAAGAATGTGCCGGGCGTCTCGAAGTAGGTGTCATGGAACGGTGCATGAGGGTCGTACCCAGAGCACACCAGGATAGAGTTATTGCCGAGTGGTCTCGACTGGAAGTTGAGTTTGCCGATGGTAAAGGTCCACATGAGGTTGTGGTCTGCCTGGAGCCCCGCGTCAATCAGCGACTGAGTGATGCCCACAATGCCCAACAGGATGTTGTTGTGGATCTTGACGTTCTGGCCGGTGCCCGCGGGATCGAGGCCGAAACTGACCGTACCGCCGTATCGCCAGCGGCCGGAAAGCGCCGGGTCTCTGCCCCATTTCGAGACGAACGTGTTGTTGCGGAAGATGAAGTCGTGCCCGATGCACGTGGCGTAAACGCCGGTGGAGACGTTCGAGCCGTAGATCAGGTTGCCCTCACACAGGATATTGGAGTAGCCCCCTTCGGGCACTGCTCCCGTGTCTTCCACGTTGGGATAGAAGCGAATGCCACCTGACCCGCCGTACGCACGGATGATGTTGCCGCGAATTGTCATATTGTTGTTGCGGATGGAAAGCCCCGAGCCGTGGGGGGCACCGATTCCCCGGTACTCTGCGACGTTGTTGTACTCCACCAAGATGGTATCGTTCCGCAGATCGGTATTGAATCGGAAGAGTGAAGAGTTGATCACGGAAGCGTTGTTGCCTCGCAGTACGACGCCTGAACGGATGCGGCCGTCGATTTGGGCGGCGAACGAGACCTGGGTGATCGTACAGTCTTCGATGAGGACATCCGATACATCGCCGTCCCGGCCGGTCACCCAGACGCCGAACCCAGTGATCTGGCTGTTGTCCGAGCTGTGCCATTGTCCTGTGATCGTGAGGTTCGTCACCTTGACGTGAGAGGAATCGAGCACTTTGCACCCAAAGGCTGACGATCCGCCGCTCTGGGAGACGATGCGTACGCCGTCGACCTGGATGTAGCAGCGCGCGGCGCCGGCGAACAGCAGATTGGTGAAGACGGGCGTGTGCCCCGTCTCCGGAGTGAATAGGATGGCATCGGCCCAACTGTTGCGCGTGGACGCTGCCCCGAAGGACACGGTGCCGTAATTGCCATTTCGCAGAATGACGGTGCTGCCGTTGGCGGCGCTGGTGGCCGCGTGCTCGGCCGTCTTCCACGGTGAGTGGAGCGAGCCATTGTTGGCGTCGCTGCCGTTGACCGGATCCACATAATAGGTGGCGGCCTCCACGGCTCCCGTGGCGCCGGCAATGACCGCCAACATTGCGACCATGGTTACGATACGCATGGACCGACCTATGCTACCATCCATGCCACGCTGCGCTCTTCGTCCTTTGTACCACATAGTTACCCCCGTTTACTCGTGAGGTGCATCCCCCGTGAGCATACACCCACTTCGAATGCACCCTGGCATTTTAGCTGCATTTCTTCTTTGCTTAAACCGTACAAAGAGCGAATATGCGGGGCAAATCGCTTTTTGCAGCTTCGCGGGCGCAACCCGTGGATGTCACCATAGCGCGCTGGGGTCGACGGTTCGATCGTGAGGTTCGTTGTCGATAAGTCCCATAAGGGAACCGGGGCATAGGCGGCACTATCAGGAAGGGCGGCTATTTCTTTCTCGGACCTTTCGCTCGGCAGGCCGTTGAGGCCGAATCGTCCGGGTACCCCATAAGTGACATCAGGATTGGCAGGAAATTTTGGCGCGCAATTTAATCTTTCTCCCGAACGGCGGCAACGGGAGACATTCGGCAGCATGGGGTTCTCGCTGGAGCGCTTTGTAGCGCGCGCACGCAGACGACTTGTACTGCTCACGACAAAAACCTCCTCCTTCGACCACGAGACGCCACCGGCGCCACGGCCCATTGCGGCACCGTGGCGGGTCCGATAACGCGATTGCTTTTTCACCGGTATGGTACCGGATGCGCGGGGCCGGAACAAGCCTGTTTTTCAGATTCGTCGGCGAAAAAACGCCAGATCGCGCGCGATCGCCCTGAGCGTCGGCAACGGAGCATGTGCCCTCTCATGTGGTCTGATAATAGGCCTCGTCAGGGGAGCGGGAACGGACGCATTGACGTGGGCCTTGTAGGCCTATTATCGGGCGGCGATTGACTCCGGAACGAAGAGCCAAATCAGTGCTCCAATTCGAGCCTTTTCGGGGGTTTTTGATTTGAGCCCGGTTGACAGTAAGCCGATATGCGACATAGAATGAGGATCTTTGACCGCTGGGCTCAGATGGCCAGAGGGGTGCTTAGCGGGGCTGTCTTTCCGGTTCTTTGATCCATTCAGATGACGGACGTTCAGTCGTGAACTTTGGAGTACCACTTTTAGGGTATACGTTTCGATGTATAGCGGCCACAGCGATTCTGGAAGCGGTTGTCTGCGGGATCCTCTCGGTGCCCATCGGCGCCGGGGGAATGTGCCGGTCTGGCTGGCGGGGGGGCTGGCCATCGTGCTGCTGGTCGTCGCGGGTACAGCCTACCGCCTCAGCGCTGCCAGGACGGAGAATCCTCCGGCCATCACGCTGCCGGTGCCGCTGAGCGAACTGCCTATGGCCATCGAGGGCTGGGAGGGGCACGATCTTGAAATCCCTACCGTCACGCAAGAGTACATGAAGGCCAATTTCGCGGATGATTACGTCAGCCGGCGCTACAGCAAGCCCGGTGAAGCGATGTGGGCTGATGCGTACGTGGTGTATTGCTCCTCCCGTCCGGGAGGGGTGTTGGGGCACCAGCCGATGGTGTGTTTTCCTGCCCATGGGTGGATTCACGATGACACGACGCCCTCGGCGTTCGTTTCTCGTTCCGGACGGCAGATCAAATGCCTGGTGCATCGATTTCACGAGCCGGCCCCGGACAATCGACCGATTGTGGTGTTGGGATTCTATGTGCTCAACGGTCAGATTACGGTCAGCGAGCGGGACTTCTCCGGGATATTCGGCCGCATGATCAATATCTCAGGCGACCCGGCACGCTACGTGGCGCAAGTACAGATAAGTTCTGTCCTTGAACATTCGGCTCGGGCTCTGGCCCGCGATCTGGCTGACTCTGTACTGGCGATCCTGCCGGATCAGCATGGCCAGGTACGCCGGGCGATCTCGCCATCGCACCCATCGGAAATAAGCGGAGCAACCGAACCAACAGGTAACTGAAAGGCGCCTGTCTCGGGTGTGGCACAACCAAGTTTGGAAACAACGATTCAGGTCTGGCCTTTCGGCGCGACCGACGAGGACGGAGTCCGCCCATTTCGCCTGTGCTGCGACATTTCGAAGTGACACAATCCCTGAACTCGGATGGCTGATGCCCCGGCTCGACACGACATGAGTTCCCAATTCGAAATCAGCAAAAAGCTGCTCCTGATCAACTCGGCCAGTTCCGTCGCAGCCAAGGTGATCAATGTCTCGGTGCTGGTCTGGCTGTACCGGCATCTTGTGCTGCGCATCGGGCCTGAGGAATACAGCCTTCTGCCCGTCTTGACGACGGTGATTGTGCTGCTGCCAACGCTGACGTCCGTGCTCACTTCCGGCTTGGGACGTTACATTCTGGCCGCCTATGCGGAGGGCGATCAGCGACGTGTCACCCAGATTACTTCAACCATGGTGGTGCCGCTGCTGGCTACGGGCACTGTGCTGATGATCGGGGGAATGCTCTTCGCCTGGAATGTAGACCGCATTCTAGACATTCCGGCCGGTCGGGAAAGCGACGCGCGCATCATGATGGCCCTGCTGGTCTTCTCGGTGGCCATTCGACCGCCACTGGCCCCGTTCTGTGTCGGTCTCTACGTGCGTCAGAAGTTCGTTCTTCAGAACGTGATCCGGATCGGCTGTGACGTGGTGCGTTTCTCGCTGCTCTTTGCCCTGTTGTTGGGTGTTAGCACGCGCGTGCTGTGGGTCGTTGTATCCAACGTCGTGGCTGAGTTGGTGTCCCATATGGTCCTGCTCGTTTGGTCCGTGCGGTTGATCCCGGCCTTGAAGTTTCGCGTTCGTGAGATTCGCTGGGAGTTGACGCGGGAGTTGGTCTCGTTCGGGGGCTGGAATTTCTTGGCGGTGGTGGCGCATCGTCTGCGGCAGACCGCGATGCCGGTGATCCTGAACAAGCTGGCGACGCCGATGGACGTGACCCTCTTCAGCTTCGGCTCGTTGGGACGGCGTCAGATTGACCAGTGGACCTACGTGGCGATGGCTCCACTCTATCCGGTGGTGACCGGCATGCATGCCATGGGGGCCAAGGGACGTATCCGTCACCTGTATCTTCGTGGTGGTCGAATCAGTTTGTGGGTGACGCTGGCGGCGTCCGTTCCGGCCATGATCTATGCCACGGAGATCATGCAACTGTACGTGGGCAGTGAGTTGGCGGCGGCCGGCGCGATCATGGTGTTGACGCTCGCCGGCCTGCCGATCGCGTTGGGGGCCTCCATGACATGGGGTGTGGCTCATGCGACGGGGAACATTCGGCCGGTGGGCATTCGAAATTCGATTACCCAACTGGCGACGATCGGGGTTGCCTTGTATCTCGTTGGTGTGGCAGGTTGGGGGGCTATCGGTCCGGCCTATGCGGCGCTGGCGGTGGGCAGTGTCTCCACCGTTTTCCTGACGTGGCCGTTAGGCCTGAAGCTGGCCGATGTGAAGTTCGATACGTGGATACGAGAGACGCTGTTTCCAGGTCTGGTCCCAGCCGCGACCGGCGCCGTTGTTTGGGCAACGCTGAAGCTGGTGGTGCAAGTGGATACTTGGTCCAAGGTGGGGCTATGTACGCTTCTGGGAGGACTGTGCTATGGCGCTGTTCTGCTGCGCTTCTGCCTGGCGCCCCGAGACCGAGATGATCTGGCCCAGGTGCTCGCCAGAATCAAGCCCCTCGCCGGCGTTCAACGTTTGGTGCGCAAGGGGCCTGACGGTACCGAATGAGTGAATCCCGTTCTGGCAGCGGGACAGGTTGTATGGGAGTCGAGGAATTGCTGGGAACGAAACTCGAGATGATCGCGGGGCACGCTCACCCCAACTACGCCGAGGCTCTGGCGGAATTTGGCACGCCGCGCGAATTGCCTCGATGCGGAGGGTGGGTGTTGGAGAGGAATATCCCGGGTTCGTCTCATCAGGATGCGATGGGCTGCTATCCACTTTTCCGTTGCCGAGACTGGTCTGGCTTGCGGGAGGACGTCGATGCCCTCGACGGCGAACTGGTCAGTGTGTCGATGGTCCTTGATCCGTTCGGTGGGCATGAACCTGTCGACCTGGAGCGCACGTTCGATTTCGTCAGGCCTTTCAAGGAACATATCGTCATCGATCTCCAGGGACCGTGGGAAACACAGATGACCCCACACCACCGCTATATGTGCCGGCGGGCGCTGCGGCACATGGAGGTGATACGGTGTGAGCATCCGCAGGATTACCTGGATGACTGGGTGCGGGTGTATGGTCATCTGGTGACGAAGCACGGGATTGAGGGCATGCGCGCGTTTTCACGACGCTCGTTGTCCTTGCAGTTGGAGGTTCCAGGGGCGTCCTTCTTCGTGGCGGTTCACGGAGACCGGGTCGTCGGTGCCTTGCTGGTCTACCGGCAAGATGGCGTGGCTTATGCGCAGTTGACCGGTGTCGATGAAGTGGGTTACAAGCTTGGTGCGTCGTATGCCCTCTTCTACACTGCGATGCGATACTATGCCGGCAAAGAGCCCTGGTTCAATCTTTCAGGCGTCCCCGGAGTCAGTGACACAGGCGGCGAAGGCCTGCGCTGGTTCAAGCAGGGCTTTTCCCGTGAGATCCGTGTTGCGTACTTCTGCGGCCGCGTTCTTGACCGAGTGGCGTACCGCGCGCTCTGCACAACGCGCGGCGATGTTACAAGTGGGTACTTTCCCGCCTATCGGGCGGGGGAGTTTGCGTGATTGAGGCAGGATCGAGGTGATTATGGACGTAGAGAAGACCAAAATCGATGGTCTTTTGGTACTCAAGCCGGACGTGTATGCTGACGCACGGGGATACTTCCTGGAGCAGTACAACAAGCGAAAGTACCAAGCGCTGGCGGCCTTTCCGGAGTTTGTTCAGGACAACTGTTCGTTTTCCTGCTATGGGACGATTCGGGGACTCCATTACCAAATCGGCGATTCCGCGCAGGGCAAACTGGTCTGCGTGCCGCATGGCCGAGTGCTCGACGTGGCCGTGGATGTTCGGTTCGGGTCGCCGACATTCGGCCAGCATGTAGCCGTGGAACTGAGCCATGAAAACCAGCTCCAGTTCTGGCTGCCGCCAGGATTCGCTCATGGGTTCTCCGTGCTTTCGGAGACGGCCACCTTTCATTATAAATGTACGGCCTACTACGACAAAGACGCGGAGCGATCCATTCGGTTCGACGATCCTGATTTGAACATCGATTGGCGTGTCGAAGAGCCGGTCGTCTCAGAGAAGGACTTGGCAGCTCCCTACCTAAGTTCGATTGAGAAGGACTACGTTTTTTCAAACGGGGACGATATCGCAGCGCGGTAACGCTGGCGGTAGAACTCGGACGGTCGTCTTCACGGGGCGCTGCTCTGGATGTGAGCCGGGCCAAGATGCCGCATGGAAGATCGTTGGTGACCTCCCACATATACTTGAGACGGTAGATGGTCGAGCAAATTCTGTCGGGAAAGCAAGCATTGGATGTTTCTGAAGGATCTCGCGATGTCGCCGAGACCCGAAGGGAACAGCTATCTGTGTGTCTCCTGGGTGCCTCGTTTGACACGGGGAATCTGGGGGTGAGCGCCCTGGCCGAGAGCAGCATCCTGGCCATTCGCAGGCGCTGGCCCGAGGCACGGGTGGTTCTGCTGGCGAGCAGTCGCGAGGAGGGTTGGCATCGGCTCTGTCTGCCCGACGGCACCGTTGACCTCCAGAAGGTGCCCATCCGGTTCTGCAAGAACGTGCTGCTGCCATGTCACTACGGCGTGCTCTTCTGCTATGCCCTGATGGTGCGGCTTCTGCCGTTCGAGCGTGTGAAGAGGTCTCTGGCCCGACGCAATGCGACGCTGCAACTGCTGCTGGACACGAGACTCTTCGTTGACGTGACCGGGGGCGACAGTTTCAGCGATATCTACGGCATGCGTCGGTTCATCATGGCGTTTCTGGTCAGAATGCTGCCGCTGATGCTGAAGAAGGACCTTGTCCTGTTCCCCCAGACGTATGGACCGTTCAAGCGAGCGGTTACCCGGGCGATGGCTCGGTTCGTTCTCAAACGCGCGAAACGCGTCTATTCCAGAGACCAGGCGGGCCTGGACGTTGTCAAGGACCTGCTCGGCCGGTCGGCGTCGCAGCAGGCGCTGGAGTTTGCTCCGGACGTGGCGTTTTTGCTGGAACCGCGTAAGCCGCGCGTGCTCGATGTGGACGGTCTGGATGCCGTTGGCGATGAGACATCCACCATTGTCGGTCTGAACGTAAGCGGCTTGATCTACTACGGAGGTTACTCCGGCGGCAATGAGTTTGGATTGAAGGTCGAGTACAAAGACCTGGTGGACGCACTCGTCGAACGATTACTGCAACAGGGAGATGTCCGGATCCTGTTGGTTCCGCACGTCATTCCGGCCGGAGGCTACCGAGGGGACACCGAGAACGATCTGGCGGCGTGTCTTGACGTTCAGCAAAGGCTGTCGCAGCGTTATCCTGACCGGCTCTTCGTGGCGCGGGGCGACTACGATCAGGGCGAGGTCAAGTACGTCGTCGGCATGTGCGATTTCTTCGTCGGGACACGAATGCACTCCTGCGTCGCCGCTCTGTCGCAGTGTATTCCTGCGGTCGGAGTCGCCTACAGCAAGAAATTCAAGGGGGTGTTCGCCACCGTCGGCGCCGAAGCGTTGGTGGCCGACATGAGGTCGTCGGACGCGAATGAGATTCTGCGGATCGTTGAAGAGGCTTTCGCTTCGCGGCGGTCGATGGGGGCCCGTCTTCAGGAGACGGTGCCGAAGGTCAAGCAGAGGGTGTCGAATCTTCTGGAGGGTCTGGATCTATGAGTACCTCCTGTAAGACGATCTCCGATGTCGTGGCGTGGCGCCTCTGTCTCGGCTGTGGTGTTTGTGTTTCTGTTTGCCCGCAGAAGGCATTGACATTGGTCGACGTGGAGAACGACGGGTTGAGGCCCAAGAGAGACGCCAGTCGTTGCGAGGATTGCGGCACGTGCCTGGCCGTTTGTCCGGGCATCGCGATTGCCGCACCGCAAGCACACTCGCTGGCCATTGACTCCTTGCGACCAGCATGGGGCAATGTGCTGGAGGTCTGGGAGGGATATGCGGCCGACCCGGAGATTCGTTTTCGGGGGTCGTCCGGCGGCATGGCGACGGCTCTGTCGTTGTTTGCCTTGGAAAAACGTCAGTGGCAGGGTAGTCTCCACATCGGTAGCGAGCCGGAGCATCCGCTGAGAAACCGCGCCGTCGTCAGTCGTTGTCGGGAGGACCTGCTCGAGCGAACGGGCTCGCGCTATTCCCCGGCGGCGCCCTGTGCCAACATCAACATGATAGCGAACAACGGGGCGGAATTCGTATTTGCGGGCAAACCGTGCGATGTGGTTGCTTTGCGCAAATGGCAGGCGTTGGCCGACGGCGAGACACGGCCGATCGGCTTGGCCATTTCCATCTTCTGCGCTGGCACGCCGAGCACGCAGGGAACCAGGCAGATTCTGGACCGGCTAGGGGTGCGCCCCGAAGACGTGACGGAGTTTCGTTATCGCGGGTGCGGCTGGCCGGGGCGAACTACAGCCAAGACGAATTCCGACAGCCATACGGATCATTCCCTGACGTACGAACAGTCGTGGGGCGATATTCTGAGCAAACACACGCAGTTTCGCTGTCGGCTGTGCCCGGATTCCACGGGCGAACTGGCCGACATCTCGTGCGGCGACCCGTGGTATCGCAAAGCGGAATCGGAGGACCCGGGACGTTCCCTCGTGCTGGTCAGGACGGAGGTCGGCAGAGAAATCCTGCACGAGGCCATGGCGGCTGGTTACGTCACATTGGAGCGGGTCGAGCCGTGGACGTTGCCGCAGTCACAGCCGTCGCTGCTGAGACGCCGATTGAACCTATGGGGCCGCCTCGCCGCGTTAAGACTGCTGAGGGCTGCGGTTCCTTCTTATGAGCGTTTCTCGTTGTATGAGAACTGGAAGACCCTCCCGGCACGCGAGAAGCTGCGCTCGATCTTGGGGACCGCACGTCGCGCGCTGCAGCGAGGATGGTGGACGAGGGATCGCGGGAAGAACAAGTGAGTTGACGGGCGAGGCCTCTTGCCCTCCAGGGAAATGCATGGAATCATTACACGTAACCAAAGCGTTCTTGCCTCCTCTTGAGGAATACTGTGATCTGCTCCGCCAGATCTGGTCGACCCATATCGTGACCAATGACGGGCCGCTCTACCAGCAGTTTGAAGAGCAACTGCGGCGCTACACGAAGATCGACCACTTGGTCTGTCTGGGCAATGGGACGCTGTCGCTTCAGTTGGCCTTACGCGCCCTGGCACTAAACGGTCGCGATATCATCACGACCCCGTTCACGCATGTCGCCAGCTCCGATGCATTGCTTTGGGAGCAGTGCCGTCCGGTCTACGTTGACATCGATCCGGAGACGCTGAACATTGATCCGAAGAGGATTGAAGACAGGATTACGGATCGCACCGGCGGCATTGTCGCCGTGCACGTCTACGGCAATCCCTGTGAGGTCGAGGCCATCGAGCAAGTCGCCCAAGCACGCGATCTGCGCGTGATCTATGACGGCGCCCACGCGTTCGGTGTGCAATATCGGGAGCGTTCCATTTTCTCCTATGGCGATCTCTCGATAGCGAGCTTCCACGCTACGAAAGGGATGCATACGATCGAGGGTGGCGCGCTCTTCGCCCATGACGAGGAGATGATCAAGCAGATCAGGAGACTTGCCTACTACGGCATGGACGAAAACAGGCAAATCGTCCAGAAGTGGGGCACCAATGGAAAGATGTGCGAGTTCAGTGCGGCGATGGGGATTCTGTGCCTACGCTATTTCGAAGCGCACCTCAAGCGCAAGAAACACCTTTATGAGTTGTACCGGACACTGTTGGCGAACAACGACAAGATTCGTTTTCAGACGTTGACGGGCGTGATCAACTATTCGTACGTCCCCATCATTCTGGAGAGCGAGGACTGCAAACAGAACGTGCTTGAGGCGCTGAGCCAGCACGAAATCCACGCCCGCGAATACTTCTATCCCAGTCTGGAGACGATCTTCAGCGATCGGATCGAGTGTCCCATTGCCCATGATATCTCGCACCGCGTTCTGTGTTTGCCAATGTCGGACTATCTGGAGGCCGCTCAGGTCACCAGGATCTGCGACATCATCGACGGTGCTTGCGACATGTGCCATGCATCGAGATCGTAGCGCGGTGTTTTCACTGTCTCTGACAGACGTTGGCGCCCGGCCATGAAGCGCGGACAGGACGGACAAGACGCCGTGAAAATGAGCGTTGTCATGCTCACGTACAATCATGCTCCCTTCATCGCTCAGGCAATCGAGGGGGTACTGATGCAAGAGACCAACTTCCCGTACGAGTTGGTGATCGCCGAGGATTGCTCGACGGATGATACTCGGGCGGTGATTCGCAAGTATTCGGAGCGGTATCCGGAACGCATCCGGGTTCTGCTCAACAGGCAAAACATTGGAGGACGTCGGACTCACAGACGCGGCTACCAGATGTGTCGAGGGCAGTATGTGGCCTCACTCGATGCCGATGATTACTGGGTATCGCCTCACAAGCTGCAGCGCCAGGCCGATCTGTTGGACGCCCATCCGGACTATGCCATGTGTTTCCACCCGGTCAAGATGGTCTGGGAGGACGATTGCCGCGAGCCCACTGTCTTTCGTCCACGGGTTCTCAAGGACAGCTATACGCTGGAAGACCTCCTGGAGTACAATTTCATCGGAGCTTGCTCTCCCGTGTATCGAAAACGGGATTTCGGTTCGTATCCGCCCTGGTTTTTCGTCATGCCGGTGGGGGACTGGGCCATTCATGTTCTGCACGCGCTGCATGGCACGGTCGGCTACATCGACGAGCCGATGGGTGTGTACCGGCAGCACGGGCGCGGCGTGTATTCTGTAAGAGGAGCCGTGTCGAGGTTGCGCTTGGCCATTGAGATGCTCCGGCGTTTTCGCTGTGGGCTGGGCCGCGAGCATCGCCGTGTCGTCAGCCGATCGCTGTGCCGGCAGTACGATAAATTGGTGCGTCAATGCTACGACGACGGCCACGTATCGCAGGCAAGGCACGCCGCGTGGGAAGGGCTGCGTGAGATCGGGATCGGCCTTCATACCCCCGTGCTTGACATGCTGAAGATCGCGTTTCGGATGTTGGCTCCTGGAGTTCGCAGGCGGCACCTGCCGGCCGTGGCCGAGCTCAAATCCTCATGGTGACAACGGAGGCATGGCAGGTGGAAACGTGTGTTTTCAAGACGCGGTTTTGTGGCAGTTGGTTGCTGTTCTGATTTCGGCGCCGGATCGCGCCGATATGCCAGATCGTGAGGTGCCACGCTACGGTGCCAATGGTTTCAATTGTCATCCCGAACTACAATCATGCCCGGTTCCTGGTCGAGCGGATCGATTCTGTTCTGCGACAGACGTATCGGGATTTCGAAGTGATCGTTCTCGATGATGCTTCGACGGATGGCAGCAAAGAGGTTTTGAAGTCATTCGCCGGACGCCCGGAAGTGGCGTTGCGTTTCAACGCGGAGAACAGTGGCAGCACCTTCAAGCAGTGGAACAAGGGCGTGCAGCAGGCACACGGGAAGTATGTGTGGATCGCCGAATCCGATGATGTAGCCGACGTCAGGTTCCTGGAGACGTTGGTGCCTGTTCTCGAGGAACATCCGCACGTGGTTCTGGTCAAGTGCCGCTCACAGAAGGTGGACGAGACGGGACGCGAATTGGTCGGTTCCGTGGAAGACCCCGCCGGCAGAGATTGGCGCGAAGATTTCATTATCAATGGGCGGGAGGACTGTCGCCTGCAACTGGAACACGGCAACTCCATCACCAATGCCAGCGCCGTGCTATTTCGTCGGCAGGCCTACCTGGAGGTGGGAGGGGCCGACGAATCCTTCCGAATGTGTGGCGACTGGCTGCTCTGGGCCAAGATGATGCAGCGAGGCGATTTCGCCTATCGGGCTGCATCCTTGAATCGCTATCGCTTCCATGACGGGTCCGTGCGCAGCATGTGTTTGACCAGCGGCGTTCGTGACGTGGAGGACTTGAAGGTCTATCGCTATCTGCTCGAGAGCCTGTCGGTCTCGCGCCACGACCTGCGACGGATTTGCGACCGCATCGTCAGACGCTGGGTCAGGCGTACGCTGGCGCGTTCCGGACGCCGTATGCGTCTCATTCGTAATCGTGAAGTTCTGTGCCTTCTGAAGGACATGGACAGTTGGTATCGGTGGCATATTTTCAAACAGGTCCTGTTGAGGACCTTGGGCGGAGGGATTCGGTCCTGTCTGAACTTTCGTTAGGCCATGACCCCTAAGACGACCATGCTTGTCACGATTACCATTCAGACCTACAACAATGCCGAGGTTCTCAGGCAAGCGTTGCAGAGTCTTGCCGGTCTGGACTGTCCGGATGACGTTGAGTACGAGATCCTGGTGGTCGATAACAACAGTGACGACGAGACCGCGGCGGTGATCCGGCAAAGCGAGGCGCTGTTGGGATCGAGGCTGCGCAGCGTGTTCGAGAGCAAGCAGGGGCTCAGTCATGCGCGCAATCGCGCGATTGCGGAAGCCCGAGGTGAAGTGATCTGCTTCATGGACGACGATGCCCTGGTCGATTCGCGTTGGCTTATCGAACATGTCAGAGCCTACCGGGACAATCCGCAGGCGGTTGCCGTCGGGGGACGTGTGTTGCTCCAGTGGCCCGACGGACGGAGCCGGCCCGCATGGTTATCCACTGATTTGGACGGTTATCTCAGCGGGGTGGATCTGGGCGTGGAAGGGCATGTCATGCGCTATCCGCGCTATCCTTTCGGTTGCAACATGTCAGTTCGACGCGAGATTGCCGAACAGATGAAAGGGTTTTCCGTCAAGCTGGGGCGGAAAAAATTCAATCTGGTTTCCAACGAAGAGAAGCACTTCTTCTACAAGATCCACGAGATGGGCGGGGAGGTGGTATACATGCCGACGGCCCTGGTTCATCATATGGTCCCCGCGCGACGGTTGTCGCGGAAGTTCTTCCTGAGGCGCGGGTACGCGCAGGGAATCTCGAACGTGCTCTTTCAAACGGAAACGAATCCGGACAACAGCGTCTTGGCCTGGTACGTCCGGCAGATCGCCGTGGGCATGAGACTGCTGGGTGAGGCGACGGTCGGCGCGGCCGGCGGTTGTCTTTCCGGTGGCGGTGGCCGGGCGCGCTTCTCACGTGTCGTCCGTGTGACCTATTGCCTGGGATATCTGGTCGAGGCCGCGAAAGGGGCAGGGCGAAGGATGTGGAGTCGTCAACGGTGAATGCGGACGCGTCCCCACATGTTGTTTTCGTACCGTACTGGGGTGCGGCCAATCCTTATCAGGATGCGCTGGCGGAACACCTGTCTGCCTGCGGTGTCGAGGTGGAGAAGGTTCGCACACTCAAGAATCTGTTTCGCTGTGGCATCTTCCTACGCGGCACACCCGACATTGTCCATTTGCACTGGTTGCTGGTATTCGGCTGGCGCCAGTTTCGAGCGTTTCGGTGTCTCGTCTTTGTATTGCGGCTCATAGTATTGCGGCTTCGAGGCATCCCGCTGGTGTGGACGATTCACAATCTTCTGCCGCACGAATCGCGCCATCCGAAAATGGATTGGCTGCTCACTCGGATTGTTGCCGGGTTGTCCAGCGGCCTGATTGTCCACGGCCAGAGCGCCCAGCGCCAGGCCGTGGAGACGTGGGGGCTGAAGGACGAGAGCCGTTTCACCGTGATTCCCCACGGCAACTACACCGGGAACTACCCCAATGAGGTGACTCGTACGGCCGCGCGAGCGAAACTGGGGCTCGACGATTCGGAGGTGGTGCTTCTGTTTCTGGGCGCGGTTCGCCCCTACAAAGGGGTGCTGGAGTTGATCGAGGCGTTTCGGACGCTGGCGGCCGATCACACGTCGCTGGTCATCGCGGGAAGGCCGTTGAATGATGAGTTTGCTCGGAAGATCGAAACGGCCGCCGCTGGTTTGGACAGCGTCCGGTTCCATCCGGGTTTTGTCCAGGACGACGACGTCCAGGTCTATATGAATGCTGCGGACGTTGTCGTGCTTCCTTATCGGCATATTCTGTCTTCCGGAGCGGCCCTGTTGGCGATGTCTTTCGCCAAGCCCTGTATTGCCCCGGCGATCGGTTGTCTGGCGGATGTGCTGGATGCCTCCGGCGCCTTCCTCTATGACCCGGAGTGTGAGGGGGGGCTCCTCGAGAGCATGCGGCACGCCGTCGAGGCTCGCGACGCGCTCGGTCGCATGGGGGCTCACAACCGAGACCGAGTGTCGCAGTGGACGTGGGCCAAAGCGGCCGAAGCAACCAGGGCTGTGTACGAGCAATGCCTGCCCAGCGCCGGATCAGCCTGTGGCGACCTCGGGCGTGTCCAGGGGGAAAGCGATCAGAGAGAGCCTGGCCCGGTTCCGGGCGCAGGAGATGGTGGCCTTCCTCAGTGTCCGGTTGCTACCGAGACACAGCAGCAGGCCGGTGACGCGGAGAGGATTTGAGAGAGAGTGTTCGCATCATGAAGATCGATCTGGTATTTGTCACCTATCAACGACTCGACTACACGAAATTGGCGTTGACCTCCGTGCTCGCGGACCCGACCGAGAAATTCTCTTTGACGATCTGGGACAACGCCTCAACGGACGGAACCGCAGACTACCTCAAGAACGAGGTGGACGATCCGCGCATCGCCGACATTGTGCTCAGCAAGGAAAATGTGGGACAGACGGCGGCGGTCAATCAGGTGTGGAGTCGTTCGCAGGGGGACCTGCTGGGCAAGTTGGACAATGATTGCATCGTAACTCCTGGCTGGACCCGGACATTGGCGCAGGCGCATGCCGACATCGAGCAGTTGGGGGTCATCGCGTGTTGGCACTATTTCCCGGACGATTTCGACTATGAGCGCGCCAAGCCCAAGATACAAAGCTTCGGGAGGCACCAGATTTTTCGCCACCCCTGGACCTGTGGTACAGGCCTGCTGCTAAAGCGCGAGGATTATCGGCGATTCGGTCCCATTCAGGAGAGAGCCACCACGCAATACTGGTTGAAAATGGCGGTGGCCGGTCGAGTCAATGGCTTCTACTACCCCTTGATCTACCAGGAGCACATGGACGATCCGAAGAGCAGCCATTGCCTGATGCACGATGCCGGGAGCTTTGAGAAGTACAAGACGGTTACCTTCGGCCTCCGCGCCGGACACTATAACGATATGGACAGTCGAATGAAGACGCGCGAGAAGATGCTGAGCAATCTCTTGGATGACCCGTTTGCCCCGCGCCACTACGTAGGCTGGCGGCGCAAGGTACGCGGGCTTCGGGCGCGTGCCACCAGATCCTTGACCTGGCTTCAGGGTAAGCGGAGAAGCGGCTGCGTCTAGCGCCTTGACGAAGTTCTGAGAAACGACGTGTTCTATTTGGTCTTTCATCTGCCGATGTCATATGATGACGGGTTGTTGCCGAGTTTCCCCGCTCGATCGGCGCAGGTGAACCATTACTCTTGCTGGAGGGTCAAGCGTCTGTGACGACAGAGACTACAATTACGGGGACCACGATTGGGTTCATGCTCGTGCTGTCGCTGATGGTGCTATTGGTGCCCCGGCGCTACTTCCTTCTGCCCTATATTGTGGCGGCATGCTTCGTACCGGCCGACCAGCGTATCCTGATCGCCGACCTGGATTTCACGGTCTTGCGCATCCTCGTGGCGATGGGTCTGCTACGCCTTCTGGGCAGCGGGGAGGGCGAGCCGATGAGATACAACTCGTTCGACAAGCTGGTGATTGGCTGGACGATCTGCGGTGCGATCATCTACATATTGCGGTGGGGTAGCTTCTCGGCGGTTGTTTACAAGTGCGGGACCCTTTTCGACGCCATCGGGATGTACTGGTTGTTCCGGATGAGCATGACGAGGCTGGATGACATCAAGCAAATGGCCCGCATGTTGGCCATCTGTTCCCTGGTGATGGTCTTTCTGGTGGCAGGCGAGTGGACGACGGGCCAAAATCCATTTGCGGCCCTGGGGCGCGTCCATACGGTCTTGCGCGAGGGCGAGTTTCGCTGTCAGGCGTCGTTTCCGCATTCGATCATGCTGGGGTTGTTCTGGGCCACCACGATTCCTCTTTTTGTGGGGCTGGCCAAGTCCGAAACGCACAAATCGCTTTATGGGGCGGCGATTGCCGCCGCGGCCTTCATGGTGATTGCGACGCGCTCCAGTACGCCGCTGCTTACCATGCTGATCGTACTGGCCCTCTTGCCCCTGTTTCGGTATCGCCACTACGGTCGCAAGGCGGCTTGGGCTCTCTTGGGGCTGACCATTGTCCTGCATATCGTCATGAAGGCGCCCGTCTGGCATCTGATCGCACGGGTCAATGTGATCGGGGGATCCACCGGTTGGCACCGGTACCATTTGATCAATGAGGCGGTCAACCACTTCCGCGAATGGGCCATCCTGGGGACGCGCGGGACGGCCCACTGGGGCTACGGGTTGTTCGACGTCACGAATCAGTATATTCTCGAGGGCGTACGAGGAGGATTGATTACGCTGGTACTGTTCGTGGCCATTTTCATTCGCGCCGTCGCCAAGACGGGCGGGGCGTCTCTACGCCGGATTTCAAGCGGCCATCAGTGGCTCTTGTGGGGCGTTTGTGTGTCAATCCTGGGGCACTGTATTTCGTTTTTTGGCGTCTCCTATTTCGGGCAGATTATCCTGCTTCTCTATTTGACGCTTGCCATCGTAGGTTGGCTCTTTTCCAATCCGAAGCAATTGCGCGTTGAAGAGGCGTTAACGACGTATCGGCGCGCCTATGGGAAGAATCGTGGACGTATCGATCATCATCGTCAGTTGGAACACGCGGGACATTCTGCGTGATTGTCTGAGGTCCGTCTGCGACGAGGCCGGTCCGCTCAGCTACGAGATCATCGTAGTGGACAACGCTTCGACGGACGACTCGGTGGAGATGGTGCGCCGGGAGTTTCCGCAGGTCCGGCTGATTGCGAACGCGGAGAACCGCGGTTTCGCGGCTGCGAACAATCAAGGCATGGCTGTGGCCCAGGGGCGGTATGTCTTGCTGCTCAACAGTGATACGGTCGTGTTGGATCAAGCGATCGTCAAGACGATGGCGTTTGCCGACCAGAATCCCGGGGCGGCGGTTATCGGCTGTCGCGTGCTCAACGCCGACCGGACGCTGCAGCCAACGTGCTTCATGTATCCCTCTGTCTTGAATATGTTCTTGTTCGCCACCTATCTTTATAAGCTGTTTCCGAGAAGTCGTTTCTGCGGTCGGGAACGCATGACGTGGTGGGGACGCGACGATATACGAGACGTGGACGTTGTGACGGGCTGCTTCATGTTTGTGCGACGTCAGGCGATAGAAGCGGTGGGCGTGATGGACGAAGGGTTCTTCATGTACGGCGAGGAAACCGACTGGTGCTATCGGTTCAAGGAAGCGGGATGGAAGATCCGCTTCACGCCCGAGCCGAACATCATTCACCTGGGCGGGGCCAGCAGCAAGCTGCGTGCCGACGAGATGTATATCCAACTGCGGAAGAGCGTCTTGCATTTCATTCGCAAGCACCGGTCTTATCCAGCCTATGTCGCCGCTCAGATGCTGGTTGTTCTGTTTCTGGCCTTGCGTATACCGTATTGGCTGTTGGTGTCTCTGTTGAAGAAGCGTGATCGCTCGGAGAGCCGTCGGCGTGTTGCCGTTTATGCGAAGGCGATTCGTGCAGTGTGCGTTCCGTCCCGTTCACAGGAGAAGACGAGAACCTGATGAAGGCGTACCAGAGGACTCTCAAATACAAGTGGAGCGGCCTGACCAATTGGATGGCCAAGCGGGCGACGGGGCCCTTCCGTACGCAGCGACGGCTGCTGGCGCAGACGCAGTGGTATGATGCGAAGGCCCTGGCCGAGTTCCAGTGGCGCCGTTTCAAGGCGACTCTGGATCACGCCTATGAGACGGTGCCCTTCTACGGACGGCTATGGGCCGAGCACGGCCTGCGACCGGATCAGATTCAGGGGCCTGCCGACGTGCGGCGCCTGCCGGTTGTGACCAAGCCGGATGTGCGCGACGGAGGGGATGATATGATCTCTCGCGCCTTCGACAAGAGGCACTTGGCGAGCGCACGCACCGGCGGCAGCACCGGTTCGCCGCTGATCCTGTACCGTGATCGACGTTCGATTGGTTACGAACACGCGTTCGTCCGTCGTCAATGGGAATGGGCCGGCCTTCAACTGACGGATCGCAGTGCGATCTTCATGAGCAAAGTCGTGGCGGATCCGGACCAGAAGGGGGGCAAACTCTATCAATACGTGCCGTTCATGCGTGAGTTGATCTTCTCGACGTACCATCTCTCCAAGGAGACGGCCATCGACTACGCGAGAACAATACAGCGGTTTGGTGTAAAGGCGGTCGTGGGATATCCGTCGGCGCTCAGCTTTTTGGCCAGGGCGTGTCTCGATGCGGGCTATGACTTGCCATTGCGTGCGGCGCTGACGACATCCGAGCTGATCACTCCGAAGATGCGAGAAACCATCACGGAAGCGTTTGGCTGTCCCGTGTTTGACTTCTACGGCAGTGCGGAACGCGTTTGCTACATCCACATGTGTGACAAGGGGTCCTATCATATCGTGCCGGACTATGGCTATACGGAACTGATCCCCGTCGACGCCTCGGACCCGTCGCGTTGTCGGGTTGTTTCGACCGGCCTGTGGAATCGGGCGATGCCCTTGATCCGCTATGATATGGGTGACGTCGTCGTCCGCTCCGACCGTACGTGTGAGTGCGGGCGGCATTTCCCGGTGGTGGAGGGCATTGATGGCCGCGAAGGCGACGTCATTCGTACGCCGTCCGGCCGACAACTCGGCGTCACATTGATGATTCAGTTGTTGTATGTCATCTGCGGCACTCACAATATTGTTGAGAGTCAGATGATACAGGACGCACTCGATCATCTGACGATCGAATACGTACCGACCGATGGCTTCACCGATCAGGACCGGTCGGATTTCGGCGGCCTGATCGGTCAGTATCTGCCCAGCGAACTGAAGTTCGATCTCAAGCAGGTCCAGCAATGCAACCGTACGAGCAGCGGCAAGCTTAGACCCTTGGTCTCTCAGCTTGATTGAGGCTTGGCCGCGCGCGCCGAGGCCACAGTGATCGACGTAATTCGTGAGTGAGGTTCACCTACGCTATGCCTAAAGAGCTGGATATCCTGTGTTTCGGTCCCTCCGATTGGTGGGGCATGAATCCCAGTTGCGGCACGCACATCATGCGCCATCTCAGCGCCGGCAACCGAGTCATCTACGTGAATCCCTTCAGCAGTGATCTGCTGGGGGTGCGCAGCCGTAAGGGGCTTGCCTGCCGGATCGCGCGCAAGCTCAAGAGCTACTTTCGGTTCGTTCGCAAAGTCCAGCCCAATTTCTATGTGGTGAGTCTGATCTTTCTGCCCGTGCAGGGCGTTCCTCTGTTCGACTGGCTGAACAACGTAGCGATCAAGCTCCAATTGAAGCTTCTGTTGAAAGTGCTGCGCTTCGAGAAACCTCTCGTGTGGGTCGAGAACCTTCGCGCTGCGTCTCTGCTGTCGACCGTCAAGTCTCGGCTGACTGTGTATCACGTTTCGGACCGGTTCGCAGAGTGTCCTTACACCAAGAACAGAGAGGTTCTTCGTCGACGGGAGGCGGAGGTTACCGCGAAGGCCGACCTCTTGGTTTGTGTCTCCCGGCAATTGTACGCCGCGAAGCGAGCCGAGCATCCCAACGTGCACTACCTGCCCCATGGGGTGGACTACCAGCTCTTCCGGGAAGCGGCGCAGGCGGGTCACACGTATCCCGGGCTCGCGCAGGACGGGCGTCGCGTCGTGGGTTACTACGGTACGCTCACGGCCCTGAACCATATCGACTTGCTGACTCACTGTGCGCGGGCGTTGTCCGACATCCAGTTTGTCTTTGCTGGCCAGATCACGGCGGGCGATTACACGTCGCTGCAGCAATTGGAGAACGTGACTTTCCTCGGCAAATTGCCCTACCGTGATATTCCTGCGTTGTGTGCGTCGTTTGATGTGTGTTTGTTGCCCTGGCGCATGACGGAGTGGATACGCCATTGCAATCCTCTGAAATTTTTTGAATATATGGCTTCCGGCAAGCCGATCGTCTCGGTTCCTATTGCGGAGATTGCGGAGCACTACTCGGATTTGGTGAGTATCGCCGAAACCCCGGAGGCGTTCTGCGAGGCCATTGGCCGCGAATTGGCAGAGGATACGCCGGAGCGTGCCCGCCGTCGCATTGCGGCCGCGAACGAACATAGCTGGGCCAATCACGCGGAGAAGCTCGCGCAGATTATCGACGAGGCACTGAGTGGTCGCGAGGATGGCGGCCACGAAGACAAAATCGCTGCCGCAACGGTGATGGCGCGAGGTGGGTCTTGATACAGCCCTGATGGGTTAGGTGGTGAGATGTCAGAACAACTGAAAATCTGTCTGGCGGCCTCCGCAGGTGGCCATCTGAGTCAACTGCGTCGTGTTGCCAGCGCCTGGTCCGGCCATGAGACATGCTGGATCACGACGACCGAGGTTGTGCGCGCGTCGCTGGGTGCGAACGGAACTGTCCACGTTGTCGGTGAGTGCAACCGCCAACATCCGCTGCGCGTCATCTCCAGCTTCTTCCGGTGTTTGCGCGCCATTCGCTGTGAGAAGCCCGATCTGGTGATCAGTACGGGAGCGGCCGCCGGGTGCATGGCCGCGATCCTCGGCCGTATGGCCGGGGCGCGGGTGGTCTGGCTGGACAGCATCACCAACGTCCATCGGTTGTCGCTGTCGGGTAGACTGGTTCGTCCTTTTGCCGACCTCATTCTGGTTCAGTGGCCGGGACTGGCCAGCAAATATCGTGACGTGGAGTACGTTGGGGCCGTGGTATGATCTTCTTGACCGTTGGAACGCAATTCCCCTTCGATCGTCTCGTGCGGGACGTGGACAATTTCTTGGACGAGCACGAGTTGGGGGAGGAAGTCTTCGCTCAAATTGGCAGCAGCAGCTACAAGCCGCGGCATTTAGAAGCGGTTGCTGCGCTGGAAAAGGAAGCCTTCGACCAGTACTTCCGGCAGGCTTCCGCCATTATCGGTCATGCCGGAATGGGAACGATCACGATGGCCCTCGATTACGGCAAACCACTCCTGGCGATGCCCCGGCGGAAGAAACATGGTGAGGTTGTCAACGATCATCAGGTGGCGCTGGCCGATGAGTTTGAAGCGATCGGCCATATTCTGGTAGCGCACAACCCCAGCGAGCTGGCGACGAAACTGACGCAATTGAAATCGTTCGTTCCCAAGCCCCGTGTGGCCGATGTCGAAGCTGTGGCGGAACGGATTCGCTCCTTCGTGAAATCCATAAATAATAGATGAGGCAAACGATGGGACTCTTCACCCGGTTCTCCAAGATCAGCCGTCAGCGGAAGATGGCCCTGTTTTATGAACAGATGAGTCCGCACGAGCACACGACCGTTCTCGACGTGGGAGCCCAGATGGCCCCGGATGATCGGGCCGACGGCCAACTCATCAACTCCTACCCCTGGAAGGCCAATCTCAGTACGGTCAACATCCTGGAAGAACACACGCAGGCCATCCAAAAGCGCTTTCCCGAGGTGGATGCCAGGATCGGCGATGCGCGCTGCCTGCCTTGGCCCGATAAATCTTTTGACGTGGTGTACAGCAACGCGGTCATTGAGCACGTTGGCAATCTGGAAGATCAAAGAAAGATGGCGTCGGAGGTCATGCGCGTTGGGCGACGGTGGTTCATCACCACACCCAATCGCTGGTACCCGTTCGAGTTTCACTTGCGGCTGCCGTTTGTCACCTGGCTTCCCGGCGAGGGGTATTTGACCTGCGGTCGGATCGTCCGCTACAGCCACGTGCGCGGGAAATACGTTTTCGGTCGAGGCTGCCCGGGTTTTCGCTTGATGACCGCGCGAGAGCTTCGCGAGTGCTTTCCCGGGAGCAGGATTGTCCCGATGCGGGTGACCTTCATGGCTGAAACACTGGTGGTCATCGGAGGCGATTGACCGTGGTCTGACGGTCGTTGTGCCCGCCGGCTTGGCGCCGGATGCACGGGGCGCGTCTCTTCGGTCGATGTTGGCGCTGCCAGGTCGCTCGTTTTTCAGCAGCGCTGAGACTTCTTGTTGTTCATTAGCGGGGGGAAAGTGCCGATATGGCCATATGAGTGTTGGCGGCACGAATGCTCCGACGAGTTGAGAACGAACTGATGTTGACCGGGGTTGATATCGGACGTGCGACGCTACGCAGTGGAATGCCTGGAAACTAGGGCTCCGTTCCGGAATTGCCTGGATATGCGAACTGTCGTGCGATAACATGCCATGCTGGGCATGTGAAAGCGATGTCATCCCCGAAGTCTGATACGTCCAAGTGAATGAGATGGCAGAGAAAATGATGGGTTTCAAGACCCCGACCTGTGTCCAAGAGCGCGATACCATCGTGCGCAGGTGTCATTGTGTCCGTGTTGTCCCTGTATTGTCTGCCGGGCGTGCCAGATTCGCAGCAGTGTACGAACTCCCCGGGGATGGCTTTCGAGGGGGTGGAGAGCGGACCACCTCTTCTGTTGCCGGGGCAGTTTCCGGACGGGACTTCGATCGATGAAAGGCAATCGCCTCTCAGAGAAGCTGGATATTCGGACGGTTGTGCTCGTTGGTCGACACGACTTTGGACGGTGTCCGCTTGCAGCGCGCCTGCCGATGGCGCTGTGGCCGATCGGTGACAAACCGGCGGTCGAGCGGTTGCTCGATCACCTGGCAGACGAGGGGATTACCCGTGTGACGATCTGCTGTGAAAGTGATCTATCGGACTATCTCGATCCGGTTCGCAAGAATGGATGCCTGGAGATCGAATGGTTGACGGAGGACCTGACCGGTGGCACGGGAGGATGCCTGCGCGACGCGGTCGGTTCGGATCCAGGTGACCTCGTTTTACTGTTCTCCGGGAGCATGGCGTCCCCGCCGTCGATTCGAAACATGATTCAAGCCCACCAGGATAGTGGGGCTGACTTGACGATGGTGTTCAATCCGAAGCCATCCAACGCTTCCGGGTATGGGACGCCGGCGGAAATCTACCTGTGCAAGCCCAACGTGCTGTCTTTGATTCCCAGGGGGGGGTATTCAGATATCAAGGAGGGGTTGATCCCATCGATCCTCCGATCCGAGGGAACGGTCCGTCCCCTGGTGTTGGCCAAGGATGTGGGCAATTTCCACGATCACAAAGGCTATCTGCAAGCGACGGCTGTGCATTTGGCGGATCGGGCCAAGGGGACGACCGACGACGCGTCCGGCGCGTGCGTGGAAGTGGCTCCGGAAGCGTCGCTGCACTCTTCCGCCAAGGTTTATGGGCCGGTCGTGATTTCGGACCAGGCGCAGATCCAGGAGGGGGCCGTTGTGGTCGGTCCGGCCATCATCGGTCGTCGGGCCGTGGTGGGCCGAGACAGTTCGGTGGTCCGAAGCGTCCTGTGGGATGGTGTTGAGGTGGGAACTCAGTGTGAGGTTATCGCGTCGGTCGTTGACTCGGACACCATCATTCCGAATCGGGCCGTTCTCGTCGAGAGGGCCGTCTCGGATGGTCTCGCCGCGGTGAACGACCAACCTGGGAGAGAGACGACGGGAGACCGGCGTAGTCGCAGCCGTTGTTCCATCGGGTACGAAGGGACATGGTTGGGAACGCTGTTGGACAGGACGTCCACCCGGGTGGGATTGTCCAGGAGACATTTCGTTGCGATTCTCGGTGGGGTTGCGATTGCCGCGGCGTTTCTGTGGTCCTATTGGCCCACGTTCGTCGACCTGCGGTCCGTTTGGCGCCGAAGCGACGAATACTCGGCCGGGCTGTTGGTTCCTTTTCTGGCCCTTTACGTGATCTGGTCCCGGCGGCGAGATTTTGCCCAGGTGGTGGTGCGACCGGCCATCATCGGAGGCGTTCTAGCGTTTGTATTCACTCAGATCATTCGGAATCTCGGCGTGTTCTTCTTGTATCGTTCGGCCGAGAGGCTCTCGATTATTCTCTCGGTGGCGGCGCTCATTCTGCTGGTGGGAGGGTGGAAGTTCCTGCAGAAGCTGTGGCCCGTGGTCATTTTTCTCTGTCTGATGATGCCGTGGCCGAATCGCGTGCAGTCGGCGATCACCTTGCCGCTCCAACGTTGGGCCACGACATCGGCCGTGTTCAGTCTTGAGTTGGCCGGCTATGATGTGTTACAGGATGGCAATATCATCAAGATCGGAGAGACCAGAGTCGCCGTGGCGGAAGCTTGTAACGGCCTACGGATGATTACAGCCTTCTTCGTCATCAGCGGGCTGGTCGTGCTCTTGGCTCGACGGTCATGGTGGGAGAAGCTGCTGGTGTTGGTCTCGAGTTTGCCTATCGCACTGCTCTGCAATACGTTGAGGCTGGCTACGACGGCGATCTTCTTCACCATTCTCGAAGGTGAATACTGGGAACAAACGTTTCATGACTATGGCGGATTTGCCATGATGCCCTTGGCGCTGGCCATGGTGGTGGGGGAGCTGTGGCTCCTGGCCCGGCTGACCACGCCGCCGGTGGAGACCGCGCCGGCCATCATTGCCCGCAGCAGACCACGACAAGTACCGGACTCTTGACATTGGAGAATGGAGCTATGAATAACCTCGAAAAGTATCTGGATCAGGTGATCGATCGGAGCCCCGCCCCGCTTGATATGCCGTTGGAGGAGGCGCCGCAGGAGGAGGCGAAGCCAAATCTCCTGCAGAGTGTGGCGAAACGGTGGCCCATCGTTTTCCTGGTGACGCTTGTCGGATCTTGCGTTGGATTGCCGCTCGTCTGGCTGCTGGTCGCACCCGAATATACGGTTCAAGGCGCTGTGCGCGTGGCCCCTTCGGTCGAGAGTATCCTGACCGGTGAAAGCAGTGGCGGTGGCGGCCGAGACGGCTACAGCAATTTCCTCAACACGCAGGCGAAGATACTGACGAGTGGGCCGATCCTACAGCGGATCGCCGACGATTTGAAGGATCGTAACCTGACGATGTTCAGCGGGAAGCCCCAGACTCTGCTGGGCCACCTGAAGGCCAAGCTGCGGCCGGCGCCCACGGGGCCGGTTGACCCGGCCGTCGTGCTCAAGGGTGCTGTCGGCGGTGAGCGGATCACGGCCGGCCACATTATGCATACCGAGCTGATGGCCGTGACAATGAAGAGTGGCAACGCCAGTGAAGCCAAGCAGGTCGTGGACGCCTTTCTCCGGCACTACGAGGCGATGTACGGAAACGACTCGCTGGAGAAAGAGAACGAAAACCTGCGTGTGCTGGAGGCCCAGCGTGATGAACTGAAGGCGAAGATGGAGCGACGCCAAGCGCAGATCCGAGCGATGGCCGACGAATACGGAACGGTCGCTTTGGATGGTCGCGAGGAGATGGAACTGCGTCGCCAGGCGATGTTGCTGGGGGAACTGACGAAGTTGGAGGCCCAGCGGATCGCGCTGGAGGCCAATGTGGGGCTGCTGGAGGAGACGGAGACGGCCAGCCTGACGCCCGATCAGATCGTGGCGGCGCGTAAGGATTACGTGAACTCCGATCCGATGATTACCGAGTTGTCCGCCAGCATCGTGGCGATCGAACACGACCTGCTTGTGGCCAAGACGAATCTCAATCCCGGGAATCCGACGCTGATCAAGAGCGAGCAGTTGCTGGAGACCTTCAGGCAGACGCTGGAGGAGAAAACCCGACAGCTTGAGCAGGAATTCGATGAGGGGCTGGAAGAACGCCTCAAGATCGCGGCCACTCAACGTTTGGCGAATGCGAAAGCGCAGATCGAAGGCGTGGCCAAGCACGAGGAGCTGCTGCGTGACGTTTTCAACAAGCAGGATATACAGACCCGACAGGTGGGCCAGACCAACCTGGGCATTCAGGATGTTCAGTTGGAATTGGCTCTGGAAAAGGAACTGTACGACACGATATCACGCCGCATCAAGGTGATGGAGATGGAGCGGCAGCAGCGTCCGCGCATCACGCCGGCCTATCGCGCCGACGTGATCGGTACGGACGACCGCCGCGTCAAGCTGGCGGCGGCGGTGGTGTTTGGTGCCATGGCCTGCGGACTGGGCTTGGCCTTCCTGAGAGACAAGCTCGATAAGACGCTGCAGACGCCGGAAGACGTGGCTCGCCATCTGGGCCTGCCGATTCTGGGCACCACAACCAGTTCACGCACGATCAAGCCGGCCCAATTTGCCGAGCAGATTGCGGGTGACTACCAGACCATCCGGACGAACCTGCGGCTGCTGGCGAACGGGGGCATGCCCCGGAAGCTGGCCGTGTGCAGCCCCGGCATGCGCGAGGGAAAGACCACCTTCGCCGTCAACCTGGCGACGAGTCTGGCCAAGTCCGGGAAGAAGGTCCTTCTGATCGACGGGGATCTGCGCAAGCCGGATGTGCGCTATATGCTGAAGCTCTCCAATGGAACGCTGGGCGTGCAGGACGTTCTGTTGGGCGAGGATCCGAGTTCGGCGATCATTTCGGTCCCCGAAAGCGGATTGCATGTTCTGCCGGCCAATTCCCGTCATCTCGCGGATGTGTATGAGCTGCTCGTGTCTTCTATGGCTCACGACCAGATCGAGCGGATGGGTCGGGAATACGATCACGTGATCATTGACACGCCCCCGGCGTTGGCCTTCCCCGATGCCTTGGTGTGGGCCAAGCTGACGGATGCGGTGGTCCTGGTGGGTTTCGCCGGCCAGACCACGGCGCCGGAACTCAAAGAGGCCAAGGAGAGGTTTGCCCGCATTCGTGCCCGGGTGCTGGGCGCGATCTTGAGCAATGTTCCCGCCGAGCAGGGCCTTTATCGCTACGGCTATGGCTACCGCGCGCGAACGACCGATCCCGTAGGACGAGCTTCCAAGCGGAAGCGGCTGCTTCTGCCGGCGCAAGGGCCTGAAGAAGGTTCTCGTGCTTAGGTGATCTGAAATGGCGTACGCGATACGCCGGCGAACTCCACGCAGGATTGAATGTCCCATGCGACTGGTTGTTGTACGAGATGCCGAAAACGGTGAACGCCCGGTTGGGGCGGATATGTTCGAGTATGCGCTCTCGACCGATCCGCTGCGCCGCGTGGCCCTGAACGGGGCGCGCCGTTTGTCGTATTCCGATCAGGGTCAGCAGGTGATAGCGAAGTTGCTCGGTCATGCCGCTGCGCGAGACCCTGTCTGGGTGGTGCCTTCCTCCTGGCGTGGTCGTCTGGACTTTCCTGGCGAAGAGACCGTCGAATACGGCGGGGCGGGTGCCCTCGGTCCTCGATGGTTGACGCACGTCCATCAGGGGCCATGGTCGGCCGTTTCGGACGGGCGTTTTGCGGCGCATATCAATGGTTCATTGCTCGAACGCGTCCTCCGGATGTCCGGCGCCGATGCGCTGGCTGTTTCTGTCGCTCCCGACCTGCTGGCGTATCGCGAGCGTGTTCGCATGACGCAGCAGGGGGAACTCGTGGGCTACCGGCGGCTTTATCGTGACGCGGCTGAGCCGATACCGGTGCCGGAAAGATGGCCTCATCATCTTTTCATCAGAAGCGAACATGTCGAGGCGGTGCTGGCGGAGGGTTTGCCCGAAGACTTTGGGGCTGTTGTCGAACGCTGTCGGAAACACGACTTGAAGGTTCAGGCCGTGGCCATGGCGGGGTCCATCGTGAATCTGGGCTCGCCCGCCGGGTTGCTGAGGCTTTCTGAAGTGACGTTGAAGAATCCTCGGACGCTGGATGCCGATTTGAATGCCAAGCTGGGGCGACACGTCTCGCTGGGCGCTAGTGATGACGATATTTCATCGGAGGCGCGCTTCGTGGGGCCCGTTTTGCTGGGCCGTAACGTGCGCGTTGAGCCCGGCGCGATCGTCGTCGGACCGAGTATTCTCTGTGACGGGAGCACCGTTCACCGGGATGCCGTTGTGGATTCATCCGTCCTCGGGGCGAAGGCAGTTGCCAAAGAAGGGAAGATCGTCAGGAACGCGTTCATTGTCCCAGAGAATGGCGATGCCTCCACCGTGGCGTCATCTCACGTCTGGCATCCCGCAGATGAGCTGGACATGATGTATTCGCCTGAACCCAATGTCTTTCGCTCGTGGCCAGTCCTCTCCTATGCACGGTGTTTCAAGCGCGTCGTAGACATTGTCGTGGCGCTGATCGTTTTACTGCTCTTCATTCCTGTCATTCCCGCCATGGCTCTGGCGATCAAGATTAGTTCACCCGGGCCGGTCTTCTTCAGAGACAAGCGTCAGGGACTGCACGGGCAATTGTTCGACTGCATCAAGTTTCGGACGATGCGCGTGGGGGCCGCTGACATCCAGGACAAACTGCGTTTCGTCAGTGATGTGGACGGACCTCAATTCAAGATGACCGACGACCCTCGGATCAGCACCGTGGGGCGTTTTCTGCGTGAGACCTATCTCGACGAGATACCACAGTTCTTCAATGTCCTGTGCGGCCAGATGAGCGTGGTGGGCCCGAGGCCGTCGCCGGAATCGGAGAACACCCTGTGCCCGTCGTGGCGCGACGCGAGGCTCTCAGTACGGCCGGGCATCACCGGGCTCTGGCAGGTCTACCGGACCCGTCGGCCGTTCAAGGATTTCCAGGAATGGATCTATTACGATACGCAATACGTGCGTCAACTTTCTGCCCGTATGGATTTGTGGATTTGTTGGAGCACGTTCAAGAAGATGATGGGGAACTTTGCGGCGCAGTTCTAGCGTCGCGCGTACATTTTCTTCGTTCCACAGCGGCTGCCATCGAGAGGTGAGTGGGACCAAAGTGGCTCCCCCCTGAGTTGCCTGTCGCGCCGGTGGGAACGGGGCGATGCGTAGGCAATCTGATCTGACCGCCGCATCATCTGCCTGGCAACGGAAGGACGCCCTCGATGGGGGCAATGGGGTGGCCGGGGTGTTACGATTGGTCCGGTGGGAAGTGAACTGGTATACAAGATGGCGTCGACTGTGGTGGCCGTGGAGAACCACAGGAGGCCTGGGCACGGCATGTTCAAGGTCTTGGGGCGGCGGAAACGGTGACCCCGAGCGTGGCAGTATTTGAAGAGAGGACAGGAAGATGGCGAAACGATATTTCAACTGGAAGCTGGCATTTGTCTTGGTGGTGGCCGTGGTGGTCTTCGCGGCGGCGGCGTTTGCCTTGCACAGTTGGCAGAAAAACACGCGCGCCGAGCAGGCCCTTCCTCTGGGTGAGCAGGCCTACGAGCAGGGAGACTGGCAGGAGGCTGCCAAGCAATTCGGTCGCTACCTGGTTGTACATGGCAGCGATATTTCGATCTTGTTGAAGTATGCCGACGCCCAGCTCAAGATAAGACCTTTGGATTCGGCCAGTATCCAGCAAGCCATCGCCGCCTACTCTTCAGTCCTGCGGCTGGACGGTGCCAATACCGAAGCCGCGCGACAACTGGTGGAGATCTATCTGGGCATGGGGACCCCGGGCGAGGCGGAACTCAAGGCCCGGCAGTATCTCGAGAAGAAGACGGATGACACCATGGTGCGCCGGCTCCTCGGAGTTGCGCTGATGCAACAGCGGAAATTCCGGGAAGCAGGGACCGTATTGAGTGGTCTGATACGCGAAGCGCCGGATGAGATCCTGGCCTATGACGCGATGGGGCGCTTGGCGCTGACGAGGCCGGACGATGTGAACGAGCCGGCGGCCCACTGGTTCGATGAAGCGGTCGGACAGAATCCGGACGCGGCTTTGGCTTATGTCGTCCGCAGTGCCTATCGCCGGCAAACGGGAGACCTTTCGGGTGCGACAGAGGATCTCGAACACGCGGAGACTCTGGATTTATCTGATGCGGACGTGCACCTGCGTCTGATCGGTGAGTTGATTCGGGCCGCGGCGTTCGATAAGGCTCGCGAACATCTGAGGATCATGCAGGCCAGCGATCCGGCCGAGCGAATGCTGTGGCAATACTGGGCAGACGTGGCGATGCAGTCAGGGTCGCTGGAGGAGATGAAGACGGTCGCCGACGAAGGCATGAAGGAACTGGCGGCTCAGCCCTGGGATTTCATGCCGATTGCTGCAGAACTGCTCATTCGCACGGGGCAGTTTGAAAAGGCTGGGACCTGTATCCTGCAAATGAAGGAAAAGAATGTGCAGCCGGCGCGGGTCGCGTTCTTGGAAGGGCTCCTGGCCGAACAGCAGGGGCAGCTCCGCGAAGCGGTCGCCAGTTGGAAAACGGCCATTGGGTTGGGATATCAGTCTCCTCAAGACGAACGTTGGCGACGCCGGCTTCCCCTGGTTCGCGTGGTCCTGGCCTCTGCCTTTCTCCGTACCGGGGACACGCAGTCTGCCATTGGGCAGTTGCGGACCCTGGTCTCCCAGATGCCGACGTATGCCGGGGGATACCTGTTCCTGGCACGGCTCGAGGCTCAAACGGGGAACTGGGCTGAGGTGGTGGAACTGGCCGGTCAGGTCAAACAGCTCATTCCGGATAACGCGGAAGCGGAAATGTTGGAGTTGCAGGCGCGCATCCGCCAGTTGACGGTACTGGATGAGACGACGGCTGCCGGGGTCAGTTGGTCTGATGTTGACGATCGTCTGGCCCGACTGGGGGCCGGCGGAGTCGATGAGGCGGCTGGCATCCAAATCCGTCTGCTCCAGGCTGAGAGTGCCATTTTGCAGAAGAAATACGAACAGGCGGCCACCATTCTGGAGGCGCTCCGAGAGGAGCATCCGGAGGAACGGCGTGCCGTCCTGCTTCAAGCGCAGATGTACGTTGGGCAGGAAGACATTGCCGAAGCCACGGCACTGTTGCGCCAGGCCGTCGAGCAGTCTCCACAGAGTGTTGAATTGGCGACGCGGCTCGCGCTGGTGTATAACGGCCAAGGCAAGCGGTCCGAATGCGAGGCCGTCATCAAAGATGCGTTGGCCCGAATTGAATCACCTCGCATGCGACGCATGTTGACTCTGTTCCAGGCGGATTTCTACACCGCCTGGGGCCAGACGGATCGACTCTACGATTGGCTCACGGAGGTGAGTGGGCAGTTTCCTGACGATATCCAGATCAAGCGCCGTCTTCTCGCCCTTGATCGTGTCTTGAACGATTCGGAGCAGGCCCAGAAGATCGTCGACGGCATCAAGGCCATCGAGGGAGAAAATGGCTGGCAATGGAAGATCGAGCAGGCGCGGGTGTGGATCCGATCGGATCGGTTCGAGAGTCACTACACCGCGGCGGTGAGGCTCCTTCAGGAGAACCTGCTGGCCAACCCGGAGGATCAGGCCAGCCGCATGCTCCTCGGGGCGGCGTATGAAAAAGCTGGCGAGACGCGCCTGGCGGTGTCCACCTATCGCGAGGCATTGGATCGCTCCCGTCCCCCCGACGATCTACAGATCATGCTCGTTCTGGGGGCCGCCCACGAGCAGGCGGGGGATCTGTCAGAGGCTTTGGCGGTATACAGACAGGCGCTCAAGCGCGCGCCGAACGACATGCGCGCTATCGGACGAACCGTAGAAGCCCTCTACAAAGCGGAAGAATTCGACGAAGCACAGCGGATTCTCGATCAGGCAGCGCAACGCGATCTTCGTCACGAGGACCTTCAAAGATTGCAGTTGGAGGGGGATCTGCAGCGTGGGGCTTTGGGGTCGGCTTCTACGATTCTTCAGGACATGGTCCAGCAGGACCCCAACGATACGTCCGCGCGATTCACGCTCGCGATGCTGCGCGCCAGACAGGGGAAATTTGAGGAAGCTCAGGCTATCCTCGCAGATCTCCGATCTGAAAACCCGGACTCGATCCGTGTTGCAGAAGCTCAAACCCGATTCTATATCACCCAGGGCCTGGGAGATCAAGCCATTGAACTCTGCAATGAGCTGGTCGAGCGTCTCAACAGTGTCGCGGCCTACACCTTGCGGGCCCGCACGCATGCCGAACTCCAGCATTATGACGAGGCGCTTGCCGATCTGGATCGGGCCGTTGCGCGGGAACCGGAGGATCCGAGTGTCTGGCTGGCACGCGCCGCGTTTCATCGCGATCGAGGGCGGAGCGACGAGGAGATCGAGGACATCAAGAAAGCGCTGAGTTTGGCGCCGGGCGATTTGACCATTCAACAGCATACGCTGCGCGTGT